>Ga0172382_10014344_pt1 | contig 10102 bp, 7 predicted proteins | sample Leawel138RmetaG_FD_122245 | JGI IMG/M metagenome (GOLD analysis project Ga0172382, IMG submission 122245) | Leachate microbial communities from a municipal landfill in Southern Ontario, Canada - Leachate well 138R metaG | ecosystem: Engineered > Solid waste > Landfill > Unclassified | place... | reverse complement strand
GTCTGTTCCCAAAACTTTAAACGGATTGGTGGCATCTGCTACGTTTTCAAATTTCAGAGTTCCTACCGTATGCAAATTGGCAGAAGGATTAGCAGTGTTTATTCCTACCAAACCATTCGTATAAATAGTATCGTCAATAGAGGAGGGGAGAGTTCCGTCAGGTTTTAACCAGTCTGCATCTGAAGTTCCGGAGCCTGCCAATTCTGTGGGGTTATATTCAAACACATTTCCGCTGCTGTCTGTTCCCAAAACTTTAAACGGATTGGTGGCATCTGTTAAGTTTTCAAATCTGACTGTTCCTGTGGTATGCAATAAAGCTGTTGGAGTTTCTGTTCCGATTCCTACATTGTTATTTGCGAGGATAGTCATAATTTTATTTGAATTATTTCTCCATTGAAAAACGGGACGATTTAATATTGGTATTGTTGTTCCTGAATTTCCCCAAGGAAAATCTCCCGTTGTTGGAGCATTAGGTTGAAATATAGGGGCAATATTTGTAGTGAATAACATTACAGGACTTGTACCAGTATCTAAGTTTGAGGCAATAGAAGAAGTCAGAACCAGACCAAAAGTGTTATTTGTACTCCTGTATGACCATAAGGTAGGTATAAATATTTCGTCATTTTGAGTCCCATTAACAATTTCTAATCTGTCGTTTGCTCCTAACACAGTAAAACTCGAAATTCTTTCAGCCATTTGAGTCCCTGCAGAGAGAGAGTTGTTAGGAAAAGAAACTTGTGAAAAACTGTTATATGCTATTAAATAAAAAAAAAAGAGAATTTTTTTCATAATGTTGGTAAGTAAAATAATTAAATATTTTTTTTGTGTATGCAATTATGAATATATATTTTAGCAAAAATAAAGAAAAACTTTATGTACGAAAAATATTTCCCCAACAAACGATACAAACACAGTTTGGAATTTTTGAAAAAACACATTTCTGTTTCCGAAAAAATTCTGGATTTAGGGATTGTCAATCCTTTTTCTGAAATTATGAACCAGGAAGGATTTCAGGTTTACAATACTCAAGGTGAAGATTTGGATACTGACCAATCTGCCTTAAAAACAACGGAATATTCAGTGGTTACGGCTCTCGAAATTTTTGAACATCTGCTGAACCCCTATGTGGTTTTAAAAGAAATTCGGTGTGATAAAATGATAGTTTCTGTTCCTTTGCGGTTGTGGTTCAGTCCTGCTTACAGAAGCAAAACCGATATGAGAGACAGACATTATCACGAATTTGAAGACTGGCAATTGGATTGGCTTCTGGAAAAAACAGGTTGGAAGATTTTGGACCGGCAAAAATGGACGAATCCGGTTTCAAAAATAGGCGTCAGACCTTTACTCAGAAGATTTACTCCCCGATATTATATGGTTTATGCAGAAAAAATTAAGTGATAAAAAAAGCCTCTCAATTTTTTAATTTGAGAGGCTTTTTTTAAAAGGTATAATTTCGAGAAATTACAACCCGATATTGATACGGTTATCGTTGATTTCGGCTTTGTTTCTAAGGGCAGCAAACACTCTGCTTTGAGCCATTCCCTGGGTTTGTTGTTTTACTCGGTTGGTAAAACTCACATAGTTTGGCAATTCAGGAGCAGCTACTACCGATTGGGTTTTTACAAAGAAAATCCCCATTTTTCCTTCGATAGCCTCAGATACTTTACCAACTTCAGACGAAAATGCTCTTCCTGTTACTTTTGGTTCTAAACCAACTCCCGGAAGATTCGGGTTGGCAAGAGTGATTCCGGTTGCAGACCTTACGGTTTCGCTGTTGGCAGTAGCAATTTCTTCAAGTGTAGCTCCTTTGGCTTTTTCTTTTAGGATAGCTGCTTTTTTCTGGTTTTTGATAATAGGCTCAACAGAAGCTCTGATACGTTCTACAGATTGCAATCCGTTGTCGTTTATGTTTTTGATTTTTGCAATCACGTGTCCCTGAGTAATGTCAAAACGTCTTACACTTCCTTTTTGGGCATCAGAACCAAAAGCCCATACGATGATGTTTCGTTGAGAGCCTAAACCTTGCAGATTTTCGTCTTGAGCGGTAACACCGTTGGCTTTAATGATTTCGAGATTGTTTTCTTTTGCCAGGTCTTCAAATGATTTGGTTTGAGCTTCTAATTCCACTTTTTGTGAATGTGTATAAACCTCATCGTTTGTCGTGTTTGACGGCTCGATTTTACGGGCAATAGTAGCGATTTGATAAGCAGGTTGTTTGCTTCCTGTGTCATCTACCTTAATGATGTGGTATCCGAATTTGGTTTCTACTACCTGAGAGCTACCTTTAGGGTTAAAGAACATAAATTCTGCAAAATCCTGGTCGAATCCTTCATAAGAAATCTGAGAATACTGCACCCAACCGATGTCTCCGCCTCTTCCTTTGGTTCCGTCTGAGTTGATTTGGTCTGCTACTTCTTTGAATTTAGCTTCGTTTGCTTTTACCAAATTGTAGATGCTGTCAATTTGTTTTTTTGCATCTTCTTTTGAGGTAGTGGCTGCAGATTGGAAAGCTCCTGCATACGGAATAATGATATGACTTGCCTTTACGGAGTCAGCAATTGTTTTGCTGTCTAAAATACGGGAAACTTTTACGTAATCTCCGTCTCTGTACACCTGAGTTGTGCTGCCTACGGTAAAATCAGTAATAGCAGGCACTTCTTTGGCAAAAACATATTTTTCGTTAAAAGGAATATCAGAGTTGGAAGTTACAAACTCTTTTACATCGCTGGTTGTGGCAAATCCGTCAACCGATTCGTTTTCGCCTTTTTCTTCGTTAAAAACGGTTTTTGCTTCCAAAAGAGCGGCTACGTTCTGCGAAATTTCTTCAATGTCTTTTTCCGAAGCTTTGCTTTCGATTAAGAAAAACTCGATATCACGAGAGTCATCTGCTTTATATTGGCTTTTTCTCTTTGACATATAGTCAATGATTTCTGCATCGCTAACGCTTACTTCGTCATCGTTCACGTAGGTGTAAGGAAGCATTACATAATCAAAAGAAACTTTGTCGTTCTCTCTTTTATAAAGGGCTTTTCCTTCCACATTTGAAGCGTTGATACCTGCTTTTACCAGCGTATTATAGGTTTGCTCGTTGGCAAAATCCATCAGTTGTTGCTCATAACTCTCAAGCCACATTTTCCACTGAGTCGGGTTTTGAGCCTTAACCATCTCGATATACTGGTTGTATTTTTCCTGGCTGAATCTTCCTAATTCGTCCAGAAACATAGCATTTACCTGAGGGTTTTGTTCAAATATACCTTCGATTTGCTTTTTCCCGGAACGAATTCCCGCTTTTTCGATTTGCTCGGCATATAAAACTCTTCGTATTTCCTGATTCCATAAGCTGTTGGAAATCATCGTGGTAGAACTTCCCTGACCTTGTTGCTCCTGATTGGATACTCTGAGGCGGAACTCTTCCGAAGAAATGTCTTCTCCGTTTATAGAACCTGCATAACGCATAGAATCGCCTAAAACTCCACCCTGAATTGCATCGCCTATCACAAAGGCCAACAGTGAAATACCAACTACTACAATTACTAAGATTGAACGTTGTCTGATTTTTGATAAAACTGCCATTTTATTTCTGAATTTATTTTATTTTGAGTGTGCGAAAATACAACTTCTCTTTAAATAAGAAAAAAAAGAGACGTATATTTTCAATAATTTTTTTGTAAAGGTGTTTTTTAGCAAGAAAACAGTGGGATTTAGGGTTCAGATTTGAAATTTGAGATTGCTGACCACTGACCACTGACCACTAAAAACTGCCTACTGATCACTGCCTACTGATCACTATTTTTGGTAACCCATTTCACGATATATATACTTGCTTCATAAAGCACTATCAAAGGAATGGACACTACAATCTGGCTTACCACATCGGGTGGGGTGATAATGGCCGCAATGATAAGAATCAAAACGTAGGCTATTTTGCGGTATTTTTTCAGAAAATCGGGTGAAACAACACCTAATTTTCCTAAGAAGAACATCAGTATCGGAAGTTCAAAAATAAGTCCGCAGGAAAGGGCAGAGGTCTTGATAAGCCCGATATAGGAATCAATGTCAAAATCATTGTGCACCTGTGAGCTGACCGAATAATTTCCCAGAAAGTTTATCGAAAGCGGAGCGGTAACAAAATATCCGAAAAGCACTCCTATAAAAAACAAAAGCGAAGCGATGATGATAAACCATTGGGCATTTTTCTTTTCCTTTTCGTATAAAGCAGGGCGAACAAATTTCCAGAATTCCCATAAAATAAACGGAAAAGCAAGAATAAATCCGGCTGTGATTCCCATCCAGATAGTAGCGGCAAACTGCGAACCCATTTTTCGGCTCTGAATGTTGAAATTCAATTCCTCAATACACATTCCCTCATCGGCTCCGAAGAATTTCCCCAGTTCACAAAAAAAGCGATAGGTAACAAAATCAGGATTTTTAGGTCCGAAAATAATGGCATCAAAAATGAAATCAATAAAGAAAAACGACACACAAGCTCCAATTACTATAGCCAGACTGCTGCGAATAAGCACCCATCGCAACGATTCTAAGTGGTCTAAAAAAGACATTTCTCCTAAGGGTTTGTTCATTTTTGGTTTAAAGTTTAAGGTTTAAGGTTTAAGGTTTAAAGTCAACTGAACACTAAATTCAAACGATTCCTTCTTTGAGCAAATCGTGCAGGTGAATGACTCCTACATATTCCCGGTTTTGGGTAACGATAAGTTGGGTAATCGAAAAGTTTTCCATAGTATTCAAGGCATCAACAGCCATATTTTCAGCTTCTATGGTTTTCGGGTTTCGGGTCATAATATCCTGAGCTCTAAGGTGTGTAAAGCTGTCCTGTTTTTCGAGCATTCTCCTGATGTCTCCGTCTGTGATTATGCCTTGAAGGTTGTTGTTTTCCACCACAGCTGTCACCCCCAATCGCTTTTGAGAAATTTCAACAATCACATCTTTTATGGTAGAATCGGGAGCTACACTTGGTTTATTTTCTTTGTCGAGCATATCTTTTACTCTCAAAAGCAGTTTTTTCCCCAAAGCTCCTCCCGGATGATATTTGGCAAAATCATTAGCCGAAAATCCTCTTTCATACATCAGGCAAACAGCCAAAGCATCTCCCATTACCAGTTGGGCTGTGGTGCTGTCTGTCGGGGCAACATTGTTCGGGCACGACTCTCTTTCCACGAAAGTGTTCAGAATAAAATCAGATTGTTTTGCCAAAAACGAATCGGTATTACCGGTCATCCCAACCAAAGTGTTTCCGAAATTCTTAATTATAGGAGCCAACATTTTTATTTCGGGGCTGTTTCCGCTTTTGGAAATGCAAATCACAATATCGCTTTGCTGTATCATTCCCAAATCTCCGTGAATGGCCTCCGAAGCGTGTAAAAATTGAGCCGGAGTACCCGTAGAATTGAATGTTGCCACGATTTTTTGGGCAATAATAGCGCTTTTTCCGATACCGGTTACAATTACTTTTCCTTTCAGCTTTAGAATGGCAGTGATGGTCTGGGTGAAATTTTCGTCCAGAAAATCAGATAGTTGGGCTATGGATTTGCTTTCAGATACAAAAACCTGACGGGCTTTTTTGAGGATTTTTTCGGTTGATTTCAAAACTTGATATAAAATTTTGCAGATTAAAAAAGTTATTGTACTTTTATAGAATGCAAATTTAGGTAAAAAAATTACATTGAAACGAAAATGGATTCATCGGAATTGGATTTACACAAAGAACTGAAGAAATATTTTGGATTTAACCAGTTCAAAGGATTACAAGAACAAGTTGTAAAAAGTATTATCAACAAGCATAATACTTTTGTAATTATGCCCACAGGAGGAGGGAAATCGCTGTGTTATCAGCTGCCTGCCTTGGTTCTGGACGGAGCTGCAATTGTGGTTTCGCCTCTTATTGCCCTGATGAAAAATCAGGTCGATGCCATCAGGGGAATTTCTGCCAACCCGGGAATTGCCCACGTGTTGAATTCTTCGCTTACTAAAGGAGAAATCAACCGGGTGAAAGAAGATATTCAAAACGGAACTACCAAACTGCTCTATGTGGCTCCCGAGAGTTTAATCAAAGACGAATATGTGCAGTTCCTCAAAAAACAGAAAATCTCTTTTGTGGCTATTGACGAAGCTCACTGTATATCAGAATGGGGACACGATTTCCGTCCTGAATACAGAAATCTCAGAAGCACCGTAGAGCAGCTGGGAAAAGACATTCCTATTATCGGGCTAACGGCTACGGCAACGCCTAAGGTGCAGGAAGATATATTGAAAAACCTCGAAATGCCCGGAGCAGACACTTATAAAGCTTCGTTCAACCGACCCAATTTATACTATGAGGTTCGCCCCAAAACCAAAAATATCGAATCAGATATCATCCGCTTTATCAAACAGCGAAAAGGAAAATCGGGGGTTATTTATTGTCTGAGCCGGAAAAAGGTAGAGGAAGTAGCTCAGCTCCTGCAAGTGAACGGAATTTCTGCCGTTCCTTATCATGCAGGTCTCGATGCTAAAACCAGGGCAAGACATCAGGATATGTTTTTGATGGAAGAAGTCGATGTGGTGGTGGCTACCATTGCTTTCGGAATGGGAATCGACAAACCCGATGTTCGTTTTGTGATTCACCACGACATTCCCAAATCGTTAGAGAGCTATTATCAGGAAACCGGAAGGGCGGGTCGTGACGGAGGTGAAGGTCATTGTGTGGCTTTCTACTCCTATAAAGATATAGAGAAATTAGAAAAATTTATGGTGGGCAAGCCTGTGGCAGAACAGGAAATCGGTTTTGCCCTCTTGCAGGAAGTGGTTGCCTATGCAGAAACCTCCATATCCAGACGAAAATTCCTGTTGCATTACTTCGGAGAAGAATTTGATTCCGAAACCGGAGAAGGTGCAGATATGGATGACAACGTGAGGAATCCGAAAACCAAAGTCGAAGCCAAAGATCAGGTCGTATTGCTTTTGCAAACCATAAAAGAAATCGGACAGATTTATAAAGCCAAAGAAATTATTTTTACCCTTACGGGAAAAGTAAACGCTCATATCAAAGCCTATCGTACGGATATGCATTTCCTTTTCGGAAAAGGAAAAGATTTTGACGAAAAATACTGGATGGCTTTGCTCAGACAAGTATTGGTAGCCGGACTTTTGGACAAAGACATCGAGAGCTACGGAGTGATAAAGCTAAACGAAAAAGGTGAAGAATTTTTGGTAAACCCTACTTCGTTTATGATGACCGAAGACCACGAATATGGCGAAACCGAAGATGAAACCATAGTTTCTGTTGCCAAAGCTCAGGTTACAGCCGATGCCAAACTGATGGAATACCTGAGGGATTTACGTAAAAAAGTAGCTAAAAAATTAGGCTTACCGCCTTTTGTGATTTTTCAGGATCCTTCGCTGGAAGATATGGCTCTCAAATACCCGATAACTATCGAAGAAATGGCAAACGTTCACGGAGTAGGTGAAGGGAAAGCCAAAAAATACGGAAAAGAATTTATTGAGCTCATCGCTAAATACGTAGAAGACAACGATATTATACGTCCTGATGATTTGATAGTGAAATCGACCGGAGCCAATTCTGCCCTGAAACTCTATATCATTCAGAATGTTGACAGAAAACTCTCTTTGGAAGACATTGCTAAAGCCAAAGGACTTTCGATGGAAGAACTCCTTAAAGAAATGGAGCAAATCGTTTATTCGGGGACAAAACTCAACATTAAATATTGGATAGACGAAATTCTTGACGAAGACCAGCAGGAAGAAATTCACGATTATTTTATGGAATCAGAATCCGATAAAATAAGCGATGCCATGAAAGAATTTGACGGAGATTATGACTATGATGAGCTCCGCCTGATGCGAATTCAGTTTATCAGTCAGGTGGCGAATTAAATTTGTTTAAGGTTTAAGGTTTAAAGTTCAGCAACCTTAAACCTTGAACCTTAAACTTTAAACCAAAAAATGCTAAAAACAGGCGACAAAGCACCCGAAAATTTAGGAACCGACCAAAGCGGAAAAGAACATAAATTATCCGATTACAAAGGAAAAAAATTGGTTGTTTTCTTTTACCCGAAAGCAAGTACTCCGGGCTGTACGGCTGAGGCTTGTGATTTGAGGGATAATTACCATAGATTTTTGGCTTCGGGATATGAAATATTGGGAGTGAGTGCAGATGATGCCAAAAGACAGACAAATTTCAAAGAAAAAAACAATTTGCCTTTTCCGCTTATAGCAGATACCGAGCGAAAAGTTATCGAAGCCTTTGGAGTCTGGGGCGAAAAAAAGTTTATGGGCAGAACCTTTGACGGCATTCACAGAACTACTTTTGTCATTGACCCAAACGGAGTTATAGAAGAAGTAATCTCAAAAGTAAAAACCAAAGAACACGCTAAACAGATTTTGAAGCAAAAGTAATTATTTAGATTTGTTTTAAATAACTAACTTCCCTTTCTTCTTTTTCTTGGAATAAATACCTACTTTTGTCCGTATGATTTTTACAGATGTTTCTTTTTTGGAAGTTTTATGGATACATTCAGATATATTGGTTCTTTTTTAACGGTTGCATTTTTGCTGTGTTTTTCGGTTGTTACTGCTCAGGAACAGTCAAATGAACAGTTGAAAGCGAAAATCCGTCAGAACGGAGAACTGTTCAAAAATAATATTGATGAGGCTTTTTTACAGATAGACAGTTTACTGCAACAGGCTGTTCAGGTTAAAGATTCGGTTTCCGAACTTGTGCTTCTGGAAAGAAAATGCCGTTATTACTACGGTAAAAAGGATTTTAACGGTCTGGTTACTACTGCCGGGCAGCTCCAGCAGAAAGCAGAAAAATATAACGATATACAAATGTTGGGAATGGCACATATTTGTTTTGCCGAAACCTATTCTGCCAATAAATTTTATAACAAGGCTGTCAGGGAGCTGGAAAAAGCACTTGCGATTTTAGAAAAAGGAGACCCGAAAAATCCGAAAATATTTTTTACTAAAATAAACGCTTTAGGAAGTTTTGCCAACGTCTATAATGATAAAGGCGAACCTGAAAAATCCGTAGAAAAGCTGCTGGAAGCCATTCAGCAGTACGACAAACTTGATAATCCTGAAGATGTCAGGAAATATCAATACGTCAATTATGCAAATCTGGCTCTTACCTATCTTTTGTTTGATATTATCAATGCAGAATATTATGCCTTAAAATCAATGGGGCTTAAACCCAAAGACACTCCCGATGACAAAATTATGGCGAGCAATTATTTTGTTCTGGGCAAAGCAAATAAAGAATCGGGAAGCTACCAAACGTCATTGGAATATTTTCTGAAATCGTATAAATTGAGTGAAAAATACGGAGAAATGCTCAATGCAGAAGGACTTTATAAAGAACTCGTGGAAGTTTATACTGCTTTAGGAAAAACAGAAGATGCTAAATCTTTTGAAATAAAATTAAAGGAATATGAGCTTTCTGCTTTGCAAAGCAAATATGATTCTTTACACAAAGTGATGGATAAACAGGAAGAAGTAAAACCTGAGAAAAAAAGCAATTATTGGGGTTTGATTATTCCTGTTGCTCTTTTGGTTGTATCGGGAATCGTTTTTTTCCTTTTCAGGAAAAAGGGAGCGGATGATGATGAGGAAGAAGGGGAAGACCCTTCAGATGCTTATGCTGCTCTTGTTGAGATGATACAAAAAGACGACCCTGCTTTTATGTTTGCTTTTGAAAAAATTTTTCCTGATTTTTCTGAAAAACTGCTGGCAGTAAATCCGCAGCTTGTAAAATCGGAAATTGAATTTTGTGCTTTGTTGAAGCTCAATCTTTCCACCAAAAAAATTGCTCAGCTGACATTTATTGAAATCAGAACGGTGCAGAACAAAAAACATAGAATAAGAAAAAAGCTTAATATCCCCGCTTCAACCGATTTGTATAATTGGTTCGACACCCTCTAAACCCTTATGTTTCCTATGAAAATACTGATAGAGTAGGTGTTGTGTAGCTGCTATAGAGTATTTATTGTGTAGCTTTTTGAAGGCAGGGTAAACATTTGAGTACGTTTTATCTAAAAGGTTAAATATAATTTTGGGAAAAGTTTAACCACTAAAATTTAAAACGTAT
>Ga0172382_10014343_pt1 | contig 10102 bp, 4 predicted proteins | sample Leawel138RmetaG_FD_122245 | JGI IMG/M metagenome (GOLD analysis project Ga0172382, IMG submission 122245) | Leachate microbial communities from a municipal landfill in Southern Ontario, Canada - Leachate well 138R metaG | ecosystem: Engineered > Solid waste > Landfill > Unclassified | place... | reverse complement strand
GCTGAAGCCTCCTCGCTTCAGCTGCTCGGCCTCTTCATCGGCGCGCGCCAGGCTTTCATGTCGACCGTATCGCTCACCTTATAGGGCACGCCCTTGCTGGTAAGGAACAGCTTTTCCATTTCGGGCCGGGTGAAGGGGCGGGAGCCGAGGCGACCGAAGACCGCGATCTGGCCGCCGGTTTCATCGACGGCGCGGTCGCGGTCCAGGCCCTTGGACAGGGCGAGCGCTGGGCTCGGCGTTTTCGCCCAGGCGATCAGTTCGGGCTTGGGCGGCGGCGAGAAGCCGTAAAAGCCGCGCTGGCTGTCCGGTGAGGTAAGCTGGATCACCTTGAGGCCGTTTTTGCCGTCCGCGACATAGGCGAAAGCGCTGGCGTTGGTGGAGCCGACAATCACATCCTCGGCATCGTTCAATTGCCCGTCAAACGTCTCCTTGCGGTAGAGTGCGGGCTTCAGCGGATTGGTGACGTCGAGGATGACAAGGCCATCCTGTTTCGCCGCGACATAGGCATAGGTACGCGCGACATAGATGCGGCGCGCATCGGCAAGGCGAACCGTTGCCTCCGGCACTGCGACCGGATTGCGCAAATGGGTGACGTCGAACAGCTTCACCCCGTCCGCATCCGATACCCACAGATAGCGCAACTGGATCGCGCTCGCCCGTGCGTCCTTCAACTGCCGCACCGCCGCCAGCTTTGGGTGCAGCGGATCGGAAAGATCGACGACGACAAGGCCGACATCGGCGGTGATATAGGCGATCTCCCCGGCAAGCTGAATGTGGCGGGCGCCTTTAAGCACGCCCTCCGGGTTCCACGTCACCGCGCGCTTGAAGAAATTATTGCGTAATTCGCCGTCTACTAGCGTGTTGACGTTGACGAGGATCAGGCCTTCTTCGCTGTCCGTCACCGCCGCATAGTTATAAATCGGCAGGAAGGGCTGTTCCTGATTGACTTTACGCAGTTCCGGCGTGTTACGCAGCGGATTGATCGCCTGACCCGTTGGCAGGGCGACGCAGGTCGCGTTCTTTGATTTGATATGCGTGTCATGGCCGAGTGGGGAGAAAGGCGCGCTGACAATCGGTTCGGAAATGCCCTTATTGCCAATATTCGCGACGTCATAGGCGCGGAAACCGCCCTTGCCCTCGGCCACGAACATATATTCGCCGCGCAACTGGAGGCAGCCGACCCGGCCCTTCGTACCCTGCACCACATTGCGGAATTCCTCCACCGCTCGCGCTTCGCCAGAGAGCTTCTTGTCGAAATAGTGGCCGCGCACCCAGTTTTTCAGCTCGCGTCCATTTTGGTCGACATGCAGCTTCCAATAATCGGGATAGGCATATTTCTGGAGGTAGGAACCGATCACGGCCTGCGGCTCATCCCATTCGGTAACGCGCACCGCCTCGAACCCGCCTTCCAGCCCGGTCCAGGCGTGTAGGCCGACGAAGTTCACATAATTGGTGCCGAGCAGCAGCGTCTGCGTGAGAATCGCGTTATTGTCGTCGCGGTCGGAAAGGTGACAATCGGAACAGGTCTTGGTCTCGGTCTTACGCACCGTGTGCGGGAAATGCGGCGCGAAGGCCTGTGACGAGAAGCCGATGCCGGAAATGGGCGGCTGTTGAATATAGATGCGCTCGCGGTTGATGTTGGTCGAGGACAGGACGAGTGCGGAGGAGGAGCGGACCGGTGCGACCTCGCTGCCCTTGGTCGTCATATGCTTGCCGAGCTGGAACATCTCGTCGCGCGCCACCTGCGGGTTATAGGTCGCGAAATTGCGCGTTTCCCGCCCTTCGAAATGGTGCATCTTGGTTTTCCAGTTCGCCTCGATCGGCAAATGGCAGCCGCCGCAACTCGTCGTCCAGGACAGATGGCAGGTGAAACAGGCCATGCTGTCGTCGCCATGGGCACGGTCGGACTGGGGTATGCCGGTGCCGAAGGCGAAGCTGCCGTCCTCCGCGCCCGATTTGCTCATCAGCTTGGCGCGTGCTGCCCTGGCATTGAAATGCGGGTTAGCGGGGGTGACGCTGTCCTTCACCAGCGACACTTCCCATTCCAGCTTCGGATCGACGATGGAGCGCTGGATCAGCTTGCGTCGTCCGTCTGCGCCCGTTTCCCATTCGAAGCGGCGCTTGCCGTCCGGGTTGCGCAGCAGAGCGAGATTATTGCCCCTGGGCGGGGCGGCAGGGCCGGAGGTCAGCAGCGTCGGGTAAGCGTCGGCGGTGCCGTGGCAATCCTTGCAGCCGATCTCGATCGCATTCGCCACCTCGCCATAGAGGAGGCCATTGCCATGGCTATCCTGCGCGAAGTGGCAATCGGCGCATTGCAGGCCCTTTTCGGCGTGGATATCCATCATGTGCACGGTCTTGCCGGGGTTGGTGCCCGGCTCGACAAATTCGCCTTCGCCCTTTTTGCGCCATTTCTCCGGGTCGTCGGGCGAGACCATATGGTCCGTGTCGGTCCCCCAGGTGGCCTGATTGCCGTCCGCATCGAGCAGATTGCCGCGCCGGTCTCGCTTCAGGATCGCACGGAAGTTCCAGCCATGGCCGTGATAGTCGGCGAACTGGGTATCCTTCGCTTCCGGGTTCACCTTGTCATAGACATTGCGCAGGAAATCGAGGTCCGCCCATTTGCCCTTGGGCGCGGCGCCTTCCGGGTTGCGTTCCAGCACCTTGTGGACTTCTTCGGCGGTCGGATATTTCTGCTGTTTCGGCCACATCAGCGGCGCGTCGGACTCATAGTCCCACATGGTGTAGCCGAGATAACTGTTCAGGAAGATATTGGGCTGATGCATGTGGCAGTTCATGCACTGGGCGGTCGGGATCGCGCGGGTGAAGCTGTGGCGGATCGGGTGGCCTTTTTCCTTCATGCCGATGGCGGGGTGCCCGTCCATCGCGTCGCCATGATCGCCGGGCTGGATCAGCGAGCCATGGCCCCCTTCATGATTATTGGCGTCATGGCCTTGCGGTTCCCTCTTGTTGGCGATGGTCGGGTCCACCGTCGCACTCTGCCCGTCGCGGCCATAGCGGGCGTAGATCAGGCTGTGGCGCGGTTCGCGGTCATTGGCGTAGATGACATGGCAACCCGAACAGCCCGAATGGCGATAGTCGCCCGGCTGATCATTGGTGCCCATGAACCACATGAACGGGTCGTTGAGGCGGGTCTTGTGAATGTTGAGCACGGGGATGGCGACGCGCAGGCCGGTGCCGGGACCGCGGCTGGACTGTTTGATGTCCGGGCGTCCGGGCTCTTCCAGCCGCTGGATCGATCCGGTCGGGTTGGGCAGGCCTATCTCGGGGAACTGGGTGGCGATATTCCGCCCGCCGCGCTCGAACACGCGGAAGATGTCGCCTGGCGGGATCACCTGCCATTGCGGCAGCGGGTACAGCTCGGCCAGTGCGCCGCGCGCCTTCTGCTCGGCGGTAAGGGTGCCGGGCGGCGAGCCCGGAGAGACGATCTTCGCGGACTGGCCGTCGCGGGTATAGGCCTCACCGAAGATGTAATTTTTGAACGGGACGATGCCGTTATTATAGGCCGCGCCGCCCCACAGCATAGCGCCCGACGCCATGATCGAGCGTTCCGCCGCCTCGATCGTCTGCATATGGCAGGAGCCGCAGGATTCGCGCACTACGCGATAATCGGACGGGTTGACGAAGCGGATGAATTCCGGCGCTTCCTTGTTCAGTAGCGCATAGCTGCGCTTCGGATTGGCCGAGGATGGATAATGCCAGCTTTCAGGATAGCGGGGCAGCACATGGGCGGCCTCTCGCGCCTTCATATAGGCGGGATCGTCAAAGCCCAGATCAGGGTTGCCGCGCACCGCCGCATTGCCGCCATGACAATCGGTGCAGCCCAGCATGACGGCGGGCGTTGCGTGCATCGATGGCTCGTCGGTTTTCGTGTGGCAGCTATAGCAGCCGTCCGATTTGGCCGCGACCGCTTGCGCGCTCTGGCTCATCGGCGCGGGCGGGGCGGTGACGCGAGCATAATCGCGTGCGACCGGCTTTTCTTCTTCGCTCGCCTTCAACATGGCCGCCGGAACGGCGAGTGCGGCGATCATCAACAGGAGAAGGGCAAGAAGGCGCTGCATCAATAGCTCAGAATCAGGTTGGCGAGCACCGAAACATAGGTCCGGTCATTGTCGCGGTTATCGAACAGGTCGCGAAAGCCGTCCCCGGGCGCAAGCAGCGCACCAGAGAGGCGGAACACGATATTCTGCGTGGCTTTGGGCCGCCAGATCGCGGCGGCGGAAAGATCCCAGCCGATGTCCTTCGGGATCGACCCTTCATTACGCAGCGTCTGCAAGGTGGCGGTATTCTCGAACCAGAGATGGTTGGCATTGGCGGAGAGACGCAGGCCCGGCGTCAGGTCGAAATCCGCGCCCGCGCCCAGCAGCATCGTGCCGGGATTGTTGAAATTGCTCTGCCCCTGTTCCTTGGACGAACGCAGGCTGTTCAACAGGCCGTTGCGGCCATTAAGGCCGACCACGCGCCCGCCGCCCGCGAACGGAATGCTCTGCCTGATCCAGTAGCTGGTGTCGGCCCCGGCAAAGACCGGGTTTTCGAAAATCGCGTCGAAGCCGTTTTCGGTGTCGTCATAGGGGTCGCCATCGCCGCTGGCATAAAGGCCGGAAACGCGAAAACGCATCCAGTCCACGTCATAACTCGCCTCGGCGGCGGCGAAGAGGCTGCGGATCTTCGCCTTGCGGTCGGTGAAGAAGCTGTTCCGATCCTCGCCCAGCGCGCCGTAGATGGAGGCGGTGAGGTTCATCCGGCCCGCGCGCCCATCGGCATTATAGCCCAGATAGACGACATCATAATCCCGTCCCCTGAGCGTGCCGAGCAGCGCCGGGCGCACCGGGAAACCATTATCGTCGATCTCGACCCGGTTGCCCTCGCGGTTGCGGTTATAGACAGCGGTGATCTGGCTGGTGAGGCCGGGGATCAGGAAATCCTGCCGGTAGAGATTGGCAACGAATATGAAATCGTCGCGCGGACGCTGCACGACCGAATTGAGGCCGCTGTTCGTGTCTTTCTCCAGCCGCCAGAAGGCGCCGAGGTTGAACTGAAAGCGGTTATTGTCGCGATTGCCGAAGAAGCGGATGCCGAGCTGGTTGTCGTTGAACAGGAAGCCGCGAAAATCGCTCTGAAAGGGCTGAATACCGACGCGGATCGATTCAAAATCATAGCGGTCGGACGTGTTGCGCAGATGATAGTCGATAAAGGCTTCCTGCACGCCCAGAAAATGGTCGGTGCGGTGGCTGGGCTTGCTCGGCTCGACGAACAGCACGCGCTTTTCCGGTACATTCACATAGCTGGCGTTAAACGCCAGCGTCAGCCGATATTCGACATGCGGCGGCATGAACGCGGTCGAGCCCTTGATGAGCGCCGCGCCGAGGAGGAAGGTCTGGCTGGCGACGAGGCTTGCATCCTTACCGAACACATCGATGCTGCCGGGGCGCTCGGTCGTCTGCACGCCGACCGGGATCGGGAAGGTGCGCGGTTCCAGCACCGTGTCGGACACGGCGTTCAGTACGAAGAACCAGTCGTCGCCCCTGATCGGCAGCCATTTGACTTTTTCCGGGTTGATCGGCCGGTCGCCCTTGTAGGTGTTCTGGTGATAGGGATCGAACCAGCGTTCCTTCACCACGCCGAGGCTCTCGATCAGCCGCCAGCGATCGGGGATCGGCACCTGATCGGTGGGGAAGGCCTCCGGCGGCGGGGCGTTGACTGCGCCGGGATTATCCTGCGTGATGCGTTCGGGTAGCGGGCGTTCATAGCCCGGACGACGACGGCCTTCGATGGACTGGGAGTCGGCGTCGATGGGCGGTGCGGGGGATGCTGTCGGCGCGCCGGGCGATGTTGCGCCGCTCTGGGGAGCGTTGCCCTCCATTCCTTCGGCCTGCCCGGCACCCTGCCGTGTCTGATCCGCCTGCGCATAGCGATTGTGGAGCCGCGCTTCGATATGGATGGCATCCAGCCCGCCATTATCGAGCGCCCGGGCGTCTCCGCTCATCGCGGCCATCAGCGGCAGGAGGAAGCTTGCGTCCACCACCTGCTACAGCCCCTCGCACACATTCTGGTCGGCCGTGTCGAGAAACGGCGCGAACGGGCAGTTGACGAAGCGCAGCCGTGCGCTGTCGCCGCCGGAAAGCTGCACAAGGATCTGGTCGGCGCGGATCGCGGGCGGAGCATTGCCAATGTCGGCGGTGCGCAGGCCGCCATGGTGCAGGCCCAGGAAGCTGATCATGTCATCCTGATCGATCCCGTCGCCCGATACGCCGATGCCACCCACCAGTGTAGAGCCGCGATAGATCGGCACGGAGCCGGGGAAAATCTGAATGCCGTTTTGCAGCCGCTTCTGCCCCGCCGCAGCATCGGGCACGAAGGTGCAGCGTTGCGGTGTGTCGGTTGCCGAGGCTCCGGTCACATAGGCGAGATGCTGCGCCAGATTGCCGAGGATGAGCGCGCTTTGCAGGCCGGTCGAGAAGGGATTGAACTGCGCGATCGGGCGGGACAGTGGGCCGTGCGGCCGCCCGACCTCGCCATCCGGGAAATAGGGGCGGGAGAGATTGCCGCCGGACCGGTCGGCAAAGGCGAAGGTGCCGGTGAGTGCGGTGGCATCGTTGAGAAAGGTTCGCACCGCGCTGACAAAGGCGCGCACATCGGCGGTGTTCGCCGCGATGCCGCTGTCGAAGCCGGTCAGTTGCGCGGCGGCCTGCGCGCCGGAAAAGAATGTCGCGGTGCGTGCCTTTTGCAACGACACGTCGGTGCCGAAAATGGGCGCATCGGGGGAACGGACGATGCCGAGCACCTGCCCATGGGTATCGACGATGCTGATCGTCACCTGCGCCCGGCTGTCGAGCGGCTGGCGGATTTGCGCGCGCGCGCGGGTCATGACGGTGAAGGCTTCCTCCAGGATCGCCGTCACCTCGGTCTGGCTGAGCGGGGTTGCGATGCTGCCGCCATCCGTCCCCGCGCGGATCGGGAAGCGATCATTGCCGGCACCGTCGGTCAGGACGAAGGCATCCCGGTTCGAAAATTCCAAGGGCGTGGAGGGGCGGATGCCGGATGCTTCGCTGCCGTAAACCGCGCCCGCCCGGAACCCGGCGGCGGCATCATAATAGCCGGTGACGCTGGTAAGCCGTGCGGTGCTGACGCTGGCTGCACTGCTGCTCAGCAAATTGGCATAGCTGGCGTCGGTAAAGCGCAATTGCGTGCCGTCGACATAGATTCTGTTCGCGCGGATCGTCGCGGGGGCTTCGAAGCCCTGTGTCCCGGCAAGCGCGATAAATTCTTCCGGGTCATTGTCGGTATCGGTGATGTCGGGATCGAAGCCATAATCGCCGTCTGCCATCACGCCGATGCCGCCGACCACCACGCCATTTTTGTAAAGTGGGAAACCGCCCGGATCGGCGGCAAGGCCAAGGGGCGATCGCTTCGGCCCGATCATCGCGCTGCCGATACCGAACCGGGTATTGAGGTCCGAACAGGGAAGCTGGCTGAACTGCACGCCGAACAGCGGGCCGCTTTCAAGGCCCGCCGTCAGATTGGGCGCGGGTGGGAAATGCGGCTGCACGATCTGGCTCGCCGTGCGGGTGCTGAACGCATTACCGCCGGAAGAGAGATAGGCGCCGGTGATCGCCTTGGCGATCGCGCCTGCCGCCGCCGGAATGGAGAGGTTTTGCGCGTCGATATTGGCGCCGTTGGGCGCGGCGCTGGTGGTGGCGGTCGCGCGGGCGCCCGTCATGGAATAGATCGCCAGCACATTGCCGACCCGGTCGGTCACGGCGATGACGGCGGGCAGGTTACGGGCCTGCGCCTCGGCGACCGCCTGGCCGACAATGCTTTCGACCTCGGCCGAGCTGAGCGAAATCTGCGCAGGCGCGGCATAATTGTTGAGCTGCGTCGGGGTCGGCGTGGGACTTGGGCTGGGCGTCGGGGCCGGGGTGGGCGATCCGCCGTCACCGCCGCCGCAGGAGGCGAGAATCAGCGAGAGCGCGGTGACACCGGTGCGCAGGGCGGGGCGGCGTTTGTTCATCAGCGCAAGGCTCCGATCGCGCGGGTCGCCTTGCCCAGCGCTGCGCGGAATTCGGTGGGACGATAGATATTGGAGTCCTTCACCGCCGCATAGGCGCTGTTGATATGGGCGCGGATACCCGCCGCCGCGCCGACCGTTACCCGGCCCGATTTTACCAGTGCGTTGAGCAAGGTGTCGATACTCATCACCGCCTGCACGCTGCCTTCATAATCGGTGAAGCGCGGTGCGATCACGTCGCTGTCGATGCGATCCACAATGGCGAAGGCAAGGTCGCCTGATGGCGGCAATGCGGAGAAGGCCGCGGCCAGATCGGCGGCGGTCCGGCGCAACCCTGTCGCGGCAAGGACGGCGCTTTGCCGGTCCTTTGCCAGCGCCGCATGAAAAGCGCGGCTTTCGGCGTCGAAGCGCGTGGCGAGCGCCGGGGCAGCAACCTTCGCGGCGGTCGACAGCATGATGATATTCTCATCATTATAGGGCGGCATGCCCGCCGGGATCGGGCGACCGGGATTGGCCTCCCATGTCTTCACCCGTGCATCCTGATCGCTGATCCGCCGGTGGCAGCTATGGCAGTCGAAGAAATAAAATTCGGGAAACACGCCTTCAGTCCCGCGCCCGCCCGCATAAAGGGCGAGCGAACGCTCCAGCGCCATTGCCTGCCCGGTCGCCCACAGGGCGACGCCATCGACACGGCCCTTGCGCCGCGCATAATCGGCATCCTCGTCATGATGCGCCTGCATCGCCGAAAACAGGTCGAGTTCGAACGAGATGCGCGGGTGCCCGGCGGCCATCAGGCGATGGGTGACGAACTGGCCGTCGCGATCCGATCCGAAATGGCAATCGAGGCAGACGGTGGCACGCGCCACCGGCTTTTCCAGAGGCGCCATGCCGCGCGCGACATTGGCCGTATGGGTGCCGCCGACCGCATAATGGGACGCGATCCAGCCGCCCGCCGCGCCATGACATGCCTCGCAGCCAACACCGTCTGCCGTCAGAAACCGCGCGCCCTGAACGCCCGATCCCGCGGGCGTGGCGTGGCAACCGAGGCATTGCTTCGCCTGTGTCGGGTCGCCCAGGCCAAGCGTCGCCGCAATCTCCCGGCTGCGGGCGTTGGAAAGCACGGCAAAAGCGCGACTGTGCGCGCCGCCCGGCGTGGAGGGTTCCTGCCAGCGGGCAAGTTCGTCCTGCCGGACGATCTTGCCGTCGGGCACCATCCGGCCATGGCAGGTAGACCCCGCGCAGGAGGCAACGCCAGTGAAGGCGCCGGGGCTCGCGGGTGCGCTGTTGGCGGCGGTCATGCCCCATGGCGAGAGCAGGGCAAGGCCAAGCAGCACCACCGCCATGCATGCCGCCGTCACCATGGCGATCGCCATGGTTTTTCTGCCCCTGTTATCGGCCCCCCAGACCATGATCAGATCGCCCCCTTCTGGCATCCGACGTTGCCGCCGGAGCCGCCCCCACTGTGCGACTTTCGGTCCTTTAACCAGCCGGAGGCGCCGGTTTCAATCCCAAAGGCAGGATGGTTCGGCCATCGTCCGCCCGTCATGGCTGCGCTCCGCCGCCGCATCCGGCGCCCCTCGCGTCGATGCAACCGGCGCTGGTCCACAAATCGTCATTGCCATTTCCGGTCACCGGTTCGTCGATCAGCGGCGGAAAACCGGCCGCCTCGAAATCCTTGATTTCGATGATGACGGTCGGCAGGCCATCAATGCCCGGTGCGGTCGACGGGTCGAGTTCGCGGGCAATATCCTCATTGCGATGCGGAATGTTCGATGCCGGATCAGTGGGTGAAAGCGGCGTCATGCAGCTCGCCGGATTGGCGATGAGGCAACCGTTGATCGTCGAACCGGCGGCATAGCCGCTGGCGGGTGCGGTCTGACCATTGATGACGACCTGTTGCAAGGTTGCGAGGCCAGTCGCGAAATCCCCATTGGCATCGACCAACCGGCCATTGATGACGATCTCCGCACCGCCTGCCGAGGTGGTCAGAGTCATTGCGTTGGTGGTGAAGCCGCGCCGGGCATCGGTGTCGGTGCTTGCGCCGCTGTTCTGGATGTAGATGCCCTCGGTCGCGGC
>Ga0172382_10014340_pt1 | contig 10102 bp, 11 predicted proteins | sample Leawel138RmetaG_FD_122245 | JGI IMG/M metagenome (GOLD analysis project Ga0172382, IMG submission 122245) | Leachate microbial communities from a municipal landfill in Southern Ontario, Canada - Leachate well 138R metaG | ecosystem: Engineered > Solid waste > Landfill > Unclassified | place... | reverse complement strand
TCGGAGCGCAGGTGAAGCAGCCGCTCAACCCCGAGAACGAGAACATCACGGCCTGGTACGAGCGGGTGAAATCCCGCCCGAGCGCCGCCGCCTGAGGTCGATCGGACGGCCGGCGCTGGTTACGGCAGATCCTCGGCGGGCTCTTCGAGCACGCCTTCGATGTAGATCATCTTCACCAGCACCGTGACGACGACGGCGAGCGGAGTGGCCAGCAGCACGCCCAACGGCCCGAGCAGCACGCCGAACGCGGCAAGGCTCGCCAGCAACGTGGCAGGCGGCAGATTGACGGCCTGCTGCTGGGCAAGCGGCGTGAGGACGTTTCCCTCCAGCTGCTGGACGCCGAGGAAGAGGAGAGCGACGTAGAGGGCATCGGTGGGGCTCTGGGCGAAAGCCACGAGCACCGCCGGCACGGCCGCCAGAAAGGGCCCCGCCAGCGGAATGAAGTTGAGCACTCCGGCGATGATGCCGAGCACGATGGCGAGCGGTATGCCGAGCAGCCAGAGCCCGAGCGTGGTCGCGATCCCGACGCCGAACATGGCGACGAGTTGACCCAGGAGCCAATGCCAGAGACCGCGGTCGAGGGCGCTCAACACCTCTCTGCCGCGCTTGCGGTGCCGCGGCGGAAGCAGGCTCACAGCTCCGGCCCTGTACTCGGCCGGCGTCAGCGCGGTGTAGATCCCGACCATCAGGATCACCACCAGGTTGCCCAGAATGCCGAGCGCGGTCGAGAAGGCGCCGGTTATTCGGCCGAGCAGTTGCGCGCCGTCGCCGCCTTCACCGAGTGAAGGAAGGGCATCGCGGTACACCCAGCGACCCCAGGCGTAGCGGCTGGCCTCTTCCTCCAGGCGCGACAGGGTCTGGACGACATTCTCGGCGAGCTGATCCGCCTGGTTCGCGACCAGGGGACCGATGCTCCAGATGAAACCGGCTGTCGCCACGAAGGTCAGGGCGATGACGACAGCGGTCCCGAGCCGTGCAGGAAGCCGGGAAAGGGAGGCCAGTCGTTCGCCGGCATTGCGCCAGATGACGGCGAGCAGGACGCCCGCGAAGACGACCAGCAGGACGTCGACGACCTGCCAGAGGATCCAGAGGCCCCCGACGATGGCTGCGAACACGGCCGAGCCAGCCGCGATCGTCCGGATCGGCATCTTCGCTGCCTCCGCTGGGCCGGGCTGCAGTCGTGCCCGGCAGTTCGTCCGGCCAACGGACACTCGACCGGGGCCGTTGCCCGAACGGGCGACAGCAGGCGAACGCGGCCCGTCCGACAGGAGTTCCGCGGGAGGGGAGTTGGTGTAGCCTCAGCTACGACGTTCGGAGAAGTAGCGCTTGAAGATGCTCTGGCTCGCCCACGTGGCCGCAGCCGCCAGCAGCAGGAACCAGAAGCGCGGCTGAGGACCGAGCTCGTAGAGCGCGACCGTCGCCGCGGCGACGTTCAGCCACATCCACAGGCTCAGCACCTGCAGGAAAACCGTGGGCAGCATGAATCAACGACTCCGATCTTGCTCTGCGCTCGGCGACTCGGTCCGATGTTACGGGGGAGCCCGATGGCGTTCAATCCGAGCCCGTCGTTTATCGTGGATAAGATTGAACCGCGGTTAATGGGCACCGGCCCCCGCCCCGAACCTGCCTGTGCCATATGGTGGTGTTGTCTCGCCGGGGGTGGCATTCTTGTGATCGTGTCGGCACGGGCGCGGGACGCAGCCCCGGCAGGAGGTTGGCATGACCGGGATCGAGATCGTTGCCGAAGAAGAGACGTACAGGCTGATATCCGAAGGCGGCGATCGGTTCGCCGTGATCGAGGCGCGCGCGGGCCACGTCTATTCGTTGGATCCGAAGCACAGCCACGAGGCCCGGGATACTCCGGAAGGCATGGCCGCGGTGGTCGGCCCGCGCGGCTGGCGCTCGCACGCCGACGCCCGGCGGATCTTCGACCACATGGTGAGAGGGGAGCGGCACCTCGCCGAAACCCTCTGGTAAATCCCGGCGGCTCGGATCGAAGGATCGATGAGATCGTGACACCGAGAATCGCCCTGCTGGGCTTCTCCATCGAGTGCAACCGCTTCGCACCGGTGACGCGCGAGCACGACTTCGCGGTCCGCACGCTGATGCGCGGCGAGGAAATGCTGGCGGATGCAAGGGGCGATGCCCCGCGGATGCTGGGCGAGCTTCCCGGATTCGTCGCCGATATGGACGCGGCCGGACCCTGGGAGCCGGTGCCGATCCTGCTGGCGATGACCGAGCCGAACGGACCGGTGGACCAGGCCTTCTTCGACCGTCTCATGCTCGAATGGGAAGCGGGGCTGCGCGGCGCCGGCAGGCTCGATGGGGTGTATTGCGTCATGCACGGCGCGGCGCTGTGCACCGGCGACGACGATCCCGAAGGGACGATCCAGACCATGGTGCGGCGGGTGGTCGGGGCTGGAGTGCCGATCGTCTCCAGCTTCGATCTGCACGCCAACGTCTCCGACGCCGATACCCAGACGATCGACGCGTTCGTCGGCTACCGCACCAACCCGCACATGGACATGCGGGAATGCGGCGCGGAGTCGGCCCGGATTCTGCGACGGCTGGTGGCAGGCCTCGAGACGCACATCGCCAAGGTCCGACTGCCGATCGTGCCGCCGACGGTGACCATGCTGACCGGCCGCGACACCCCGAACCGGCCCTACGGCGAGGTGATCGACCTCGGGCAGGAGCTGATGCAGCGTCCGCCCTACGCCGGCCGCATCGTCAACGTGTCGGTCATGGGCGGGTTCGCTTACGCCGATACGCCGTTCAACGGGCTGACGGCGGTCGTGACCGCCGTCGATCGTGAGGCGGCGGAAGCTTTGGCCACGGAGTTGGCCGAGGCGGCCTGGGCCAGGCGCGACCGGTTCTATCCCAAGCTGACGCCGCTCGATGAGGCGGTACGGCTCGCGAGCGAGACCGCCGACCCGCGCCGGCCGGCCCTGATCTTCGCCGATGTCGCGGACAACCCCGGCGGCGGCGGGCGCGGGAACACGATGTACATCCTCGAGGCATTCGCCGAAGCGGGCGTCCGGGATGCGATCGTCGGTCTGATCTACGACGCGCCGCTCGCGCGCGAGGCGCATGCGGCGGGCGAGGGCGCCACGATCGAGGCACGGTTCAACCGCCAGCCGGAGTCCGATTTTTCGAAGCCGTTCGCCGCCCGGGCTACCGTGCGGCGGCTGCACCCGGGGCCGATCCGCTGTCGGCGCGGCATCTTCGCCGGCGGCACGGTCGATGTAGGCCCGTCGGCCGCTTTGGATCTCGGCGGCATCGTCGTCGTGGTGATCTCACAGCGCGTGCAGTGCGCGGATCCGGCCTTCTTCGAAGCCTTCGGGCTCGACATCGGTGCCGCCCGTGTCGTGGTGGTGAAGTCGCGGGGGCATTTCCGCGGCGGTTTCGATGAGTTCTTCAAGCACGAGCAGGTCGTCGAGGTTGATGCGCCCGGCCTCACGACGCCGATGCTGCACCACTTCGACTGGAAGCATCTGCCGCGTCCGGTGATCCCGCTGGACGGGGACGTGCAGTGGAAGCGGCAGTGAGGCAAGGAACCCGGGCCGGCCGGGAAAAAGATGGTGGGCGGTACTGGGATTGAACCAGTGACCCCTGCGATGTCAACACAGTGCTCTACCGCTGAGCTAACCGCCCTGCCGAGGTGACGGCCCACAGCCGTACGAGCGCGATTTAGCAGCTAAGGGTCGCGGTTGCAAGATCGGCTGGACGGAAATGCGGCTACCGCGGCAATCCGTCAGGAGGCGAGGACCTCGTCTATCTGGCCCACCAAGTCGCGGAGATGGACCGGCTTCGAGAGCACCCGAGTGCGACCGATGTCGGCGTCGCGCGCCTGCAGCGCCATGGCGGCGAAGCCGGTGATCAGTACGATGCGCAGGGCAGGGTCCTCGGTGCCCGCACGCCGGGCGAGCTCGATGCCGTCGAGCCCCGGCATGACGATGTCGGCGATGAGCAGCTCGAACTCCTCACCCGTGATGAGCTCGAAGGCATCGGAGCCGTTGTCGACGGTGATCACGTCGTGTCCTGCCCGCTCGAGAGCGCGTGCCAGGAAATTTCGGAGCGAAGCGTCATCTTCGGCGAGCAGAATACGAGCCATGCGACCATTCTTGAGGTTCGGGGGCGCTTGGATGCAGACCGAAGGGGAGCATCCCCCGCGCGACTTGCGAAACCGTAAACGGCCGACGCTTTGCTCCGATCAGGATGCGAGCGGCGCCAGAGCTGCCCGGATCGCTTCCGGGATCTCGGCCGGACGCATCGTCTCGCGATCCACGAAAACGTGGACGAAGTGCCCGTCGGCCGCGGCCTTGTCGCTGCCCTGCCGAAAGATGCCGATCTCGTAACGCACGCTGCTGCGCCCGAGCCGCCCGACGCGCAAGCCGGCGTCGATCACCTCCGGGAAGCTGATCGGGTGGTGATAGCGGCACATGCTCTCGACCACGACCCCGATCACCGGCGCTTTCACGGTATCGAGGCCGCCGCGGCTCACGAGAAAGCCGCTGACGACGGAGTCGAAATAGCCGTAGAAGACCATGTTGTTCACATGGCCATAGACGTCGTTGTCGTTCCAGCGGGTCTGGATCGGCAGGAAATGAAGATAGCGATCCCGCGTCTCCACCGTCTGCTCGCTCATGGGTTCAGCCCGTCCCGGATGCGGCGAGGAGGCTCTCGACCTTTCGCTTCAGCTGCGCCCCCGCTTCCTCGACCCGGCCTTTGACGTCCCGGATCTTCTGCCGGTCGGCGGCAAGTCTCTCCGCTCCGCGGCGCGCGGCCGCTCGGACCAGCTCCGGTGCGGGGCCGCCGGACACGGTTCGGACGTGGATGTTGCGGGCCGCGTCCAGCGCCTCGGCGACGATCGCCGGATCGAGGAGTACCCTTTCCGCGGTGATTCCTTCCGAAGCGGCGGCAATGTCGTCGGCGGTGATCTCCGCCGCGCGCAGCCCCCGGTCGAGTGCTGCCGAGACCGTGCGGGCGACGATGCCATGGGCGGTCCGGAAGGGGAGGCCGGTCGCGCGGACGATCACATCGGCGAGCTCCGTCGCGGTGCCGAAGCCGTCCTCGGCCGCCTGCAGCATCGTGCGCTCGTGCACCGTGAGCGTATCGACGACGCCGGCCATGAGCAGGAGAGCGTCCCGCGTGACGCTCGCCGCCTCCATCACCGGCTTGTTCGGCGCGGTGACGCCGTCGTTGGTATCGCTGAGGGAGGTGTTCTTGCTCATCGAGAGCGCCGCGACCAGTGCGCCGGTGACCGTTCCGGCCGCCGCCTTGGTGTGCTCGAGCGCCTGCGGGTTCTTCTTCTGCGGCATGATGCTCGAGACGCTGGAATAGGCGTCGCCCAGCTCGATGAAGCCGTGCTCGCGCATGTTCCAGGCCTGGAAGTCGACGGCAACCCGGGAGACGTTCGTCATGCAGACCGCAAGGGCCGACGCGGCCTCGTGGATGTCGTCGCGCGACGAGACGGCATCGTAGGCGTTCTCGACGAGACCGCGGAAGCCGAGCAGGCGGGCGGTCATCTGCCGGTCGATCGGAAAGCCGGTCGTGGCGAGCGCGCCGGCCCCGAGCGGGCAGAGATCGACATGGGCGAGCGCCCCTTCGAGGCGCAAGAAGTCCCGCGCCAGGATCGCCGCCGCCGCCTCGCAGTAATAGCCGAAGGTGATCGGCTGTGCGTGCTGGCTGTGGGTGTATCCGGGCATTACCGTTTCGGCGTGCGCCTCGGCGCGCGCCAGCAGCGACTGCCGGAGCGCGCAAAGCGCTTCCATCGCCTCGATCAGCGACTGCCGGAGCGCCATGCGCCAGGTGGTGACGTTCAGATCGTTGCGGCTTCGCCCGGTGTGCAGCCGGCCGCCGTCCTCGCTGCCGATGGCGGCGATCAGGTGACGCTCGACATAGGAGTAGAGGTCCTCCTGGCTGTAATCGACGTCCAGTGCCGAGGGGCCGGCGTCGGCGAGATCGAGCACGGCCCGGAGAATGCGGGCGATGCTGGCGCGGGAGACGATCTCCCGCTCGGCGAGCATGACCGCGTGCGCCAGATGCACCTGCATTTCGTGCGTGAACGCCTGCTCCAGCGCACGCGGGACGCTCTGCCGGTAATAGGCCTGCACGAGTGTATCGGCGGGCTTCGCTTTCACCCGCTCGCGGATCGACGTGAGCTCCGCCATGCTAACCTCCCCTTCGTGACGGTGGTCGCTTGTACCACGAATGCGGGCGTCCCGAAGCGGGTCGGGGGCGGCAAAAAGAACGGGCCGCACGAGGCGGCCCAAGTCAGGTCAGGGAGGAAATCGATGAGCCGGACGACGGGCGTGTCGTCCGAACGAGGGTGATGGTGAACCGGAAAGGTTAACGAGGCGCAAACGGCGCGGAAAAATCGCTCATTGGGCGGTCCAGCCGCCGTCGATCGAGAGCGCCGCGCCCGTGATCGTGGCGGCGGCATCGCCGCAGAGGAAGACGGCGAACGCCGCCACCTGGTCGACCTCGACGAATGCCTTGTTCGGATGCTTCTCGCCGACGAGGTCGAGCGTCGCGACGTCGATGTTCTTCCCCTCGGCTCCGGCACGCGCCTCGATCTGCTTTTCGACGAGCGGTGTGCGCACCCATCCCGGGCAGATGGCGTTGCACGTGATGCCGCTTTCCGCCGTCTCCAGCGCGACCGTCTTCGTAAGGCCGACGATGCCGTGCTTTGCCGCCACATAGGCGGACTTCGCCGGCGAGGCGGTGAGGCCATGCGCCGACGCGATGTTGACGATGCGCCCCCATCTGCGGCTCTTCAGCCCCGGCATGGCCGCGCGGATCGTATGGTAGGCTGAGGAGAGATTGACCGCGATCACCAGGTCCCATTTCTCGGGCGGGAAGTTCTCGATCAGGTCGACGTGCTGCACGCCGGCATTGTTGACGAGGATGTCGATGCCGCCGATTTGCCGCTCCGCCTCGCGGATCAGGTGTACGGCTTCGTCCGGCTTCGAGAGATCGGCGCCGCAGTAGGCCGCATCCGTTCCCGAAGCGTCGGCGAGCGAGCCGCGGATGCGCTCGATCTCGACCGGATCGCCGAACCCGTTCAGCATGACGGCACAGCCTTCCGCCGCCAGTGCGCGTGCGATCCCGAGGCCGATCCCGCTCGTCGAGCCGGTGACGACGGCCCGCTTTCCCTTCAGCATTCCAGGCTGCTCCCGCTTCGCGTCCGCCGTCAGCGGCGGAACAGTGCCTCCGCACCCGACAGGTGCTTCTCCTTCACCTCGATGTCCTGGCGCACGCGGACGATCTCGGCTTCGAGATCCGCTATGTACTGGCGCAGATCCTCGACCGACAAGGACGAAAGATCGGCGCCGAGCTCGCGTCGCTTCGGCCGGATTTCTTCTTCCTCGAACATGGCAGGCTCCCGCAGTGGGCTTGCAAGCGCCGGGGGATGATAATAGAGGTCTTGGGCCGTTTGCACCGTTGCCAGCTCGCCGGGCTCACGGCTCTGCACATCAGAGGAGGTGAAGCCGCGATGTCAGCGAACATTCCGGAGATGATGACGGCTATCGAGGTTCGCGAGCCGGGCGGGGCGGAGATGCTGCAACCGACGACGCGGCCGGTGCCGAAGCCAGCGAAGGGCGAGGTTCTGCTGAAGATCGCGGCCGCCGGCGTCAATCGCGCCGATGTGTTGCAGCGCCAGGGCAGGTACCCGATGCCGCCTGGCACGACCGACATCCCCGGCCTCGAATGTTCCGGGACTGTCGTCGCGCTCGGAGAGGGCGTCGGCGAGTGGAAGGTCGGCGACGAGGTCTGCGCGCTGCTCGTCGGCGGCGGCTATGCGGAATACGTGACCGTGCCCGAAGGGCAGTGCCTCCGTGTGCCCGAGGGGGTCGATCTCATATCGGCCGGCGGCGTTCCCGAGACCTTCTTCACCGACTGGACCAACATGTTCGAGCGCGGCCGCCTCAAGGCCGGCGAGACCTTCATGGTGCAGGGTGGCACCAGCGGCATCGGCAGCACCGCGATCCAGCTCGCCAAGGCGTTCGGCTGCCGCGTGCTGGCGACCGCCGGCTCCGACGAGAAGTGCAAGGCGTGCCTCGAGTTTGGCGCGGACCGCGCGATCAATTATCGGACGGAGGACTTCGTCGCGGTCGGGAAGGAGTTTACCGACGGCCGGGGCGTCGACCTGATCCTCGACATGGTCGGGGGCGATTATATCCCGCGACAGCTCGACCTTCTGGCACGCGAGGGGCGGCTGGTGTTCGTGGCGCTGATGGGCGGGACCAAGGTGACCGTCGATTTCGGCCTGATCCACCGCAAGCATCTGACCGTGACCGGATCGACCCTGCGCTCGCGCAGCATCGCGGAGAAGCAGAGCATCCGCGACGCATTGCGCGAGAAGGTCTGGCACCTTTTCCCGGAGAAGAAGGTTTGGCCGGTGATCTACAGGAAGTTCCCGTTGGCGGAAGCCGGCGAGGCGCACAGACTGATGGAGTCGAGTCAGCACATCGGCAAGATTCTTCTCGTGAACTGAGCTCCGGCACCGTGGTAGCACTTTTGTAGTCGGTAAGGTGGCTCCTATATCCTCGGTGAGCGGTACAGCCCATCCGGGGAGTGGACCGGCTATTCTTTTCGAACCGAATTCTTCAGGGAATTGACAATGACACAGCCTCTGATGCCCAAGGCGACGGCGGTGTGGCTGATCGAGAATACCGGACTGACGTTCGAGCAGATCGGAGAGTTCTGCGGCATGCATCCGCTCGAGGTCCAGGCGATCGCCGATGGCGAGGTGGCGGCGGGCATCGTCGGGCGCAACCCGGTCCAGCACGGCGAGCTGACCCAGGCGGAGCTCGATCGCTGCGAGAAGGATCCGAGTGCGCGCCTGAAAATAGCGCCGAGCGCCGTGCCCAAGGCGGCGGCCCGAACGAAGGGACCTCGCTACACCCCGTTGACCAAGCGGCAGGACAAGCCGGACGGCATCGCCTGGCTGGTGCGCAACCATGCCGAGCTGAGCGACGCGCAGATCTCGAAGCTGCTCGGCACGACCAAGACCACGATCAACGCAGTGCGGGATCGCACCCACTGGAACATCTCCAACATCAAGCCGCGCCATCCGGTGGACCTCGGCCTCTGCACCTACATGGAGCTGAACGCCGCGGTGCAGAAGGCCCGCGCAAAGCTGCCGCCGGAGCGGTTGGCCGAGCTCGAAGGGCGGGAGCTGGAGGAAGAGGAGCCGGCGGTCTCGGAGTGAGGCCGGCTCAGCCGTGGAGCGAGCGGTAGCTCCGCAGGCTGCCCAGGTCCTCGGCCGAGTAGACGGCGCGGGCGATCGCGCGAGCCGCGCAATCCGCCGCCTCGGCGCCGAGCCGTGCAAGGTTGCCGGTCGGCCGCTTCCCGGTCGAAAGGGCGAACACGACGTCCCCGTCGAGCGGCGTGTGTGCCGGGCGGATTGCCCGCGCGAGCCCGTCCTGCGCCATGGTTGCGAGCCGGGTCGCCTGGGCCTTGTCGAGGGTGCAGTCGGTGGCGACCACCACGAGGGTGGTGTTTTCGCCCGGTGAGCCGACCGGGGCGTCCGGTGGGGCCGTCGAGCCCTCTGGCTTCCGCCCGCCGAACTCGCCGTCGCGCTCGAACGGCCAGGCCCAGAACACGTCGCTTTCCGGCATCAGCACCGAGCCGCTCGAGTTGACGGCAGCGAGCACGCCGACGGTGGCGCCGTCTTCGAGAACGGACGACGCGGTGCCGAGGCCGCCTTTGAGGCCGCCGGCCTTGGCGCCGAAGCCGGCGCCGGCGTTCCCCAGGGCGAAGTCGCGGCCGGCGCTCGCGGCGGCGCGTCGGCCGAGTTCGCGGTAGGGCGGCTCGCTGCCCCAGGCCTTGTCGCCGCCGTTGGCGAGATCGAACAGGATCGCGGCCGGGACGATCGGCACCACGGTGCCGGCAATGGCGAAGCCTCGGTCATGCTCCGCGAGCCATGCCATCACCCCGTCGGCGGCGGCGAGGCCGAAAGCGGAGCCGCCGCTCAATACGATGGCATCCACCGCACCGATGGTCGCCTCCGGCCGCAGCAACTCGATCTCGCGGGTGCCGGTGCCGCCGCCGCGGATGTCGACTCCGGCGACGGCCGCCGCCTCGGGAAGGATTA
>Ga0172382_10014337_pt1 | contig 10103 bp, 6 predicted proteins | sample Leawel138RmetaG_FD_122245 | JGI IMG/M metagenome (GOLD analysis project Ga0172382, IMG submission 122245) | Leachate microbial communities from a municipal landfill in Southern Ontario, Canada - Leachate well 138R metaG | ecosystem: Engineered > Solid waste > Landfill > Unclassified | place... | reverse complement strand
CTCGCGCTGCCCGAATTGCTGTCGCTGCCGGCATCGCTGTTGCCGTTGCCCGTGCCGGTGCCGTCGACGGTGCCGTTCGACGCGCTCGCGCTGCCCGAATTACTATCGCTGCCGGCATCGCTGTTGCCGTTGCCCGTGCCGGTGCCGTCGACGGTGCCGTTCGACGCGCTCGCGCTGCCCGAATTGCTGTCGCTGCCGGCGTCGCCGTTGCCCGTGCCGTTACCGTTGCCGGTACCCGTTCCATCGGACGTAGCCGTGCTGTCGCTGGTACTCGTCGCATCCTGGGCGAAAGCGATACTCGGAGCAACGAGTGCAACCGCGAGCGCATACAGCGACGGCGCGATCATGTGCGTGACCTTCATGTGATCCTCCTGATTAGGTTTCCCAACCAAAGCCGTTGGAGAGTCAGACTCGCCCCCGTCGGCGCGCCCGGCGTGTTGCGGGCTTGAGGGGGGTATCGGGAAGGCACGGGGCGGGTGTTGCGAAATCGCAAGTTTTGGCAAAATTCCAATCCGTCCCGCTATGGGACAGGCTCCCCAGGAACCGGGACAATCGTCCGCCGCATCGGCCGCGAGCACGGCGCGGCGACTGTGCCCGCCGGGCGCGAAACGCGCGCGCAGGCGATCGTCGCACCCGGCGCTTGCGCGGCGGCGGCCTTTGCTGCATTGCACCATCGCTCATGCGTATCGCCATCGTCGACGAAAGCACCGCGCGCGCCTCGGTAATCCGGGAGGGGCTGGCTTCGCTCGACGATTGCGAGATCTTCGCCGTCACCGAACGGCGCGGGCTGGTCGCCCGGATCGAGGAGATCGCGCCCGACATCATCCTGATGGATCTGGGAAACCCCTCGCGCGACGTGCTCGAGGAATACTTCGCGGTAAGCCGCGCGCTCGCCCGGCCGATCGCCATGTTCGTCGACGAGAGCGACGATGAGGCGATCGCCGCCTCGATCGACGCGGGCGTCTCGGCCTATGTCGTCGACGGGCTGGCGGCCCATCGCATCCGCCCGCTGATCGATGTCGCGGTGCGGCGGTTCAACGCCTTTGCGCGGCTGCAGTCGGATCTGGCCGAAGCCCGCGGGCGGCTGGCCGGGCGCGAGACGATCGACCGGGCGAAGCGCATCCTGATGGACGGCCGCGGCCTGACCGAGCCCCAAGCCTATACCGAGATCCGCAAGGCGGCGATGGATCAGGGCCGCCGGATCGCCGAGATCGCCGAAGCCATCGTCACGGCGCACAAGCTGATGGGCGGCAAACCCGTGGGAGAAACCTGATGGCCGAGGAACTGACGATCGGCTTCCTGCCGCTGGTCGACGCCTGCCTGCCGATCCTGGCGCGCGAGCACGGCTTCGCCGAGGAGGAAGGCGTGTCGCTGCGGCTGGTCAGGGACGTGAGCTGGGCGACCGTGCTCGACCGGCTGCTTTACGGCCAGAGCGACGCGGCGCACCTCGTCGCGCCGCTGGCGATCGCGACGACGCTCGGCCGCGGCCGGCCGGCGCAGCCGCTGTCGGTGCCTTTCGTGCTCGGGCTCAACGGCAACGCCATTACCCTGCGCCCGGACATCGCCCGCCGGGTCGGCGCGGGAAGCGGGCTGGGCGAACCGGCAGCGGTCGGCGCGGCGCTGGCCGAAGTGGCGCGCGAGCGCCGCGCGGCCGGCAGACCGCTGCGCTTCGGCGTGGTCCACCGCTATTCCAGCCACAACTACATGCTGCGCTACTGGCTTGCCGCCTGCGGCATCCAGCCGGACCGCGACGTGGAGTTCGCGACGGTGCCGCCGCCGTTCTGCGCCGACGCGCTCGAGACCGGGGAGGTTGACGGCATCTGCGTCGGTGAGCCGTGGAACAGCGTCGCGGTCGGGCGCGGCGTCGGCCAGATCGTGCTGGCGACGGCGCAGGTCTGGCGGCGCGGGGTCGAGAAGGTGCTGGCGCTGCGCGAGCCCGTGCTCGACGAAAAGCGCGACGCGGTCGAGCGGCTGATCCGCGCCATGTGCCGCGCGGGCCGCCACTTCGTCGATCCGGCGAACTGCGAGGCCAACGCCGCCATCCTCGCCCGCGCCGACTATCTCGATGGCGATCCGGTGTTGATCCGGCGCGCCATCTCCGATCGGCTGCTGCTTTCGCGCGGCGGCGAAATCGTCCACTATCCCGATTTCATGTTCCAGTACCGCGAAGCGGCGAACTTCCCCTGGGTCAGCCAGGCCGCGTGGCTCTACACGCAGATGGTGCGCTGGGACGGAATGGCCTTCGATCTGGTCGACGCCGAAAAGGCCGCGCGCGTGTTCCGGCCCGACGTCTACCGCAGTGCACTGATCGGCACCGGCGAGCCGCTGCCGGGGGCCAGCTCCAAGGTCGAAGGAAGCCTGCGCCAGAAGACCGCCGTAGGCACGCAGCAGGGCACCATGATACTGGAAAGCAACCGCTTCTTCGACGGCAAGGTGTTCGACCCGGCCGACATCGCCGGCTACATCGCCGCTTGCGGCTGACGCTGGTTTTGCTGCACCGCAAAAAACGCTTTACCGGCGGCGCGCGAATCGGTTAGTCAAAGCGCCATAGCCGAGCCGGTGGGCCGCCCAAGGACGGGCGGCAGGAAGCGCCGCTCGGTTCCATTGAACATTGCGTGGCAACGTCGCCGCCCGATCTGGTCCCTGCCGGGGCCAAGTCGTGGCGGCTTTTTCGCGTTGTGCGCACGAGCGGAGCGCGGGCCCATGAGCACGAAACGGCGAAATCGGTTCCTGGCCTCAGCCGCCCGGCCGGCCGGTGAGGCCGCGCGCTCCTTCCATCTCGCAGCCCCACAAGGAGACATGCTAATGAATCCGCTCGCACTACCGCGCGAGAGCGTCCAGGCGGATGATCCGCAGCCAGGGCCGGACTTCTGGAACGCGGGACACCGGCCGACACTTCTGGCCGCCTTCCTCTATTTCGACGTCGCCTTCATGGTCTGGGTCATCTTGGGGCCGCTGGCGCCGATCATCTCCACGGACCTGGGGCTCGACCCGGCGCAGAAAGGCCTGATGGTCGCGGTTCCGACACTCGCCGGGGCGGTGCTGCGCCTGGTCAACGGGCTTCTGGTCGACCGCGTCGGGCCCAAGCGGGTCGGCGCGATGAACCAGCTCATCGTCATCATCGGCCTCGCCGCCGCCTGGCGCTTCGGCGTCTCGAGCTACGCGGGCACGCTGGCGGTCGGCGTTATCCTGGGCTTTGCCGGCGCGAGCTTCGCGGTGGCGCTGCCGCTCGCCAGCCGCTGGTACCCGCCCGAGCACCAGGGCAAGGCCATGGGCATCGCCGGCATGGGCAACTCGGGCACCGTGCTCGCCGCGCTCTTCGCGCCGCTGCTGGCCAGGACGTTCGGCTGGAACGAGGTCTTCGGCCTGGCGCTGATCCCGCTGACCGCCGTGTTCATCTTCTATCTCTTCGCCGCCAAGGACAGCCCCGACCAGCCCGCGCCCAAGCCGCTGTCGTCCTATGCCGACGTGCTCAAGGAGCAGGACGCCTGGTGGTTCATGCTGTTCTACTTCGTCACCTTCGGCGGTTTCGTCGGCCTCTCCAGTTCGCTGCCAACCTATTACGCCGACACCTTCGGGCTGACGCCGATCATCGCCGGCTATTTCACCGCCGCCTGCGTCTTCGCCGGCTCGCTGCTACGGCCGGTCGGCGGCGCCTTCGCCGATCGCTTCGGCGGCGTCCGCACGCTCGGCGCGGTCTATGCGCTCGCCGCGGTCGGGCTGCTGGCCATCCCGCTCGGCGCCTTCTCGCTGCCGCTGACGGCGGCGCTGCTCCTCCTCGTCATGGGCACGCTGGGCATCGGCAACGGCGCGGTGTTCCAGCTCGTGCCGCAGCGCTTCCGTAACGAGATCGGAGTGATGACCGGCCTTGTCGGCTTCGGCGGAGGCCTGGGCGGGTTCTATCTCGCCTCTTCGCTGGGCTTCGCCAGCAAGCTGTTCGGCAGCGCTTCGCCGGGGTTTCTGGTCTTTGCCGGCCTGGCGGTGATCGCGCTGGCCGGCCTGACACTGATCAAGGGCCGCTGGCGGACCACCTGGGGCGCGGCCGCGCAAGGTGTCCGCATCTGAGTGCGCGTTCCGATTGCGCGTGCCCGCGCCACCAGGAACGGGCAGAATTGCTGCACTGCAAAAAAACCGCTTGCTCCCCTCTCCCCGAATCAGTTAGACATTCTCCCAGCCAGACAGCGCCGCCCAACGAGGGGCGATCCAGCGCTGCCGGCATCATCAGACAACGCGTGGCAACGAAGCCGCCCGAACTGGTCCCCAAGGGACCGTTTCGAGGCGGCTTTTTTTCGTTGTGCGCACCGGACATGGAGACGCGACGTGAATGCGCCGATGACCTTCGGTAACGACAAGCAGGCCATCACCCACCGCGAAAGGCTGGTGGTGATCGGCAACGGCATGGCCGGGTGCCGCGCGGTCGAGGAAATCCTCGCCCGCGATCCCGGCCGCTATGCGATCGCGATCTTCGGCGCCGAGCCGCGGGTGAATTACAACCGCATCATGCTCTCGCCCGTACTCGCCGGCGAAAAGGCGTTCGACGATATCGTCATCAACAGCGCCGAATGGTACGCGCAGAACGGCATCGAGCTGATCGCGGGCGATCCCGTCGAGCAGATCGACCGCGCGACGCAGACGGTGATCGCGCGGTCGGGCCGGGTCGAGCCATACGACCGGCTGCTGATCGCCACCGGCTCCGACCCCTTCATCATCCCGGTGCCCGGCAGAAAGTTGCCCGGCGTCGTCACCTTCCGCGATCTCGACGACGTCGACCGGATGCTGGCCGCCGCCGAAAAGGGCGGTTCCGCCGTGGTCATCGGCGGCGGCCTGCTCGGGCTGGAAGCGGCGCACGGCCTCTCGCTGCGCGGCATGGCCGTCACCGTCATCCACCTGATGCCGACGCTGATGGAGCGCCAGCTCGACGAGGCGGCCGGCTGGCTGCTCAAGGCGGAGTTGGAGCGGCGCGGCCAGACCATCCTGACCGGCGCCGACACGGCCGAGATCATCGGCAAGGACGGCCCGGACGGCGAATGCGTCGCCGGCGTGCGGCTCAAGGACGGGCGCGAGATCGCCGCCGACATCGTCGTCATGGCGGTCGGCATCCGCCCGGCGACAGCGCTCGCCAAGGCCGCCGGGCTCGATGTCGAGCGCGGCATCATGGTCGACGACCACATGATCACCTCGGACCCCGCGATCATGGCGGTGGGCGAGTGCGTCCAGCACCGCGGCACCTGCTACGGGCTCGTCGCGCCGCTCTGGGACATGTGCCGGGCATTGGCGGGTCACGCCACCGGCGCGCCCTCGGGCTATACCGGCTCGGTCACCTCGACCAAGCTCAAGGTCTCGGGGATAGACCTGTTCTCCGCCGGCGACTTCTCGGGCGGCGAGGGCGCCGAGGACATCGTCATGCGCGACGCCGCGCGCGGCGCTTACAAGCGCGTCATCGTCAGGGACGGCAAGCTGGTCGGCGCGGTACTCTACGGCGACACCGCCGACGGCTCCTGGTACTTCGACCTGCTGCGCAAGGGCGAGGACGTCTCCGCCATCCGCGATGCGCTGATCTTCGGCCAGGCCTTCGCGTCCGGGGGTGCGCTGGCGGACCCTAACGCAGCCGTTGCGGCGCTCTCCGACGATGCGGAGATCTGCGGCTGCAACGGCGTTTCCAAGGCCACCGTCGTCGCCACCATCCGGCAGGGCGCCTGCAGCCTCGACGCCGTGCGCTCGCAATGCAAGGCCTCGGCAAGCTGCGGCTCGTGCACCGGCCTCGTCGAAAGCCTGCTCCGGCTGACGCTGGGCGACGAGATCGAGGCCGGCCCGAAAACGCTCTGCAAGTGCACCAGCTTCAGCCACGACGACGTGCGCCGGCTGATCCTGGAAAAGGAACTGAAGGCGATTCCGCAGGTCCTACAGGAGCTGCACTGGTCGACGGCCGACGGCTGCTCCTCGTGCCGGCCGGCGCTCAACTACTACCTGCTCTGCGCCTGGCCGGGCGAGTACGAGGACGACCAGCAGAGCCGCTTCGTCAACGAGCGGCTGCACGCCAACATCCAGAAGGACGGCACGTATTCGGTCGTCCCGCGCATGTGGGGCGGCATCACCTCGCCGCAGGAGCTGCGCGCGATCGCCGACGTGGTGGAGAAATACGACGCGCCCATGGTCAAGGTCACCGGCGGCCAGCGGCTCGACATCTTCGGCATCAGGAAGGAGGACCTGCCCGCTGTCTGGGCCGACCTCAACGCCGCCGGCATGGTCTCGGGGCACGCCTACGGCAAATCGCTGCGCACGGTAAAAACCTGCGTCGGCTCCGAATGGTGCCGCTTCGGCACGCAGGATTCGACCGGGCTCGGCGTGAAGATCGAACGCATGACCTGGGGCTCGTGGATGCCGCACAAGTTCAAGATCGCGGTCTCCGGCTGCCCGCGCAACTGCGCCGAGGCGACGATCAAGGACTTCGGCGTGGTCTGCGTCGATTCGGGCTACGAACTGCACGTCGGCGGCAACGGCGGCATCAAGGTGCGCGCCACCGACCTGCTCTGCAAGGTCGCGACCGAGGAGGAGGCGCTCGAGGTCTGCGCCGCCTTCGTCCAGCTCTATCGCGAGCAGGCGCACTACCTGGAGCGCACCGCGCCGTGGATCGAGCGCGTCGGGCTCGCGGCCGTCAAGGCCGGCCTGTTCGACGATCCTGGCGCGGTCCGCCGGCTCGCCGCCCGCTTCCGCCATTCGCAGCAGTTCATGCAGGACGATCCCTGGGCCCGGCGCGCCGCGGGCGAGGACGCCGAGCTGCACCGCCACCTTGCCGAAGTGCGCCCCATGGAGTTCGCCCAATGATCGGAGACTGGCTCGATATCGGTCCCACGGACCAGATCGCCCCGGGCAATGCCCGCACGCTGCCGGTGAAGGGCGGCGAGGAGATCGCCGTGTTCCACACACTCGACAACCGGTTCTATGCGCTGGTCAACAGGTGCCCGCACAAGCAGGGGCCGCTGAGCCAGGGCATCGTCCACGGCAACGTGGTGACCTGCCCGCTGCACAACTGGAACATCTCGCTCAGGACCGGCGAGGCGCTGGGGGATGACGAGGGCTGCGTGCCGACCATCCCGCTCAGGGTGGACGCGGGACGGCTCTACCTGCTGCGTGAGGCGGTGGTGGGGAAGAAAGCGGCGTGAGGGCGATGGGCGCCAATTCCTCCCCCGGTTCGGCTCGGGGAGGGGGACCAGCCGCAGGCTGGTGGAGGGGCACGGGCGGCGACGCCGCACATCGCCTCGGGCGCCCCTCCCCCATGCTTCGCATGGTCGCCCTCCCCGTGCCGGGGAGGAACCGATGATCCGCACCACTTGCGCCTATTGCGGTGTCGGCTGCGGCATCCGCGCGCGGGTGACCGGGGAGCGCGCCGTGGAGATCGCCGGCGATCCCGAGCACCCCGCCAACGCCGGCCGGCTCTGCTCGAAAGGCACGCACCTCGGCGAGACGGTGAGCCTCGAAGGCCGGCTGCTCCATCCCGAGATCAACGGCAGGCGCGTCGCCTGGGCCAAGGCGATCGAGCGCGTCGCGCGCAAGTTCGCCGACACCATCGCCCGTCACGGGCCGGACAGCGTCGCCTTCTACGTCTCCGGCCAGCTTCTCACCGAGGACTATTACGTCGCCAACAAGCTGATGAAGGGCTTCATCGGCTCGGCCAACATCGACACCAATTCGCGGCTGTGCATGTCGAGCGCCGTCGCCGGCCACACCCGCGCCTTCGGCGAGGACGTGGTGCCCGCGACTTATGCCGACCTCGACGAGGCCGACCTCGTCGTGCTGGTCGGCTCGAACACCGCCTGGTGTCATCCGATCGTCTATCAGCGGATCATGGCCGCCCGCGCCGCGCGGGGAACGAAGCTCGTCGTCATCGACCCGCGCCGGACCGAAACCTGCGAGGAAGCGGACCTGCACCTGCCGCTGCGCCCGGGCAGCGACGTCGCGCTGATGAACGGCCTGCTTGCCCATTGCCGCGACGCGGGCGTGCTCGACGAGGCTTTCCTCGCCGCGCATGTCGCCACGCCCGACGGCTTCTGGGAAGCGCTGAGCGCCAGTGGAAATGGGGGGGGCACGGACTTGTGGTCCACCGCCGCCGCCTGCGACCTGCCGGCGGCCGACCTGCGCGCCTTCTTCGAGCTGTTCGCCCGCACGCCGCGCACCGTCACGCTGTTCAGCCAGGGCATCAACCAGTCGGTCCGCGGCACCGACCAGGTCAACGCGATCGTCAACGTCCATCTCGCCACCGGCCGCATCGGCAAGCCGGGCGCGGCGCCCTTCTCGATCACCGGCCAGCCCAACGCGATGGGCGGGCGCGAGGTGGGCGGGCTCGCCTCGACCCTCGCCGCGCACCGGGACTTCGCGGCCGACAACGTCGCGACCGTCCGCCGCTTCTGGGCCGCGCCGCGCATGGCGACCAAGCCGGGCCTCAAGGCGGTCGACCTGTTCCGCCAGGTGCGCGAAGGGCGGATCAAGGCGCTGTGGATCATGGCGACCAACCCGGCCGTCTCGCTGCCCGACGCGGGGCTGGTGCGCGAGGCGCTGGCGGCGTGTCCTTTCGTCGTCGTCTCGGACTGCATCGCCGATACCGACACGGCGCGCTTCGCCCACGTCAAGCTGCCCGCCGCCGGCTGGGGCGAGAAGGACGGCACCGTCACCAACAGCGAGCGGCTGATCAGCCGCCAGCGCGCGCTGTTCGCGCCTCCCGGAGAGGCGCGGCCCGACTGGTGGATCGTCAAGGAAGTGGCGCAGGCGATGGGCTGGACCGAGGCCTTCGCCTACGACCGGCCGGCCGACATCTTCCGCGAACATGCCCGGCTTTCCGCCTATCGCAACGATGGCGCGCGGCTGTTCGACCTGAAAGCGCACGCAGTCATCTCCAACCCCGCCTACGACGCGCTGGAACCCTTCCGCTGGGGCGGCACGCCTTTCGCCGACGGCCGCTTCCCGACGCCCGACGGCAAGGCGCGGCTGGTGCCGGTCGCGCAGATGCCGGTCGATAAGCCGCTGGCCCGGTGGCCGCTGACGCTCAACACCGGCCGCTACCGCGACCAGTGGCACACGATGACGCGCACCGGCCTCTCGCCCCGGCTGTCGCAGCACCGCCGCGAGCCGATGGTCGAGATCCATCCCGCCGACGCCGCCGAACTGGGCATCATCCCCGACGACCTCGTCCTCGTGGCGACGCCGCAAGGCGACAGCGTGTTCCGCGCGCTGCTCAGCGAGGGCCAGAGACGGGGCGAGGTGTTCACGCCGATCCACTGGACGGACCGGCAATCGACCGGCGGCCGCACCGGCCTGCTGCCGCGCGGCCAGGTCGATCCGGTCTCCGGCCAGCCCGGCTTCAAGCGCACGCCCGCGCGGCTGGAAAAGCTGGCCCCCGAATGGCGCGGCTTCCTGATCGCGCGCGAGGTGCCGGAGGATATTCCCGCCGCCTACGCCACCCGGGTCCGCGTCCTGCAAGGCTGGCTGGTCGAGCTGGCCGGCGATGGTGATCCCGCGTTGCTGGCCAAGGCGGTGCTGCCCCGGGGCGAACGCGTCGAGATCGTCGACGAGGCGCGCGGGGGCCTGCGCGTCGCGGTGCTGGAGGACGGGCAACTCGCCGCCGCGCTGTTCGTCACGCGCAGCGGCGACACGCCTTCGCGCGAGTGGCTGATCGCGCAGCTTTCCGCCGCGGGCCTCGCCTCCTCGATCGAACTGCTCGCCGGCCGACCCGCCGCGCCGCAGGCGGATCGCGGGCCGATCGTCTGCGTCTGCTTCGATGTCGGCATGAAAACCATCGTCGAGGCCATCGCCGCGCAGCGGCTCGTGTCGGTCGACGCGGTAGGCCAGGCGCTGTCCGCCGGCACCAACTGCGGCTCCTGCCGCCCCGCCATCCAGCGCCTGATCGGCGAAACAAGGGAAGCAGCACATGGCTGAACGCATCGCACCCGGCGAAGTCTGGCTGGTGGGCGCCGGCCCCGGCGATCCCGAACTGCTGACGCGCAAGGCCGAGCGGCTGCTGCGCGAGGCGAGCGTCGTGTTCCATGACGCCCTCGTCGGCGCGGGCGTGCTCGCGCTTGCCGCGCCGGGCGCGCGCCTGATCCACGTCG
>Ga0172382_10014336_pt1 | contig 10103 bp, 6 predicted proteins | sample Leawel138RmetaG_FD_122245 | JGI IMG/M metagenome (GOLD analysis project Ga0172382, IMG submission 122245) | Leachate microbial communities from a municipal landfill in Southern Ontario, Canada - Leachate well 138R metaG | ecosystem: Engineered > Solid waste > Landfill > Unclassified | place... | reverse complement strand
TTGTATCCAGCACCGGCTGCAACCGACCCTTGCAGAGATTGCGGTAATAATCATCGCTTAAAGATTTCAAATCGATATTAATACCGTCAAGCCAGCTTCGGCAAAAATTTATCGCTTCTTTGGTCATATAACCGTTACTTACAAAAACATTGGCCAGCCCTTTTTCTTTGGCGACAACCCCTGTCTCTGCGCAAAGCTCCATAAAGACGGTGGGTTCGGTATAGGTATATGCAATATTTTTACACCTGCTTCGGACAGCTCCGGCTACTATCTGTTCGGGGGTGATTGAAGAGCCTTCTATTGGCCCGCCTTCGACGGCGGCTTGGCTTATCTGCCAGTTCTGGCAAAATGAGCATCGGAAATTGCATCCGATACAGGATATCGAAAAACTGCTCGAACCGGGCTGAAAATGGAAAAGCGGCTTCTTTTCTATAGGGTCGATATTTGCCGCACAGATTTTATCGTAGTTTAGCGAATATAAAATACCGTCTATATTTTTTCTGACGGCACAGACACCAAACCTACCGTCATTTATAACACAGCGATGATTGCAGAGCTTGCATCTGACCTTTTTACCTGCGTCTTTTTCCCAAAGTACTGCCTGTTTCAGTTTAGATTCTTTGGCAGACATTTTTGAATCCTATTTCATATCTGCATATGCTCTGGCCAGAATTTTTATCGGGTGAATCACGTTTTTACCGCTTATATACTCAATCTGCATTTTACACGCCGAACACTCGGTAAGAATATCTTTAATCGGCGACTTATCAAGAGTGGTTTTAAGATTTTTGGCTATCCTTGCCGAAAGTTCGAAATTTTTCTTCTGCATACCGTAAGTTCCAGCAACCCCGCAGCAGCCCGCGTCAAGACTGGTAATATCCGATTTGCAAAGTTTTCTAAGAAGTTCCATTGAAGCTCTGTTATAAGTAATCGCAGACAAATGACACGGCAGATGATAGAGATACTTGCCATCGGGCTGATTCGGCGGCGTTTTTAATTTATTCTGTTTGAGCAAATCCAGCAAATAATCCATTAATTCATAAATATTTTTAGAAACTAATTTTGCGTCTTCATTCCAGATAAACTGCCGCATATCCTGTTTTAAGCACATTGCCGAGCTTGGCTCGGAGCAAATAATTTTGTGCCCGTTTCGCACACATTGAGCAAGATACTTAACGCTATATGCCAAATCCGCCCTTGCTCTTTTCGTATCACCGTAGCAAATAGCCGGCAGCGGCGCCGGACGCTGCTTAGGAATAACAACACTGATTTGGTTGGCCCGCAAAACATCTAAAACCGAAAAACCAAGTTCATGGTCGTTATAATTTGCATATGTATCGACAAAATAAGCAACCTTATCAATCGGGTTCTTTATCGGCGCTGAAGATTTAAGATACCTGTTTCCGGCCTTTAGAAAAGATTTTCCCGCAAATTTCGGCAGCGCCCTTCTTCTGTCCAGTCCCATAGTCTTTTCGAGTATCCATTTTGTTACGGCCAGATTCAATACAAAATTCGATATAGGAGCGAAGGTACTTCCGGCGGCACTTAAATATCTATTATTGCCGAGAGCCAGCTCAGAAATTTTTAATCCTTTTTTCTTAACATACTTAGCTCGTGCCGCACCGACGAGTTTAGATACATCTACTCCGCTGGGACACTCAACAGAGCAGGCTTTGCAGTTTACGCACAAATCGAGAAATTTTTTGAACTCGGCCGAATTGAAATCCTCATCTTTCATCTTGCCGGTAGCCCAGAATCTAAGAACATTTGCCTTTCCGCGCGAACTTGCAAGTTCGCCGCCTACAGCACGGTAAACGGGACATAATCGCAAATCTTTGGTATTGCTCAAACAAACCCCGCAGCCGTTGCATTTTTCAAGCTCCTCGGCAAGCTCGTCTTTCTCGAAATGCAAATCTCCCTCAAGCTTAGCAGGGTCAACTTCATGCTCTGCTCTGAGGTTGTTAATCATAACATCGGGGTCATCAGATATTATTTTCCCCGGATTCATCAGGTTATTCGGGTCGAATATTTGTTTTATCTGTTTTAAAATCTCATAAAATTCCTCACCATACTGATTTTTAATAAAAGCCGCCCTTACCAAACCATCAGCATGTTCACCGCTTATTGTTCCGCCCAGCGACCAAGCCAGAGAAAACACGTCATTGGCGATACTAAGCATTTTTTGTATATCGACCGCGTCATGCAAATCAAGGTAAGGCCTGATATGCAGCTCCCCGTCGCCTGCATGGCCGTAAAGAGACATATCGAACTTGTATTCTTTGGCTATTTGCTGCATACCTGCTATATATTTAGCCAATTGTGAATTATCAACCGAAACATCTTCGATAAACGGTATCGGTTTTTTTCGCCCTTTGGCACGATTTAAAAGCGGCACTGCGTCTTTGCGGGCTTTGCTGATTTTTTTCTGAAGCTCAGTTTCCAGAACAATCGTACTTTTTTTCGCTAAAGACCCGACTGCGGCTATCGTCGCATTAATCTTTTCTTCAAGCTGTTTTTTGTTATCTGCATTATGTTCTGCCGAAAGTACAGCAGCACAATCAGCAGCCAGAACATCTTTATATTGCGGAAAAGCCTCCAAAGCCATAGCTATAACCTTATCATCCATAAGCTCACATGCTACGGCTGAGGTATCGACTATTGCTCCGACGGCTTTTGACATCTTAATCAGAGAATCAAATTCGAATTGTATAAGTCCGACCATTTTCGGAACTTCTACTGTGCGAAGTGTTATTTCCGTAAAAACACAAAGAGTTCCTTCCGAGCCCGCAAGCATTTTCGCAAGGTCGATTTTACCTTCGCGGCAGATACCCGAAATGCTGTAACCGCTTCTATTTCTTTTAGTAGCAGGCATAGCCTTAGAAATTACCGATTGATTCTTAGTAATAACAGAAACACATTGACGGGCAATCTGATTTAAGCTGTCATCTTGTCGGCTCGGTTCATAATTGTTTCTAAATTCCGCGATGCTGCCGTCTGCTAAAACCGCTTGTATGCTCTCGACATAATCACCGATGTATCCGTATTGAAGCGAATGGGCACCTGTTGCATTATTCGCCAGACATCCCCCGACAGTTGCCCTGTTGCTTGTAGACGGGTCAGGGCCTATCTTTCGGCCAAAAGGGGCAAGATGCTGATTTAAAGTATCCAGTACGAGACCCGGCTGACATTTTACAATATTGCCGTCCTCGCTTATATCCAGAAGCCGATTCATATAGCGGGTCATATCAAAAACAATTCCCGCCCCAAGTGCTTCACCGGCAACCCCGCTTCCTGCCCCTCTCGGTACTACCGGGATAGAGTTTTTACCCGCATACTTAATAGCCGCTGCAATATCGGCTGAATCACGCGGAACGATAATACAGGCAGGTATGATTTGGTATATGCTTGCATCGGTACTATATGCGCCGCGGTTTATAATATCATCGTAGACATCTCCTCGGATAATGTTTGACAAATCCGCAGCGATATTCTGGGCCGTTTGGGATTTCACAAAATTATTCCTTAAAGTCACTCGGAGCAAACTGAGATTTGAATTCGGACCCTTTCATTCTCAGCATCGCCAAATCCTCTTCGCTTACTTGGCCGTTTATGAATTGCTGTACGACAGGATGCGGATGATTCTTGATATAATCAGCATCACCGTCAGCAATGATTTTGCCGCGATGAAGCATAACAATCCTGTCGCCGACTTTATATGCACTTTTCATATCATGAGTAACTACGATGCTCGTATGCCCTAAACTGGTCTGAAGCTTAAGGATAAGCTCATTAATTATATCCGAACGTATCGGGTCAAGGCCGGTTGTCGGCTCATCGTAAAGCATAACCTCAGGGTTCATTGCTATCGCCCTTGCCAGTGCAACGCGTTTTTTTTGCCCGCCCGAAAGTTTTTCGGGATATTGAAGCTGATATCCGTCCATCCCGACAACCGCAAGCTTGGATTTTACAATCTCGTCAAGATTGCGCTGTTCTGAGGCATTATAATGCTGTGTAATCGGAAACAAAATATTCTCAGATACATTCAGGCTGTCAAATAAAGCTCCGCCTTGAAACAAAAAACCGAAACTCGTTCGAACCTTGTTTAATTCCTTCTCACTGAGATTATCGATTCTCTGACCTTTAAAATATACCTCTCCTGCAGTCGGACGAAGCAGAAGTATCATATGTTTAATCAAAACCGTCTTACCGCATCCGCTCGGCCCGATAATAACGGTTGTTTTACCTTTTTCAACGGCTAATGAGATATTATCAAGAACAAGGTTGTCCCCGAACTTTTTGGTCAGATTTTGCAGAACAATAATACCGCTGCTGTTAACCGTCTTTTTGGATATATCTGTATTATTCAAACCCATCTGAAAATCCCAGAGAACAATTTACTGTATTATAAAAGAATACGCAAAGGCCATAATGTGTTATAAATAGCTTTGAAAATCACTCCCATAGCAAAGTTTAAAGCCAATATCGAAATGAAACTCGCCACAAATGCCTCGGTACACGCCCTGCCGACGCCTTCAGCCCCTTCGCGGCAATAAAATCCTTTATAACAGCTTATCGAAGCTATCGCTCCGCCAAAGAAGAAACCTTTAACAATACCTATCGTAACATCCCAAAGTTCGACCCCGCGGGCACTGTAACTCCAATAAGCTTGTTCGTTTATTCCAAGCTGAACAACACTTACGAAATAACCCCCTATAATTCCGAGTAAATCCGCGTAGATAATCAAAAAAGGAGTTAGAAGTAAAGTTGCCAAAACCCTCGGAGCAACAAGATATTTTATCGGGTCTGTTCCCATGCTTCGAACGGCTTCTATCTGCTCGGTAACCTTCATCGTTCCAAGCTCTGCTGTAAGAGCACCGCCGATACGCCCGGAAAGCATAACTGCCGCGAGAACAGGGCCGAGCTCTTTTACAACCGAAACATTTATCAAAACTCCGAGCCGCTCCTCAAGCCCCATAAACGCAAGCTGGTCATATGCCTGTATCGCCAGCGTCATTCCCACAAACGCACCTGTAACCATTATTACAGGGACGCTTTTAACGCCGATGATATTCATCTGGGTCAAAGTCAGGGCATAGCTGCGGGGATGAAAAATACTCAAAAATGCAGCCGCCAGGCCACTCCATATAAACCGAATCGAGCGGCCTATGCTGTTGACATCCTCTACAGCCTTAGCCCCGAACGAATCCAACATTGCTCCAAGCTCAAACATCTCGGCTCTCCCGCAAAAGCACACTATGTTTCAGTAAAACCAATCTGACTGCTTGCTCTTTATTGCTTGTCGTCAGGCTCTTTCAAATAACTTTTCTTTTTAAACTTAGCCAGCTTCTGGGCATACTCAACCATGGATTCATTGGCTTTTTGAAGCTGCTGAGACTTGCGAGGCTGCTGTTTTTCGCGTTTATCCATGATATGATTATATACCAAATAGGCTATCCAGCCGCCCCCAACTAAGGTTATACCGACAATCATAAAAATACTATACCAACTCATAGATAATACCCCGTTAATTTCTTTGTCTTTTACAGGGCAGAAGTTATCATTTTTAACGCCCGAATTCAAGCTTATTACAACATCTATTATAAACCCCCTCGGCGGGATGGAGATTGATGGTTCAACAATTATTCGTACTAAATCTTATCTAAAGGATTTTCTGTTTGTAATTCATTTCCAAATAAAAAACACCGCGGCAGCTTATACCGCGGTGTTAAATTACACAAAGTTATCTATTAATAGAAATAAGTTGCTTCTGTTTCTTCAACAGGTCTTTCAAGCTGGTCACTGTTCATACTAACCTTGAAACGTACATCACCCGGCTTAAGTGCTTTAACCACAACACGCCATGTAGCTTTTTCCTGCGGAGCCAGTCTCGGCAGCGGAGCGAATACCACTTGGTTTGTTCGAAGCTGACCGGTCGTAGGACCAGCCGAGGATATATACTGCATTTCCTCTTCGAGCGTGCAAACAATAGTTACGTTAGTATCGGTAGCCGAACCTTGGTTGGTAACCGTAATAACGTAAGTTTCATTAGAACCTACCGGTATTGGGTCTTCGACATCAATAACCTCAAGAAGTATAGCAGGTATTCCTGCGATTGTTGTCCGAGCCGATGCTGTTACTTTATCGGCGCAAGTCGCAACTGCTGATGCGGAATTGGCAAACATACCGGCCTGTTCAGATGTGACTGTAACACTTAGCTTTCGAGAATCCCCCGAAGCCAAATTACCTAAATTCCATACAACTTTACCCGCGGAGAATTGTCCGCCTTGAGTTGCTGAGACAAATTTCGTTCCGGCTGGAAGAACATCTTCTACTATAAGATTCGCAGCCGCTGCATCGCCTTTATTTCCGACTGTAATATCATAGGTTATAGCACGGCCAAGATAAAGCCTCTCAGGCGCACTCTTGGCGATAGTCAAAACCGGCTGTCTCACGACAGTTGTGGTACTGGCTTCGCTTTTTAATCCTCCGGCAGAGGTCGCTACTGCAGAGTTAACAAATCTGCCTGTCTTAGATGCTTTTAGAGACATCGTAAATTCTTTTGACTGTCCGGCACCAAGTGTTCCGGCATCAAGAACTACGCTGCGCTTGCCGTCAGCAGTCATCAAACCTTCCGGCAGCATATCTTCGATTTTAATATTCTGTGCCGAACCTGTTCCGGTATTGGTAACGACCATCTTAACCGGAATTGGGTCGCAAATAAGAACTTCGGCAGGAGCTGTCTTGACTAAACGAAGCTGCGGCTGAACCACCTGAACATAAGTGCAGGCAGGCATTACGTATGTAACTGTAGCACAATATTTCATGCACTCAGCGGCTTTAGCCATACCTGTAACGGTGATTTTCTGCGTAGCTTTTGGAGCCATAGAATCCATCGCCCACACCAGCTTGCCGTCCATGACTTTTGGGCTTGGCGAAGCACTTTTGAACTCGAAATTCTTGTCGATATGTTCGGTTACTACGACATCAGCAATATCCATATCCGTCATGTTGATTACCATAATATCGTAGTTAAACTGGGCATTAAGCTGCACTTCTTTAGGCATGACTTTTTCAATCTTCACCACACCGCAATCACCGCACGGATGAGTCCGTGATACTGTGTACGGCCCGCAGGAACCTGCCGCAGCAGGTGCCGGCTGGGGTTTTGGTGCAGGTTTGGGAGCTTCCGCCGGCTTAGGCTCAGCCTTAGGAGCTGCCGCGACCATAGGTTTGCAATCTTTATCGAAGAAAAACTTATGTTCGGCATAAGGCTCGACCGGCCCTTTGCCCCATAAATTATTCCACGACTGACAACTGTAACAGCCCCCTATGGAAAATACAATTGTTACTAACATCATGTACAGCATAAATTTTTTCATCTCTAAATCTCCTAAAAAAACATATTTTTTGTAAATCACAAAAACAAGAAATTGTCAAAAATATCTAAGGGCCTAAAGCAAATAGACCTATATAGAAAATCAGCATTCTAAGTACAGAAATACCATCTCGAACCTGAAAAAACCTACGGGCTATTATTTTTCCTCCCGTTAATATTCTATTTACCCTGTTCTTTATACAGCACAATTTAATCCCAATCAGCATAACCTAAATCCAGTTAAAGAATAATAAGTCCTTCCTGAAGTTAACCTTGGGAAATAATACCACAATCTTAGCCCTATAAAATCAGGGGGTAATCTTTTTTTAGAGTAGTCAAAACCCCTATAAAGACATAGGGGCTGACCCTTATATGAGGAAACCTATGAGATTTGTTTTTTATATTAGAAGGTAAAGAGCGATTTGTGTATTGCTTCTCACTAATCAGCCAATAAATTGTGTAATTTTTTCAAGTAGGGTTATTATAGCCGGCAAAAATCTGTCCACATTACAGACTGCTTATGAATCCTCCGCTTGTCGGCTGGTTGCAGTTATCTATGACAGGAAATAACCCCGATTCACAGGGATTACTGCCTTTTTCTTAACAAGGAGCAGTACAGATTTTTTTGTACTTTAAAACTCATTAGTATGCTATCATACATAAATACATATTATAATAGCTAAAGGGTGATAAAGCCGAAGTCGTAAAGGGGTGGTGATAAATAATGCGATATTTCCTGTTATGCTGTGTTTTGGCGGTTTTTTCTTATGGTTCTGAAAATACCGACACTTCCAACTGGCAAAGCCAAAAAGTTGATTTAAGAGGGCCTGCAGGCAATAGAATCAAAGAAATAAGATATCCATCTGATAAACCGGTTCCGACATTATCTTCGCGAAAACAAAGAAAGCATAGAAAATCTCAGACATACCGGTTATCCAGTCAACAGAAACAGCGTCTTAATAAATATACAGAAAAATATGAACAATCCGCTCCTTTTACAGTTTCGTTTATCGATTCGCCTCCGATTGACGGTTTTGTACCATGGATAGCTTTGGCGATTACCGACAAAAGAGAAGGTGAGGTAGATTTCGAGGCGGTTATCCATAATCAAATTGTCGGCAATTACCCCGCGTCTAATCCCGATTCGGGCTATGCTGTCGCTATTTTTGACACAGGAGCAAGTGCCCATGTAATCGGCTACCAAAATGCCATACGAACAGGCCTCTACACTCAGGCAGGATTTCCCAAATCGCAGTTTATAACCTCGAATATCGTACCCATAAGCGGAGTAAGCGGTTCGGTGGATGCTTTGGTAAGTATGCCTCTTGGAGTTTTTGTTGACGGTCTGGGAGCGATAGATTCCGACGGCTTGCTGACAGACCGTTCGGCTATGGTAGGCCAATCAAATACTGCTATAATCGTAGGCGAAGAGCCTTGGGACACACCGGATCTGGCTACGGCCATCGGCTCGCCGCTGGCGGTCTATTTCAATACTGCCATAGCGAATGATAGACAAATAACAATAATACGCGACAGCAATCAATATACCGCTCCCGATATTCGACTATATCCGCAGGACGATGCAGACTGCCCGCGATATAATAATTCGATTCCTCTCGAATTGCGTCCGCTCGGTGGCATATCCGTTCAATATATAATGAGTTTAGACCCGTTTAATTTCGATTTTGTTCCGGCAAGCCCGTCAACCATTGTCGGCAATTCATCGCAAAGTCTTTTTTTTGTTCACAGCGTTGATTTATACCATGGCACAAAAAGCGCTATTGACAAAGACAGATTCATGTTAGATACCGGAGCGCAATTAACAGTCATCGGAAAACGCGTGGCTGCAAGACTGGCAATTGATACCACACAGCCTGATTTTATGGTTCAAGTCGAAGGTGTTACCGGTGATGCAATCGACGTAAACGGTTTTTATATCGATACGATTGAAATACCTGCGCTTGGCCAATGGTTAAGCTATAATAATATTCCTGTAATTATGCTTGATATTGCCTCGCCCGAAGGCGGAACTCTTGACGGTATTATCGGCATGAATTTATTCATCGATTTTAATATCGTTCTGCGCGGTGGCGGTTTATTTCTTGAAGGCGACCCTTCGCTTGAATTCGAGCCGATAAATTTTGCCGCAATTGCCGATATTGCCCCGAACGGGGGCGACGGGACTATAAATCTTCTCGACTTGGACAAATTTTCGCAATGCTGGCTTGCATCTCCGCAGTCATTTAACTGGGATTCTATCTGCGATTTGGCCCCGCACCCTGTTAGAGACGGAATCGTGAACTTTCTTGATTTTGCGGTTCTGGCAGAATATTGGCTCGAAAGCGTCGCTAACTGATTTTCCGCATTTTAACACCGAATCATTTGTTTTGACACATCCGCAAAGGACTACTATGATTTATCCCTGTAGTTCTATAGGAAAATTCAATGAGATATTTAATGGATTTGATATATGTTCTGGCAGCAGCCGGTTATTGCCCCATGCTGCTTTATAAACGTTTAAGATATAAACGTTATCGTACCGGCTGGGACAATCGTTTCGGGCGAATAAATCGAAAATATCCCGAGAAAAAATGCATCTGGATTCACGCGGTAAGCGTCGGCGAGGTCAACGCAGCCAAAACCCTCATCAACCAGCTAAAAAAATCATGCCCGAATTACGAAGTACTAATTACTACTACCACCGATACAGGCTTTGCTCAGGCCAATA
>Ga0172382_10014334_pt1 | contig 10104 bp, 10 predicted proteins | sample Leawel138RmetaG_FD_122245 | JGI IMG/M metagenome (GOLD analysis project Ga0172382, IMG submission 122245) | Leachate microbial communities from a municipal landfill in Southern Ontario, Canada - Leachate well 138R metaG | ecosystem: Engineered > Solid waste > Landfill > Unclassified | place... | reverse complement strand
GGTGATGTAGGGCAGGTTGACCTCGGTCTGCTGCGCCGAGGACAGCTCGATCTTGGCCTTTTCCGCCGCTTCCTTCAGACGCTGCATGGCCAGCGCGTCGCCGCGCAGGTCGATGCCGCTGTCTTTCTTGAACTCTTCCGCCAGATAGTCGATGACGCGCGTATCGAAGTCCTCACCGCCCAGGAAGGTGTCGCCGTTGGTGGACAGCACCTCGAACTGGTGTTCGCCCTCGATCTCTGAGATCTCGATGATGGAGATGTCGAAGGTGCCGCCGCCCAGGTCGTACACGGCGATCTTGCGGTCGCCCGGCTGCTTGTCCATGCCGAAGGCGAGCGCCGCGGCAGTGGGCTCGTTGATGATGCGCTTGACTTCGAGGCCGGCGATCTTGCCCGCGTCCTTGGTGGCCTGTCGCTGGGAGTCGTTGAAGTAGGCCGGCACGGTGATGACGGCTTCGGTGACCGGCTCGCCCAGGTAGTCCTCGGCGGTCTTCTTCATCTTCTGCAGCACCTTGGCGGAGATCTCCGGCGGGGCCATTTTCTTGCCGCGGGATTCCAGCCAGGCGTCACCGTTGGGGGCCTTGACGATCGCGTACGGCACCAGGTCGAGGTCTTTCTGGACCTCCTTGTCCTCGAAGCGGCGGCCGATGAGGCGCTTGACCGCGAAGAAGGTGTTCTGGGGATTGGTCACCGCCTGACGCTTGGCCGACTGGCCCACCAGAATGTCGTCTTCGCCGGTGAACGCGACGATGGACGGGGTGGTGCGGTCACCCTCGCTGTTCTCGATGACGCGGGGCTTGCCACCTTCCATCACTGCCACGCAGGAGTTGGTGGTGCCCAGGTCGATGCCGATGATCTTTCCCATAAATCTCTCCGTCAGTCTGCTGCCGCCGCGGGCGGCTGAATTTCTTATCCCTAGATAGGGTTATTGCCGCCCGTTTCAAGCCTTCGTGTCGACCTTCTGCCCGGGGCTGGCGTCCGGGGCGCGGGCCACCACGACCATGGCCGGTCGGATCAGGCGGTCGTTCAGGGTGTACCCCTTCTGCATCACGGCCACCACGGTATTGGGGGGCTGCTCCGAAGGCTGCATGGTCACTGCCTGATGCAACTCGGGGTTGAAGGGCTCACCCACGGGGTCCACCACCTTGACGCCGAACTTCTCCATGGCCCCACTGAGCATCTTCAGGATGAGCTCGGTACCTTCGCGCAGCTTTTCCACGCTGGCGGTTGCATCGGCGGCCGAGAGCCCCAGTTCCAGGCTGTCGCGCACCGGCAATAATTCCTGGGCGAAGCGTTCGATGGCGTACTTGTGGGCGTTTTCCAGCTCGCGTTCGGCGCGCCGGCGGGTATTCTCCAGTTCGGCCTGGGTACGTAGCAACTGATCCCAGTGCTGGTCGGCCTTGGCACGGGCATCCTCGAGCTGAAGCTGCAGTTCCCCGGCTTCGGGAGCGGCGGCCTGGTCCTCGTTGACCGTGGCGGTCTCCTCGGCTGCGCCGGGCTCCACCGGGTTCTTGTCGTCACTCATGATCGCGACTGTCCTTCCTTAATAAAACAAAAATGAGCCACAGCGCCCGGGGGCGCCGGCTTAGGGGCTCCATGTGGGGGCTAGTTGGCCTGATTCAAGGCCGCACCGAGCAGCCTGGCAGTCACGTCGACGATGGGGATCACCCGGTCGTAATGCATGCGTGTGGGCCCGATCACCCCCAGCACACCGACCACGTTGCCTTCCGTCGCATACGGCGCGGTGACGACGCTGCATTCGTCCAGCACCTCGTAGCCGGACTCCTCACCGATGAAGATCTGGATGCCATTGGCATGCAGCGACTGATCGAGCAGGTGCAGGATGTCGCGCTTGCGGTTGAAGGCCTCGAACAGCTGCCGCAGGCGCTCGACGTTGGACATCTCCGCATAATTCATAAGGTTGGTCTGGCCGGCCAGCACGTAGTCGCCTTCCGTGGCGCTGTTTTCGCTGGCCATCTCCAGGGCCGCGAGCATGAGTTGGTTCATGTGCTCGCGGGTGGCATGCATCTCCTCGATGAGACCCTCGCGCATGGCCGGGAGATCACGCCCGGAAAAGGCCTCGTTGAGGTAGGCCGCAGCCTGCTGGAGCTCGGACTGGGTGTAGGGACGCGAGGTGTGGATGATGCGGTTCTGAACCTCTTTTTCATTGGTCACCAGGATCACCAGCACCCGGTTCTGCGTCAGCCCCATGAATTCCACGTGTCGGCTCGCCACGTGCTCGCGGCGCGGCAGCATGACCACGCCGGCCAGCGAGGTGATCTCGGACAGCATGGCCGAGGCGGCGGCGACGATGCGTTTGGTCTCGCCGCCGGGGGCAAGCTGGTGGCGCAGGTTGCTCACTTCCACGTCCGCCAGGTCACGCACGGTGAGCAGTGAATCCACAAACACCCGATAGCCGTGTGCCGTTGGCACCCGACCGGCCGAGGTATGGGGCGAGGATACCAGGCCCAGTTCCTCCAGGTCGGCCATGATGTTGCGTATGGTGGCGGGGCTCAGGTCCAGGGACGATTCGCGCGAGACCGTGCGCGAGCCCACTGGCTGTCCGTCGCGGATATAACGCTCCACGACGAACTTGAGGAGTTGCTGGGCGCGCTCGTTGAGGGCGAGAGTCATGGCGGGCAGGTGGGCATGAGTAGGGTTCATCGAGCGCTTAGCACTCTATTCAGGTGAGTGCTACCCGAAAGCTAACAATGCAACAAAGTAGTGTCAAGACAGGCAGTTGGTCTGTGTCGCCGGCCGCAAGCCACGCGCGCAACGGTACACTCGGCGGCCGCGACGTGGTAGTTTTGTGCGCCTCGGAGGGACCACGTCAATGGCACAAAGTTTCCACTGTGTAGGGCTTATCGGCAAGTATGCCGACCCTTCCGTGGGCGATACCCTGCACAAGCTGAGCACGTTTCTGCATTCCCGCAACATCGAGGTGCTCCTGGATGAATTCACCGCCCGGGTCCTGCCAGGGCACAGCCTGACGGTGGCCACCCGCGAGGAGATCGGTGAACGCGCCGACCTGGCCATCGCCGTGGGCGGTGACGGCACCCTGCTGGCCGCAGCCCGCTCACTGGCCCGCTACGACGTGCCGCTGCTCGGTATCAACCTCGGGCGGCTGGGCTTCCTCACCGACATCTCGCCTCAGGAATTCGAGCAGAAACTCGACGAGATCCTGGGCGGCGACTACATGGCCGAGGAGCGTTTCCTGCTCCATTGCAGCATCATCCGCGAGGGTGAGCACATCAGCGAGAGCGAAGCCCTCAACGATGTGGTGGTCCACAAATGGGAAGTGGCCCGCATGATCGAGGTCGAGACCTGGGTCAATGGCCAGTTCGTCCACACCCTGCGCTCGGACGGCCTTATCGTTTCCACGCCCACGGGCTCCACCGCCTATGCCCTGTCCGGCGGCGGCCCCATCATGCACGCCAACCTGGATGCCATCGTGCTGGTACCCATCTGCCCGCATACCATGAGCAACCGGCCCATCGTGCTGCGGGGTGACAGCCTGATCGAGGTGCTGGTGCGCGAGGATACCCATTCCCATGCCCAGATCACCTGTGACGGCCAGATCAACCTGGGCCTGGTCTCGGGCGACCGCATCCGTATCCGCAAGGCGGAGCACCGCGTGCGCCTCATCCACCCCGCGGGGCACGACCACTTCAACATTTTGCGCGCCAAGCTCCACTGGGGCTGAAAGATTGAAGCCCGCCATGAACGCAAATGAACGCAAATGTCTTCCTTTGACACGCGGCACCCTTCGCGTTTATTTGCGTTCATTCGCGGACCTTATGTGATCCCCACATGCTCACCCATCTGCAAATCAGCGATTTCGCCATCGTGGACCGGCTGGAGCTGGATTTTGCCGCGGGCATGACCGTGCTCACCGGCGAGACCGGCGCCGGCAAGTCCATCCTGCTCGATGCCCTTGGCCTCTGCCTGGGCGATCGCGCGGAGGCCATCGCCGTGCGCCATGGGGCGGAGCGCGCCGAGGTGAGCGCCAGCTTCGAAGTGAGCGCATTGGCCGAGGTGAACGCCTGGCTGGCCGAAAACGAACTGGATGCGGACGGCGAGTGCGTCATCCGTCGGGTGGTGGGCAGCGACGGGCGTTCCAAGGCCTTCGTGAACGGCCGTGTGGTACCGGTGCAGTCCCTGCGTGAACTGGGCGAACGCCTGGTGGACATCCACGGCCAGCACGCCCATCAGTCCCTGCTCAAACGCGATGCCCAGCGCGCGTTGCTCGACGGCTACGCTGGCCTCGAGGCCGGTGTGGCCGAACTCGGCCGGCGCTTTCGCAACTGGAAGGCCCTGGAAGAAGAGTACCAGCGCCTCGCCACCGCGCAGGACGAGCGCGAATCCCGACGGGAATTGCTGCGCTTCCAGCTGGCAGAACTCGAGGCGCTCGACCTCAAGCCCGGCGAGATCGCCCAAATCGAGGAAGAACACCGGCGCCTGGCCAACGCCAGCCGCCTGCTGGAGAACAGCCAGACCGCGGAGCAACTGCTCTACGAGGATGATCAGGCGGCAGTGAATCTGCTGAGCCGTGCCCTCTCCGAATTGCGCGAGATGGAGCGCTTCGACGGCAGCGTGGCGGAGTGCGCGCAGTTGCTGGAAAGCGCACTCATCCAGGCACGTGAGGCGGCGTCGGGGCTGCGCCACTACCGCGACCGCCTGGACCTGGACCCGGCACGCCTTGAGCAGTTGGAGCAACGCCTGGGCGACATCCACAATCTCGCCCGCAAGCACCGTACCGAAGGCGAGGAACTGGTGACCCTCGCCGAGCACCTCGCCACCGAGCTGGACACCCTGGAGCACGCCGGGGCTCGCCTCGAGGGCCTGGCGCAGGAGATTGCCAAGGCCAAGGCCGCGTACCTGGAACGGGCGCGTCAGATCGGCAAGCAGCGGGCGAGCGCGGCCGAAAAACTCGGCGTCGCGGTCAGCGCCAACATGCAGGAACTGGGTATGGCGGGCGGACGGCTGGAGGTGCAGGTGGAGACGCTGCCCGAGGCGCAGGCCGGCCCATCCGGACTGGAACGCATCGAGCTACTGGTAAGCGCAAACCCGGGCCAGCCTGCCCGCCCGTTGGGCAAGGTTGCCTCGGGTGGCGAACTCTCGCGCATCAGCCTGGCCATCCAGGTGCTGACGGCTACCGGCGCCGGCATCCCCACCTTGATCTTCGATGAGGTGGACGTGGGCATCGGCGGGCGCGTGGCAGAAATGGTGGGCCGTCGCCTGCGGGACCTGGGCGCCAAACGCCAGGTGATGTGCGTGACCCACCAGCCCCAGGTGGCCGCGCTGGGCCACCATCACTTCGTCGTCAGCAAGCAGACACGCAAAGGCGTCACGAGCACGCGCATCGAGCAGGTGAGCGCCGAGCCCCGGGTGGAGGAAGTGGCACGCATGCTGGGCGGCATCGAAATCACCGCCCAGACCCGCTCCCACGCCCGCGAACTCATCGACCGCGCGGGTGACGAAAACCACGCCTGCAAATAGCAAACGGACGCGGGGAGTGAAGCCCGCAACGACCCGGGAAGGGTGGAACATCGGGTAAGAGCGGGTCGACGCCGCCGGAGCTCACCTTCCGGCGCCTTTGACTACTGGGAAACGGACCCTTTTTCTGTAGGCACGACGTTATGCCCGAAGGGTACATCGGCCGCGATAGCCTGCGGTGCCCGGGTCCATCGCGGCCGGTGGCCGCTCCTACAGGTGGGGATGGCCGTCGATGGGTTTGTCCGTGGTTGGGGCGCGTCGGACCTCGCCGTCGGTGGTGCCGGCCCTCGTCGGGTTCGACTCAGACCCTTTTCTGGCACGCGGGGCAGATGCCGTAGATGATCAGGCTGTGGTCAGTGATGGTATAGCCGAAGCGCTTGGCGATGGCGTGCTGGCGCGTCTCGATGGTGTCGTCCATGAATTCGTCCACGCGCCCGCACTTGATGCAGACGATATGGTCGTGATGGTTGCCCTCGTTGAGCTCGAATACCGCGTGGCCACCCTCGAAATGGTGCCGCGTGACCAGCTCTGCCTGTTCAAATTGCATGAGCACGCGATACACCGTGGCAAGGCCTACGTCCTCACCGACGTCGAGCATGGCACGGTACACGTCCTCCGCGGACATATGGCGGTCCCGGTTTTTCTCCAGGAACTCCAGAATCTTGATGCGCGGCGTGGTGGCCTTGAGCCCCACTCGGCGCAGTTCTTCATTGCTCATCTCGGTTCCGTGTCTTTCAGCGGTGGGTTCGCGTATTATTTCGCAAAACCTTTCCTGCCGAAACTGAATGCGAAGAATTCTCGTCTTGTTGACCCTGGGCGCGCTGCTGGGTGGCTGCACCCCTCACCGCATAGACATCCAGCAGGGGAACATTGTTTCCCGTGAACGGCTGGCGCAGGTGAAGCCCGGTATGGACCAGCAGCAGGTGCGTTTCCTGCTGGGCTCGCCGCTGGTGCGCGATCCCTTCCATGCCGATCGCTGGGACTACTTTTACTCGCTGGAAACCGCAGGGGAACTGAAGAACACCTACCGCGTGATCATGCACTTCGCGGACGGCAAGCTGGTGCGTGTGGAAGACAGGGGCGATATCCCGGCCACGGAGCGCGAAGCCCTGGAGCTGGTCTCGCACTGAACCCCGGCGGGTAGCGCTGGCATGCGCCAGCCGCCGCCGCTTTCGTCAGGACAGCCACGACTGCACCCTGGCGTCACGGCGCGCGGAAAGCGGGGTCCGCCGGCGACCGTCACCGCCTGGCCGGCACGAAGGGCTACTCGCCCCCCTCTGCCGATTCCACGTCGCCACCGCCCTTTTTCATGCGCTTGCCTTCGGCGCTGCGCTGCTTGCGCACTTCCTTCGGGTCGGCGATGAGCGGCCGATAGATCTCCACCCGATCCCTGGGGCGGAGTTCCTTGTCGAGCTTGCTCAACTTGCCGAACACGCCGACCTTGGTGCTCGCCAACTCGATTTCCGGACACTTTTCCAGCAGGCCCGAACGCTCGATGGCGTGACGCAAGGTCATGCCCGACTCCACTTCCACCGGGATGATGAACTGCCTCTCCGGCTTGGCATAGGCCACCTCCACCTGGAAGCGGCTCGGGTTCTGTTCGGTCATGGCTTCAACCTCTGGATGTGCCGTACACCTGCTCGGCGCGGCGGCGGAAGGAATCGACGAACGTACTGGTGATCTGGCTGAACACCGGCCCGAGGGCCATGCTGATGATGCGGCTGGAAAACTCGAATTCCAGATCCAGCGAAACTTTGCACGCATTTTCCCCCAGGGCATCGAAGCGCCAGAAGCCTTCCAGGCGACGAAACGGGCCTTCCACCAGGCGCATTTCAATCATCTTCCCGGGCTGCAGGCGATTGTGTGTGGTGAAGGACTTGCGCAAAGCACCGTGGGCAATCTCTACGGTGGCACGCACCTCGTCTTCGGTACGCGAGAGCACGCGCGCGCTACGGCACCACGGCAGGAATTGGGGGTAGGCATCCACGTCGTCGACGAGCCGGAACATCTCGCTCGCGGTGTACGGGACGATGGCGCTTTTCTGGACGATGGACATGTCAGTTGAACTGGATGACGCCGATGAGTCGCAGGAACACGAGCGCGATCAGCACCGGCGAGATGTAACGGATGAGGAAGCGCCACCCACGGTATATGGCCGCATCGCCGATGCCCAGTTCCTCGACGCTGGAGCGGCGGCTCATGAACCAGCCCGCGAATACTGCGATGAGCAACCCACCCAGGGGCAGCATCACGTTGGTGGCGAGATAGTCTAACAGGTCGAAAACGGTCTTTCCGAACAGCTGGTACGGGGCGTCGGACCACAGGTTGAAGGAGAAGATGGTACCGAGCCCGAGCAGCCATCCCAAGCCACCTGCGAACGCAGCCGCGTTCACGCGGGTGATGTTGTGATTCTCGACCAGCCAGGCCACGGCGGGTTCCACCAAGGATATGGCCGAGGTCCACGCAGCGAAAACCAGAAGAACGAAGAACAGCGTTCCGAAGAAACTCCCGCCAGGCATGTTGCCGAAGGCGATGGGCAAGGTCTGGAATACCAAGCCTGGCCCGGCACCCGGCGGCAGGCCGTTGGCGAACACGATGGGGAAGATCGCCAGTCCCGCAAGCAGGGCAACCAGCGTATCCGCCGCGGCAATGAGTACGGTGGTACCTACGATGGAGGTGCGGCGCGGCAGATAGGAGCCGTAGACCATGATGGCGCCCATGCCGAGGCTCAGGGTGAAGAACGAGTGCCCCATGGCGGTGAGCACCCCGTCCATGGTGAGCCGCCCAAAATCCGGGCGGAACATGAAGCGGACACCCTCGAGGAAACTCCCGGTGTTCATGGCATAGCCAAGCAGGAGGAGGAGGATCAAAAACAGCGCGGGCATCATGAAGCGCACCGCCTTCTCCAGCCCCGCCGCGACCCCACGGGACACCACCACCACGGTCATGACCACAAAGATGGTGTGCCAGGCCAGCAGACGCTCGGGATCGGCCACCAGCGACCCGAACATACCCTGAGCCGCTGGCCCGTCCAGTCCGGTGAAGGCGCCACCACCACCGCGCACCACGTAGGCCAACGACCAACCCGCGATGACGCTGTAGAAGGAGAGGATGACAATGCCCGCGAGGACGCCCCACCAGCCGAGCAACTGCCAGTGGGGCGATACACCCTCCTCCCTGGCCAGGTAGCGCATGGCATTGATGGGGCTGCGCCGCCCGCGCCGGCCGAGCATGATCTCACCCACCATGATGGGGATGCCGATGAGGGCGATGCAGCCGAGATAAACCAGCACGAAGGCACCACCGCCGTTCTCGCCGGTGATGTAAGGGAATTTCCAGATGTTGCCGAGGCCCACCGCCGAGCCCGTGGCGGCGAGGATGAAAGCCCAGCGTGACGACCACTGGCCGTGGATGTGTTCGCGGTGTGGCATCGTTCCCCCCTTGCAAGCCTGGGATTGTCCGCGAAAACCCCTTATGCCTCAACCGGACCACCGGCCCATCGCCTATAATGCCGGCCCATGGCGAAGAACAAGCACGAGAAGGGCGAGTCGCGGACCATCGCCCTCAACAAGAAGGTCCGCCACGACTTTTTCATCGAAGACCGCTTCGAGGCCGGCTTGGTGCTTGAGGGCTGGGAGGTAAAGAGCCTGCGCGCCGGCCGCGTGCAACTGGTGGACAGCTACGTCATCATCAAGAACGGCGAGGCCTGGCTGCTGGGCGCCCTGATCACCCCGCTGCAGACCGCCTCCACCCACATCCACCCCGACCCCCAGCGCACCCGCAAGCTGCTGCTGCACCGCGAGCAACTCAATCGCCTCATCGGCGCCGTGGAGCGGAAGGGCTACACCCTGGTGGTCACGGCCCTCTACTGGAGCAAGGGCCGCGCCAAGGCCGAAGTCGCCCTGGCCAAGGGCAAGCAGGCCCACGACAAACGCGCCACCGAACGCGAGCGCGACTGGCAGCGCGAGAAACAGCGGCTGCTGCGGCAGGCTTAATTCAAAAGCGTTACCACGGGGGACACGGGGAACACGGGGGCAAGACATGCGTAGGTCACGTTGGCGCCCAGCGCCTACGTGACAGCGCAGGCAGGCCAAACACCCCAACCCGTAGGTCACGTTGTCGCGCAGCGGCTACGTGACAGCTGCGGTCGCTGACTCTCCCAGCCGTGTTCGCCCACCGCCTGCCCTCCTGCAAAAGCCGAACCTCGACCTTCCCGTGTTCCCCGTGTCCCCCGTGGTTCAAGCTTTTTCTCCCCCGCCGCTAGAGTTGGAACTCCCAAACAGCTACCATATCTAAAGTTTCACCAAGGGGGCGACCTGGTTTCGACGTGGGTCGCGAAGCCTTAGGTGCATGCCGAGGTGCAGATCACCTCGTAAAACAATCTGCAAACTCATAGTTGCCAACGACGACAACTACGCTCTGGCCGCTTAAGGCCTAGCCCTTCGCCCGGGTGTGCTTGTGCGCCCGGTGTCCCGCAAGGGACACGCGAAGGTCATCTACACAAGATCGTGCCAAGGTCCTGGCCCGGGACCGGAAGCACTAAATCCAACGGGCTAGCCGTCGACACGCCCTGCCCGCCGGGCAGTCGCCGGTGAAACACAATAGACGTGGC
>Ga0172382_10014333_pt1 | contig 10104 bp, 10 predicted proteins | sample Leawel138RmetaG_FD_122245 | JGI IMG/M metagenome (GOLD analysis project Ga0172382, IMG submission 122245) | Leachate microbial communities from a municipal landfill in Southern Ontario, Canada - Leachate well 138R metaG | ecosystem: Engineered > Solid waste > Landfill > Unclassified | place... | reverse complement strand
TGAATATTTTGAATAATTGTTTTGATGTTTGGATGTAAAGCAATCAATTCATTAACAATTTTTTTATGATTAGGAAAGTTATTTAGCTGTGTTGAAAAGATAACCATCATTTCACCTGTTGCATAGGATTTACGTATCATAACATGCTTAATGATGCCTTGACGATAGTTTCTAGCATAAGCTTTCAGTTTATATTTATTTAAAATACTTTCTATAGAAATAAATATTTCATCAATTGCTTGATCATGTAAGAAATGACCTAACTTAGGCTTAATATGTCTAGAACCTTCAACAAATAAGCCAAGTCGTAGTTTTTGTTGATTATTAACAGTGATATTGGTTGCTGATAAAACAGCCTTATGACGGTAACCTCTAGGTACAGGGTTAGGTACAATGGGTTGAACTGCTCGTTTAAATAGAGTTTGAACGTAGTTTTCTTTAGTTTTTAATTGCTCTTTATATGGCATTTGTTCGTAACTTGTTGTGTCTAAATTATCAAATGCTATATGGTCATTATAATCTTTACTCATTTAACTGCCTCTTAATATCAACTTTTCTATATAGTTGATCTTTTAATACTAAATGTTTGAACGCTTTTGTTTGCTTACTTTTATATAAGCTTTCTGCAACAAGTGATGCAATAACTTTTGCACCATTTTCTTTTAAGTGTGTGTTATCTATTAATCCAAGTGGATAATTCGGATGTTCATTAGGTAACAGATGCATAAACATGCGTTTGGACAAATCATCTGTTAAGTAAGTATATAGCTTGTGTGTTTTTGTATACATATCAATATGCTTAATATCATGGTTTTTAGCAAACCACATGGCCGCTTTAGGGTATAATCCAATCGTATGTTTTTCTAACTTTTTATCTGACACAAAATATCTTCTAGAAATACTTGAAAATATGATTGGTGTAACATCATGCTCATTAGCTTTATCAACAAAATATTTTAAGTTTGCTTGATAGGTTCCAAAAGGTTGTGTATATTTTTCAGGATCAATGACCTTGGAATCATTATGTCCAAACTGAATGAATAAATAATCACCTTTTTTAAAGTTTTTTGTTGCTTCTAAAAATAACTTTCTATCTTTAAAAGATTTTGTTGATTCACCATTTTTGGCATAGTTCATGATCTGAACATCTTTCATTAAAAATAGGTGTAAAAACTCACCCCAACCATGTTCGGGTCTTTTTTCATCAAGTTTAATTGATGCAGTTGAATCACCAATAATATGGATGGTCATAGCTTTTTAATCCTTTCGGTCAGTTTAATAAATGCAATCTTATCATTATCATAGGTTAAGTATCTTAATACTTGCTCATGATTGTACCACCCGGCATGTAAAACTTCAGCTTGTTGGACAGTGATCTTTTGATTTAAAGCTTGACCTAAAAACAAGTAAACATCTTTATATATGCCATTTGGCATTAAATAAGTAATTGTTTCCATTTTATCGGAAGTAATTTCAAAAACAATTCCAGTTTCTTCCAACACTTCGCGCTTTGCAGTATCTATAATAGACTCATTTTTTTCAACATGTCCTTTAGGAAATGAAAAATGGTTGCCATTTTTATTTTGTATGAGTAAATATAGTAATTGATTGTTTGTTTTAATGTAGACTACAGCACCTGCTGATACTTCTTTAACCATGGTAAATCCTTTCGTTGATGTGGTTTATTATTTTTAATATAACCTTATCAGAAAAATATTTTAAATCAATTGTTTGTATACCTTGTTTAGTCTGTATACTCAATGTTTTTGTTGTATCATCATATGTACTGTTCATGATATCTACAAAGCTTATGCTTAGTTTATCAAACTGTAAGAATAATAAGTTTAAGGGACTGGTGTTTTTGTGCTTTAAACCATAGGTGATGGCATCAAGGGTCAAGATAATATTATCTTTTCTAATGATACGACTACCTAACGTATATATTAGAATCATGAGTAGTATTAAGACACTTATTGAATTTAACAAAACTTCGTTTTCTAATATAACTGACAATATAACTAAGCCAATGCCTAAAAGCATAAATGGCAATAAAATAAGTGCAAACTTTAGTATTTTTTTACTTGGCATAAATATTTTCATAATGTGATTTCCTTTTTCTTCTATACCTATTATAAACGAAAAAGAGCCTAAATGGCTCATTTTCCTTTATTTAGTTAACCACTTTTTTAAATCAACTAAAATGGCCTGATTTAATTGGTGACCACCTAAATGCTTATGTACATAGACATTGGCATTAGCAGCACTAAGTTTATCAGCTAATTGGTCATTTTCTTTATGCTTAACATATGGATCATTATCCGATGTTGCGATGAATATATCAACGCCGCTTAAATCTTTAAAAGGAACATTTGGTTGCAAAAATACAGGACTTAATAAGATCACTTTTCGAATGAATGGTCCATGTAATTGGATTAATGATTCTAGGATATTGGCGCCATTTGAAAAACCAATACCGATGATTTCATCAAGTTTTAATGCGTAGTTACTGACTGCATCTTCTATAAATTCTTTTAAGTTTTTTGTCTCAACTACTAAATTATCAATATCATAACTACCAACACCATGACGCTTGAAAAATCTGTTCATACCATTTTCATTGATATTACCACGAGGTGATAATACATTGTACGAGGCGTTTAGAAAATCAACTAAAGGTAGGAGATCATTTTCATCGCCTCCAGTGCCATGTAGCGCTAGAAATGTTTGTTGATGCTTTTTATCTAAGTATATATGCTTCATTTCATTAAATCCTCCATATCCATCGCATGATAACCTAACTTCTTTAAATAGGTATTTAAGTATGTTTGTTCTTCTTTGTTTAATATTGAAAACACTTGACGCATTACAGCATAATGTTTAGGCAAAATTTCATCTGCATACTTTAAACCTTTTTTACTGAGTTCAACATAAAATGTACGTTTATCATCTATATCTTGTTTTCTATTAATATACCCTTTTACTTCTAACTTATCTAAGACATATGTCATCGATGAATTAGGAATTAAAACCAACTGACACATTTCATTGACAGACACTTTACCCTTATGATATAGGCTTTCCATCGCAGCAAACTCATTAACCGTTAAACAAAAGTTTTTAACATCTTTCTTAACGATTTGCTCAATTGCTTGAACTGTTCTAAATAAGATGCGCATCGTTTTTAAGTCATCTATTTCATTTAAATTTTCCATCTATAAGTACTCCTTTTCATACACTTTATTGCTTCTTACTGTATCAAATTGTTGAACAACACTTTCAACATAAGTACGCTTATTAATGAATGCTGGTGGTAATGCTAATGTTTCACCTAATATTTCATAGGTCTCTTCATGATCAATAAATCCAGGTTCATCCGTTGCAAGTTCAAATAATATACCTGGATATAATCTTGTATAAACGGATTCAAAATAATATCTATCAACATAACCTGAATGTGGTGCGCCTAATTTAGTTAAATGGTTTGCCCAATAATCTAATGCTTGCCTATTTTCAACTCTAAAAGCTACATGATGTACGCCACCATAACCTTGTGTGCTTGGTGGTAATAATAAGCTTTCTTCAACAATGATGGATGCACCATTACCACCATCACCCATTTCAAATAAATGTAGTGATTTTTCTGTGTGAACATGACGCATATTAAAAACATCTACTAATATATTTTTCATTGATGAAAACCGTTTCACTGTTAAATAAACAGGTCCTAATCCATATATACCAAATTCATTAGGTACTGGACCTTTTAGCCATGGTATGCCCGCTTTAACACCAGGTACATTTTGATCTGAAAATAGTGCATATGGTTGGTCATTAAAATCATAAAAATAAATTACTTTCCTATCAAAAACTGTACGTATACCTGAATGTTTAACATGATATTTATCAAAGCGTTTAATCCAGTATTGAAGCGCTCTATCATCTGGTACTCGAAAGCCACTTCTTGATATTTCATTCACACCATGCTTAGCTTGAGCAACGCCTTTAAAGTCAAAGAATGTAATATCGGTACCTGGACTACCTTTATCGTCAGCAAAGAATAAATGATACGTTTGAATATCATCTTGATTTACAGTCTTTTTAACCAGTCTTAACCCTAAAATATTTGTATAAAAATCATATATTTTAGGTGCACTACTCGTAATTGCTGTAATATGATGTATGCCGGTTAAGTTTTTCATTGTACAGTACCTTCTTTCTTCTTTAACTCTTTATAGTTTCCATCTTTATCTTCGACTTGAATACTTTCTAAATTATCTTCAATAGCACCACGAATACGTTTAACATATTCTTGACGTAGTTTTGCTCGTTGTTTAGTTTCTTCTTCTGTCAACTGTCTTACCTTTGCTTCTCTTGCAAAGTAATTAATTTTAGCAAGCAGTTCTTGGTGAGACTTCCAGTGCGTATATTCTTCTTTGTTTTGATATGGATATTCTATGAGCTTATCAATTGGACGGACAAATAAAGGCATCACCTTGTCTTCAACTTCAACGCTTAATGCTTCAAAGTGTGGTGGCATATATAAATCCGGTACTTCTTTATATGCATCATCTACTTCAAAACCTGGTGTCAGTGTTGCAAGTTCAATCATCACACCACCTGGTTCTCTATAATATATAGATTTAAAGAATTTACGATCCCTAATATCAGTTATGAAAAATCCTTTTTCACTAAGTGTTTTTTTCCATGTATTCATATCATTTTCTTCAACACCAAAAGCAATATGATGCACTGTACCACCACCCATTTTAGAGCGACCTGTTTGATGTTTATAAATATCAATATAACGACCAAGTGTCTTTCCTGTATCTAATCTTAAGTAATCATCATCTTCTGTGACGACTGACAATCCAAGTACATCTACTAAATGTGACTTGGTCGCCTCAAAATTGCTAGAATATAAAACAGCGCCAAAAAAACCCTTGATTGCAACATCTTTGGTTACACCATTAAACTCAAATGTATTTGTTATGCCTGTATTTGTTTCAATCAATTCATTTTTAATGCCATGTGGGTCTTTAAAACTTAAAAACTTATCACCTAATCTTGTTGATTCTGTAAAATCTATTTTAAAGGTTTTAAAGCGGTCTTTCCAAAATTGCAATGAGCCTTGTGGAATCATATAACTTGTGATACCAACTTGTCCATCACCAACCATACCTTCTTTATAACTGTTCGGCCACGGGAAAAATGTAATTGCAGTACCTAAATCAGCATTATGATTTCCATAATACAGGTGATAAACATTATGATCATCAAAATTTAAAGTTCTTTTAATAAGTTTCAATCCCAACACACCAGCATAAAAATCTATGTTTTCTTGAGCGTGCCAAACGATTGTTGAAATATGGTGTATACCCTGTACTTTCATTTCTAATACCTCTTTTCATAGTTACATTATATTTCGAATTCGAAATGATTGCCACAAATATGCTTTTTTTGTTAAATTATGGTATAATAAATATTGATTAACAACATATTTAAATATATATCATTCATAGGAAAACTAACCATGGCTAAATTAATGACTCTAGGCACCAATTTAAGCTACTCAGATTTAGCATCAAAGCAGTTTATTAAACAATTAAATTTGGATGCTACTATTTATTTTGAGCCAAGTATTGATAGTGCATTTCATGCACTGAATAATGCAAAATACCTTGTGTTACCAATTGAAAACGCCATTGATGGCTATATACAAAGAACACTGGATTTATTATATAAACACAATTTTTACATAACGCATGTTTTAGAACTACCAGTGGATTTTAGTTTAGTTTCAGATGAAACATCATTAAATGATATCGACACCATATATGTACAGTTTAAAGCAAAGAATCAATGTTTGGACTTCTTATCACAAATACCGCATGTAAAGTTTATAACAACCGATTCCAATACAGAAAGTTTACACTTACATTTAAACAATACTAAACGTACAGCTGCAATCATCCCTAAACATTTGATTGATAAAGACTTTTTACTAACTATTCATAATATTCATGATCAAATGCTTAACCATACACGGTTTGCATTAATCGAGAAAAATTACCAAAAACCATCTACAAATAAACCTTTAAAGGCACTACTTTCAATTAAGCCTAAAAAGGATGAAGTTGGACTCTTATATAATTTATTAAACCATTTTAAAACATTAGATATTAATTTAAGTTCAATTATATCTAGACCAAGAATGGAAAAGTTAAGTCCTTATCACTTCTTCTTAGAAATTGATACAAGCATATTACAATTTGACAATTTAATGAATAAACTCGAATCAGAAAATGCATTAGATATAAAAATATTAGGAGTGTACTAAATGGAAATCAATTTAACAAATTATATGACAGTTGAAACATATGAAAACGCTGAAATTAATGATGAGGTTTTACGTTACCGTGTCTATATACCTAAGGTCAAGCGTAGAAAATATAAAGTATTTATTTACTTACATGGTAGTGGTGAACGTGGTGATGATAACTTACTTCAAATTCAACACCATGCAAAACTAATTAACTACATTATTGACCATCCTATTTATGGGAAAGAAACAATTATTATCGCACCACAAGTGCCTTTAGAACAATCTTGGGTACCACTTGACGATGTACGTCGAGGGACTTATAACTATGCCTCTAATCCAGTTTACCCAATACAAGAACTCTTTAATGAATTCTTAGATAAAGAACTAGAAAAAAGATATAAAGTTGATAAACAATATGTTTATATTTCTGGTATTTCAATGGGTGGCGCTGGCGCGATCGACTACATCACAAGATTCCCAGGTAAGTTTGCTGCTTGTTTATCAATATGCGGCACACTCGATTTATCTCAAATTAAGCGATATAAACGTACACCTTTATGGTTATTCCACGCATCAGATGACCCCGTTGTAGATTACACACCATTTAAAACCGGTTATGAAAAACTACAAGAAATTGGTGCAGATGTCCTGTATACAGAATTTGATGATACTGGTCATGCCGTCTGGAATAAAGCTTATGAAGAACCTGGATTGATAGACTGGATATTTTCAAAGAAAAAAACAATGCCTAGATTTTAGGTATTGTTTTTTTTATACAAATCTATATTACATAAAGTCCCAAGGACTTATATCATCTGTATCTTCTGTATCTTCATCTTGATTTAAAGCTTCAAATAAATCATGAGTTTTTACATCTGTTTGAAGTCTTAACTTTAACATAGTATGCCTTTTTTCAACCAATTGATTTGATGCATATTGTAGTAACCTCAAATCACCTAAAACAAGCAAATGAGATTTTGCACGTGTAATTGCTGTATAGATGAGTTCTTTTTTCAACATATGCATGTAGCTTTTGATAATCGGTAGAAAGACAACTTGATACTCAGAACCTTGTGACTTATGAATGGATATGACATAGGCTAGATTTAAAGTGTCTAACTCATTTTGATCATAATGTACACGGTGACCATCAAAATCAACCTCAAGTACTTTTTGATTTTTATCATTCTTACGAATGTTTTTAACAACACCGATATCACCATTCATAATCGCTTTATCTTTATCGTTTTGGAGTTGAATAACTTTATCACCAATATAATATGTCTTATCTCCAAATCGCATAAACGGTGGTTTATCATAGTTTTTATTAAACTTCGATTGAATCTCTACATTCATTGAATCAATGCCTAATTCTCCCTTATATTGAGGGATTAACACCTGAATATCATCAATTAAGTCATATCCTTTAGAGATTGCGCCACCAATTTGGTTTAGAATAACACGTTTTATATCTGCTTGATTACCACTGTAAAATGTTACATCATTGTGACTCATCAAATCATCTGAGCTTAAGTTCTGATTGTTAATTGCAGATGCAAGTTTTACAATGTGTGAATCTTTTGCTTGTCTGTGAATTTCATTTAAGCGAATTACAGGTATCACATTAGAGGCGATCAAATCACCTAAAACATAACCTGGTCCTACACTTGGCAATTGATCTTCATCACCCACTATAACAACTCTAGTGCCATCAACAATACTATTTAATAGTCGTTTCATTAAGAAGATATCAATCATCGATGCTTCATCGATGATAATCAGGTTTTGAACCAATGGTTGAACTTTACTTGATCTAAAAGTTTGATCATAATCATACCCTAAATGAGAATGGATTGTACGTGCTGGAAAGTCAAGTAACTCTTTCATACGCTTAGATGCACGTCCTGTTGGTGCCATTAAAGCAATTTCATTGGTAGCATCTTTTGATTTTAGGTTGACTTTATAATACTTTGCATATGTTTCTAACAAACCATCAATTAAAGTTGTTTTACCGGTACCCGGACCACCTGTAATAATGGTTAAGGGATTTTGCATCGCAGTTATAATTGCTTGGATTTGTTTTTCTGTATAGTCAATAGATTTTAAGATGGCAATTTGAGATAACAATAAAGATAATAAGTCTTCGTCTATTTGTTCCATTGGATAACTTTTTATTTCTTTAATACGTTTGGCAATGTCCATTTCATCTTTATAAATTTGTTTTAGAAAGTATTTATCATCTTCTAAGACAATCTTCTTTTCAAGAATGAGTGCTTCAATTGCATCTTTATAATTAGCATCCACATCTAAAATTTTAGATACTTTATGCATCAATTCAGCCTCATATAAATACAGGTTTCCATCACCATTAGATGATGTGATTAGACTATAGACAAGTGCTGCTTTTAGTGATCTTATATCATCTTTTGCAATACCAAACTTTTCTGCAACATCACGTGACTTGATAAACCCGAATCCATCAATTTCATACATTAAACGGTAAGGATCTTCTTCTAACTTTTCTAGTGTTTGATTACCATAGCTATTAAATAACCTGGCAGCAACCTTTGTTGTAAGACCTAAATCTAGTAACTTCACGAAAATTTGTTGTTCAGCTTGATGATTCATGAGTTCTTTTTTGAGTCGTGTGCGCTTTATAGGATTTAAAATAGGCTTTAATACGGATTCATCTTCAATTATTTTTTCAATGGCGTTTTGTCCCAACAAACTAACGATTTTCTCAGCTGTAACAGGGCCAATACCGGTGAAGTTTTCACTAGATAAATATCTAATTAAACCACCTTCTGATGCATTTTCCAGTCTTTTATAATTACTAACAACAAATTGTTTTCCGTATTTTGCATGGTGTGTAAACTCACCTTCAAATTCATATTCCAGTTCTTCACTTAGTAATGGAAAATAACCAACGATAGAGCATGTCTCTTTTTCGTTGGTTTCTAGTTTCGCTATGGTATAACCATTGGATTCATTTTTATATACATAGGATTTTATAAATCCACTAATTTTATCCTTCATCAGCTATACAGTCTTTTTTCCCCTTCATTATAAACTTCAGAAATAAATCCTGAACCAATACATATTTCATCTTGATAAATTGCACAAACTTGACCAGGTGTAACTGCACGTATCTTTTGTGGGTAAAACACTTTAAATGTTTCATTATCAATCCATTTTATCTGGACATCTTGATCTGGTTGTCTATATCTAAATTTAGCTGTAAACTTTCCATCTTTTTTTATATCACGCCACTTAACTTCGGTAATTAATGCCTCATCTGAATATAAATACGGATGTTCAAAACCAGGTTCAACATAAAGTGTGTTGGTACTTAAGTCTTTGCCAACAACAAACCATGCTTCTGTAGTATCTGATGTACCTCCAATACCCAAACCTTTTCTTTGGCCAATTGTATAGTTCATCAACCCGTAATGTTGTTTCATATACGTACCATCAAGGCGCTTCATTTGCCCTTCTTTTGCAGGTAAATAATTTGATAAAAAATCGTTGAAATGGCGTTCGCCAATAAAGCAAATACCTGTTGAATCTTTTTTGTCTGCTGTCGCTAAATCATGAGCTTTTGCGATACGTCTAACTTCACTTTTAGGTAAATTACCAATAGGAAACAATACATTTTTTAATTGTTTTGTCTCTAACTGGCTTAAAAAATATGTTTGGTCTTTATTGGTATCTACTGCCCTAATCAGTTTAGGTTCTATGCCTGAATGATCAATTTGTGCATAGTGTCCCATCGCGATATAATC
>Ga0172382_10014330_pt1 | contig 10105 bp, 12 predicted proteins | sample Leawel138RmetaG_FD_122245 | JGI IMG/M metagenome (GOLD analysis project Ga0172382, IMG submission 122245) | Leachate microbial communities from a municipal landfill in Southern Ontario, Canada - Leachate well 138R metaG | ecosystem: Engineered > Solid waste > Landfill > Unclassified | place... | reverse complement strand
CCGGGCCCTGGCCGTGGAGGCCCGGGTGCGCGGGCTGCTGGGCCCCGGCGCCCCGGACCTGCTGGATGTCATACGCGAGGGGCGGCCATGATCGTGCTCGTACGCCACGCCGAGGCCCGGGGCGGCGAGGGCCGCTTCATCGGCAGCACGGATCTGCCCCTGTCCGCCGCCGGCCGGGCCCAGGCCGGAGCGCTGGCCGCCGCCCTGGCCCCGGCCCGGCCGCGCGCCGTGTTCGCCAGCCCCCTGGCCCGCGCGCAGGACACGGCCCAGCCCCTGGCCGCCGCCCTGGGCCTGCCCGTGGGCGCCCTGCCCGGCCTGGCCGAGATAAACCTCGGCGCCTGGGAGGACCAGCCCCGCGAGGCCGTGCGAGTCGCCGATCCGGCGGCCTACGCCGCCCGGGGCCGCGACTTCGCGCATTTTCGCCCCCCCGGCGGCGAGAGCTTCGCCCAGGTTCAGGCCCGGGCCCTGGCGGCCCTGGACATCCTGGCCCGGGGCCCCCTGCCCGCCGTGGCCGTGACCCATGCAGGCGTCATCCGCGCGGTGCTCTGCCACGTCCTGGGCATGCCCCTGGCCAACCTCTTCCGCCTGGACCCGCTGCACGCGCACGCCACGACGCTGCGCCCGGCGGCCCAGGGGTTCGCGCTGCTGGGCTTCAACCTGCCCCCGGCCGCCCTGGCGCCGCGGCCCTGAGCCCGGCCCCGGCGCGGCAAAGCGGCGCACGGCCTGCCCCCACCCCGGTACGCCGCGCCGGGAAGCGCCAGGGCGCAAAAAAAGAGGGCGGCGCAGCCACCCTCTTTCTTGAAACAAGCCCTGTCGGCCTTGCCAACCCTGGCTGACCCCGGCCGACCGGCGCCTGCCGGGCGCGCGAGCCGGGCGGTCCGCCCCGGGCGGACTCAGAACGGCACGTCGTCCATGCCGCTGGCCTCGCTGGGGAAGGCCGGTCCGAGGTCTTCCTCCTCCTGGAACTGCTGCTGCTGCCTGCGGCCGCCGCCCTTGGCCGGGGCGGCCTGGCGCGCGGGGGCCTGCTGCTGCTGCGGGGCGTCATAGCCACCCTGCTGCGCGCCCTTGGGATCCAGGAACTGGACGCGCAGGGCCTTGATCTCCGTGGTGTAGCGGTCGGTGCCGTCCTGGGCCTGCCACTTGCGCGTTTGCAGGCTGCCCTCCACATAGACCTGGCTGCCCTTGCGCAGATAGTTGGCGCACAGCTCGGCCTGGCGGCTGAACACGGCCACCCGGTGCCATTCCGTCTGCTCCACGCGCTGGCCCTGCTTGTCGGTGTAGCTCTCGTCGGTGGCCACGTTCAGGTTGCAGATGGCGGCGCCGCTCTGACTGTAGCGCAGCTCGGGGTCGCGCCCCAGCCTGCCGATGATCATGACTTTGTTCAGCGATGCCATATCGTTCTCCCTTTAATGTGTCTTGCTGGCCTTGGATACGACGAAAGGTGCTTCGGGCGCAAGGGCTTCAAGCTCGTCCAGCAGTCCTTCGAGCTGCTCCGAGAGCCGGTTGGCCAGGGCGGGGTTCCAGTCGGCCAGGGCGGCGTCGAGCGCGTCGGCCAGGGCCTGGGCCCGGGCGGCGTCGGGCCCCAGGGCCGCGCGAATCTCGGGCGCCGCCTCCAGGCGCAAAACGTCGGCCAGGTCGCGGGCCAGTTCGAGCACCCCGCGCGGCGCGCCCCCGGGCAGGGCCGGTTCGCCGCGCCAGGCCAGGTGGACCAGCCGGGGCCAGTCGCGGGGCACGTCCTCGGGGCGGAAGGTCGTCGCCAGCACGCGTATTTGCAGGTTCCTGCCCATGACCGGCGCTAGCCGCGCTCCTCCCACTCGCTTTTCACGCGGTTGACCACGTCCTGGATCAGGGGCAGCTGGTCCGGCGGGCAGACGCCGATGAGCGGCTGTCCGGCTTCCACGCTGTGGTTGTCCTTGAAGTAGACGGCGTAGATCATGCCTTCGGGCCCGGAGTACGGCAGCACGCTCTCGCGCTTCATGCGCGAGACGATGAACAGGTCCTGCCCGTCGCGCACGCGCACGGACTGGGGGCCGTAGGCCTTGATCTTGGTGTCCGCCTCGGGGAAGAAGTAGTACTTGGCCTGCTCCCTGGCGTGGAACAGATACAGGGTTTTCTTGAGGATTTCCTGGATCACCTCGTCCTTGGTCAGGTAATGGCGCAGGGTGTAGAGCACGGTGCCCGCCTCCACGAAGCGCCCGGCGTGCTCGGTGAAGACCTTTTCCACCTCGCCGCGCATGGGCGCGCGGATGGCCTTCTTGTTGCGCTCGCGCTCCAGGTGGGCAAGCAGGGTGCCCGGCCGCTCGCCCCAGGAGCCCTGGGGGCCGGTGACCTTGGTGCCCGGCTCGGTGAGCACATGCTCCACCACGCCCGTATGCGGAGCCGCCACCTCCACCAGCTTGTAGGGGGCGGACTTCATCTCTTCGAGTAATGCCTTGACGTCCTTCACTGGGGGCTTCCGTCCTGTTGTCGTGTTCGCGGGCCTGCGGGCTAGCGGTAGTAGAGGTTGCGCCCGCCCATGGTCTGCAGGGCCTGGTTCAGGTTGGCGCGCACGTCGCGGCGGTCCCAGATGCCGTGGATATGCCCGCGCGACAGGGCCTGGTGCGCCACATGATAGTTGGGCGGAATGTCCAGGCCGGTGGTTTCCTTGATGACCCCGGGCCCGGCGAAGCCGATGTTGGCGCTGCGGATGGCGAACTGGTAGGGCGAGCAGCCCAGGAAGCTGGCCACCGGCCCGGCGTAGGAGTTGGTGTCGTAGACCACGATGTACAGCCCGCCCGCCTCGATGTAGCGGCGCACGGCCATGGTGCAGCGCGGCATCTGGATGACGCCGTTGACGCCCTCCTGGATGCGGATGCCCGCCGTGCCGTGGACGTAGGCGATGAAGGGGTAGTGCTTCTTGCGCGCGCGCTCGGCGGCGCGCACGAACTTCTCGCCCTCGGCGGCGCCCACGCTGCCGCCCCGGAAGGTGCCCACCAGGGTGGCGCAGATGACGTTCACATGCTTGATGCGCGCCTCGAAGGTCACGCAGGCGGACTTCAGGCCCGTTTCGGCCTTGGCCTTTTCCAGCTTGGCCGACAGGCCGTCGTAGTCCAGCGGGTTGCCGGACTCCACGCTGCGCGAGAACTCGAAGATGGACCCGTAGTCGAAGACGTTGTGCAGGTACCACTGGTATTCCATGCGGAAATGGTGCCCGCAGGTGGGGCAGACCCCGGCGAAGTCGCCGAACAGGTCCGGCGCCCAGAGGTCCTTGCAGCCGTGGGTTTCCGCGTTGGTGCAGGTCAGCACGCGGTCTTCGCGGGCCTGGGGGCTGACATAGACCCCGGGGGTGTCGCAGGAGCCCTTGTCCCAGCAGGACAGCTCCGTCAGGCTCTTGCCCGCCTCCTCGGAGCAGACCGCAGCACGGCCCGGCGCCAGGGCACGGCGCGCCCAGCGCAACGGCACGGCGGCCTTGTCGCGCACGACCTGGAACTCGCTGCCGATCTCCTCGAGCATGTGCGTGAACTTCTTCTTGTGCTTGCGGAAGAAGTCGTACTTGAAGAAGGAGTAGACCGACCAGCCCGCCTCGCGCGCCAGGCGCTCGACCTTCTTGGTCAGCGGCGAGTTGTCGATGTAGGCGTGGCGGCTCATGCGGCGGAAGCGCTGGTAGCGCCGCCAGACCAGCCGGTCGCGCGCGCCGGCCGACAGCGTCCAGCGCACATAGATGTCCTCGGCGCTGGCGTTGCGCTTGTTGCGCTGGGCCGAAAGGGTCATGGCCCGGAAGAACTTCCAGCCGCGCACGTTGAGGACCACCTCGTCCGTGGCGCGGATGACCTCCGAGCGCAGGACCTTGAAGAAGTCGTAGTGCTCGGGGCGGGCGCCCAGGGGCGGCTCCTGGATCACGCGGTCCACATAGCCCATGGTGCGGTTGTCGTCGGCGGTGATCTTCAGCCGCCGGGCGCAGGTTTCGATCAGCTCGGCGCTGGCGCGCTGGCCGCCGCGCAGGCGGCCCTCGATGGCCGCGGCGCCCTCGGGGCTGATGACCGAGTAGTAGCCGTGGGAGAGCATCAGGCGCACGTCCGCCAGGCCGATGGCCTCGGCGCCGCCCGAGCCGCCCTCGGAGAACACGGCGATGACCGGCACCTTCAGCCCGGCCATCTCGTAGAGGTTGCGCGCGATCTGCTGCGCGGCGCCGGGGTAGTCTTCGAGGGGGTAGGCCCCGGGGGTGAAGACGTAGGTGTGGATGGGGATGTTCTCGGTCTCGGCGACCTGCATGTAATGCTGGGCCTTGGCGTTGCCCCAGGGCTTGACCGAGCCGCCGTTGCGGAACTCCTCGCCGTGGCCCTTTTCCTGGCCGATGACCATGATCGGCTGGTTGTAGACCTTGCCGCCCACGCGGCGGGTGATGTAGGCCCGGGCGATAAGCACGCTGGGGTCGATGTTGTATTCGCCCTCGCCGCCTATCTCGGTGTAGTTGTCGTAGACGTTTTCCAGGATGTCCTTCAGGCAGATGCGCTGCGGGTGGCGCACGATGCGCACCTTGTCCATGGGCGTCAGCTCGCGTTCGAGCTTCTTCTCCAGGAAGGCATAGAGGTCTTCCAGGGCCTCGACCTGGCGCGCGGCCTCCTGGGCCGACATGGCGCCGCCGTTGTCCGTGAAGTCCTTGAGCTTGGAATGCAGCAGCTCGATGTTGGCGTCTTCCCGCTCGGCGAAAATGTCCTGGATATACTTGAGCCTCGCCGCAAGGCTCTGGATGCGCTTTTCGATGTCCATGGCTGTCCGTGGGATGGCCGACGCGGCCGCCCCCGCCGCGCCGGGGCGCGGGGAACGGGGGGATGCAGCGCCGGGGGTTGAGGCGCGACGCGCCTAGAAGACCAGCAGATTCTCCGTCTTGTGACGCAAAAATTCCACGTTGGACTTCAGCTCCACGCCAGTGGAATCTGTACCGCCCAACACCAGCTTGTCAAGGAACTCCAGGCCGCGCGCCTTGGCCTCGGCCAGGTCCTTGCCCCAGATGATGGCCAGGGCCAGGTTGGGGTCGAAGTCCGTGGGGATCTGGTAGGGCTCGTCGGTGGGCACCTGGGTGTGCACCGACAGCCAGGGCGCGCTCTCCCACGAAAAGGAGTCGATGCGCCCGGCCCAGGGGGTGAACTTGTTGTCGGGGTCCTCGGCGATGAGCCGGTATTCGATGCCCACGCCCTCGAAGGTGATGTCCTTCTGGGTGTAGCCGGGGCGCTCGCCCAGGGCGCAGCGGATCTGCTCGGCGATGAGGTCCACCCCGCCCTTGCCGCCGATGCGCGAAATCACGGCGGACACGCCGTTCTCAACCTGGATGCGCGTGTTGACCTCCATGAGGAAGGGCTCGCCCCGGGGGGTGACGATCCACTCCCAGGTGCCCACGCTGTCGTAGCCCGCCTCGCGGGCTATGGCCAGGCTGTGGTCCTTCACGGCCTCCAGCACCGCGGCGGCGTCGAAGCTGTAGCGCAGCTCGGCGGGGACGAAGCCCGGGGCGACCTCGATGCGCTTCTGGCGCCCGGTGGACTGCACGGAGCAGTTACGGGTGCCGAAGTGCAGGGGTTCGCCGCCGTGGCGGTCGCACAGGATCTGCACTTCCAGGTGGTTGAAGTCGAAGATGCGCTGCTCCACGAGCACGCCCTCGTCGCCGAACTGGCGCTTGGCGTAGTTGCGGATGCGCCGGTAGGTCATGCGGAAGGAGTCGATGTCGTGGATTTCCTCGATGCCCATGCCGCCGCCGCCCGCCGAGGCCTTGAGCAGGACCACGGGCCGGGCCACGTCCTGCTCGCGCTGGAAGCTGAACAGGTTGGCGGCGATCTCCTCGGCCTCGGGCTCGTCGTAGAGCGGGCGGTCGGAGCCCGGCACGGTGGGCACGCCCAGTCCGCGCGCCAGGCGCTTGGTGTTGATCTTGTCGCCCAGGTCGCGGATGACGCGCCAGGACGGGCCGATCCAGGTCAGGGCGCGGGTGCGCTCGGTGACGCGGCGGGCGAAGCGGAAGTCCTCGGCGAAGAAGCCGTAGCCGGGGTGCAATGCCGTTGCGCCCGCATCATCTGCGACCGCAAGCAATTCATTGGCGTCCTGATACGACGAAATCCGGTACAGGGAACCCGGGCCGCCCTGCTCGCGGGCCAGGCGGACGTGGCCGGAGTGGGCGTCGGCGGCGGTGTGGACGCAAACGAAGTCCAGGCCCAGTTTGACGCAGGCCTGGACTATTCTCATGGCGATTTCGCCTCTGTTGGCTACCAGTACTTTTCCTTTGATGGGCACGGTTCCCGTCCTGGTTGGGTCATTGGCTCTGCTGCTTCTTGCGCAGGGCGATCATGCGCTTTTGGACCTCCAGGACCAGCTTGTCCAGCCGGACTTCCTGGCGACGGTCCAGGGCTTCGAAATTGCAGCCCACAAGACCGTTGTCGAGGGTGCGCATGACCTTGGCGCACAGCTTGGGGATGAACACCTTTTTGTTGATGAGCAGGTCGAATTCGACCAGGGAGCCGGGCGTGAAGGCCTGCCCCTCGGCGGCCTTGAAGGCCAGCCCCATGGCGGAAACGTCCGCCACCTCGCAGGTGGCGCCGCGCTCGGGGATGAACACGGCAAGGCCGGGAATCCTGGCCCGGAAGGCACGCCGCTGGGCGCCCTTTTCATCTCCGGCGACGGAGAACGACAGTTCCGACAAATCTTCGGAGGACATGGCGGCTCCTGCTATTTGCTGACCTGCTTTTCGAGCACGATCTCGACGCGGCGGTTGCGCGCGCGGTTCTCCTCCGTGTTGTTGGGGAACAGGGGCTCCATGTCGGCCAGCCCCGTTGCTGTCAACCGCTTCTGATCGATGCCGAGCTGCATTAGATAGCGCAAAACATATACGGCCCGCAAGGATGAAATTTCCCAGTTATCCTTGAAACGTGCGCGCGGGCTGGGGGGAATGTCGTCGGTGAAGCCCTTGATGTTGATCTGCTGGTCGTTGGCCTTGACCAGGAAATCCTTGAGCTGGCGCAGGACTTCCTGCCCGCGCTGGTTCAGCTCCACGTCGCCGCTGGCGAACAGCACGTCGCCGGGCAGGCGCAGGGTGATCTTGCCCTCCTCCAGCACCGCGCCGACCACGCCCTCCACGCCCCGGCGGGTGATGAAGGTGCGCACGTCGGAGAAGACCTTGCGCTGGGCCTCGATGAGCTGCTTTTGCAGCAGCACCGTGTCCAGGATGGCCGCGTCCTCGCTCTTCACGCGGGCGGTCATGAGCTGGTCGTCCTTCATGCCCAGGGCGAGCTTCACCGAGAGGAAGGAATCCGTGAACTTCTTGGGGTCCAGGGTGGACATGGAATAGAGCAGGATGAAAAAGACCAGCAGCAACGTGACCAGATCCGCAAAGGTGAGGATCCACTCGTTGCGCTCCGGCTCCGGCTCTTCGACGCCGAGCAGGGATTCCCACTTGCTATCGGCCACTGTTCTTGCGCTCCTTGGGCGGCTCGAAGGACGACAGCTTCTCGTAGACCAGGCGCGGGTTGTTGTTCTCCAGGATGGACTTGGCGCCCTCGAAGATGATCTGCAGGTGCAGCTCCTCCTGGCTGGTGCGCGCGCGCATCTTGCCCGCGAAGGGCAGGAAGATCAGGTTGGCCATGATGGAGCCGTAGAATGTGGTCAGGATGGCCACGGCCATAGCCGGGCCCAGGGAGGTCGGGTCCGAAAGGTTGGAGAGCATCTGCACCAGGCCGATGAGGGTGCCGATCATCCCGAAGGCCGGGGAGTAGCCCGCCAGCTTCTGGAAGACCTCGATGGAGACGTTGTGGCGGCGCTTCATGGTGCCGATCTCGATGGTCAGCGTGTCGCGGATGAGCTGGGGGTCGGCGTTGTCGGCGATGAGCTGGCAGGCCTTCTTGAGGATGGGGTTCTCGGTCTGGATGTTCTCCAGGGCGATGAGCCCCTCGCGGCGGCTGATCTCGGCGATGCGCACCATGATGTTCACCACGTCCTCGACCTTGCCCTTCTTCTTCATGAACATGGACAAGGCACCCATGTGCGACTCGATGACATCCTTCAGGGGGAAGGTGACGCAGATGGCCGCGAAGGTTCCGCCCACGACGATGAGCAGGCCCGGGCCGTTGAAGAACAGGGCGAGGTCGCCGCCCATGCTCATGGCCCCGATGACCAGGACGAAGCCGAGTACGGAACCAAGTAGGGTAACGATATCCATGCGCATTGCTCCGCTAGTGTTGCGCCAGCGTTGACACGGACGCGGATTGCGTCAACACTGCTCCCCGGTGGCCGCCCTGGCGGCCGAACCGTCAACCTCGTCCCAAAGATTCACACAATTATGCAAAACATCGAAAAAGTCCAGAAAGCTGCGGAGTTCATCCGCGCGGGCCTTCCCGCGCCGCACAACGCCCGCACGGCGGTGGTCCTGGGCACGGGCCTTGGCGCCTGGGCCGACGGGCTGACCGAGGTCGCCGCCTTCGACTACGGGGCCATTCCCGGCTTCCCGCATTCCACCGTCCAGAGCCATGCCGGAAAGTTGACGGCGGCCCTGGTCGACGGCGTGCCCGTCTGGGTCCAGCGCGGGCGCTTCCACCTCTACGAGGGCTGGTCGCCCGCCGAGGTCTGCATGGGCGTGCGCACCCTGGCGGCCCTGGGCGTCTCGCGGCTGATCATCACCAACGCAGCCGGAGCCCTGAACCCCCAGTTCGACGCCGGGGGCCTGATGCTCATCACCGACCATATCAACTTCACCGGCGCCAACCCGCTCACCGGCCCCAACCAGGACGCCTGGGGCGAACGCTTCCCGGACATGAGCCGCATCTACGACGCGGACCTGCGCCGGTTGGCCCTGGACAAGGCGGGCGAGCTGGGCATCCGCCTGGAGCGTGGTATCTATATCGGCGTAAGCGGCCCGAATCTTGAGAGCCCGGCGGAAACCCGCGCCTTCCGCCTGCTGGGGGCCGACGCGGTGGGCATGTCCACCGTTTTGGAGGTCATCGCCGCCCGGCACATGGGCCTTGCCGTGCTGGGCATCTCGTGCCTGACCAACAAGAACCTGCCCGACTGCATGGGCGAAACGTCCCTGGCGGATGTCATCGCCCAGGCCGAGGCGGCCTCGGGGCGGCTGTCGCGCCTGCTGGGCGCGGTCATCGCGGCGGCGTAGCCGCGCGGCGGCCCCGGGCCCCGCGCCCCGGGCCGCCTCCCCCCGCCTCAGGCCTGGGAGTGGGGATACGGGGCCACCACGTCGTCCATGTCCATCTGCCGGGCGCGGAAGCCGTCGGCCTCGATGGCGTAGCGGGTGATGGTGTTTTCGTCGTGGTCGATGATGTCCAGCCCGCTCTCGTGCCCTTCGGCCATAGCCTCCATGACGCGCAGCACAACATCTTCCACCCGGTCATACTCGCCGTCGTGCTCCACGAGCACGGTGCCGTCCGCATAGCTGACCTCGTCGAAATCCAACACAGGCTCCAGGCGCTCGAAAGCCTGGGGCGAAATGCCGTTGAACGTGCCGAAAATCTTGACTCCCTTGCGCATGGTCTCCTCTCGCGGACAGGCTCCCGGCGCGGCCCGGGGTTGGGGTTCCGTCTTCCTACCTAATTCCGTGGTTTCCGAAAGTCGAGGAGGAAAGCGGCCTCCGGCCGCCCGGGGAGGCCGGGGCCGGGGCGCCGCGCCATGTTGGCAAGGTGTTTGCTTGAAGGGACGTGACCCGCGCGGCGGACGCCAGCGGTCCGACACCACGCACCCGCAAGCATCGTCCAAAGGAGGACCAACATGCTCTCGCTGCTCAAACGTCCCGAGCCCGAAACGCCCCAGCGCCAGAAGATCGACAGCGCCAAGGAACTGTTCACCTCCGGGCAGTTCCAGGTGGTGACCACCCGCGACATGCCCGGCAAGGCCGTGCGCCGCGTGGTCGGCCTGGCTGCCTTTCGCGGCTACGACATGGAGCAGGCGTTCTACGGCATGATCACCCGCGCGCTGACCAACGGCGCCAACGCCATCATCGGCTACCAGGAGAACGTGGCCTTCCACCCCGACGGCAGCAAATACATTTCCTGCTACGGCACCGCCGTGCGCGTGGTCGACGCCCAGTAGCCCCCTCCCGCAACGAAAAACGGGGTGCGGCCTTGCGGCCGCGCCCCGTTTTCGT
>Ga0172382_10014329_pt1 | contig 10105 bp, 11 predicted proteins | sample Leawel138RmetaG_FD_122245 | JGI IMG/M metagenome (GOLD analysis project Ga0172382, IMG submission 122245) | Leachate microbial communities from a municipal landfill in Southern Ontario, Canada - Leachate well 138R metaG | ecosystem: Engineered > Solid waste > Landfill > Unclassified | place... | reverse complement strand
CGACACCGCTTCCGGCGTTCCAATCCGCATTTACCTGGGCGGGCGGAATCGATGGCTTGTTGAGTATCTGAGCCAGCCCGCTGCTTGCGTTCCAATCAGCATTGACAGGCGGGGGCGGAATTGTGGGGCGCCCTGATAGGTCACCGTAGGCGCCAGAAACTGCCACCGCGTGCAGCTGCTGCCAGCCTTCATCCTTGCGTGCGTAGCTTTCGCCATCGATCGGCGCTTCCGGTATTCCGCCACCCCCGCCGCCGCCCGCTGGCGTCCCCCACGTGCCGTCACCGCGCAGGTAGGTTGTGTCGCTGGGCGTGCCCGTGGCGCTGATATCGGATACCGATACCGTGTCTTTGGTGGCCAGAGCACCCAAATCACCGGGCTGCACCGCCGTAGCTGCAAGTCCACCCTGGGCGGCTGTCGCAAAGTCGCCGGTATCAGCTGCAGCGGCAGTGCCCAGCGATGGCCGGCCAGTCAGATCACCGTACGCGCCGCTGGTGGCCACTGGCGCCAGGGATGCTGCAAGCGCATAGCCAGCGGATGCGTGATTGCCCCAGCCGTATGCGGTGGCACCTTGGCTTCCCTGGGATGCCGTAGCAAAATCTCCAACATCAGCCGCTGCAGCAGTACCCAGGATAGGCTTGTTGAATATCTGAGCCAACCCGGATGAAGCATTCCAATCCGCGTTCACCGGTGCCTGGGGGATGTTCGGACGGTTCGTCAGATCGTTATAGCTGCCTGAGGCGGCCACAGCGGCCAGTCCCAGGTTGCTGCGGGCATCAGATGCGTTATCGGCCCCCGTGCCGCCATTGGCAAGCGCCAGCGGCGTACCAGACCAGTCCGCATTATTGACGCTGCTCTTGAGCGCAAGAGTGCCCAGGACGGGCTTATTCAGAATCTCGGCAGGGCCGCTGCTGGCATTCCAATCGGCGTTTGTCTGCACCACTGGCGGCGGCGCATCCAACAAATCGCTGTACAGGCCAGAGAACGCCACTTGCGCCATGTCCGATGCGCGCAGCAGCGTATCATCCAGATAGTCGGCCAGCAGCACATCGCGCACCCATGACGTTGGGTAGGACGGGTGCGCGATGCGAATGTCGTAGCGTCCATCGGCAGCATAGAAGCTGATATCGCCCTCTGGCCCGGAGACGAACGGGTTGTCTTTCTGCGTGCTGCCGTTGTCCGAATAAATGACGGCCAGATTGGTGGTGCCGCCCACGTAGACGGACACTGACGCATTGCCCAGCGGACGCATGCCCGAGGCAGACGAAACCATAATGCTGTCGATGAACTGTTGCATGGCGTGTTAAACCTCTGCGGTTTCGGGATCTTTTCGGGGTCGGCCAGGGCCGCGCTTGGCGGGCTCGTCTGCCGGCTCTGATAGGGACTCGATCTGCGCATTGGCTGCGGCCAGCTGCTCTTTGAGCATCGCCACCTCATCGCGCAGTTCATCGTTTTCGTGCTGCAGGCGGGTCTGGTCTGCATCGCCCTTCGCATGCTCCAGCCAGTGCCGGGCACTCTGACGAAGCTGCTGGTAGCCCGGCCCCATCTTCTGGATGCTGGCGTCAGACAGGGCGGCCAGCTGGTCTACGGTGCGAACATGAACGTGCTGCAGCTCTTTCACCTGCGAGGCGGACACCGCAGGCCACTGCGCCAGGGGCGTGCCTTCTGTGACTTCCGACAGCCCTTCCTGGAACGCATGCCATGACTTGGGAAATCGGGCCTTGTCTTGCTCGGTCGCAGGCCGGTTGATCGTGGTGCGCGTGTCGCCCGGGGTCTGGATGCGCACGAACGTGCGATCTTCGTAGATGGGCCGCCCTTCCTGCTTGGACTTGAAATTGTTCTGAACTGCCTCGGTATAAAACTCGACCAGTGCGCCGTTTTCGGAATTCATGGTGTGGGCTCCAGTTGCGGGATTGCCGCAGAAAAGGAAAAGGGGCCGCTACGGGCCCCTGGTGGTTGGTTGAAACGGATGCGGTGAGATCAGCCGCCGGCGTCGGTGGTTTCGATCTCGATGTTGGTGGTTCCGCTGCCTGTGCCGGTCACGTCGCCGGTCAGGGTCACGGTGATGGTGGGTGGTGTGCCGCCTCCGGCCGCATCATCAATGGCCCGGGCGATTTCCCGGGCGATCGCAGGTGCAAGGCCCAGCGCCATAAAGCGTTTCGGGTCAGTTGCCATGATCACGCCCCCGCTTTACTGAACCATGCGTAGTGGCCGTTTGGCACGCTCACGTCGGGCGCCAAATAAGTGCCACCCGAAGCGGCAGCGGCGCCCGTAGTGGCGTTGATAGCCACGACAGCAGTTTCAGCCGGAATGTCAGCGCCGGCCCTGGCGAAAACATACACGCGGCCATCGGATGCGTTGATCATGCTCAGCACGCGGTGGCCGAGTCGGGGATAGTCGGTGGGCGAGATGACGCTGCCAAGGTCAACGCCCAGCTTGGGGGTATCGGTAAATGCCATGATTTGTGTCCTCTGAAATAGGGAACGTTAAGACAGGCGGCCCGGAGACCGCCGTGCGTCATCAGTCGGTAAGTACGCCCTGGAACTGCGCGCCGGAGCACGTGATGTTGCCAGCCCAGCCCAGGAGCCGTACGACCGCATCCTGGTTCACGGACTGGCGATCACCGCCCATGCTGGTGAAGTTGCGTTGCGAGTGCGGGCGCAGGCGCAGGTAGCGGGTGTTGATGAAGTACATGGTTTTGGCGGGCATATTGCCGCCGATGCCACCATCGAACACCACATCAGCGGAAGCCCCAGCGCCAAAGTATTTCAGCGTGGTGAAGCCTGCGCCTGCCAGACCTTGGCCGGTGTCGTTGGTGATGCGCTGGATGGCCTGCAGCGCGCTCTGGTAATACTCGAACGCGTCGTTATCGGCCACAATCAGGTCAACCCGATCACGACCCCGTGCAGTGGCCAGCGCCAGCTTGTTCATGCCGGACAGGATGGTGGTTTCGTCCATCGCGCCACCCACATCGGTGGTGCAGCTGATCAGCTGGTTACGCCAGAAGTTCCAGGTGCCGCGATCGATACCGCCGTAGGTTCCGGAGGTGGGTGAGGTGCTGATCGCCGCTTGCAGGCCGGTGATATCCTTGCCGCCATTACCGGTGCCGTCCAGGTAGATATCGGCAGCGATACGGTTCTGCAGACGGGTTTCTGCCACCTGGATACGGCCTTCGAGCAAGTCAATCATCTGCTCTTTGCCGGCGTTTTGCAGCATTTCCATGCCGCTGATGGTGATGCTGGCCGCGTACTGCTTGAAGTCGAACTCTGCAGCCGAAATCGGGCTATCAGGCGTGATGTCGATCACGTCATAGCCGCTGTACGAGCCGGCGTTACCGTTGCCGCCATCGTCGTACATGATCTCTTCCATGATGTGCGTGCCGCCCGAGACGGTGCGCACGTTGCCGCGCTTGCGCAGCTGGAAAAGCAGCGCATTATTGTGGGTCAGGTTGTCCGCCAGCTTGCGCGAGCGGGCCGCGATGGTGGTAGCGATAAGGTCGCTGACCTGGCTGTTTGCAAATGCCATGATATTGCCTCGTTTGGGTTACAGGTTTCCGTCCATGGCCGCTGTGAGCGTGTCTCGCAGCGAGGCGTCAGGACTGAGGGCCGTTGCTTTTGAATTTGCCGCGCCACGTACGCCACCAGCGGCGGATTGCGCTCTGGCTTTGCGTTGCTGTTCGGCGGCTTGCTTCTGGGCTTCGGTGCGCTGCTGCTGTACGAGGGTTTGCCTGATATCATCGCGCATCCATATTGCCTTGTCGTAGGCGGCTTGGAGACTGTCAACCCGGCCGGATTGCAGCAGGGCAACCATGTCATCCTTGACCGCCTCAAAATGTACGTTCGCAGGGTTTGCCCGGAACGCCTCGATTTCGCTCATCAATGTGCTTTGCTGAAACTGTTGTAGCTGCTGGTTCTGGCGCATGAGCGCCACCATTTGCGGGTCCGGTTGCGGCAGAGGTGCAACGCCTTGCAGGTCAATGCCGTAGTCGCGGGCGATCTCTGCCAGCTTCTGCGCCTTTTGCTCATGCGAGCCGTTGCGCAGCGTGTGCTCAACACCCAGCAGATGATTGATGGCCTGCATAGGATGCACACCAGCAGCCTGGAAATTCTGCATGAAGGGCGCAACAACCTGCTGCACTTCTTGTGCGACGGTGGCCGCCTGCCGGTACTGCTCAATGCCTTTGTGGTAGTCCGTTTCTCGTCGGTGAATTTCTGCCTTTACATCGGCTGGCAGATCGGTCCATTTCCCTGCCGTCTCGCGCGTCCACGATGATGGTGCAGTGGCGGTTCGATCAACGTCCGGATGCTGTTCGGGGGCATCGGAGGGCTGTTCAGGCTGCGCTGGTTGCGTCTCTGCTGCGGGTTGATCTGGCGCGGCAGGATGTGCATCAGGCTGTTCGCTGGGCTTGTCACCATCGACCAGCAAAGGATCTGGCAGAGCGTCATCAGGCTGATCGATTTCGAGCACAGGTTCATCTGGCACATCGCCACCAGATTCGATGTGGTCAAAGGCTGCAGACAGTGCGTCAGCGAGGCTATCGGTTTCTTCAGGGAGTTGGTTTTGCGTGTCCATGCAGGGATTTCCTCAATGGATGGATGGAATTACAGGCCCATGCCGTTGGCCACCCGGTACAGATCGCGCCGGACATCATCGCGACGGGGTGGCGTTGGGGCTTTGGGTGTGAGCTTTTCGTTGCCCACCTCGATGCAGCCGTGCTGGCGTAGGTGCTCGCGGTGCTGCCGGCGGCCGGTGATCATGCTGCCGTCGATCATCGACTGGTACGGCTGTATGTCGCCCATAACGAAAAACCCCGCCTCTTTCTGGCGGGGTTCGTATTCGTCTTTGGGTATGAGTTCAAGGGTGACAGGATCCTGTACCCACGATTTTCGCGTCACTGTCGCACCTCCGTTGCTATCTCTGCGGTCGCCGCCTGTGTGGCCGGGTCATCAAGCTTGTGCTGGCTGGTAATATTGGCGATCTGGATGCGGGTGGCGGCTTCAAGCTCGGCCTTCCAGCGATCGAACGCGATCTTCTGCTCATCCAGCATGGTCTGGCGCTGCGCCTCAAGCTGCGCGCGCTGCCGGTCTACATCGGCCTGCATCTGTGCACGCTGCTGCTCAAGTTGCGCCTGCATCTGCATCTTCTCGCGCTCGATCTGCATATCGGCCTGCATGCGCATCTGATCTGCCTGCGCCTGCTGCTGCAGCTTAGCCATTTCAACCTGCTGCTGGGCCTGCGCTGCGGCCTGCTCGCCCTGATTCGGGTCTTGCGGCGGCCTGTTCTGCAATTCAGCCTGGAACCGATCAAAATCCGCTTCGATGGGCTTGGCCGCCGGGAATGCCCGAACCGCGAACATCATCATCGACATGGCCAGCGGTGCAAGCGCAGGCTCTACCTGGGCGGCCTGTACAGCACGCTCAAGGAAGCCGCCGATGGCCTGCAGAAACTCCATGCGCTGGGTCTTTTCCTGCTCCTCGTCCAGCGCCACCAGCGAGTCTGCGGCCACGCTGATCTGGTATTCGCGAAGTGGCTCAGACTGCAGCAGCTCCATGGCGGCTTGCGCGTGCTGCGCGTCATCCGTGCCATCGATGCCGGACATGGCCAGCAGCGTTTCGGGGCTGTAAATGTCGCACATGAGTTGCGCTTTGATACGCAGTATTTCTGTGCAGTAAACCGCGATCTCGCGCTGGCGATTCTGCAGTCTCAGTGAGCCAAACTGCCGCTTGATATCCTGTGCAGTGGCCGTTTCCGTGGCCTTTGTGGCCCCACGGATAATGTCGCTGATACCGGTGATCTCGTAAATGCCTTGCTTGGCCTGTTCTCTGGCCTGCCACGCGGCCTGCAGCGCAGCCACTACCTCACGCAGCGGCACCCACTCCATCACGCCACCGATGCCGCCCTTTTCAGACAGCCCTGCCCAGTTCTGCACGGGAATGAGTGTGTTGTCTGCGCCCTCAAGGATGCGGGCCAGCTCCGGGCTGCTGCCGTCATACGCGCCATTGAGCTTGAGCGCTTCGGTCAGCCCCTTTATGCGGGTGGTCAGCAGATCGACTTCATCAGCCTGATCTTGGTACAGCGAGAAATCCGGTACCGGCGTCAGCTGGTCACTGGTCTGGGTGGCGTACAGCGGCCGGGGACACGGAAAGAAGCCCTCCAAGCCGTACGGGTCAGCGCGCTCATCCAGGACGCCATCAAACCCTTCCGCCACCCACAACTGAGTTTTCGTGCGCTTGTCCCAAACCTCCCACACAGCGGCCTTTTTCAGGCTGTCGAGCTTTCCGGAGCGTGCCGACTCATCGTCCATGCCGATAGGCTGGTGGTTCAGCGTCACCTGGCGGAATTTGTCGCCGAATCGCTTCACGCCCTCAGCGCGAGTCAGGTATACGCGGCGCGCCACCCATGGAACATCAGCCCACTGTCGCGCCTCACCGTGCCGGAAGTCCTCCCAGTACACGTAATCGACGCAGGCACGCTCTTTGATGTCTGGCACCAGTGCGGGCTGTGGTGCGGGCGGCATGAGAATTCCCATATCGGCCATAGGCATTCCGCCACCGCCGGCAATCTCGCCCGCCATGGCAGAGGCAGCGCCACCACCCAGCAGCGGCACTGGTCCAGAAGCTGGCACGGCTGCGGGCGCTGCATCGTCGTCGCCCTCATCGCCAGGCCGGGAGACTTCCTCTTGCTCGAACCGGATCCACACAGTGCCCCGGCCAGGCAGAAGACGGTCCAGAATTGCAGCACGCACATGCTGATCAAAGTCCGGATACTGGTCGATTTCGTACTGCAGGGCGCGCTCAAGGATTCTGGCAGCGGTGCGGGCCACAGGATCAGCATCCTTATTGCGGCGCGAAACCTCGGCCTTCGGTGGCCTGGCATAAATCGCCGGAAATAGCGTCTCGATGTTCGACCACAGCAGGTTCAGGCGTGCGCCATCGTGCATCAGGCCACGCTCATCGCGGAACCGCTTCACAATGCGCCGGCCACGCTCCACCCACGATTTTTCCGCGCTGTCCTGCTCGCGCATCTTGAGCTCTGCCAGCCACTCAAGTGCGGATGTTGCTGCGGATTTCTGTTCTGCCATGGATTAATACCTCTGCGCCATGCGCGGTGTGTCGCGCCACAGCTCGTCTACGGTGCCGGCGACGATCCGGCTGTCAGGTTTTCCCTGTACGGGGAAACGCGCGGCTTCCAGCGTGGGCTTCGGCTGCTCCTGCTGCATCACCTGACAGCCGTATGCGAAGGCGTCGGCAGGGTGAGAAGCCCAGTTGTGCAGCGGCTCTTTGCTGAACACCTGCAGTTCGTGGTTGAAGTCGAATTCCCACGCCTCCAGCCCGTCGATGCCGTCAGAACAGGCATCTTCGGCAAACTCGCAGCGCTCAATCACAGCCCGAGCCGCGCTGATCTGATCGAGCTTTTTGGATTGCGGCACCACGGCCACCTTGTCATGTCCGAATGCTGCGACAAAGCGCTCTACGCTGGTGTGCTTGGATTGAAACGTCTTGGCGCGCGCATCATGCGGCAGCCAGATTTTGCCCAGATTGCGACCGGCGCCCAGCTCTACCAGCTTGTCTTTGATGATCGGTATCCAATCATCTGCATCCAGGCCGGAATAACCCAGGTAAGACAACAACCTGAATCCGCCCAAAGTAGGCTGCCAGAACCACCAGCTGGCCGTGTCACGAAACCCCAAATCGCTGCTGACGATGACCGATGCGCCGTCGCGGTCGTAGCGAACGCGGTTGTGGATGCGCCCATTGTTCCTGGCCTTGGTGACCCAACGGCCCAGAATCGAGCCTTCAGACACGCCATAGCCTCCACCCCAAATATGCGCCGCTTTCAGGGGGTCCGTGGCGTAGTCGTGCTCCATCTTTGTGCGCAGGCTGGTCTCATCGAACCATGGGTTGTCGTTCCAATTGGCCAGCACGCTGATGGCATCAGGCGGGGGATTGCGACGGAAGAACTTGTCCACCGCGTCGGTCTTGTAGCGCGGGTTCCAACTGAAAAACAGTTTGGCGTTTTTCTTTCGGAGAGTCGGATCAAGCAGATCAAGCGAGTGCTGCGAGAGCGTCTGCGCTTCCTCAACCCACACGCCGTCGAATCCTTCCAGCGACTTGATGTTCTCGGCGTTGTAGCTCTGCATGCCACGGTAGGCAATGAGTCCACCATCAGGCCCGCGCGTCTCATGGTCGAGCATGTCAAAGCCGGCCAGATCAAGCGAAACGATCTTTCCCTCTATCAGCGTCTTGACCGAATCCTTGATGCTGTTCTGGACTTCCCGGACACACACCCAGCGCTCACCGTTGAGCACACGCGTGACCACGGTTTCAGCAAAGAAATGCGACTTGCCAGAGCCCCGGCCACCGTAGGCGCCAAAGTAGCGATGCGAGTCCATGGCTTCGAGCAGCGGCACGAACACCTCAGCGACAGGCACCGAAAGCGTGGTCATGCCTGACCCTTGGGACGCACCACGGCGTATTCGATGCGTGTCACGGTCTCGATGGCGCCACCACCAGCGCCCGTGTGCTCTACCCGGTCGCGCCAGTCATCCGCCGCCCGATTTTTCAGACCGAAGATGATGGTGGCCGGGTTGCCCTTGCCGCCCCTTGCCGACTCATGTGCACGTTGCTCCCACCAGTACACGGCAGCGGCCAATCCGCGAATACAGGCTTCATCGAATTCGGGATAGTCTTCGCGCCACTTGTATACCGTGCTGCGCGCCACGCTAAGGCGGCCAGCCAGCCCGGTCATGCTATGGCCATGGGCAAGCGTTTCAAAGGCGGTCTGGCAATATTCGGGCAGGTACTTCACCTCGCCGATTCGATACTTCGGGATTTCAGGCGTAAATTTCCCGCTGGCTGCGGTTTTCTTGGCAGCGGTGCGGGCGGTCTTTGTGGTCATTTCGATCAGGAAGCAAAAAGCCCCCAGGCTTTCGCGAGGGGGCTTGCTGTTCCTGCTTCGGCACGCTACGTTTGGGCGCGCGCCGACCGCCTTGAGGGCTTTCTACACGTCATCAGACGGTTGACAGGTTGTATGCGGCGGATTATAGGCGTTGAATCCATACGAATCAATGTTGATCAATTGATTCGAGCATGCGCACCACCTGCTGAAACCGCTCCACCGCCTCACACAGAAGCTTTTCCCACGACAACCAACGAACCTTCATCACGCGGCAAACCATGCGCGGGTCTGCCCTGCTCACCCAGTGCGCCTTGATCAACGCCCTGTCCTGCGCACTGAGCCGATACGCAGCTTTTGACATGCACCACTCTATGGTCTGCGCGTCTTCTACGTCGATCTCTGTGCGCGGCCTGGACTCCGCGAACCCTTCCACGATCTCCTTGCCCGCAGCGACAGCCATCAGCTTGCAGACCTCATGCGTCGGTGAGACGCCCTGCTTATGCGATGGACCGTAGTAGATTCCCCAATTCGTGAGTCTAGCGACGAAATTCGGATCTAGCTCATGAAGTTTCATTCATCCTCCTGCGTGCAAGCCCAGCTCAGCACGGCCAGCGCATCGGCATCGTTGTCGCTGTCAGGGCGAAACCCGCGCCGCTTGGCTTCTGCCACCATGGCGGCCTTGTCTGCCCTGCCTGAGCCCGTCCAGTGCTTTTTCACGGTCGGCACAGCCACCGTAAGCAGCTCGCAGCGGTGCTGATCTGCGGCCATCTCAACCAGCGCCTTGAAGCCACCGTACACGTCGCTTGCTGACGCGCTGCTGTGGGCAAACACCACCCGCTCAAACGCGATCACATGCACCTGTTCTCGGACGATTGCCCCGGAAAGCCACGCCCGGAAACGCTGCCACCGCTGCCCAGGCGTCCAAGATTTCCGAGGTGTGAACACTTCCGTCCCGTGGATAATCGAGCCATCACGACGCCTCACGGCGTAGCCACATTTCGTGCCCAAATCGAGCGCGAGCACAATCCTGGCGTGGGTTTCGAGTTGTTTGGTGTCCGATGGCAGCGCGCTCATAGAAAATCCCCCAGAAAATCAATCGGCTTGCGGCGGCTGTCAGATGTGTACTGCAGGCTGGACGGGTGGTACCACAAAGCGATATTCCCTTCCCACTCGCCGTGCCGGTTCTTGTCGCAAGCGAGCATGGCGTCGG
>Ga0172382_10014328_pt1 | contig 10106 bp, 8 predicted proteins | sample Leawel138RmetaG_FD_122245 | JGI IMG/M metagenome (GOLD analysis project Ga0172382, IMG submission 122245) | Leachate microbial communities from a municipal landfill in Southern Ontario, Canada - Leachate well 138R metaG | ecosystem: Engineered > Solid waste > Landfill > Unclassified | place... | reverse complement strand
TCCCCCCCCCCCCCCGCCTCCGGCGCCGTGACGCTGCTTCAGCCGCGTTTTGCCATCGCGGGCGTTACAGCCAGGGGTCGTCGGGCAACAGGTCCGCGCCCCCTCGCCATGCCATGCATCCCGAGAAATTGCCGAACCCTGCGTGAAAGGTAGGGACGCACCGGCTTGTTTTTTGCGAAATATCCGGAAATAATGCGCCCCATTTCGTCATAAAGAATGTGGGTATTGACCATGGTGATGCTGGGACGGACGATCCTTTTGCTTTTTGTATTGCTGTTTGCCTTGGCTGGCTGCGGTGGGGGGGATTCGTCGGACGATGATGTAGACGGCGGATCTTCGCACTACGATGATGACGATGACGATGACGATGACGATGACGATGACGACGTCCTCACCCCGCCGACGGCCAGTGGTGATTACCGGGTACTGGCGTTCAACGATCTGGGCATGCATTGCGCCGATCTGGATTACTCGACGTTTGCCATCCTGCCGCCCTACAACGTGGTCAATGCCCAGGTGATCCAGCGGGGGGCCAAGCCGAAAATTCTCGACAGCAGCGCAGTGTCGGTGACCTATCAGGGCGTAGCCGACCCGTCGGGTTCGATCAATACCACCAGCCAGAACGGTGCGATCACCAAAAGCAACTTCTGGGACGTCAATCCGGCCACCGGCAATCCGTATGTGACCGATCTGTTCGGTCTTGCGCCGCAACCGGACGAGGGGTTGTTGCATGGCCAGGCCATGCCGGGCATATCCGCGCCCTACAGCGCCAATCTGCCGCAGGCGTTCAAGACCTACAACAGCGGCAAGCGCTGGTTCTCGGCCGAAGGTGTACCGGTGTTGCCGGTGGACGACTATGGCCAGAGCAAGCCCTATCCGCTGATGCGGGTGGCCGCGGTGCAGGGTGCCAGCGGCCAGACGCTGGCCACGCTCGACGTGGTGCTGCCGGTGGCGGCGGAGGCGGATTGCCAGAACTGTCACAGCGTGGGTGAAGTCGGTGCCGATCCGGCGCGTCGGCCCACGGTCGATTTTGTCTTTGCCGGCGACGTCCACGACGCCAACAGTGTGCTGCAGGCCGCCAAGGTCAACATCCTGCGTCTGCACGACACCTTGCATGGCACGACGCTTGATGCACAACGCCCGGTGCTGTGTGCCAGTTGTCACTATTCGGCGGCACTTGACCTTACCGGGCAGGGACCCGCCGCAATGCAACAGGGCCATGGCACCATGTCCGCAGTAATGCATCGCCATCACGGGGAACTGACCGATCCGTCCAGCGGTGCCAAGGTCTTTCCGGCCAACGGCTCGATGGAGAGCACGTGCTATCAATGCCATCCCGGCAAGGTCACCAAGTGTCTGCGTGGCGCCATGGGCGGGGCTGGCATGACCTGCGTGTCGTGCCACGGTGACATGCTGGCAGTCGGTGGCGCCTTCCCCCTTGCCGCAGGCTCCAGTCTCGGCGGCAGTAACGATGGGCAGCCGCGCCGGCCGTGGCTGGATGTGCCCCGCTGCGAGTCCTGCCATACCGGCGATGCCAACAACCACCTGGGCGATGCGATACGCCAGATGCAGGCGTTCGTGGCAAGTGATCCCGCCGCATCGCCGCGTCTGGCCAGCAACAAGCGCTTCGCCGAAAACGAGGGTGCGCTCTATCGCAACAGTACCGGCCATGGTGGTGTCGCCTGCGAAGGGTGTCACGGTTCGACCCATGCCATCTGGCCCAACGTGGCCCCGGGAGCGAACGACAATATTGCGGCGATTCAGCTCCAGGGCCATTCCGGCACCATCAGCGAGTGCACCACCTGTCACACCTCGCTGCCGCTGACCACCAATGGCCCCCACGGCATGCACAACGTCAACGACCCCCGCTGGAACGATGACCATGACGACTATTACGAGAGCAACAAGGCAAGTTGTACCGCCTGTCATGGCGCCAACCTAGAGGGAACCGAACTGTCCCGCGTGGCTGCCGATCGCACCTTTTTCAAGGATGACGACGGCGGCAACATCTTCCTCGCCAAGGGGACCAAGGTAAGCTGTACCTTGTGTCATAGCCGGCCACACTGAGCGCTGTTGCGGCAGCCTCAGGCAGAGGTGGGTTGGGCATCACGCAAGGGGCCGTCAGGCCCCTTGTGCATTTCTGCGATATTTTTTTACTCATCCCCTTGCATTGCCCAGAAATTGGGATATTATTCCCAACACTGGATGGGAAAATATTCCCAATTTTGTTACTTCGTGGATGTGGCACCGGACACGAGGTTGTAAGGAGTAACGACAGTCGGCCGCAGCGGGGTTGCCGCCCGTTTCCGCTGCAAGGATATGGTCGAGTGTTGTTGGTGAAAGATTACCAACCTGCTGCGGTAGATGCAGGGCCAGGGCGGCATGGTGCCGGAGCACTATTTCACTCTTGCCAGCCTGTGAGGTGGCGATTATGTGGGGTAGCCATTGCTACACCGAAGGACGCGGTCAGCATGTTGCCGCGCACCTGGAGCGCGACGACGGCAGTAGCGATGAAGATGGTGTTGACGAAGTCATGAGTCTCCTTGAGAAGAGCGTCGTAATTGGGCGGCCACGACTGTGGCCGCCTATTTTTTTACCCGGATCGGATAATATCCGCCCATGAGCACCGAGCCTCTGCGCCAAGCCATTACTGCCGCCGTGCTGCGCATCCTGCGCCCGCTGGTACGTATTCTTTTGCGCAGTGGCATCTCCTACGGAACCTTCGCCGACTGGGCCAAGGCCGTTTTCGTCGATGTGGCCGAGCGGGAGTTCACCCTGCCCGGTCGCAAGCAGACCATTTCCCGCATTGCCATTCTTACCGGCCTGACCCGCAAGGAAGTGGCTCGCCTGCAGGGCCTGGGGGCCCCGGAAGACCAGGCCGCCGAACGCCATTACAACCGGGCTGCACGCGTGGTGGCCGGCTGGGTGCGTGATGGGCGTTTCAGTGATGCCTCGGGTGCGCCCGCACCCTTGTCCCTGGAGGGCGATAACGGTTTCGAGACCCTGGTACGCAGCTACAGCGGTGACGTTACGCCACGTGCCGTACTGGATGAACTGGTGCGGGTGGGGGTGGCGGAACAGGACGCGGTCGGCCTGATCCGTTTGCGTTCCCGCGCTTTTGTGCCGCAAACTGGCGAGGCCGACAAGCTGCACATCCTCGGTACCGACGTCGCCTTCCTGATCGCCACCATCGACCACAACCTGCAGCACGCCACGCAGTCGCCGCGCTTCCAGCGCAAGGTGGCCTACGACAACCTGCCGGAAGAGGCGGTGGCCCGCTTCCGTGACCTGTCGGCGGAGCGGGCGCAACAACTCATCGAGGAGATGGATCGCTGGCTCGCCAGCCACGACCGCGACGTCAACCCCGAGGTGCAGGGCAGCGGCCGCAAACAGGCGGGCATCGGCATCTACTATTTCGAACGGGATGTGCAAGAGGACCAGTGACATGAGCAGCAGGCGCGCATTGGGTGGACTACTCGCCCTCATCATCCTGTCGGGGCTGGTCGCCTGTGGCCCCGAGAATCTGGCCGATAGCGGCGGCACGGGGGGCACCGGAGTCACTGCGGTGGTGAGCAGCGGCCCCATCACCGAGATCGGCAGCATCTGGGTCAACGGCGTGGAATACGACACCACCGGTGCCACCATCATGCTGCCCGGCGTCGAGCCCTTCGTCGATATCGAAGGCACGACGGGCGGCGACCTGCTGCACGAAGGCATGCTGGTGACGGTTGAGGGTGAGGTCGATGCCAGTGGCCTGAGCGGCACGGCACAAAAGGTGACCTATCACCGCAGCCTGATCGGCCCGGTGGATGCCGTGGACGTCGACCAGTACACGGTGTTGGGGCAGCAGGTGGGGGTGAGCGTCACCAACACCCTGCGCACCCGCTTCCGGCCCGCCACATGGCGGCCGGCCATGGGTGAGTGGGTGGAGGTGAGTGGTTATGCCCTGACCGACGGCACACTGCACGCCAGCTATATCGCACAACTGGACGCCGTGAATGTAGTGGTGCTGAAGGGGCCGATCACGGCCATCAACGATGACGGCAGCATCATCATCAATGGTTCCACCCACGTCGTGCTGCCCACCGGTCAGAGTGCCGACCAGCTCGCGGTAGGCATGGAAGTTGAGGTGAAGGGCTACTGGAGTGACGGTGTGCTGACGGCCGACGCCATGAGCAGCGATGATCTGCCGGCTCCCGCTTACGCCGGCGAGGAGGTGGAGGTGTCCGGCATGGTGGTGCAGCTGTGGTCGGATACGGAGTTCACGGTCAGCGGCGTGCGCGTACGCGTGGATGCCGCGACCCTCTACGAGGGTGGGACCGCTGCCGACCTCCAGCTGCGTACCTGGGTGGCGGTGAAGGGAACCATGGCGGCGGACGGCGTAGTGCTGGCACAGCAGATCACCTTTGCGGCACAGCCCGATGCGACACCGGACGACGGCGCGGAGCCGGAGGGCGGCAGCGACGAGAATATCGATGGCGGCGCGGACTGCACGGTGGACTGCGACGCAGAAGTTGTCGGCGGCGATGCCTGACTGCCGCCGGGTTTCCCCTTGCAATGAGGCCTGGCAACTGGTTTAGTGTGCCCGGTTCGACCATCACGAGGATGCAAGGGGAAACTATATGTCGGCGCTGATCTGCGGCTCCATGGCCTATGACACCATCATGGTGTTTCATGATCGTTTCAAGAATCACATCCTGCCCGATCAGGTACACATTCTTAACGTCTCCTTCCTGGTACCGGACATGCGCCGCGAATTCGGCGGTTGTGCCGGCAATATCGCCTACAACCTGAAGCTGCTCGGCGGCAAGGCGCTGCCCATGGCCACCGTGGGGCGCGACTTTGAACCCTATGCCGCCTGGCTGGAGCAGTGTCACATCGACACCCGCCACATCAAGGTGCTGGACAACACCTACACCGCCCAGGCCTTCATCACCACCGATCAGGACGCCAACCAGATCACCGCCTTCCACCCGGGCGCCATGAGCTTTGCCCACGAGAACAGCATCGCCGATGCCAAGGGTGTCACCCTCGGCATTGTGGCGCCCGATGGCCGCGACGGCATGCTCGAGCACGCCAGCCAGTTTGCCGCGGCCAACATCCCCTTCATTTTCGACCCGGGCCAGGGCCTGCCCATGTTCGACGGCGACGACCTCAGGCGCTTCATCGACCAGGCCACCTGGGTGGCGGTGAACGACTATGAAGCGCAGCTGCTGGAGGAGCGTACCGGCCTGTCGCCGCACGAGATCGCCGAGCAGGTGGAAGCGCTGATCATCACCAAGGGGGCGCATGGCTCGCACATCTACACCAGGGAACACCGTATCGAGATTCCCGCAGCCCCGGTCCGCGAACTGCACGACCCCACCGGCTGTGGCGACGCCTATCGCGCCGGCCTGATCTACGGTCTGATGAACGGTATGGACTGGGCCACCATCGGTCGCGTCGCCTCCCTGATGGGCGCCATCAAGATCGAGCACCACGGCACGCAGAACCACCGCTTCACCTTCGAGGAGTTCAAGGCGCGCTTCCATGAGGCGTTCGGCTACCACCTCTGATTCTGGCCGCGACGGCACCAATGCCCAGGCGGCCGGCAAGCCGCGTACGCCATTGGTGACGGGATTGTCCGCGGTGGCGCGCGGCGCCGGGCGGGCACCTGGCGGAGCCGGTCTGTGATAGGATCACCGACCCCGCAGCCCCGTGCCGTCATGGCGCAACCGACCCCACGGATGCCGTCTGCGGACGCACCGCTCGCCCCCAAGGAACAGTACGTGACAGCAGAGAACTCGCAGAACACCCTCGATGCGTTTCATCAGTGGTACTACAACACTGGTGTATGGGAAAAGGTGACCTTCCTGGGAGTGCCCTGCCTCAAGTCCGTCATGGACATGTGGAACTATCAGGAAATCATCCACGGGCTGCGTCCGTCCCTGATCATCGAGTTCGGTACCCACTCGGGCGGTTCGGCCCTGTATTTCGCCTCCATCGGCCAGCTGGTCAACCCCGCGCTCAAGGTCCTCAGCGTCGACATCAGTCACGATGGCGTGGTCCCCGTGGTGCGCGACAACCCGGCGATAGAATTGCTCACCAGCTCGTCCGTCGACGCCAGGGTGAAGGTGCGCATTCAGGAACTGCGGGCACAGTTTCCCGGCCCGGTCTTCTTTATCCTCGACAGCAACCACACCGAAGCCCATGTATACGGGGAGCTGATGCTGCTGCGTGAGGTTACCCGCAGCGGGGACTACGTGATTGTCGAGGACGGCAACATCAATGGCCATCCGGTGCTGCCCGGCTGGGGCGCCGGGCCCTATGAGGCGCTGGCGCGTTATTGCGGCGAGTTCCCCGATGACTACCAGCGCGATACCGCCCGCGAGAACAAGTTCGGCTTCACCTTTGCGCCCAACGGCTTTTTGATCAGAACCTGACCGCATGCAACCCGCCGACAGCCTTATGACGCCCGAAACCGCCCCGCGCCAGCGGCTGGGCGAGATGCTGGTCGCCCGCGGCAAGGTGGCGGCCCGCGACCTGGAGCGCGCCCTGCTGGCGCAACAGGAGGTGGGCGACCTGCTCGGCCGGGTGCTGGTGCGGCTCGGCGTCATTTCCGAGGGCGACCTGGTGCAGACCCTGGCCGAGCAGCTGCGCCTGCCCCTGGTCACGGCCGCCGATTTCCCGCTTGAAGCCCTCTGGCTGGAGGGCGTGCAGGTGGACTTTCTTGCCGTCAACATCGCCCTGCCGATCCGGCAGGACAACGGCGTGCTGCGCATCGCCATGGCGGTGCCGCAGGACCCCTACGTCCTCAAGGCCCTGCACCTGGCCACCGGTTTGACCATCGAACCGTGCCTGGGTGTCGAGTCGGAACTGACCGCCGCCATCAACCGCCTGTATGTCGAGGCGGCGGAGGGAATGGAAGAGGTCGAGGGGGCCGGCAACGAGGTATCCGGCGACGAATTCATCGAACACCTGCGCGACCTGGCCAGCGAGGCGCCGGTGATCCGTCTGGTCAACCAGATCATCACCCATGCCCTCGACCGCCGCGCCTCCGACATCCATATCGAACCGTCCGACGGCGGTGTCCATGTGCGCTATCGCATCGATGGCGTGATGCAGGAGGCCGAAACCCTGCCGCCGGGCCAGGCCGCCGCCATAGCCTCCCGCGTCAAGCTGCTGGCAAAACTGAATATTGCCGAGCGCCGCCTGCCGCAGGATGGCCGCATCAGGATGCGCATCAAGGGCCATGAGCTGGACCTGCGTGTGTCCACCGTGCCCACCGTGTTTGGCGAGAGCGTGGTGATGCGCGTGCTGGATCGGGAAAGCGTCCGCTTCAGCCTGGAGGACATGGGCTTCAGCCCCGACACCCTGGTGCGTTTCAACGAACTGCTGGCACGGCCGCACGGCATCCTGCTGCTGACCGGCCCGACCGGTTCGGGCAAAACCACCACGCTGTACGCAGCCCTGTCCACGCTGGACGCCACCGCACTCAAGATCCTCACCGTCGAAGACCCGGTGGAATACCAGCTGCCCTACATCAACCAGATCCAGGTGCAGCCGCAGATCGGCCTGACCTTTGCCCATGCCCTGCGCTCCATCCTGCGCCAGGACCCCGACATCATCATGATCGGTGAAATGCGCGATACCGAAACGGCGCAGATCGCCGTGCAGTCCGCGCTGACCGGCCACCTGGTCCTGTCCACGCTGCACACCAACACCGCCGCCGCCGCCATCGTCCGCCTGGAGGACATGGGCATCGAGCGCTACCTGCTCACATCCACGGTGAATGGCGTGCTGTCGCAGCGCCTGTTGCGCCGGCTCTGCGTCCATTGCCGCGAAGAGATCGAGTTGCAGCCGGCGGTCGTCGCAGAGAGCGGCCTGCACCGTTTCCTGCCCGCGGGCAGTACCCGCGTCTACGCCGCGCGCGGTTGCGACAAATGCAAGCACACCGGTTATCTGGGGCGCACCGCCATTCATGAACTGTTCGTGATGGATGATCGCATGCATGCCGCCATCGTCAGCGGTGCGGATGCCACCGCACTGCACGCCGCCGCCCGTCAGGGCGGCATGCATACACTCTACGAGGACGGCTTGCGCAAGGTCGCCGCGGGCATCACCTCCCTCGACGAATTGTTGCGGGTGACCCAGGATCAGGATGATGCCGGAGTTTGATTACAGAGCGGCGCGGCGCAACGGCTCGATACAGGAGGGGCGCATCGATGCCGCCAGCCAGGAGGCTGCGCAGCGCCAGCTGCGTGCTCAGGGGCTGACGCCGATCCGTCTGCAGCCTGCCGTCGGCGTGTTCGCCGGGAGTGGCAGCGGCGCGCAAGGCACTGCGGGCCTGCTGCGGCGCAACCGCGCCGGTGCCGCCGAAGTCCTGGCCATGACCAGCGAACTGGGTGTGCTGTTGCGCGCCGGCCTGCCGCTGGATCGGGCCTTCCGCGTGATGATCGGCATGAACGCCCATCCGGTCATGAGCCTGGTCATGAGCGACATCCTCGAATCGGTGAAGGCCGGGCGCGGCCTGAGTCAGGCGCTCGGCAAGCACCGGGAACTATTCGGCGACTTCTACATCAATATGATCCGTGCCGGTGAAGTCGGCGGCCAGCTGGTGGACATCCTGGCCCGCCTGACCGAGCACCTGGAGCGCTCCAGGCAACTGCGCGAAAGCATCATCTCCGCCCTGCTCTATCCAATGATCCTGCTGGTGGTCGCCGTCCTGTCGGTCACGCTGATGCTGGGTTTCGTCGTGCCGCAATTCGAGGCCGTATTTGCCGGCATGGGCAAATCGCTGCCGCTGGCGACGCGCATCGTCGTGGCCCTGGGCGATGGCGTATCCGACTACGGCTGGTTGCTGGTCCTGCTCACGGTGGCCGCGGTGTTTCTCTGGCGGCGCTGGCGCGCGACCCCGGAAGGGGCGCTGTGGTGGGATCGGAGACTGCTCACCTTGCCGGTGCTCGGTCCGGTCCTGGTCAAGTATCAGGTCACCCGTTTCGCCCGTACCATGGGCTCCCTGCTGGGCGGCGGCGTGCCGATGCTGGAGTCCCTTGGCATCGCGGTCGGCACCTTCGACAACCTGCACCTGCGCACGGCGATGGACGGCGTGACGCCGGCGATCAAGGGCGGCGGGCGCATGGCGGCGGCGCTGGAGAACACCGGCATTTTTTCCGGCATGGCGATGCAGATGGTGCAGATCGGCGAGGAAACCGGACGCCTCGACTCCATGCTGCTGGAACTGGCGCGCGTCTACGACAACGAAGTGCAGGCCGGCGTCAAGCGGGCGCTGACCCTGCTGGAACCCGTGATCATTTTCGTGATGGGGGCACTCATCGCCGCCATCATCATATCCATCCTGATGGGCATCATGTCCGTTAACGAGCTGGCCATCTGAGCCGGCAGGTATTCTGGAGGTTTTGCATGCAGTCTTATTCACAAAGGAAGTACCAGCGCGGTTTCACCCTGGTGGAATTGCTGGTGGTGCTGGTGATCCTCGGCCTGCTCGCCGGCCTGGTTGGCCCCACGGTGCTGAACCAGCTGGGTGGTGCCAAGAGCAAGACCGCCAGGGTACAGATCGCTGACCTCGAACAGGCCGCCGAACTGTTCAAACTGGACGTTGGGCGTTTCCCGAGCAGTGACGAGGGATTGGGTGCCCTGGTGAACAAGCCGGGATCAGCCCCGGGCTGGAACGGACCCTACCTGAAGAAGAGCATGCCCAACGATCCCTGGGGCAATCCCTATCGCTACGCCAGCCCGGGTCGCCAGGGCGCGATCGACATCTACTCCTACGGTGCAGACGGTGTCGCCGGCGGTGAGGGCGAAAATGCCGATATCGGCAATTGGGAATGACGCCCCGATGAAACCCGCGTAGGTCGGGCTTCAGCCCGACGGCAGCGCTGGCCGAAGTCGCGCCATGTCGGGTTAAAACCCGACCTACAAAGAGGAGGCAGAACTGTAGGTCGGGCTTCAGCCCGACAGCGGCGCCAACCGAAGCCGCGCCATGTCGGGTTAAAACCCGACCTACAAAGAGGAAACGAACGTAGGTCGGGCTTCAGCCCGACAGCGGCGCCGGCCGAAGCCGCGCTGTGTCGGGTTAAAACCCGACCTACAAAGAGGAAACGAAC
>Ga0172382_10014327_pt1 | contig 10107 bp, 13 predicted proteins | sample Leawel138RmetaG_FD_122245 | JGI IMG/M metagenome (GOLD analysis project Ga0172382, IMG submission 122245) | Leachate microbial communities from a municipal landfill in Southern Ontario, Canada - Leachate well 138R metaG | ecosystem: Engineered > Solid waste > Landfill > Unclassified | place... | reverse complement strand
GGGAGAAAATCGTTTCTCTGGTCGGGTTGTTGGGAAGTTGTTGTGCAAGATGACTTCGTCGTTTATTATCAAGGAGTTACGAGGAGCGCGGGCTTTGAGGCTGTTTTGCGGTAGGTCGTCGTTCCCTCCACCAAATCCCCCTGTAATAAAGGCCGGTTATCGTAACCGGCCTTTTCATTTAAGTGGGCCATTGGTGGGGCACCACGATTTCCGTGGTGGGGCATGCTTAGTTGAGCAGTACGTCGCCTCTTCGACGAAGCAGGGCCGATCTGGCGTCGTGAGGGATGATCCTCGATCCTTCAGCGGCAGTCGGACTTGCACATATCCGGCTGACCGAATCAGGGCCGAGTGAACAACCTCCTATGACTCCGCACCTAGGCCGGTGGCTCTTCATCGGCGAAAACGCGGCCAGTGCCGCCGCACGCCTGGCAGGAGCACGGGGCCTCGTCGGGCACCGGCGAGCTGAACCACGCCCGGCCGCCGCAGTACGGGCACGGCACGGAGGCGATGGGCTTTCGGGAACGCGGACGCGCGGACGTGGCGTCCTGGGCCTTCTCCTTCTTGCTGGCGGTCTGCATGGCGCCTCCTGCTGCTGCGGTCCAGGGGCGCAATGCGCCCGTGACAATCCATAACAGATTAACCCTGCATGTCAAAACTCCTTGAAAAAATCCGGGCTGCCCCCGGCAACGGGGCCAACCACCAGCCAGCCCGGCGCGACAGCGCAGACCCGTTGCCCAGCCTGCCCTGGGCAAACCGCCCATTCCTGTCCGCTCGGCGGACACCGCCCCCCTTACCTCTCCCTCCCGCCTCTCCGCGCCCCTCCCCTGTCCGGCAACGGACACACAGCTTTTCGGGCGGGCGGACACCGCCCCGCCAGTCCAGCCGAGGCGGCGGCAGGAAGCGCTTCCCGGCCTGCCTGCGCTTCGGCTTTCCCGGGGCACCGAACAGGGGCCGGGTGGCTGGGAAGGATACATGCGGCCCGCTTGCGTCCCTGGCCGACCCCGGGTCCGGAGCAGGGACCTCCCTGGCCGCCCACATCGAGCTGCCCGGCCCAGGCTGCCCGCGCTCCGGCCTGCCCCAGGCCCGGGTCAAGGCAGCGGCAAATGCTTAAATCTCCCCGAACCCCACCCTGAGAAGCCGGGCTTGCCCGCATTCCGACTTGCCCCGGGCAGAACGCAAGAGCCGGGGCGGTGGCAGCAGATTCCTACGGCCTCCCGCGCCGAGAGGCCAAAGCCGCCAGCGCTCCACAAAGCAAGGGCTGTGGCAAAGACTGGAGCCCCCCCGGACGCCCGCGCCGGGAAACCCTGCCCCACGCACTCCGGCCCGCCCCGGGCCCGGCGCAGGGGCAGAAGCGGGTATCCAGGGGTTCCACTCAGCCGGAAAGGTGGACGGCAAGCAGCCGGAAAGGTGGGGAACGCTTTTATCCGCGAACGTGGACAGCATGAAACGGGTTGCCCTGCGGCTCCCCCTGCCCGGGCGGGGGGGAACGCCTGTGCTCCCGGATGGGATGGCCTGTAAACGAACCGGAATCTTCGGTCCGGGGGGCGTCCCCGCGATCTTCGGTCCGGGGGGCAGAGCGGGCGCCCGCTGCCTGCCGTCCCCGTCCGCCGCGCGGGGCGTCCGGCTGCGGCAAATCCGGGCAGCCCTCCCGGTCCCGGCACGGCCTATTCCGGAAGCCCCTCCAGCCCCAGCACGGGCCACAGCCGCCGCAAGGCCGCATCCAGCCCGAAGCGCTCCACCACCTTGGCCCGCGCCCGGGCGGCCATGCGTGCGCGCATGGCCGGGTCACGCACCAGATCGGCCACATAGCGCCCGAAATCCGCCGTGTCCCCGGCCAGGAACCCGTCGCGGCCGTGGGTGATTATCTCGCGGTTGAAGCCCACGTCGGACGCCACGGGCACCGCCCCGCAGGCCATGTACTGCAACAGCTTGAAGCCGCATTTGCCCCGGGTGTATTCGTCGTCGGTCAGGGGCATGAGTCCGATGTCCAAGGCTTGCAGGGCGGGGATTTCCGTCTGCGGGGTCCAGCGCTCGCACTCCCCGGCCAGCCCCGCGGGCAGGTCGATACGACCGTCGGAAACCACCGACAGGCGCACCTGCCCGGCCAGGGGCGCCAGGGCGTCGAACAGCGGCGGCAGGAAGAACAGGTTGCACGAGGTGCCCATCCAGCCCACCACGGGCGGGCCGCCGGAGCGGCGCGCGGCCCCGGCGGGGACGTAGCGGTCCGTGTCCAGCGGGGTGGGCAGCACCGTCACCCGCCGGGCCGAGGTGCGGACCTTCTCGGCCAGGAAGGTGTTGCCCGCCACAACCTCGTCCACCCCGGCGCACACGCGCAACAGCCGCTCCAGCTCGCCGGGCACCGCGCCGCCCCCCAGGGCGCCCTGCCCCGGGTGCGCGGCCCACAGGGCGTCGTCGAAGTCGAAGACCAGCCGCCCGGCCTTGCGCCGCAGCAGGGCCAGCTCCAGAGGCGAGACGAGCTTCTTTTGCAGCACGACCACCGGCGTACGCCGCAGGCCGGCGAAAAACAGCGCGCGGCCCAGGGCCGTCTTGGGATAGCGCCGCCAGGCGGCGTCCACCCCGGCGGCCCGGGCGCCCTCCACGAAGGGCAGCACCCGGAACCGTACGCTGGGCAGGGTCGGCCCGGACTGGGTCAGGAACAGCAGGCGGGGCACGGCACTCCCCCCGCTAGAGGAAATCCGGGTCCACGGCCGAACGGCCGTTGCCGGTCATGATCTTCACGAAGCGCAGCCCGCGCTCGTCCACGGGCACGATGGGGAAGTCCTTGCCGCAGGCGTCGCAACGGACCATGGCCGGCTGGGTGGGCGCGACCAGGGGCACCTCGCGCGTGCAGAACGGGCAGGGGTAGAAGCAGATGATCTCCAGGCCCGAAGGCTTCACCGGGGTCAGGGGCCGCTTGTTCCCGTCCATGCTAACCCTCCCCTTCCACAAGGCTGCGCCCGGTCATGCCCGCAGGCAGGGGCACGCCCCATAGCCCGAGGATGGTCGGGGCGATATCGCCGAGCACCCCGCCCTGGCGCAGGCGCGCCCGGGGCAGCCGCGGATCGGCCAGGACGAAGGGCACCTTGTTGCGGCTGTGGGCCGTCTGCGGGCCGCCGTCGGGGCGGAGCATCTCCTCGGCGTTGCCGTGGTCGGCGGTGACCATGACCCGGTATCCGGCCCGGTGCGCGGTGTCCAGGATGCGCGCCACGCAGCCGTCCACGGCCCCGGCCGCCGCGACCACGGCCGGGATGCTCCCGGTGTGGCCGACCATGTCCAGGTTGGCCAGATTGCAGGCCACGAAGGGGGGGCGCTCCCGCTCCAGGGCCGCGCACAGCTTGTCCGTCACCTCGTGGACGCTCATTTCGGGCTTCTGGTCGTAGGTGGCGACCTCGCGCGGGGAGGGCACGAGGACGCGCTCCTCGCCGGGGAAGGGCTCCTCGCGCCCGCAGTTCATGAAATAGGTGACATGGGCGTATTTCTCGGTTTCGGCGATGCGCAACTGCGCGAGGCCCAGGCCGGAGATCACCTCGCCCAGCACCCCGTCCAGGGGCACGGGGGGGAAGGCCACGGGCAGCGGGAAATCCGCCTCGTAGCGGGTCATGGTGGTCACCTCCAGGCGCGGGAAGCGCTGGCGGGGGAAGCCCGTGAACCCGGGGTCGAACAGGGCGCGCACGATCTGCCGGGCGCGGTCGGCCCGGAAGTTGAAGAACAGCACGGCGTCGCCGTCCTCCAGCAGGGCCACGGGCGCCCCGTCGGCCCCCGTCAACACGCAGGGCTCCACGAATTCGTCGGTCTGCCCGGCGGCGTATGCCTCGGCCACGGCGGCCACGGGGTCGCCCACCGCCCGGCCCAGGCCCTGGGTCATGGCATCGTAGGCGCGCTGGTTGCGCTCCCAGCGCTTGTCGCGGTCCATGGCCCAGTAGCGCCCGGCCACCGTGGCCACCCGCCCGTGGCCCAGGGCCTCCAGCCGCGCGACCAGCTCGCGCATGAAGCCCTGGCCGCTGGTGGGCGCGGTGTCGCGCCCGTCCAGGAAGGCGTGGATAAAGGTCGGCGCGCCGTGGGCCCGGGCCAGCTCCAGCAGGGCGAACAGGTGCCCGGTGTGGCTGTGGACCCCACCGTCGGAAAGCAGGCCCATGAGATGCACGCGCGCCCCGCGCGCCCCGGCCCCGGCAAAGACCTGGGCCAGGACGGCGTTGCCCGCCAGCCCGTCGGCCTCGATGGCCATGTCGATGCGCGTCATGTCCTGGTAGACGATGCGCCCGGCGCCGATGTTCATGTGCCCGACCTCGGAATTGCCCATGAAGCCGTCGGGCAGGCCCACGGCGCGGCCCGAGCAGGTCAGGAGCGTCTGCGGCCAGCGGGCGCGCAGGGCGTCGAGGGTCGGGGTCGCGGCCAGGGCCACGGCGTTGCCCGGCGAGGCCGGGGCGTCGCCCCAGCCGTCGAGGATCAGCAGCAGGGTCGGGGTCGGTGCGGTCATGGGCGTATCCGGGTCGGGGTGTCTGGGGCGGGCGCCGGTTCAGGCGTCCAGGTCGGCCAGTCCGTCCAGGTCGTCGGCGGCGCCGGGCAGGGCCAGTTCCACCTCGCGGGCTTCGGCCCACAGGCCTTCGAGGTTGTAAAACGAGCGCGAACCGTCCTGGAAAACATGGACCAGCACGTCGTTCAGGTCCAGCAGGATCCACGATCCGGCCTGGTAGCCCTCCATGCCCAGGTAGACGCCCTTCTCCCGGCCGCACATGTCCAGGACATGGTCGGCCAGGGCCTGCGCGTGGCGCACGCTGCCCGCCGTGGCCAGCACGACGCCCTCGGCGATATCGCACAGTCCGGCCACGTCCAGGGCCACGATGTTGCGGGCCTGCTTGTCGTGCAGCCAGGTGGCCACCTCGCGCATCCGGGCCTCGGTTTCGGGCCGCGTGGGGCGCACGGGCCGGGGCTTGCTCTGCTTGTCGGTCATCGGGTCACTCCGTTGCGGGGGGCCGGCTGGCCGCCGGAAGGGAATCGGCGCACCACCACGTCGGCGGCGCGCAGCTTGGGAACGTGGTGGACGCCCTGGTCGTCGCGCCAGTAGCGGCAGTCGCCGCCGGGTTCCTGGTCCTCGACCACCACCGTCTCCGCCGGGACGCCAAGGGCCAGGACGAGCTGGATCTCGCAGTCCCCGGGCAGGTCCAGGACGCGGGCCGCGGCCTCGCGGTCCACGGTGCCGATCATGCAGCCGCCAAGGCCCAGCTCGGCGGCGCCAAGCAGGATGGTCTGGGCGGCGATGCCCACGTCGGCACGGGTCCAGGGACCGGACTTGCCCGCGGTCAGCATGACCACATAGGCCGCCGGGCGCTCGCCCTCGGCGGGCCCGGGCCAGTCCTTGAGATAGCCCGCCCAGCCCAGGGCCGGGAACAGCTCGGCGTTCTTGTCCCGGTCGGCCACCAGGGCGTAGCGCAGGGGCTGCTGGTTCATGCCCGAGGCGCAGTAGCGCGCCAGGCCCGCCAGTTCCTCCAGCGCGGCCAGGGGCACCTCGCGGGACTGGTCGAAGCGCCGGTAGCTGCGGTTGCGTTTGACGATATCGGCGAAAGGCATCGGGTTTCCTCCTTGGGCGCCCCTGCGGGCCGGGCGATCCCTACCCCATTTCCGGGGCGGGGGCAAATCAGCGTGCCGCCAGCCAGATGAGCGCCCCGGCCGGGGCCAGCCGGGCGGCGGGGTAGGTCTCGCGGGCGGCCTGGGGGTCGGCCAGGATGGCGTCGAGCACGGCGCGCTTGGCCGGGCCCTGGATGAGCACGACCACGGCCCGGGCGGCGTTGATGAGCGGCAGGGTCATGGTTACCCGGGGCACGGCGGGGTCGCCCACGGGCTCGGGCACGGCGTGGATCAGCTGGGTTCGGGCCGCGAGGGCCTGGCTGCCGGGAAACAGCGAAGCCACATGCCCGTCGGCGCCCATGCCCAGGAGCACGCAGTCCAGGGCGTGCCCCGGGGGCTCCTGCCGGGCGGTGCGCAGGAAGAAATCGCGCACGGCGCGCTCGTATCCGGCGGCGTCGATGCCCGGGGAATAGCCGCCGATGGTCACGGCGCGCAGGTTGGCCGGGGGCAGGGGCACGCGCGAGAGCAGCGCCTCGCCGGCCATACGGCGGTTGCTGGCCGGGTCGTCGTGGGGCACGGCGCGCTCGTCGGAGAAAAAGACATGGGTCCGCTCCCAGGGCATGGCCGCGTCGGCCGCCAGAAGCTCGTAAGTCCGCCGGGGCGTGGATCCGCCCGCCAGGGCCAGGCTGAAAATCCCGCGCTCGGCCACCGCCCTGGCCGCCAGGGAGCCCACCAGCCCCGCCGCATGGGCCGAGAGGGCTTCAAGATCGTCGAATTCCAGGACTTCCATGCACTCTCCTTGGTCGTTGGGCGCCCGGGGGCGGGCGCGGCGCCCGCGCCCGGCAATGGGGCACACTTTACCCCCGGCGACGGGAAAAGCAACCCCCGGCGGGGCGGCTTTTCCCGGGCGGCGCGGCCAATGGCGCCGCGCCCCGGGCTTGACGCGGGAGCCCGCCCCGGGCAATGTAATCGATCACGCGCGCCCGGAGGGCAGCCCCCGGCCCGGCGCGTCCGTTCCCGCAACACCATCACAGCAAGGAGCCCCGTCATGATCTTCGACGTCGAACTGGAAACCATGCCCCGCGAGGAGTTGGAGGCCCTCCAGCTCAGGCGCCTCCAGTCGCTGGTTTCGCGCGCGTACCATAACGTGCCCTTCTACCGCCGCAAGTTCGACGAGGCGGGCATCCTCCCGGCCGACATCAGGAGCCTGAAGGATCTGGCGCGCCTGCCCTTCACCATGAAGCAGGACATGCGCGACCACTACCCCTTCGGCCTGTTCGCCGTGCCCAAGGACAACGTGGTGCGCATCCATGCCTCGTCGGGCACCACGGGCAAGGCCACCGTGGTCGGCTACACCAAGCGCGACGTGAAGAACTGGGCCCGGCTCATGGCCCGCTGCCTCATGGCCGCCGGGGCCACCTCGCTGGACACCGTGCACAACGCCTACGGCTACGGCCTGTTCACCGGCGGCCTGGGCGCGCACTACGGCGCCGAGGAGCTGGGCGCCACCATCGTGCCCATCTCCGGCGGCGGCACCAACCGCCAGGTGCAGCTGCTGCGCGACTTCGAGCCCACGGTCATCTGCTGCACGCCGTCGTACATGCTGGTGCTCATCGAGGCCGCCGAGCAGGCAGGCATCGACATCCGCAAGCTGCCCCTGCGCATCGGCATCTTCGGCGCCGAGCCCTGGACCGACGAGATGCGCCGCGAGATCGAGGAGCGCGCGGGGCTCACGGCCATCGACATCTACGGCCTGTCGGAGATCATGGGCCCGGGCGTGGCCATCAGCTGCCACGAGGCCCAGTGCGGCCTGCACATGTTCGAGGACCACTTCCTGCCCGAAATCATCGACCCCGAGACCGGCACCCCCCTGCCCCCCGGCTCCACGGGCGAGCTGGTGCTGACGACCCTGACCAAGGAGGCCCAGCCGCTCATCCGCTACCGCACGCGCGACATCACCTCGCTGAACTATGTGCCCTGCAAGTGCGGGCGCACCCATGTGCGCATGCAGCGCGTCACGGGCCGCAGCGACGACATGCTGATCATCCGCGGCGTGAACGTCTTCCCCTCGCAGATCGAGACCATCCTGCTGGAAACCGAGGGCACCGCGCCCCACTACCAGCTCATCGTGGACCGCCAGGGCAACCTGGACACCCTGGAGGTGCGCGCGGAGGTCAACGAGCGGTTCTTCACCGACGAGATCAAGGGCCTGCAACGCCTGGAAGGCAAGATCAGGAAGTCCATCAAGGAGTTTCTCGGCGTGTCCACCAAGGTCACCCTGGTGGAGCCCCGGAGCATCGAGCGCAGCGTGGGCAAGGCCCAGCGCATCGTGGACCTGCGCAAGAAGCAATAATCGTTTGAAGTGGCCCGGTTGCCACCCGGGCGGATATCCAGTACACAGAAGGCAGTGGCTCCGGCCCCGGGCCGGAGCCGCCACCGCCAACGCAAGCAAGGAGACCGGCTCCCATGAAGTGCGAACAGATTTCCATCTTTCTGGAAAACCGCGCCGGGCGGCTCTCGGAAGTCACCCGCGTGCTGGCCGAGTCCCAGATCAACATCCGCGCCCTGTCCCTGGCGGACACCTCCGACTTCGGCATCCTGCGGCTCATCGTCTCGAACTTCGAGAAGGCCAAGCAGGTGCTCAAGGACAACGGCTTCACCGTCGGGCGCACCACCGTGGTCGCCGTCGAGGTGCCGGACCAGCCGGGCGGACTGCACAACATCCTGGCCCTGCTCTCCACCCACGGCGTCAATGTCGAATACATGTACGCCTTCGTACAGCAAAGCGGGAAAAACGCGGTGATGATCTTCCGCTTCGACCGCACGGATCAGGCCATCGAAATCCTGACCCAGGGCGGACTGAAAATCATCCCCGGCGACGTGCTGTACACAATGTAGCGCCGCGAACCCGAAAGCTGAGAAACCATCAACGAAGCCGGGCCGCAGCCCGGCTTTTTCATGCCGCGCGCGGCTCGCGAACCCGGAGGATGCAATGACCCCCGACGAGCGCGCCGCCCTGCGCCGCCACATGGAACAGGAACTCGCCGCCCTGCGCGAAACCATCGCCATCCTGGAAGGACAGGTGGACCCCGTCGCCCCCGACGCCGCAGTCGGCCACCTGTCGCGCCTGGACACCATGCAGAGCCAGGCCATCGCGGGCGTGTCCCTGGGCAACTCGCGCCGCCGCCTCCTGCGCCTGGAATCGGCCCTGCGCCGCGTCGACGACGCGGACTTCGGCGAGTGCGAAAACTGCGGAGAGCCCATCCCCGCCGCCCGGCTGCTGGCCATGCCCGAAAGCACGCTGTGCGTGCGCTGCGCCGAGCAGATGCAGACGGGCTGAGGCAGGCGGCGGCCGGGGCACGGCCTGCGCGAACGCAGGAAACGCACCCCGCCGCCACGGCGGAACAACGACGAAAAAGCGGGCGCGACAAGGGGTTCGCGCCCGCAAGGGCCGGGGCCGGGAATTTCCCCGTTGCGCAACGCGGCGCGATCATGTTGTAAGGACGGGCAACCCATCGCGGCATGCCCCCGCGCAACCCCAACCAAGGCAGGTCCACCATGCGCCTCCTGCTGGCCATCTTCCTTCCCTTCGCGGTCTTCTTCACCATCGGCCGCCCCTTGGCGGGCATCATCTGCCTGCTCCTGCAAATCACCATCCTGGGCTGGATTCCCGCCGCCTTCTGGGCGGTCTACGCCCTTGGCGAATACAGAACGGACAAGAAGATCGAACAGTTGCAGGGCGGCCGCAGGCCGTAGGGCCAAAGAGGCGCCAGGGCGCACGGCCCGCGCGCGGGCCGCATCCGGCCCCGGGCGCACGCGCCCCCGCCGCAAAGGAGGGAGCCCCATGCAGACGCCGACCGAAATCGGCACCCCGCCCTGGACGCGCGGGGACATGCTCGCCGAACTGGACGCCTTCGCCGCGCTCTACGCCCGCCGCCCCATCCGGGACAACCGGGGCGGCATGAAAGCCCCGCACATGTTCGCGGTCTGGTTCATGGCCAGGCGGCTGGCGCCGGACCTGATCGTGGAGAGCGGCGTCTGGCGCGGCCAGAGCACCTGGCTGCTGGAACAGGCCTGCCCCGGGACGCAGCTGGTCTGCATCGATGTGAACCTGGGCAACCGCGCCTATATCTCGCCCCGGGCCACCTACTCCGACCAGGACTTCGCCGCCCACCACTAGCCCCAGGCCACCGCCCGCTCCCTGGTCTTTTTCGACGACCACCAGGACGCCCCGGCGCGGCTGGACCAATGCCGCCGGGCGGGCTTGCGGCACCTGATCTTCGAGGACAACTACCCCCCCGGGCAGGGCGACTGCCGCAGCCTGAAGCAGGCCTTCGCCCAGGGCGGCGCGGCCGCGGAGGCCCTGGCGGGCCAGCTCGATGTCTACGCCGAATTCCCCCCGGTCTTCCAGACCGCCGCTGATGGAATTCAGGATAACTAGAGGTGGTTGACGAGATAACCGGGACTATCTGGGATGACCAGGGACTTGGTGGGACGGGCATATATGAAAGAGTGTTTCACGATTTGAAGGGGCTTAGATGG
>Ga0172382_10014326_pt1 | contig 10107 bp, 8 predicted proteins | sample Leawel138RmetaG_FD_122245 | JGI IMG/M metagenome (GOLD analysis project Ga0172382, IMG submission 122245) | Leachate microbial communities from a municipal landfill in Southern Ontario, Canada - Leachate well 138R metaG | ecosystem: Engineered > Solid waste > Landfill > Unclassified | place... | reverse complement strand
GTTCAACAAGACACAGACAGAGATAACTTTATGACTGCTGAAGAAGCTAAAACCTATGGCATAATAGATGATATTATAGCTAAAAGAAAATAAGGAGTGTTTCAATGGGCAAAGTAAATGAAAAACATATAAAATGCTCGTTTTGCGGCAAATCTCAGGAGCAGGTAAGAAGACTCATAGCTGGTCCGGATGTATATATATGTGATGAATGTATAGAGCTATGCTATAACATTGTAGATGAAGATATTGATTTATTTGAAGAATATGATTTTACTGATCTTCCAAAACCAAAAGAAATGAAAGAAAGATTGGATGAGTACGTAATACAGCAGGATAATGCCAAAAAAGCTTTGGCTGTGGCAGTATACAATCATTATAAAAGAATAAACTACAAATCTAAAGATGAGGGCGTAGACATACAAAAAAGCAACATACTTTTATTGGGACCTACAGGCAGCGGAAAAACATATTTGGCACAAACATTGGCTAAGTTATTAAATGTTCCCTTTGCCATAGCTGATGCCACATCTTTGACAGAAGCAGGATATGTAGGGGAAGATGTAGAAAATATCTTGCTCAAATTATTGCAGTCAGCAGATTTTGATGTAGATAGAGCAGAAAAGGGTATAATATATATCGATGAAATTGATAAAATTTCAAGACGTTCAGAAAACCCTTCAATAACAAGAGATGTAAGCGGTGAAGGAGTTCAGCAGGCATTATTGAAAATACTTGAAGGAACTGTTGCCAATGTTCCGCCTCAGGGAGGAAGGAAACATCCTCACCAGGAATTTATTCAAATAGATACCACAAATATATTGTTTATACTTGGTGGAGCATTTGATGGTATAGAGAAAATTGTTCAAAAAAGAGTGGGTAAGAAAAGCATTGGTTTCGGGGCAGATATTTCAGGAAACACCTCAATAGATACGGATAAATTGTTAAAGCAGGTTCAATCCCAGGATTTATTGAAATATGGAATGATTCCTGAATTTGTAGGAAGAATACCTATAGTAGTAGCTTTGGAAAAATTAGATAAAAATGCTTTAATCTCTATTTTGACAGAGCCAAAGAATGCTTTGCTTAAGCAATACAAAGAATTATTTAAAATGGATAATGTAGAGCTTGAAATAGAGAAAGAGGCCCTCGAAGAAATAGCCAAGAAGGCATTAGAAATCAATACCGGAGCAAGAGGATTAAGAGGAATTCTTGAAAGCACCATGACAGAAGTAATGTATGAAATCCCATCAAGAAGTGATATCAAAAAATGTGTTATTACTAAAGATACAATCACAAATAACAGTGAACCGAAATTAGTATTAACAAAGAAGCCTGTTTCAAATAAGAAGGAAAATGCTTCATAAACTGCCTGCCTTGCAGGCAGTTTTCATAAATAAGGGAGAGCCTCTGTTTGCAGGAGGAATGTCCCCAGATAGGCAAATTGGATATGAAGCCTGCGCAATAAGGAGATAAATATGATTAAAAATTACAATACAGAGAAAAGAAGACTTCCGTTGATTCCAATTAGAGGTATAGGGATTTTTCCAAATACCGTAATACATTTTGATATCGGAAGAGAAAAGTCAATTAATGCATTGGAAGAAGCAATGCTTGAAGATTCAGATATATTTTTGACTGTACAAAAGGTTGCTGATTTAGAGTCGCCAAAGGAAGATGATTTTTATGAAGTGGGCGTTATTTGTAAAATAAAGCAAATGATTAAAATGCCCGGAGACAATATCAGAGTTTTGGTTGAAGGTATAAACAGGGCTAAAATTGCATCTATATCTCAAGAAGACCCATATTTTGAAGTTGATTTGGATGAATATATTTATGATGACAGTCTGCCTATGGATGACAAATTAGAGGCAATGGTGCGTCTTACATTAAACAATTTTGAAGAATATGCTTTAATCTATGCAAAAATTGCACCGGATGCTTTAATATCACTTAAGGAAATAAAAAACCCGGATAAGCTTGCAGATGTGGTTGCTTCATATATTTATTTAAAAACGAATCAAAAACAGGTTTTGTTAGAAATATTTGATCCTTATAAGAGGCTTGAATCAATCAATAAACTTTTAGCTAAAGAAATTAAAGTGCTGCAGATAGAAAATGAAATAAGCGAACTTGTAAAAAAACAGGTCAGCGAGTTTCAAAAAGACTATTATTTAAAAGAGCAGATGAGAGCAATTCAAAAAGAATTAGGGGAAGATGAAGGCACGGATTATGAAGTCGAAGAGTATCTTGAAAAAGTCTCAAAAGCCCATATGCCTAAAGATGTAAAGGAAAAAGCAGAAAAGGAAATCAACAGGCTTTTAAAAATTTCTCCTTCTTCACCGGATACCGGAGTTATAAGAACCTATGTTGATTGGCTTTTGGATCTGCCTTGGAATAAAAAGACAAAGGATAATATGGATTTAGGAAAGGCGAGAGCAATACTTGCCGAAGACCATTACGGCCTGGAAGAAGTTAAAGAAAGAATATTGGAATATTTAGCTGTAAAGCAAATTAAAAAAGATATGAAGGGACCAATTTTGTGTTTTGTGGGACCTCCCGGAGTAGGAAAAACATCAATTGCAAAATCCATTGCTCGTGCCATGGACAGAAAGTATGTGCGTATTTCATTGGGTGGAATAAGGGACGAAGCTGAAATCAGAGGTCACAGGAGAACATATATAGGCGCAATTCCCGGAAGAATAATATCATCAATTGCAAAAGTCAAAGTAAATAATCCTGTATTTTTATTGGATGAAATAGATAAGCTCAACAGTGATTTTAAAGGAGACCCTGCTTCAGCATTATTAGAGGCATTGGACCCTGAACAAAACAATACTTTTACTGATCACTATATTGAAGCTCCCTTTAGTTTGCAAAATGTAATGTTTATTACAACTGCAAATACTACTGTCACCATACCCGGCCCTCTTTTGGACAGAATGGAAGTTATTGAAATATCCGGATATACAGATGTGGAAAAAAGAAATATTGCAGAAAAATATTTAATTAAAAAACAGCTTTCTGAACATGGACTTAACGAAGGCCAAGTGAATATTTCCACAAATGCAATAAATGAAATAATCGAAAGGTACACAAGAGAATCAGGAGTCAGAAGCTTAGAAAGAAATATAGGTAAATTAGTAAGAAAAGCTGCTGTTCAAATTGTAGAAAAAAACAGGAAGTCTATTTCCATAAACAATTTAAACATCAAAAAATACTTAGGTATCCCTAAATATGACTACGATATTGCTTATGAAGAAGACCAGGTTGGAGTTGTAACAGGACTTGCTTGGACTCAAGTTGGAGGAGAAACACTGTTTGTTGAGGTTAATACTATGAAGGGTGACGGAAAACTTCAGCTTACCGGTCAATTAGGCGATGTAATGAAGGAATCGGCGATGGCTGCATTAAGTTATATAAAAGCCAATGCAGAAAACTTCAATATTGACTATCAAATATTTAAAGAAACCGACATCCATGTGCATGTGCCTGAAGGTGCGATTCCAAAGGATGGTCCTTCTGCAGGAATAACCATGGCAACAGCAATAATATCCGCTTTGACAAAGAAGCCTGTTAGAAAAGATGTGGCAATGACTGGAGAAATTACAATTACAGGAAGGGTTCTGCCCATAGGAGGACTCAAGGAAAAACTATTAGCCGCAAAGAGAGCAGGAATTAAAAAAGTTGTGATCTGTTCCAAAAACAAGGCAGATGTTTCAAAAATAGACCCAAAAATAATTCGCTCCATGGAAATTGTATATGCAGACAAAATAGATGATGTGGTGAAAGAAGCGGTAAGATAGCTGAAAGCTGAAAAACAATAAAAATATCGCTCTCGGTTTCGGACACGAATAATTCTAAAGCTCAGAAAGGAATACACATGATTATTAAGAAATCTGAAATATTGATTTCAGCAGTAAAAAAAGAACAGTATCCAAATACAGATGTTCCTGAAATAGCATTTGCAGGCAAATCAAATGTTGGCAAGTCTTCTATGATAAATGCTTTGTTAAACAGGAGAAGCCTTGCAAGAACCAGTTCACAACCCGGAAAAACACAAACATTGAATTTTTACAATATAAACGATGAATTCAACTTTGTGGATCTTCCAGGATATGGCTATGCAAAAGTATCAAAGAATGAGCTGTCAAAATGGGGAGACATGATTGAATCTTATTTACACAACAGACAACAGCTTGAGGAAGTTATACAGCTTGTAGATATAAGGCATGAGCCCGGCAAGAATGATATGCAAATGTACGATTGGATAAAGAGTTTTGGGTTTACAGGCTATATTATAGCCACAAAAGCAGATAAGCTATCAAGGTCTCAGCAGATGAAAAGTTTAAATGTTATAAAAGAAACCTTGCATATAAAGGATAGTAATTTAATATTTCCTTTTTCAGCAACATCAAAACTTGGAGTAGAAGAAATATGGTTATTGTTCGAAAGTATTTTGAATATGCAAAATTAGCCAAGTCCTTATATAGCAACAGATTCCCGATAAATTTTTAATATATTTTGTTGTTTAAGCTAATAAAAACAGGGTATATTGAAATAAGGAGGAATTATCATGCATTATTCAGTTGAAAAAAAAGTTAATAGCGACATAAAATGCGGCAGTAAGATAGTCGAAGAGATTCTTCAGAATATTGAAGGACTTATTGACCATGATGCTTTTTTTAACACAAAACTTATTCTTAATGAGCTTATGATAAATAGTGTCATCCACGGTAATTGTGGAGACTTGAATAAAATGATATATATAAAGGTTTACATTAATAGATCGCGAATTATCATTGAGGTTTCAGATGAAGGCTCAGGTATTTGCTACGATATTAAAGATTACGGACAATTTGATTATTTGGAATGCGGAAGAGGCTTAATGTTGGTGGAAGGTTTGGTAGATAAGTTGAATGTTGATGGAAATACGGTTACTTGTGTGCAATATTTAAAATAATCATTTAAATATAATACAAAATTTGCTATAATAAACACCTCAGGTGTTTATTTTTAGTTATGGGAGATTATATGGACAACATAAAGCTTTCTGTAAGAGAATTGGTTGAATTCATTTATAAAAGCGGAGATATTAATGTAAGAAATTTAAGCGTTGACAGAGCAATGGAAGGAATTAAGGCTCATAAGATTCTTCAGAATCAAATGGGAGAAAACTATCATAAGGAATTCTATTTAAAAAATGAATTTATTCTTAATGATATTATGTTTTTAGTTGAAGGCAGAGCTGACGGTATTTTAATTGAAGACGATGAAATAACAATAGATGAAATAAAATCAACATATACAGAGCTAAGTTTGATTAATGATGAATACAACAATGCTCATATGGCACAGGCTAAATGCTATGGTTATATGTACGGACTGCTGAACAATTTGGAAAAGCTGAATATACAGCTAAGATACTATAATCTTGATACCAAAGAAACAAAAACAATAAAACAGAAATTTTCAATGGAAGAATTAAAAGTATTTTTTTATACTCTTCTTAATACATATATAGATTGGGCAGATACAGTCATAAACCTTCGAAAAGAAAGAAACAAAACAATTAAGGAAATAAGTTTTCCTTATGAAAACTATCGAAAAGGACAAAGAGATTTTTCAGTGGCTGTGTACCTGTCAATAAGGTCAGGGAAAAAAATATTTGCACAGGCACCAACTGGAGTGGGAAAGACAATATCTGTTTTATTTCCTGCAATAAAATCCCTGTATGAAAAAAACTCTAAAATATTTTATCTTACAGCCAAATCATCCACAAAGACTATAGCATTCAACACTGTTAAAATGATGTATGAAAAAGGTCTTAAGATGAGAACAACCGTTATTACTGCCAAGGATAAAATATGCTTCATGGATGAAACAAAATGCGAACCGGAATACTGCCCTTATGCTAAAGGTTATTATGACAAGCTTAATATACCATTAAGAGAAACAATAAAGAATGATTGCATGTATGACCGTGAGTTTATTGAAAGATTAGGAAAAAAACACGAGCTGTGTCCTTTTGAACTGAGCCTTGATTTGTCGTATATGTCAGATATAGTTATTTGCGATTACAATTATTATTTTGACCCGAGAGTTGCGCTGCAGAGAGAAGAGCTATTTAACAAGGACAAGGATATTCTTCTCATAGATGAGGCTCATAACCTTGAAGATCGAGCACGAAACATGTATTCTCCCGAAATAATTAAAGAAGAATTTTATGAAGTTTATAAAATTATGAAATCTGAGAAAAGCTTAAGCAAGGAATTGTTTAATATAAATAAAAAATTTATTAATATAAAAAAGAGTATCGATGAAGCACAAATATTAAAGGTACCTCCTGAAGAATTGATAGACGCTTTAAGAAAATTTATCACTAAGGCTGAGAAGTATTTCAACGAAAAGAAAAGTGAAAAAGTTCCGGATGCACTCACGGATATATATTTTAAAAGTACATTTTTTATAAAAATATCGGAAATTATGGATGATAATTTTTGCTATTATGCTGATTTAACAAACAATAAAACAATGGTGAAAATATTCTTGATTGACCCTTCACAAGTGTTGAAGGAAATTGAGAAAAAAGCTCGGTCATCAATTTTCTTTTCAGCAACATTAACTCCATTGAAGTATTTCAGATATATTTTAGGGGGAGAGGAAGATGATTATTTATTAAAGTTAAGCTCTCCTTTTGATATAAATAATTTGAACTTAATGATAACTTCGGATTTATCAATGAAATATACAAAGAGGGATTCAAATATTGAAAAAGCATGTGAATATATCAATACTTTGATAACAGAGAAAAAAGGAAATTATATGATATTTTTCCCCTCTTATTATTTTATGAACAAGGTTTACTCAGTATATGAATCATTGTATGATACCTTCAACATAACAGTTCAAAGTCAAGGGCTCAATGAAGAAGAACAGAGGGATTTAATTAACAGGTTTGAAAATGAACACAATGTGGTGCTTTTCACTGTTGTAGGCGGTATTTTTTCTGAAGGAATTGATTTACCCCTTGAAAAATTAATAGGTGCAGTTATAATAGGTACCGGGATACCACAGATTTCTTTTGAAAGAAATATAATAAAATCATTCTTTGACGAAAAAATGAATTCCGGTTATGATTTTGCATACAAATTTCCGGGTTTCAACAAAATCCTTCAGTCAGCCGGCAGGGTAATTCGAACGGAAGAAGATAAGGGAGAAGTACTGCTGATTGACTCAAGGTTTTGCCAATATACATATTTAAAACTATTTCCAGACCACTGGAAACATTTTAAGAAAATTTGTTCCGCAGAAGATATAAAAAAATTATTGTAAAGATTAGGAGAGTAAAATGATAAATATAATATCTGATAAAAATGTTATGAATAATCAAATTATTACCAAGGAAGAAATAGAGCCTCTTATTAATGATGCAAAAATATATGAGGTAATAAGGGTTATCGAAGGAAGGGCAATTTTTTTAAAAGAACATTTTCAACGTATGAATGAAAGCATACACTTAAGTGGAATTGAAGGAAGCTTAAACTATGAAGAGTTCAAGAACTCCGCAGAATTGCTGATAAAAGAAAATTCCTTCAAAAACTTAAACATCAGAGTTTCTTATTTTTACGATAAAAAACCTTTTACATTATTCTACTTTATTGAAAGTTACTATCCTTCCAAGGAAGAATTCATTGAAGGAGTTCATACCATTGCGGTGAAAATGGAAAGAGAAAACCCAAATGTTAAAGCCTTTCAAAAAGAGTTTAAGGATAATGTGACAAGAATTATTAAAGAAGAAAAAGCTTTTGAAGCGATATTAATAAATCACGATGACACAGTCAGTGAAGGAAGCAAATCAAATATCTTTTTTGTAAAAGACAATAAGCTAATAACATCGCCGGATTCCTCAGTTCTTTTGGGCGTTACAAGAAACAAGGTTATAAGTGTTTGTGAAGAAAATCTAATAGAGGTTGAAAAAAGGATAATTAGATTAGATGAGATAGAGAGCTTCGACGGTGTATTCTTAACAGGGACATCAAATGACGTGCTGCCAATAAAAACCATAGACGATATGCTCTTTAATTCTTCTGAAAATGAAGTTGTGAAGAGGGTGTCAGGGCTGTATTTGGAGGAAGTTAGGAAAGAGATTGAATAGTGGCATTCCTTGAAAAAAACAGGGATAGGTCATGAACACAAAAATGGCCTGATGGCCATTGTTGTGAAGCATTAATATGCATAAAAGGGGTATTGGGAATATATTTGGTTATCGGGGGGGATAACCAATAACAATTATAGCAAACATAAAATTATTATGCAAGCTTTTTTTACAAATTTCGCGTTCTCATGGTGCCTGGCAGTTACTGTTCACACCCAATGGGTGTCATCCTGAGCAAAGCGAAGGATCCCATCTTTTAAAACCTGAGATTCTTCGGACTAAAGCCCTCAGAATGACGCAGCTTGGCACACTCATTATTGTATGTGTGAACTGTAACGCCTGGCACCCCACACAAATTGAGAGGTAGATATGATAATATATTTGGATAACAGCGCAACAACAAAAGTAAGAGATGAAGTATTGAAAGAAATAGTTGATTCAAACGAGAATTACTACGGTAATCCTTCTTCGCTGCACAGGATGGGATTATTGGTTGAAAAGAAAATTGATGAAGCCAGAAAGTCTTCAGCTAAATTAATATGTGCAAAGCCTGAGGAGATATATTTTACAGGAGGAGGAACGGAAAGCAATAATATTGCAATTTTCTCACATCTGTCAAACTTAAATAAAAACAACAATGTTATTACCACTAAAATTGAGCACCCTTCCGTATACAATGTTTTTAAGCAAATTGAAGAAAAGTGCTTAGTTAAGTATCTTGATACGGATGAAAACGGAAGAATAAATATTCAAAAGCTCTATGATATGGTCGATGAAAACACCATTCTAATATCAATTATGCATGTTAATAATGAAATAGGCACAGTGCAGGAGCTTAATAAGATTACTGAAATCATAAAAAGAAAAAATACAAATACAAAACTGCATGTAGATGCAGTTCAATCTTATGGGAAAATCAAAATTGATGTACATAAAGTTCCCATTGATACATTATCGTTCAGCAGTCACAAAATCCACGGGCCTAAGGGAGTAGGAGGATTGTATGTACGCTCCGGTTTAAATATAGCCCCTTTAATCTACGGAGGCGGTCAGGAGAGAGGAATTCGCTCAGGAACCGAGAACACCACAGGAATTATAGGCTTTGGTAAAGCCTGTGAGTTATTGTATGAAAGTTTTAACCGGGAAGTAGATAGACTATACGACTTAAAAGATACATATATGAAGAGACTGGAAGAAGAAGTTAAAGATATAAAGTTCAACAACCCAAAGGATGGAGCTCCTCATATTATAAATGTATCCTTCAAAAATGTACCGGGGGAAGTATTGGTTCACTATTTGGAAGATAAGGATATATACGTTTCCACCGGCTCCGCATGCTCTTCAAAATCAAGAGATAACCGGATATTAGATGCAATAAATCTGAGCAAGGAGTACCAAGAAGGAACTATACGAATAAGTTTAGGCCATTTTAACACATTTGATGAAGTAGAATATGTAATTGAAAATATTAAACAATCAGCGAAAGACATTAGAAACATAACAAAGAGAGGATAAATATGTACAATATAGTTGCAGTAAGCTTTGGAGAATTGTTTTTAAAAGGAAAAAACAGAGGCTCATTTGAACATAAATTAATTGAGCAAATTAAATATGCTATTAAGGATTTTAATGGAGTTTCCGTATACAAAGATTCAGGCAAGGTATATGTTGAAACGGAAAATGAAGGGGATATGGATGAGATAGTTGAAAAGGTTAGAAAAATTTTCGGCATATCAAATATAAGCCCTTCCATTAAAACAATCAAGGATGTTGATGTAATTATTGAAAAAACAATAGAATTGTTTAGATATCTGTTAAATAAGTAGGATATTAAAACATTTAAAATAAAGACCAAGAGAAGCGACAAAGGGTTTCCGATTAAATCAATGGACTTCAGTGCTTTAATGGGCGGAAAAATTTTGGAAAATTTCAGCTCGGTAACAGTTGATGTT
>Ga0172382_10014324_pt1 | contig 10108 bp, 6 predicted proteins | sample Leawel138RmetaG_FD_122245 | JGI IMG/M metagenome (GOLD analysis project Ga0172382, IMG submission 122245) | Leachate microbial communities from a municipal landfill in Southern Ontario, Canada - Leachate well 138R metaG | ecosystem: Engineered > Solid waste > Landfill > Unclassified | place... | reverse complement strand
CGGTTGTTGAGCACGTCCTCGAGCCAGCGGATGGTGTTGATGTCGAGGTTGTTGGTCGGCTCGTCGAGCAGCAGGATGTCAGGGTTGGCGAACAGCGCCTGGCACAGCAGCACGCGCAGCTTCCAGCCGGGGGCGACCTCGCTCATCGGGCCGTTGTGCAGCGCGGTGTCGATGCCGACGCCCAGCAGCAGCTCGCCGGCGCGCGCCTCCGCCGTGTAGCCGTCGTATTCGCCGACCTTGCCCTCGAGCTCGGCGGCGTGCATGTAGTCGTCTTCGGTGGCGTCCGGGTTGGCGTAGATCGCGTCGCGCTCCTTGATCGCCGCCCACAATTCTTCGTGACCCATCATCACCACGTCGAGCACGCGCATGTCCTCGTAGGCGAACTGGTCCTGGCGCAGGTAGGCCATCCGTTCATGAACGTCCTTGGAGACGTTGCCGGCAGAGGCTTCGAGCGCACCGCACAGGATCTTCATGAAGGTCGACTTGCCGGCACCGTTGGCCCCGATCAGGCCGTAGCGGTTGCCGTCGCCGAACTTGACGGAGACATTCTCGAACAGGGGCTTGGCCCCGAACTGCATGGTGATGTTGGCTGCGACGAGCACGGAAAATCCTGTTTTTCAGATAAAACAAAGCCTTGCATTATAGCGCAGGCAAAGGCGCTGGTGCCGCGCGGCCTTCAGGCGTTCGCGTCGGGGAGATCGGGTTCGCAGCGATTGCGCCCGCCCTGCTTGGCGCGATACAGGGCGCCGTCCGCGCGATTGACCAGGCGCTGGTAGTCGGGATGGCCGTCGTGCATGGCCACGCCGATGCTGACGGTGACGTTGAGCTGTCCGCCGTTCGAGATCAGCAGCGGTTCGGCCGCGATGCGCGTGCGGATCTTCTCGGCCACCCGCATCGCGCGGGTGTTGTCCATCTCGACCAGTACGATCAGGAACTCCTCGCCGCCATAGCGGAACACGAAGTCGCCCGAGCGCACGCTGTTCTGCAGGATCGCGGCGACCTGCTGCAGCACGCGGTCGCCCGCCTGGTGGCCGTGCGCGTCATTGATGTGCTTGAAGTGGTCGACATCGACCAGCAGCAGCGCAAAGGGTTTGCCCTCGCTGCGGGTGATCTCGCATTCGCGCGCTAGGATGGCGGGCAGGAAGCGGCGGTTGAGCAGCTGCGTCAGGGCGTCCTTGCCGGACTCGAGGTCGACGAGGTGCTCGAACATGCTCTCGATCAGGAACTTGAGTTCGCCGACCTCGGCCTGGACCTGCTTGAGCAGGTGGCGTACCTCGCTCAGGTTGCCCGCGCCCAGCTGCTGCGCGCACAGCGGCAGCAGGGTCTCGTCGATCGAGCGCATCAGCTTGCGCACCGTCGCGTGTTCCGACGCGCCGCGGAACAGGGCCGAGGCCTTGTGCTGCATCCACAGGCCGAAGGACGAGCCGCTGACGCTGGGCAGGTCGTCGCCGGGCTGGCCGGTCATCACCGTCTGCAGGAGGCGGTTCTCCCAGTCCAGCAGGGCCGAGCGCTGGCGCTCGCGTTCGAGCGACATGTTCTGTCCGGAGGAGAACGAGCGGTAGGCTTCGTCGATGCGCGCGGTGCGCTCGTGCGAGGCGACGAAGGCGGAACTCATGACCTCGAAGGCAAGGTCGATGAGGCTGTCCACGTAGATCACCGCCTCGACCAGTTCGTTGCGTCCGAGCGGGCTGCGCGCAAGGTAGCCGCCGATGCGGTTCTTCAGCACGCGGGCGCCGCGCGCGACGATGTTGACCGGCACATCCACGCGCGAATGCACTTCGCCCACATGCCGCTGCATCGCCATCGCGGTGAGGAACTGCTCGCGCGTCTCGCACGAGAACAGCGTCGTCAGCCAGCGCTGCATGGACGCATGCAGGCGCTCATGGACGACCTCGCTGCTGAGGAAGGCGCGTGCCTCCGGGTCCTGCATCATGCGTTCGTAGAAGGCGTCGGCCATCGCCTCGCGATGGGTCGCGATGATGTCGCGCACCGCGGCGCGTGCGCCCAGCGGGGCCTGATCGAACAGGGTGAGCCAGTCGTTCTCGATCGTCTCGGTGGTCTGGGCGGGCAGTGATTTGTGCATCTTTCTGCTGCATTCGAATTAAAGCGGCATTTTGCCATGCAACATCAGCGCATTCTGTTTGATCAAGGGGCCGAGGTCGGAATCGTCCGACCTCGGCTTCGGAGCGAGCTGCCGCGCCTCGCAGCGGGTGTCCTTCGCCGTGCTTACGGACGAACGGCGATGTCGTTCTTGACCGCCTTCACGCCCGGCGTGCCGCGGGCGATCTCGGCGGCGCGGTTGCGTTCGGCGGTGCTCTTGGCGAAGCCGGAGAGCTGGACGGTGCCCTTCAGCGTCTCGACGCTGATCGACATCGCGCTGACCGTCGGGTCCTCGGCGAACTTGGCCTTGACGCGGGTGGTGACGGTCGCGTCATCGACGTATTCGCCCACGGTGGATTGGTCGCGCGTGACGGCGCAGCCGACGGCGGTGAAGGCGAGCAGGCCCGACAGGGCGAGCGTGGCAGCGGTGTGCTTCATGATGGACTCCTGATGGGTGGCGGGTCTCCCCGCGAGTGGGATGCAAGTCAAATATAGACAAGGCCGGCGCGACCGGCTGTCCGACGAAACGGATCGCGCTGTAGGACGATTCTGTCGGCGCTGCGCAAGCGCGTCCGCCAAGCCTGCGGGCGGCCGATGTGCCGTATCCTTCCGATCCCGCCGGTGCGGATGGCCGCACGACTGCATACCAACCCAGCGAGGCAAGATGCGTTTCCTCCACTCCGCCGACTGGCATCTCGGCCGTGTCTATCACGGCGTTTCCCTGCTCGAGGACCAGGCCCACGTGCTCGGCGAATTCGTCCGCGTGGCCGCGGACACGCGACCCGATGCCATCCTCCTCGCCGGCGATATCTACGACCGTTCGGTGCCGCCGGCCGAGGCCGTGCGCCTGCTCGACATGGTCCTGACCGAGCTGGTGCGGGGGCTGCGCATTCCGGTGGTGATGATCGCCGGCAATCACGATGGTCCCGATCGCCTCGCCTTCGGTGCGGACCTGCTCGGCGGCGCGGGGCTGACGGTGCGGGGCCCGGTGGAGGCCGACCCGAAGCCGCTGGTGCTGCACGACGCCCACGGCGCGGTGGCGATCCACGCGCTGCCCTATGCCGAGCCGGCGGTGGTGCGTGCGGCGATGCCTGCATCTGACGATGAGAACGCCGCGGCGATCGACTCGCACCATGCCGCCCTGGCCGCACAACTGCGGGCCGCGCGCGCAGCACAGCCGGCCGGCGCGCGCAGCGTGGTGGTGGCGCACGCCTTCGTGCTCGGCGGCAGCGAGAGCGAGTCGGAGCGGCCGCTGTCGGTGGGGGCCAGCGGCGCGGTGGGGGCGGCGTTGTTCAACGGCTTCGACTACGTCGCGCTGGGCCACCTGCACCGGCCGCAACAGGTCGGCGAGGCGCGCATCCAGTATTCCGGCTCGCTGCTGAAGTATGCGTTCTCGGAAGCGGATCACGCCAAGTCGGTGAACCTGGTCGAGCTCGACGCCGCCGGCGCCTGCCGCATCGAGCGTCTTGCACTGACGCCGCGCCGCGACCTGCGCATCGTCGAGGGCGAACTCGACGCCCTCCTCGCCGCCGCGGCGACCGATCCGCGCCGCAACGACTACATCCTCGCCCGCCTGGCAGACACCGGCGCGCTGCTCGACGCCATGGGCAAGCTGCGCACCGCCTATCCCAATGCGCTCGCGATCGAGCGTCCCGCGCTGGTCGGCGACGGCCCGGGCCGGGCCGCTGCGGACCATCGCAGCATCCGCGTGCAGGATCTGTTCGCCAGCTTCCACCTTGAAACCACCGGCAGGGCGCTGGACGAGGCCGGTCGCGGCGTGCTCGACCGCCTCGTGGCGCGCATGGAACGCGAGGCGCGTCACGCATGAAGCCGCTCAAGCTCAGCCTGCAGGCCTTCGGCCCCTTCGCCACCCGCGAGGAGGTGGACTTCACCCGCCTGCCGCCCGGTGCGCTGTTCCTTATCGCCGGCCCCACCGGCGCGGGTAAGACCTCCATCCTCGACGGCATCACCTACGCGCTCTACGGCGACACCTCGGGCGGCGAGCGCAGCGCGCGCGAGATGCGCAGCCACCATGCCGACGCGGCACTGCAGACCGAGGTCGAGCTGGCGTTCGCTCTCGGCGCGCAGCGCTACCGCGTGCGCCGCGTGCCCGAGCAGACCCGCGCCGCGCAGCGTGGCGGCGGCGTGGTCAATGCGCCGGCCAAGGCGGAGCTGTTCCGCCTCGATGCCAATGGTGTGGACTGGATTCCGCTCGCCCAGCGCACCACCGAGGTCACCGCGCTGGTCGAGGAGCTGCTCGGGTTCAAGGCCGATCAGTTCCGCCAGGTCGTGCTGCTGCCGCAGGGCCAGTTCCGCAAGCTGCTGGCGGCCAGTTCGGCCGAGCGCGAGAAGATCCTCGAGACCCTGTTCGGCACGGCCACCTACAAGCACCTGCAGGACGCCCTCAAGGCCGAGGCGGCCGCGCTGCGCGAGCGCGGCGAGAAGGCCGCGCTGCAGCGCCAGACCCTGCTCGGCCAGGCGGGCGTCGACACGATGGACGCGCCCGTCGCCCGGCGCGACGCGCTGCAGGGCCAACTGGTGACGCTCGGCGACGCCGAGCAGCACGCGCGGGCCGAAGACACCGCGGCGTGGGCCGCGCTGCAGCACGGTCAGGCGGTCGAGGCCCAGTTCGCCGAAGCCGCCGCCGCCGCCGCGGCGCTGCAGGCACTCGAGGCCGGCAAGGCCGAACTCGACGCCCAGCGCCTGCGGCTGGAACAGGCACGCCGCGCGATGCAGGTGCAGCTGGCCGACAGCGCACTGGCGTCCGCGCGCCGCAGTGCCGTCGAGGCGGTGCAGCGCGAAGCCCAGGTCGCGCGCGACGCTGCCGAGGCCGTCCAGCGCCTGGGCCAGGCCGAAGCCACGTTGCAGGCCGAGATCGCCCGCGCGCCGGCGCGCGAGGCGGCGCAGCGCGAGCTGCTGCGTCTCGAAGGGCTGGCCGAGGCTGTCGCCCGGCTGGCCCAGGCCGAGACCGAGGCCGGCCGCTGCGAGGCGGCGCACATCGCCGCCGACAAGGCGCTCGCCGCCGCCACGGCCACGCAGCAGACGGTCGCCACCCGTCGCACAACGCTCGCCGCACGCATCGACGCCCTGCAGCCGCTCGCGGCTGAGCGCGCCGCGCTCGAACTGCGCCTGCAGCAGGCCGAGCAGCGCGCCCGGGCACTCGTTGCACTGGCCGCGGCGCGCAAGCAGCTTGCTGGTCGCGAGGCGGAGGAGGCCAAGGCGAGAACCCGCCACGACGCCGCGCAGCGCGCTGCAGGCGAAGCCCGCGCCAAGGCTGCGGCGCTGGATGCGGACTGGCGCCAGGCCCAGGCCGCCATCCTGGCCGCTCACCTGCATGCCGGCGAGGCGTGCCCGGTGTGCGGCAGTGCGGCGCACCCGGCACCTGCCCGGCACGAGGGTGAGCTGCCGACCGAGCAGGCACTGCAGGCCGCAGCCGAGCGTGCACGCGAGGCAGAGGCGGTGCTCGATGCCGCCCGCCAGGCGCTCAACGCGGCCGAGCTGGCGCGCGCCACGGCCGCGGCCGAGGTCGCCACGCGCGTGGCCGAGTTGCAGCCCGCCGACTTGCAGCCCGCCGAGGGCGCTGCGCCCGAAAATCCGCAATCGATCGTGGAGGAGGGCGCGCCCGCGACCGATGCCGCCGAACTGCGACGGCAGCTCGACGCCGCCCGTGCGGCCGCGCTCGAGCTCGAACCCCTGCGCGCGCAACTGCAGGCTGCCGATGCCGAGCTCGGCAAGGCCGCAATCGCCGGCGAACAGGCCCGCACCCAGGCGGCGGAGGCGGCCAGCGCCGCGCGCGCCGCGCAGCACGTGGCCGACGAGCGTCGCGCAGGCGTGCCCGAAGCCTTGCGTACCCCTGACGCGCTGCAGGCCGGCATTGTCCTGGCGCAGGACACGCGCCAGCGTCTGGAACGCGCGCTGCAGCAGGCCCAGTCCGCCCACGGCGAAGCGGCCAGCCGGGAGGTCGCGCTGCGCGCGCAGCACGCCACGCTGGCCGAGGGCGTGCAGGCCGCACAGGCGCGTGTCGTCGAGGCGCATCGGCAGTTCGTCGCGGCCTTGCAGACGGCGGGCTTCTGGCCGGCCGGCTCCAGCGAAGGGGGAGAGGGGGCCGCGGACCACGCGGAAGCTGCCTGGCGTGCTGCGCTGCTGCCGGCCGAGCGCATCGCGATGCTCGAGTCCGCCGTCCGTGATGCCGACGACCGCCGCGCCGCGGCCCACGAGCGTGCCGGACGCGCCGCGCAGGCGGTGGCCGGCCTGGTCCGTCCCGACCTCGCCGCACTCGACGCCTGCGCCACGGCGTCGCGCGCGCAGGTCGAAGCGGTGGTCGACCGCATCGGCCAGACCCGCAGCGAGCTGCGCACCTTCACCGACACGCTCGCCCGCCTCGACGAGATCGCGCGCGAATCCGGTGCCATCGAGGCCGAATACCGCGTTGTCGGTCATCTCGCCGACATCGCCAACGGCAACAACGGCCGCAACCTCACCTTCCAGCGCTACGTGCTCGCCGCGCTGCTCGACGACGTGCTGCGTGCGGCCTCGCTGCGCCTGTCGGCCATGAGCCGCGGCCGCTACCAGCTGCAGCGGCGCGAGGACGTGGCCGACGCCCGCCGCGCCGCGGGCCTCGATCTTGAGGTCTTCGACGAATACACCGGCCGTGCGCGCCCGGCCAGCACCCTGTCCGGCGGCGAGGGCTTCATGGCCTCGCTGTCGCTCGCGCTCGGTTTGTCCGACGTGGTCCAGGCCTACGCCGGGGGCGTGCAGCTCGACACCCTGTTCATCGACGAAGGCTTCGGTAGCCTCGACCCGGAATCGCTCGACATGGCGATGAAGGCGCTGATCGACCTGCAACAGCGCGGGCGCACGGTGGGCGTGATCTCGCACGTCGAGGAGATGAAGCAGCAGATCGACGTGACGATCGAGGTGGTGCAGGGGGTGAGGGGGAGCCGGGTGAGGGTGCAAGCGTGATCCACCGGCTGCGGCACCGAAGGCCGCAGCCGTCGCGCTTACCCCGCCAGTGCCCGCGCGTGATGCCGCAGGTGATCCTCGATGAAGCTGGCGATGAAGTAGTAGCTGTGGTCGTAGCCCGGCTGCAGGCGTAGCGTCAGCGGGTGGCCGGCCGCGGTGGCGGCGGCCTGCAGGGCCTCGGGCTTGAGCTGCTCGGCGAGGAAGCCGTCGGCCTCGCCCTGGTCGACCAGCAGCGGCAGGCGTTCCGCAGCCTGCGCAATCAGCGCGCAGGCGTCCCATTCGCGCCATTGCGTGCGCTCGTCGCCCAGGTAGCGCGAGAAGGCCTTTTCACCCCACGGGCATTGCATCGGGTTCGTGATCGGCGCGAAGGCCGACACCGAGCGGTAGCGCCCCGGGTTGCGCAGCGCGCACACCAGCGCGCCGTGCCCGCCCATGGAGTGGCCGCTGATGCCGCGCCGGTCGGAGGCGGGGAAGTTCGCCTCGATCAGCGCGGGCAGCTCCTCCACCACGTAGTCGTGCATGCGGTAGTGGCGCGACCACGGTGCCTGCGTGGCGTTTACGTAGAAGCCGGCGCCGTGGCCGAAGTCCCACGCGCCGTCCGGGTCGCCCGGCACCTCGGCGCCGCGCGGGCTGGTGTCGGGGGCCACGATGATGAGGCCCAGCTCGGCGGCCATGCGCTGCGCGCCCGCCTTCTGCATGAAGTTCTCGTCGGTGCAGGTGAGTCCCGACAGCCAGTACAGCACCGGCAGGTGGGCCCCCGGCTGCTCGGCCTGCGGCGGCAGGTAGACCGCGAACACCATGTCGCAGTCGAGCACGTTCGAGTGGTGGCGGACGCGCTTGTGCCAGCCGCCGAAGCTCTTCTGGGTGCTGAGGATTTCCAGGCTCATGGCCATGTCTCCGGGCAAAGTGGGGTCGGAAGGGCACGCGCGGCCGGGCTCGCAGGGAGCACGACCGCGCGGCTCGGCAGCAGCCGGATCAGAAGTGGATCACCGTGCGGATGCTCTTGCCCTCGTGCATCAGATCGAAGGCCTTGTTGATGTCCTCGAGCGGCATGGTGTGGGTGATGAAGTCGTCGAGCGGAATCTCGCCCTTCTGTGCCTTCTGCACGTAGCTCGGCAGTTCGGTGCGGCCCTTCACGCCGCCGAAGGCGCTGCCGCGCCAGACGCGGCCGGTGACGAGCTGGAACGGACGGGTGCTGATCTCCTGCCCGGCGCCGGCCACGCCGATGATGGTCGATTCGCCCCAGCCCTTGTGGCAGCACTCGAGCGCGGCACGCATCAGCTTGACGTTGCCCACGCACTCGAAGGAGTAATCCACGCCGCCGTCGGTGAGGTCGACGATCACGTCCTGGATCGGCTTGTCGTGCTCCTTCGGGTTGACGAAGTCGGTCGCGCCGAGCTTTCTCGCGATGTCGAACTTGGCCGGGTTGATGTCGACGGCGATGATGCGGCCGGCCTTGGCCATCTTCGCGCCGATGATCGCCGCCAGCCCGATGCCGCCCAGGCCGAAGATGGCGACGCTGGCGCCTTCTTCCACCTTGGCGGTGTTGAGCACCGCGCCGATGCCGGTGGTGACGCCGCAACCGAGCAGGCAGACCTTGTCCAGCGGCGCGTCCTTGTCGATCTTGGCGAGCGAGATCTCGGGCACCACGGTGTATTCCGAGAAGGTCGAGGTGCCCATGTAGTGGTAGATCGGCTGGCCCTGGTAGGAGAAGCGCGTGGTGCCGTCGGGCATCAGGCCCTTGCCCTGGGTGGCGCGCACGGCCTGGCACAGATTGGTTTTGCCCGACTTGCAGAACTTGCACTCGCGGCATTCGGCCGTGTACAGCGGGATCACGTGGTCGCCGATCGCGAGCGAGGTCACGCCTTCGCCCACCGCCTCGACGATGCCGCCGCCCTCGTGGCCGAGAATGGACGGGAAAATGCCCTCGGGATCGTCGCCCGACAGCGTGAAGGCGTCGGTGTGACACACACCGGTGGCGACGATGCGCACCAGCACTTCGCCTTTCTTCGGCGGTTCGACATCCACTTCGACGATCTGCAGAGGCTGGTTGGGGCCGAAGGCCACGGCGGCGCGCGATTTGATGGTCATGGCTGGAATCCTGAAGGCAAGCGGGCGCATTGCCCGCGACTCATGAAGTATCCCGATGCCGCTAAATCCGATAAATGGATAATTCTAGATTTCAGTCTTCCTTTAACTGGAATAATTGGCCGTCCCCAGCCTGCCTTGTCCGCCGAGTACTGAAGGTACAAACAAAAACCGTCAGCCGGGGTTCGCCGCTCGGTGTGCGCGTGCCGAGAACTGCCTGTGAGCGTTCAGGGGACGCCCCAGGCCTCGCAGGATCGTCCTGAAATTTGGGGCTACCATGTGCCCTTCTTGAGTTCCGATTCCAAGTCGTGGGCCATGAGCGGATGTGCAAAGTAATAGCCCTGTCCGATGTTGCATCCGCTCTGCTCGAGAAACGAGAGTTGGGCGGGCGTTTCGATCCCTTCGGCAACCGTGCTCACGCCAATGGTTTCGGCGAGGTGGATGATCGTCCGGCTGATCGCTTCGTCCTGCGGGTCCAGCCCAATGTCTCTGATGAAGGCGCGATCAATCTTGAGTGAGTCGATCGGCATTGCGTTGAGATAGGCGAGCGACGAGTAGCCCGTACCGAAATCATCGATTGAAAGACGGACGCCGAGCGTCTTGAGCGCGCGCATTTGCGACATCGCACGGTCGGCATCCTTCATCGCGACCCGTTCGGTGAGTTCGATCTCGAGCAAGGCGCTGGGCAGCTGATGACGCGCAAGAATCTCGCTCACTTCAGCGACGAAGTCATCACGCCAGAATTGAACGAAGGACACATTGACGGCGATGACGAACCCCGGATAGCCCGCGTCCAGCCAGCGTTTGCGCTGCATGACCGCTTCTTCCAGCACCCAGCGGCCGATCTCGACAATCAGGCCAGTCTCCTCGGCCACCGGGATGAACTGATCCGGCGGGATGAACTGACCGTCCTGCCGACGCCAGCGTAGCAATGCTTCAACCCCCGACAAGGTGTTTG
>Ga0172382_10014321_pt1 | contig 10110 bp, 9 predicted proteins | sample Leawel138RmetaG_FD_122245 | JGI IMG/M metagenome (GOLD analysis project Ga0172382, IMG submission 122245) | Leachate microbial communities from a municipal landfill in Southern Ontario, Canada - Leachate well 138R metaG | ecosystem: Engineered > Solid waste > Landfill > Unclassified | place... | reverse complement strand
TCTTTTTCCCCTGATGGTGGTGGTGGTCTTCACGGCCACCCTTGCACGCTACCTGAATCTCTTTCCCATGTTCTGGGGAGAGGAAGTCGCTCGATATATCATGGTCTTCATGGCCTACATAGGTGCCGGTCTCGGGATGAAAAAGGGGGCCCATGTAGGGGTCGGATTCTTTACCGAACGCTTCAGGAACGTGAAGATACGGCTTTTCCTGGAAGTGTTCAGGCTTGGGATCATCCTTTTCTTCTGCGGGATGATCATGTATTACTACAAAACCATCATCGCTCACCAGATTTTCATGGGACAGACCACCCCGGCACTGTATATTCCCATGTGGGTACCCTATTCCGCAGTGCCGCTGGGGATGTTCCTCGTCGGGCTCCGGGCGTTTCAGGCATTTCTCGAAACGGCTTCGGCGATCAGGGCTTCAGCGGGAAATCCGGAGGTGATGTAGCATGGCAGCCATCATGTTCTCCATTCTCGTCATCCTCATATTTCTGAACATTCCCGTAGCTGTGAGCATCGGTCTCGCGTCAATCGCAGGCATCACTTTCGGAAACCTGCCGCTCAATCCTGTGGTGGTGGCCCAGCGGATGTTCACATCCGCCGACTCCTTTCCCTTCATGGCAATTCCCTTCTTCATGCTGGCAGGAGGACTCATGGAACATGGCGGCATTTCCCGGCGACTTGTTAAACTGGCTTCAGCGATGGTCGGAGGATACCGTGGCGGACTTGGCCTTATAACGATCCTGGCAAGCGCATTTTTCGGAGCCATCAGCGGCTCGAATCCAGCTACGGTGGCTGCGATCGGCGGCATCATGGTGCCGTCAATGATAAAAAAAGGCTATCCGCCGGCGTTTGCGGCTTCCATAGCCGCTGCCGGAGGTACTCTCGGGGTGGTTATCCCGCCTTCGATCCCGATGATCACCTTCGGAGTCGTAGCAGGTGTTTCGATCGGGGATCTTTTCCTCGCCGGCTTTGGGCCCGGCATACTTCTTGCGGTCACCCTCGGTGCCGTGGTCGTTATACAATCCGTACGTCTTGATATCCCAAAGGAAGATCCCAGGACAAAGGGGCAGCTCCTGGCAGCCCTTAAGGATTCGATCCTCGCCATCATAATGCCCCTGATCATCCTCGGCGGCATATACGGAGGCGTTTTCACCCCGACGGAAGCCGGGGCAGTGGCAGTTATCTACAGTCTTCTCGTCAGCGCTTTCATATACAGGGAACTTGATCTGCAGATAATAAGGACGGTTATAATCAAGGCAGGAATCAGCACTTCGGTGGTTTTCTTTGTCATTGCAACTTCACAGTCAATGTCGTGGCTTATAACCGTGAGCCGCGTCTCGGCGGAAATCGCCGCATGGATCATCTCCGCTTCCTCAAATCCCTTCGTCCTCATTACACTGATAAACCTGATCCTTCTTTTTCTGGGAGTTTTTCTGGAGACCCAGGCCATCATCCTGCTTATGGCTCCCCTTCTTCTGCCCATCACGGCTTCCATAGGGATGAACCCGCTGATGCTCGGCATCATAATGGTAGTGAACACATCTGTCGGCATGATCACGCCGCCCATGGCAGTGAACCTTTTCGTCGCGGTATCTCTCGTGAAGGATCACAATGTACGGATCGAAGATATCACACGGAAGATATTTGCTTTCCTCGTGGCTGAAATCATTGCCATCATGCTCATAAGTAATTTCCCTGTTTTTTCAATGGGGATCGTCGAGTTGGTGAAATAACAGCATGAAGGCATTCGCAGCGCTCTGTGACGACCTTACTGGATCGTCGGTCCAATCAATACTTATGAAGGACAGAGGGCTCTCAGTCCGCCAGATCATCCACCCGGGGGAACACTTTCACCCGCCTGAGGAAGGGGAAGTGGTCGTTCTTAACTGTGATACAAGACGACGTTCACCGGCTGACGCCGCTTCCATTTTTCTGCGTCTCCTGAAGCAGATCCCAGCCGGGACGGGGATCGGAAAACGGATCGATACCACGCTGCGCGGCCATCTCTGCGTTGAGACGTCAGAAATACTTTCCGCAAGGCCCGGGGCTGCAGCCATGGTGGTACCGGCTTACCCCTCATCGGGGAGGATAACTGTCGGAGGATATCATTTGCTTTCAGGTTCCCTGCTTGAGAGAACTGAAGTCTCACGGGACCCTGCCTGGCCTGTTTCATCGAGCTTCGTACCAGGCTACTTTTCAGGGCATTTCAAATGTTCTCTTATACCGATGGAAAAAGTGAAGGAAGGGCCGGCCGCAATTGCTTCCGTCCTCGAAGAAAGCCTCGGCTGCGGATCACGAATAGTGGTCGCAGATGCAATGACCGGTGAAGATATCGAAGCTTTGGCTGAAGCTGCGGCGAGTATACCCCGGGAAATCGTTCCGGTGGATCCCGGCCCATTTACCGCTGCTTTCCTGGGGCGTAAGTTCTCCTCGAGAGGCTCAGGGATAGTTCTGGCGATTATAGGCAGTACATCGCAAAAAACGGAAAAACAGCTTGAATGGGCTGAAAAACGGCTGCGTTACTCCCGTTTTGACCTTTCAGCGGGAGAGAGCTACGAAAGTGCCCTCGCACGTTTCAGGGACTTTTTTCCGGGCATTCCCCGAAACGCGGAATTATTCCTTCTCCGCCCATCCCCAGAGATAGCACGGGGTTCGGAAAACTCCACGGCACGGACTCTTGCAGCCCTCGGAAGAGAAGCTCTTGTCTCCATGGGTGACCGGATATGCGGTATACTTCTTTCCGGCGGTGATACAGCCGCAGTTTTCTTTGAGGAATCGGGGACATCCTCCCTGGCCCCCATTCAAGAGATACAGCCGCTCATAATGGGAGGGCGGATCCTTGACGGAGATTTTGCCGGACTGGGCACCGTGACCAAGGGAGGGCTCATAGGCGAAGAAGACGGAATCTACAGGGCCGTCCGATGGCTTGGAAAGGAAAGGGAGTAAGCGAATGAAACCGACGGTTATTGCAGTACCCATGGGCGACCCCGCAGGTGTGGGGCCGGAAATAGCACTCAAGGCAATGGCAGATCCGGAAATCTGGAAACACGGGATACCCCTTTTGATCGGGGATTTATCCGTGCTGACGGAGGTAAGCCGCCGGCTCGGCCTTCCAGCCGGTCTTCATCTCGTGGAGAACCCCTCGGCAGTTACAGGTTCACCTGACGCTCTTCCCGTGCTCGACCTGAAAATGATCCCTGATCTTTCAGCCCTGCAGCCCGGACAGATATCGGCACTTGCCGGCAAAGCATCTGTAGCCTACATCCGCAGGGCAGTTGACCTCTGCATGTCGGGGCTGACCTCTGGAGTCGCCACGACCCCCATCAACAAGGAGGCCCTCAAGGCAGCCCGGGAACCGTATATCGGACACACCGAGATGCTGGCTGAAATGTCTGGGGGATCAAAAAGTTATACCATGTTTATCGTGGACAAGCTCAGGATCCTTTTCCACAGCAGGCATCTCTCCCTGAAGCAGGCTATCGAAAAACTCGAGTGCGGCGACGTGGTCCACTCGATCGAAACGGCCGCGAAATGCCTCGCCTCGATCGGTCTTCCTGCAGGGACAATAGCTCTCGCAGCCCTGAATCCCCACGCATCGGACGGAGGGCTCTTCGGGGACGAGGAAGCACGTATACTTGTTCCCGCAGTGGAACTGGCAAAGGAAAAGGGGATCAATGTGGTCGGGCCCGTACCAGCGGACAGCGTTTTCTATTTTGGCCTCCAGGGAAAGTACGACGTGGTGGTATCCCTCTACCATGACCAGGGGCACATCGCGTCCAAAACCTATGATTTCTACCGCACTGTGAGCGTCACTTTCGGGCTTCCGTTTATACGTACCTCTGTGGACCACGGCACAGCATTCGACATTGCCTGGAAGGGAATCGCCAATCCCGTGAGCATGAAAGAGGCCATGCTTGCCTGCTTCAGCATCGCACCGCTTTATAGGCCGTTTTAGATACGGGAGTAAACACCTTTCCTCCTGAACGGATCATGAAAAAGCGCCCGAAGACGGATTTTCTCTCCGTTTTCGGGCGCTTTTAAGAATTTCTTCCGGAATTCAGGGCTTTCCTCAACCACTCAGTACGGGTCCCCCTTCGCGCTCACGGCAGCGGATCATCTTGCCCGGGTTCAGGATTTCTTTGGGGTCGAAAGCCGTTTTGACTCTGCTGATAAGATCCATCTGGGCCTGGTCCATCACCCTGCACATGTATTTCTGCCTTTTCAGCCCGATGCCGTGCTCTCCGCTCAGCGTCCCGCCTATTCCTGCCGTGAACTCATAGAGTTCGTCAAGAAGACCCTCTATGATTTCGTGCCAGTCCGGCCGTTCTTCCGGAAAGAGAATGTTCACATGCATATTCCCGTCACCCACGTGGCCGAAATTTGCTTCTTGCACACCGTACTTTTCGCAGAGACGGGTGGTCTCGGCCATAAGTTTCGGGATCTCGCTGGTGGGCACCACCAGGTCTTCAAGACTGTATTTCGGGTAATAGGCCATTATGGCTTCGGCAAGACACTTCCTGGCTTTCCAGAGCTTATCCCTCGTTGTCCTGTTGTCTGCCACGAATACTTCAAGCGCCCCGTAGCTCATGCACAGGTCACCGATGCGCTCCATATCATCGGCGAGAACATCGGGGTCATTCCCCTCGAGCTGGATAATGAGATGGGCGCCTGCGTCATCATAAGGCAGCACAGTGTTCAGGAACCGTTCCGCCAGCCTGATGGATTTTCCGTCCATAAACTCGATCGAGGAAGGAATAACCTTTCCCTCGCTCTGGATGAGGGGTGCGAAATCAATGGCGGAGTGTACGTCGGGGAACGGAACCAGGAGGTCCACCACTTTTCCCGGCAGAGGCAAAAGCTTAAGGATGATTTTAGTGACTACCGCGAGCGTCCCCTCCGAACCGACGATAAGATGGGCAAAATCGTACCCTGTAGCGTCTTTCCTGCGTTTCCCTCCGAACCATGTCACCGTCCCGTCTGCAAGGACCGCCTCAAGGGCGAGAACAGAATTGCCTGTTGTTCCGTATTTCACCACCTTGTTGCCGCCGGCGTTCTCTGCCACGTTCCCCCCTATGAAGGAAGCGTCTCCGCTGCATGGGTCTCCCGCATACAGCAGACCTTCCTTCTGGGCCGCCTTTGTTATCTCCGCAGTTACCACGCCCGGCTCGACGGTAATGGTGAGGTTTTTCCTGTCCAGTTCAAGGATCCGGCGCATTTTCTCAAAAGAGAGAACGATTCCCCCCGCAAAGGGGACCGCACCCCCGGACAGTCCTGTACCGGCTCCCCTTGGCGTGACCGGTATAACATGTTCGTTGGCATACTTCATGACCGCGGCGACATGTTCCGTTGTCTCCGGGAAGACCACAGCCTCTGCGATATAGTCCCTGTCCCAGTAAAAACGCGGAACTTCATCATATGAGTAGGCGATCCGCTTCTCAAGGTCTACGGCCACATTCGATTTCCCGAGTATTTCAGCGAGGTCTCGTACCACCTGCTCCGTCACGGGAGAATAGTTCGGGCTCATGCCTTCACCCCCTCTTTTTTGAGACGCTCAATGAGCCTGGGGACAATTTCGAAGAGGTCTCCGCAAAGTCCGAGGTCGGCCACTCTGAAAATCGGGGCGTCAGGATCACGGTTTATTGCCACAATGTATCCGGCAGTCTGCATCCCCGCGAGATGCTGTACCGCACCTGAAATACCTGCGGCTATATAGACCTTCGGTGCGACGACCTTGCCCGAAAGACCGACCTGGTGGGGATAGCCAAGCCATTTCGCTTCAACGGCGGGCCTGCTTGCACCCACACCCCCGCCCAGAAGAGACGCAAGTTCTCCGAGCATCCGGAAGCTTTCAGGGCGCTTCAGTCCTTTGCCTCCTGAAACGACCACGTCCATGTCCTGTATATTGCCCTCCCCTTCGGGGGCATTCTCGAATCCAAGATTCTCCACCAATGACTCGAAAAGAGAGGAATGGATTTCGGGACGGACTATTTCCCCTTTTCGAAGGATGTCCGTTTCGGGAGCCCGAAAGGTCCTGGGACGTACGGTTGCCATCTGTGGCCTGTGAACAGGAGTTTTAATAGTGGCCATGACATTGCCGCCGATGGCTGGCCGTGTCTGGAGCAGCAAGCCTGTTTCCGGGTCCATGGCAAGCCCGGTGCAGTCCGCGGTAAGCCCCGTTCCAAGCTTAGCCGCCAGCGCAGGGAGTGTGGTTCTTCCCGAAGTGGTAGCCCCCGCCAGAATCACCTCCGGCTCCTCCCCTTCAAGAATGTGGGCCAGGACCTTCGTCTCAACTTCCTGGTTGTACAATGTCAGAGCTGGATGCTCAACCACCATTACCCTGTCCGCACCGCTTCCAATGACTGCTTCAACAGGATCCGTCAATCTGCCGCACAGAAGGATCGCGGTCACAGATCCTTCCACGGTGTCGGCGAGTTCCCGGGCTTTTCCGGTAAGCTCGTATGTTACTGAATGGATCTGCCCTCCACGGACTTCGCCGATGACGAAAAATTTATGCCCACCTGCCGGGCAGCGGATCTCTCCTGACATCATCCGATCCTCCTAGAGCACGGCAAGGTCGCGAAGAACCGCGACAAGCCGCTCAATACCCTCTTCTGTCCGTTTTTCATCGAACATCTCCGTTTTCCGTGAAATTGTAGGGTAGGAAATTTTTACAACACGGGTAGCCGATCCCATGAGCCCTGTTTCCTCCGGGGAAAGCTGTATCCCGTCAATTCCCGCGGATCTGATTTCCGCCCTCCGGGCACGTTTTTTTCCAGCGAGTGTAGGCATTCCGGGTTCATTGAGTGCATGGAGCACGGTCAGGAGACAGGGAAAGGGCAGTTTCTGACGCTGAATGCCTTCCTCCACAGTCCTGAGCACTTCGATCCCGCCTTCCACGAGAGACAGCCCGCTTACGTAGGTGCTGAACGGGATCCCGAGAATAACAGCCGTCTCCGGTCCGACCTGTCCTGTCTCACCATCAGTGGCCTTTTCTCCGGCAATCACAAGATCATAGGGACCGGAAATCTCCAGGGCTGCGGCAAGCACTTTTGCCGTTGCCCATGTGTCGCTCCCTGCAAAGGCACGGTCCGTGAGGAGAAAACCTGAGTCCGCACCCATGGAAAGACATTCCCGAAGAGCCTCGTCCGCATTCCGGGGACCCATGGCAATGGCTGTTACCTCGCCGGCTTCCCCTGCAAGAGTTCTCAAATCGAGTGCGGCCTGAAGGGCGTTCAGGTCGAGGGGATTGACGATCGCTCCCATTCCCTCCCGGACCATGGTCCCCGTTTCCGGGTCCATCCGCACGTCGTCGGAATCGGGAACCTGCTTGATCAGAACTGCGATCTTCACGAAATAAAACCTCCTGTCGAAAAATTCGCACCGCAGGGGAAAAACATGTTCCGGCGAGAAGAATTGAAGAATCTCCCGGGATTGCTCCCCTGTTCAGTTATTTTGTTATTGCTTTTCCCGGGCGGACCCTGTTGGACACCGAGAGGGTATACTCCCCCGAAAGCCCAAGATCTTTTTCCAGGTCAAAAACAAGGTCTACGCCGTCCATAAGCAATGCCTTGCACTCGTCAACGGCTATCCGCTCGAAGGTGAGAACATAGTGGGGGATTTTCCCCGGTCTTTCCTCGTCCTTCAGCACACGAACGGTGAAGGACGACTTGTCGGTGCATCCTCCCGACGCAACATTCACCACGACGGCTCCGTCTTTCACCGCGAGACTACCGAGGACGGCCTCTCCAAGCTGCCTCTGCCCGTCGGGAAAAGAGAACCCCAAGCAGCCTCCCGCAAGGATAAGAACCATGATAAACGCAAGGATCGATCGTTTCATTTTCCCCTCCTCCTTTTCCTGCCGGCCCCCGAATCAAACGGGGTTTTCCGGCTCACCATTTTTCCTCCATAATTTCGGCGCGTTTTTTCCCGTACTCTTCTTCTGAAATGAGGTGGTCCCGCCGAAGTTCCTCGAGCTCTCTCAGCCTGGAAGAAGGGGAATCTTCACCCTCAAGGGAAAAATCCAGGGCAAAAGTTTCCTTCCTCAGCTCCTTCAGGGCATTCCTTCCGCGGAAGAAGAGAAAGCCGCACCCCACGGTCCAGACAAGGCTGAAAAACAGGGCAAAGGGCTTCGCCTCCCCTTCGGCAGCCCAGGCAAAGAAGGCGCCTGCGGGCAAAAAGAGGACCGCCAGGACTGTCTGGGCCAGGATTGCAGTTCTCATACTCTTCGGAGGTTTCAGCTTTATCTTATTTTCCGCCATCCAGATCTCCTCTTTTTCTTAATGGTACAGGCAGGGAATACGGCAACCATGTCATGGCGAAACTATATCACAGGGATAAGAACCAGCACAGGGTGAAACGCGGCAGCGGTTCCTCCGGATCTGACGGAGCCAGGACCGCAGGAACCGCTGTTTTTATGACGGGAAACCGCCGCTTTCCCCCCGCAGGAGCGCTTTCCCCTCCCGCAGGCAGTCCGCGACAGAATAGACGAGCATTATTAATGAAGAGACGGGCATGCAGGAGTACAGGAGCGACTTCGGAATTTGAAAGACCGTGGTCAGTTCCGTAGAACTCAGGGTCAGCCTCAGGGAATACCGGAAGAAGACGGCCATAAAAGCTGTCCCGAGAATTGCTACCAGCAGCCGGTAGGCACTCCTGGCCCGATGGTTCCTGATCCTCGGGGAAATCCAGTCTCCAACGCAGAAATGCCCCTTCTCCGCCCAAAGGGACGCTGATCCGTAAAAAATCATGGCGGCGAAGCACATTTCCACGATCTCGTCGAACCAGTGCATTGAGACGATTGGGATGATGCCACGAACTGTCTCCGCAGCGCAGGTGAAACCTCTCTCAGAAAGGACGGTAGCGAGGTCGTTGGTGAGCCTCAGGGTAACGTTGGTGACCAGAAGGAGGGCAAGCACAAAGAACAGCACTATTACGAGCATGCGGAGCATGCGCCGGATCAGGAGGTCGGCAGAGCGGGAAAAGCCTGCCATGTCACATCCCTCCCATCATCAGACGGGGCAGGAAAAGAGATATGCCCGGCACGAAGGCGATGAGTACGGTGACCGCAAAAATCACCGCAAGGTAGGGCAATACCTCGCGGGAGAGGGGGATAATGCCCACCCTGGCGAAGTTGTCCACTGCGAAAAGGCACATGCCCACCGGGGGAGTCAGGTTGCCGATCATGATGAGCAGGGTCATCACCACGCCGAAATTGACGAGATCAATACCGAACATTCTCGCCACGGGCATGAAAATAGGCAGTGTGATCAGGAAGATGGCGTTGCCCTCGATAAAGCAGCCCAGCATAAGGACTACACCCATCATTATGATCAGCACGTGGGGCTGGCTCGCGCCCATGGCAACCAGGCCGGCTATGATCCTGTCGGGAATCTTCTGGTGGATGATCAGCCATCCGAAGAAATTGGCCGCCGCGATGATGAAGAGCAGGCTTACCGACTGTTGAAGCGACACGAAAAGGACACCCGGAAGATCCCGGAGTTTCAGATCCCTGTATGCGAACCCGAGGATAGCGGCATAGAAACACACCACCACCGATGCTTCCGTAGGGGTGAAAAAACCGGTCATGATGCCTCCGATGATGATCACCGGCGCCATTAAAGCCCAGAAGGCTCCCCGGAAACTTGCCCAGGCTTCCCTTGCAGGCGTTCTGCAGGAGGAACAGGGATAGTTCCTCCTCTTTGCCATGACAGCAAGGGCGGCCATCATGCCGAGACTCATGATGATGCCGGGGAGGAATCCGGCCATGAAAAGCCTGGCCACTGAGACTCCCGTGATGGCGCCGTACAGGACGAAGGGGATGCTCGGCGGGATCACGGGTCCTATTACCGAAGAAGCTGCCACCAGCGATGCTGAGACAACGGGATCGTATCCATCGTCCACCATGGCCTTGTGCTCGATCTGGCCGAGCCCTGCGGCGTCCGCTATGGCTGATCCCGACATCCCGGAGAAGATGACGCTCGCTACGATGTTTACCTGCCCGAGGCCGCCGGGCACGTGCCCCACCATGGCGCCCGCAAACCGGAATATTCGTCTCGTAATGCCCCCGGTATTCATAAGATTCCCGGCAAGGATAAAGAACGGAAT
>Ga0172382_10014319_pt1 | contig 10111 bp, 7 predicted proteins | sample Leawel138RmetaG_FD_122245 | JGI IMG/M metagenome (GOLD analysis project Ga0172382, IMG submission 122245) | Leachate microbial communities from a municipal landfill in Southern Ontario, Canada - Leachate well 138R metaG | ecosystem: Engineered > Solid waste > Landfill > Unclassified | place... | reverse complement strand
TTTTGCTTTCTTTTTTATTTATTATACATCAAAATGCCGAAAAAATAAAGATTATCGCAAAAAAAAGCATCTCCGTAGCGGAGATGCTAAAATGTTTATTTGTCAGTTTCGATTTGAGAACAGACGGGCCAAAAGCGGCAATAATTCCAAATAAAGCCAAACCAGGGTGAAAACCAAACCGAACGAAACATACCATTCCATCTTTTTCGGCGCTCCGCCTTCAACAACCTGTCTGATCATTTCCAAATCAAAGAAAAGATAAAGCGTACAAAGGAAAATAACCAAAGCTGAGATTAATAACGATATTCCGAAATTAAAAGCAATACCCATTACGGCCGATATCAAAAACAGCAACAGCATGCTAACCAATAACGAAATGGCAAAAATCATCAAAAACCTAACAAATTTACCCGTTACCTTAACCACGCCGGTTATAAATAACGTAACGACAATTGCCAAAACAACAAAAGTAGACAGCAGAGCCGCCAAAACGGCACCGGGCGCAACCGCCTCAAAAGCCAACGAAACAACTCCCACCAGCATTCCTTCGCCAAGACAGTATAAGGAACCGAAAACCTTGGCTGCTGATGGTATCATAAAGGCAATTAATGCAAAGATGAAAGTTGTAAACAAAGATATCATAAGCATTGTTGTGAAAACGCCGGGATTGGTTGCCATTAACCACAAACCGCCCAAAGCTCCCAGTAAAACCATGGCAATAAAGAACATCGCTCTCCGCGCAACCCCGCCATATGTTGCCGCTGCATAATCGGCGGAATAAGATTCGGAGTCTCTTAACGCTCGTCTGTAAACCGGATTATGACTGCGAAAAAAATTCATATTGTTCACCTAAATGTACTTTTTTAAATACATCCTTTCCTTATTGTTATTATATATTATATTATACATTATTATTATTATAAATTCAATTATTTTTATCTTTTTTAAAACAATCCGATTTGATCGTCTTCCGGTAAACCCTTAAAAGTTCCGATTTGGCGCAATTTTTCAAATACGGTCGTATTAATCTTGGTTCGGCGCAAAACATCGTGTTCCGAAGTAAAAGCCGCTTCGCGGCGGGCATCGGTAATCGATTTGGCCGTTGTTTCTCCCAATGATTCCATTGCTCTGAAGGGAATAATCAAACTATTACCTTCAATCAAGAAATCGCGCCATGATGATTTAAAAATATTGATTTGTTGGAAAGTAAAACCGCGAGCCGTCATTTCGAGAGCCAACAATAAAGTATTGTAAATTTCGATTTCTTTGTTGGATGCCTTTCTGTTTTTAATTTTGGCATCAAGTTCCTTAACTTTAAGATTGATTGCCGCATAACCGCCCGCCATTGCCATTACATCGAATTGCGAAGCCCGCCGTGAAAAATAAGCGGCATAATAATATATCGGACGATATACCTTAAACCAACCAATGCGCAAAGCCATAATAACATAAGCGGAAGCGTGCGCTTTCGGAAACATATATTTGATTTTTTTACAAGAATCGATATACCAATTGGGAACATTGTAGGCGAGCATTTCCCGTTCGTAATGAGATTCAACGCCTTTGCCTTTGCGAACGTCTTCCATAATTTTAAAAGCGGTAAGCGCCGGCAAACCCTTTGCCAGCAAATAAACCATAATGTCGTCGCGACATCCGATTAAATTGCGAAACGGAATCGGACCGACTTCTTTATTCAATCCGAGCATATAATCGCGGGCATTGCCGTTCCAAACATCGGTACCGTGACTTAAACCCGAAATTTTAATTAACTCTTCGACCGTTTTCGGACGGATTTCCCGTAACATTTCTTTGGCAAGCACGGTGCCGAATTCCGGCAAACCGGTGGTTCCGACCACTTCCTGAACCTGCGTGGCATCGACGCCCAAACTGGAAAGTCCCGAAAACAAAGCCAAGACCTTTTCATCGGCCAAGGGAATTTCTTCAACCGTTCGGAACGGGAATTTATCCGGTTCGGCTTCCGCATAATTCATTAAGTGCCGGATCATCGTCGGATCGTCATGACCCAAAATATCCAGTTTCAATAAATTTTCTTCGAATTTATGATAATCGTAATGGGTTGTGCACCACGGGGACGTTAAATCATCGGCGGGATACTGAATCGGTATAATATCGGTATAATGGATTTCCTGAGGGATAACGACAATACCGCCGGGATGTTGCCCGGTTGAACGTTTAACACCGGTAATTTTGCTGGCCAATCGCTTCACTTCACAATTTCGGCACTGTACCCCTTTTCGCTCCAAATACCCTTTAACAAAACCCCAAGCCGTTCTGTCAGCGATTGTTGAAATGGTTCCGGCGCGGAAAGCATGATCTTCGCCGAACAATTCCCGGCAAAATTGATGAGCCCGGCTTTGATATTCACCGGAAAAATTCAAATCGATATCGGGCACTTTATCGCCTTTAAACCCAAGAAAAGTTTCAAAAGGAATATCAACGCCGTCGCTTGCCAAAGGATTTCCGCACAATGGACATTCCGCCGTTGGTAAATCATAACCGGTACCGGCCTTCTGCAACACCTCTTCAAAAACTTCTGCTTTTGACACGGGCGGATATTTTTTCTTTTCTTCGCTATTGAGTTTTAAGGCCACAAAATGACATTTCGGACAATAATAATGAGGCGGTAGAGCATTTACTTCCGTTATCTCCATAAAGAATGCCACCAAACTTGAACCAACGGAACCGCGGCTACCGACGACATATCCGGCATCTTTGGAGTGTTTAACCAAAAGATGCGATATATAATAGATAGAAGCAAAATTATTGGAATTAATGCTGTTCAGTTCTTTATCGATTCGATTTTTGATATAATCCGGCAAATTAGTACCGTATAACTTTTGCGCTTTCCGATACGTTAATGCGGTTACGGCCTTGCGCATAGAAGGAATACCGCGATTTTTAAAGGAATCGTCACCGGGGGCAAACAAGCGTTCCGGAAACAAAGGAAACCTTTCGATGATGTCAGCAATCAAATTACTGTTGACAACGACGATTTCTTCCGCCAATTCCTGACCCAAAAAAGCAAATTCCTTAAGCATTTCGTCGGTGGAACGATAATATAACGCCGGTACTTTTTTTACATTATATAAAGGATGAAGTCCGCCGCCGACTTTCGGCGTATTGATAAATATCTCCCGGAATTTAAGATCTTCTTTATTTAATATATGCACATCCCCGGTGGCAACAACGGTTTTGCCTTTCGTCTTGCCGGCTTTAATAATCTTTTTAATCGCATCCTTAATGCAATTCTCACTGTAAGCATCATCGTCCGTGGTTAACAAGTGCATATATGCTTCGATGGGTTGAACTTCCAAATAATCATAAAACTCAACCGCCTTCAGCAATTGTTCGTAATCATCGCGAATGGCAAGATTGAATATTTCGCCGTTGGCGCAGGCGCTGCCAATCAATAAGCCTTTGCGATGAGCCTTCAAAAACTTTTTGGGAATAAGCGGTTCGCCGTAAAAATAATCGGTATGAGATGCCGACACAATTTTATTAAGCGCCTTTATGCCGGTACGATTTTTGGCAAGAAGCGTAATATGAGTGGGAAAGGCATGGCCGTAGGCTTCCTTTTCAACAATCATCGAATTTAATTGATTGTAATTGACGATACCGGCGGCTTGTAATTCTTTAAGCATCCGCAAAAATATTTCCGCCGTGGTCTTGGCATCATAAATCGCCCGATGATGCTGTGTCAATTCAACATCAAAATATTTCGCCACTGATTTAAGATTAAAAGTCTTCAATTTTGATGCGTATCTGGCCTTTGCCCATTGCAAAGTGTCAATACTGGGATATTCACCCGCAAATAAATTAAAATCACGCAAATTTTTATAGAGAAAAGAATTATCGAAGAGGGCATTGTGAGCAACCAATATCGAATCGGCGATAAATGTTTTAAAATCGGTTATTGCTTCTTGTATCGGCGGTGCCGAACGAACATCGTCTTCGGTAATCGTCGTGATTTCTGTAATTTCCGCGGGAATCGGCCTTTTCGGTTTTACATAAGTTGAAAATTCATCAACAATCATACCGTCCCGAATTTTAACGGCGGCGATTTCGATAATTTCATTGTAATTACTGGAAAGACCGGTCGTCTCCAAATCATAAACGACGTAATCGGCCTGACTGAGATTTATATCGGCATTGGTTAAGGCAATACGGAATTTTTCTTCATCGACCATTACCCCTTCCAAACCGAAAATTGGTTTTAAATCGGTATTGCGCGTTAATAAATCCAAATCGGGTAAAGCCTGCATATTGTAATGATCACAAACGGCAAGGGCACGATGGCGGAATTCCAGAGCGGCATTAACATAATCATTAATGTCCATCACGCCGTCCTGGGTGGACATCTTGGTATGGGCATGTAGTTCAACCCGCCGGCGCGCCGCCAAATCAGTCCGCTTTTTTACTTCGCTTTTCCCCAAACCAAGCATTTCACGGATTTTTAAAACAACATCTCTGGCAAATTTATCAAATTCAAGATATCCGAAAACACGGACGCGGTTTCCCTTAAAGCCGTGATTCATATAAAAATTTTCATCCAAATGGCTGTTGACATTAAGAAAAGTCTTAATCAACAAGGAATCATCTTCGTCGAGAAGCAAGGCTTCATAGATTTTATAACCGCCCTTAACCTCCTTAATTTCGGCTTCGATTATATCCCCTTCAACAACAAATTTGGGGTTTCCGTATTTCTGCGTGTATTCAACAATCTGCACTTCGGAAGCGGGAACATCCTTTAATCTGGTAACGGGGGCGTTTATTTCGGAATTTATCTTTCTTTTGCGGTATACCTTACCCTTTTCATTTTTTTTCTCATCGGAAATAATCTTATCATATGTTTGTTGTTCCGATAAAATTTCTTTATGGGTCTTTGCCATTTTATTTTCAATCATATCGCTAATCGGCACTTCAAATTTACTGACGGCAATTACAACTGCAACATTATCTAAATTGTATTGTTTAAAAACATCGATAATACGAGGCGTAAACCGTTTAACCATTTCCGCTTCACTGTCGTTGGCCACATAAATCATAACCGTATGATCTTTAAAGGTTGTGTTAAAACTCTTTAAAGCTTCATAACGGGGCCTTTCGGCGCAGCATTGCGCCAAAACATATTGATAATATTCCTTAAGTAAATTTTCGTTTAAATTTTTATTAATAAATGTATAATAAATATTAATATCATTAATATCATCGGTTTTTAATTTTTGAATTAAAGTTTGTTCCAACTGTTTTAATGCGGCGGCGCCGATAACATTTTCAAAAGAGAAATATACATTCCAAACCATTTCTTTTTCATCGATTTCAACCCCTTCCAGCCGGCCGCCGCGATATACTTTTGCATCCAAACCGATTTTATGTAATATTTCGTTGAACTTCTCTTGTTTTATACTCATATAATCAACCTCATAGTTATTTTCATCATAATATTATCAATATTGATTGCCTGTTGCGTTTGATTAATCCGCTTTTTATATCAGGCTTTAAGCAGTTCCTCCGCTTCATCCAAACTTTCTTTGGACGGTAGTAGCAAAAGAAGACTGGTTTGTTGACGATATTTTGCATATCCGGGCTTGTTGGCTAACAATCGCTTTTCCATCAAAGGGATACTTATAAACAAAAAAAGCAATGTATTAACGCTCGGACAAACAAAAAGATACCAATATTCGGGGTTAACGGCAACAAGCAACAAGTATATACCCCACCACATTAAAATCTCACCGAGATAATTGGGATGACGGCTGTAACGCCACAGACCGTGTGTCATTATATCGCCGGGAGAAGCGGTTTTTCGAAACCGATGCAGTTGGACATCACTGATTAATTCCAGAGAAATCGCCGCCAACGATAACAACAAAGCCAATACCTGATAAATATTGAAATATGAGTATTCTCTGACATAGTATAAAACCGGAATCATTGCCACAAATACTACCAATGTCGGCATTAAATTAATCCCGAATAAATTTATAAAGAACCAAAAACGGTTATTTTCGGTTTTATATTTGGTATAACGCCAATCCTGATGGTCGATACCTTTAAAAGTATAAGCCCAATTGCCGGTTAGTCTTATCGACCATAAAGCGATAACCGCAATTAATAGGATATTTCCCAAATTCCAAGTCTGATAATGTACCACCAAACCTATAACGATAACCAGCGGGGTATAACTCCAATAAGGATCATAAACCGAAGAATTTTTCATTACCATTCCGAAAAACCAAACAAATATCGTGGCTGCCACATCGGCGATAAACAATTTGAAAAGAACGGTTTTACCCGGAAGCAGAATAAAAACAGCAATACCAAGCACTGTAGCCATCATATAAATGACAAAAATCGCAATAAAACTTAAGGTTCTCTTTTTCATTGATATCTTCTCCTTTATTCGCTATTATATCATATTTGCCGCTTCATGTTAAGGAAAAAGGATATTTCCGTATAATAAATTATGCATGCAATAAAAACTTAACAGTTGATAGTTAATAATGAATTGGGATAAGATTCACATTTCTGAAACCGTACGATTTACCGTCGTTTTCATATAAAACTTTGGTGATTTAATCCACAATAAAAGGCATTCAAATATTAGAATGCCTCAGACTGTGAACACATCGGTCATATATATTAACGGGACTCAAGTAAAAGCAAACGCCAATAAAACAAATACATCAAAACGCAGATCAAGGTTATTTCAAGTAAATATCGGAAAAAATTAGAAAAAAAATTGATGAATTTTACAAAATAAACAGCCGGGATCAATATCACACGACGCCGGTAATTTTGTGAGCAGGTGGTATAGTGGAATACATCTTCATCAATGGACAAATCTAAAAACCAGCGATATGCCATGTTGAATAAAAAAAAGCCTGCTGATGCAGATTTTGTCAACAAGCTGAAACGGTGTTACGCCGTTTTTAATCAATCTTTAAATATTTTCGCGGTTCATCGTTCGCCTTCAATTTCGGAATGGTAATATTTAAGGTTCCGTCTTCATAACGCGCTTTAATATTTTCTTCTTTTACATTGCCGATATAGAAGCTGCGCGAACAAGTACCAAGGTATCTTTCCCGATGAACATATTTACCATTGATATCGGTTTCTTTTTTTGCTTCTTCTTTTGTTGCATAAACCGTTAAATAATTGTCACCGACATGTATTTTTATATCATTTTTATTATAGCCGGGAACATCGATTCTAACAACATAATCTTTTTCCGTTTCAATAATGTCGGTTTTCATTCTTTGCATATTTTTACCGAATTTTGTAACGGGAAAATCAAACCAACTATCCGTAAAAGCATCGTCTAACCACCAATTGTAATCATTGCCGTTCTTAATGATGGGTGTCAGTTTCATTTAATCTTCCTCCTTTTAAATTTATTATTAACTTTCATTATAATTTTATTCATCGGAGTAATTAAATGTTACCATCGGCAGCGGCATATTTTTTTTCCAGAATCAATAGTTTTTCTTTGATGTCAAGACCGCCGGCATAACCGGTTAACTTTTTGTTTTTACCAATGACGCGATGACACGGCACAATAATCATTAACGGATTGCACCGACAAGCGGCGCCGACGCTGCGGGCGGCTTTTTTATTTCCCATGGAAAATGCCACCTCCGAATAAGATGCGGTACCGCCGTAAGGGAGCAAAAGTAATTGTTTCCAAACGGCGATTTGATAAGCGGTCCCGCGAAAAGCGACGGGTATATCAAATACTTTTCTTTTCCCAACAAAATATTCCTGCAATTGCTTTTTGGCGGTAAGCAGCAACCGGGATACACCGGTCATAATAATATTCGGACTTAAACCGATTGCCGTTATTTTATTTGCCGATTCCTCAATAAATAAATTGCCGATTGGCGTTTTAAAATAAATTTTCATAAAAACTCCTTTATATTCCGCTTATATTATATCATGCAAATAATTTCTTATAAATAAAATAAAAACGGTAAAACTTGACAAATACCGGTTCTTTTTTTATAATGTTTTAAGAAGAGGTAATCGTGTTAATCATGAAAACAAAAAACAAAATATTATTGCTTATTTTTTCCGGAACCGGCAATACATTAAAAGTCGGCAATATGATTGCCACCCGTTTTAAAAAAAACGGTTTTTCCGTCGATATTATCGAAATAAAACATCCTTTTCCGGTCATTACCGATATTAACCAATACCGGTTCATCGGTTTCGGTTATCCGATTCATGCTTTTAATATACCAAAAATATATCGACAGTTTATCGCAACCGTTCCTGTGGCAAAAGCGGTACCGGCCTTTATATTTAAAACATCGGGAGAACCCTTTTCCTTAAACAACGCTTCTTCTTATCTTTTAGTTAAAACACTTCGTAAGAAAGGCTATCAAATCCGATCCGATACTCATTTTTTAATGCCTTACAACATTTTATTCCGTTATCCCGACCGGGCTGTTAAGGACATGATATTTTATGCGGAAATTCTAAGCGCGATAACGGTACAGAAACTGATTGAAAACAAACAAGACACACTCCGATACAAATTCCAACACCGTTTAATTTCGGCACTTTTTCGCATTCAGTATTGGGGGGCCAAATTAAACGGCCGTTTGCTTGGCGTCAATAAAAACAAATGCACACAATGCGGACTTTGCATAAAAAACTGCCCCACCGGCAATATTGTTATAAGACAAGGCAAAATAAAATTCTCGGGCAAATGCACGATGTGCATGCGTTGCATTATGTATTGCCCGCAAGATGCCATAAAAGCGGGTCTCCTTAGCCGCTGGAAGGTAAACGGTCAATACAATTTTAAAAAAATAGCGGCAGACGATACAATTAAAAAAGATTTTTTCTCGGAACCGCAAACCGGTTTTTTTAGTTATTTCCGAAAATACTACGATAATCTCGACAAACAAAAAGACGATGCCAAACTCCGATTGTAAACGGAGTTTTTATTTTTATAAAAGCAAAACTTCCGGCAATAATAAAATAAACGGAGGTTATTATGGCATACAGTTATAAAGGCGCAATCAGTTTTGGATTAATCTATATACCGATAACAATGCACAATGCCGTTCGCGGCAATCAAATTAATTTTAATCTGATTGAAAAAAACACGATGAGCCGCATCCGCTATAAAAAAACATGTGTCGATTGCAACGGCAAAGAAGTAAAACAAAAAGATATTGTAAAAGGATATGAATACGATGACGGAAAATATGTCGTCTTTACGCCGGAAGATTTTGAAAATATCAAATCAAAACGGGACAAAACCATTACGATAGCGGGGTTTGTAAAAGGGGAGGAAATCGACCCCGTCTATTACGATCGACCGTACTATATCGTACCGGGAAAAGGAGCTGAACGGGCTTTCGCACTTTTATGCCGTGCCATGGAAAAAGAAAAAAGAGTCGGAATTGCGAAAACGGTGCTCGGAACGAAAGAAACCCTAATTGCACTAAGAGTTAAAGGCGGCATTATGTATCTTAACACCATGCATTTTCATGAAGAAATTCAAGCGGTCCCTTACAAAGCCCCAACCGTAAAACTAAACAAACAAGAACTTACACTGGCAACGGCATTGATTGAATCAATGTCGAAACCGTTCGAACCGGATATATATATCGACGAATACCGGCAAAAAATCGAAAAGGCGATTACCGCCAAAATACAAGGCAAAAAAATAGTTGTTCGGGAAGAAGCCGAATTTAATCCGGCCGTTGATTTAATGGCGGCGCTCCAGGAAAGCCTTAAACAATATGAAACAAATGCCCGCGCCTGATGACCCCTTTGCCCGACGCTCCTTTTCGCCGATGCTTTTCAAAGAAACCGAACCGTTTAATTCCGAAGATTATATATTTGAATTAAAATTGGATGGTATCCGTTGTTTTGCTTATCTGGATAAAAATGAAACAACTCTCATAAACAAGCGGGGCAAAAACATTACTCCGAATTATCCGGAACTATCCGCTTTACACGAACAATGTAAAAATAAAGCGATTATCGACGGCGAACTTGTTTGTTTTACCGAAGGTAAACCGGATTTTTATCCTTTACAACGCCGCAGTTTGATGACCGACAAATTAAAAATTAA
>Ga0172382_10014318_pt1 | contig 10111 bp, 12 predicted proteins | sample Leawel138RmetaG_FD_122245 | JGI IMG/M metagenome (GOLD analysis project Ga0172382, IMG submission 122245) | Leachate microbial communities from a municipal landfill in Southern Ontario, Canada - Leachate well 138R metaG | ecosystem: Engineered > Solid waste > Landfill > Unclassified | place... | reverse complement strand
TGTCCTTTTAATTTTAATCGTAATTGATTTAATAAGGCGTGGGTAAATAAGGAGTTTAAATCTAGCAAGTTTTATATGGGCGGTGTAAAGAAGGTTGGAATACTGCTGATTGTGGCATTTGCCACACAGCTTGATACTTTAATGGTTGGCGAAACTGTGGTTTTCAGAGTTGCCGCAATCACCTATTACATTGCAAATGAAGGGTTTTCAATACTGGAAAACTGGGGCGCTTTGGGTCTTCCTCTTCCCAAACAGTTGAGAAATGCACTTGCAAAGCTAAAGGAGGATGGCGATGACAATCAATAAGAAACAGATTTCATACAACCGAACAAAACGAACACAAAAACCGCAGTATATTGTAATTCATGATACGGGAAACCCCGGCAAAGGTGCCAATGCCAATGCACATTTTACTTACTTCAACGGCGGGGACAGGCAATCCTCTGCTGATTTTTTCGTGGACAGCACACAGGTTCTGCAGGTCAACGACTATAACACTTACTATACATGGCACTGTGGCGACGGCAAGGGCAAAAATGGAATAACAAATTCCAATTCCACAGGCATTGAGATTTGTGTCAATTCAGACGGAAACTACGATATTGCTTTTCAAAATACGGTTGCATTAACAAAACATCTAATGACAGAACTAAATATCCCCATTGACCGTGTCGTCCGTCACTATGATGCAAGCGGCAAAAACTGTCCGACATCCATGAGCAAGAACAACTGGGCGCTGTGGAATACCTTCAAGGCACAGCTTGTTGTAAATACCGAACTTACAAGTGTTAATGATATTGTTTGGGAACTGGCGCACAGAGGAATAATATCTGACAGCGACTTGTGGCTTGAAAAGTTGGAAAAGGACAGTAACGCATACTGGCTGGCAAGAAAAACGGTGAAATATATGCAGAGCAATAATATATAGCAGATGCCTGTAGGAGTTTTCTCTTACAGGCACTTACCTTTTCAAAATCACTTAGTCTAAATTAAACTTCATCGCCGAAAACATACTCACCATGATAGTATTTGTTGATGTCAAGCCCCAGAGCCTCGATAACCCTGCAAGCAATGTTAAATGAAGAAGATGATAGGTTACGTTCTCCTGATTCGAATCTTTGATACTGACGAAGCTGAATATTTGCCTTATCAGCGACCTGTTGTTGTGTCAAACCAAGTTTTTCACGATAATCTCTAAGTATCCATTTTTCTTCAACGCGCATAATTTGCATTGCCATTAATATCACCTCTAAATATTTGATAATTAAATTATACGACCATTTGGACTCAATGTCAAGAATTATTTACGACCGTTCGGTCATAATATATATTTACAATTCTTAATGACGCAAAAAACATAGTAATAATACAAAGCCATAAGACTGGCAAATGCCCATCGAAGATTTTTTCTTCGGTGGGCATTATTTTTTTATGTATGGTTGTTAAAGTCCGGTTTTTCTTTGACTGGCATCTGAGGGGGATACCCTGTCAAAAAGCACATTTTCCTATGTGCGTTGAAGGAGGTGTCAGTTGATGACAAACAATGAAATAAAAGAAATAGAGATACTGCAGAAACGAGGGTTCGGATATACAAAGATTGCAGCCATCACCGGACAGCCTGTCAATGCCGTTAAGTCATATGTTGCCCGGCATCCAATGGAACTCGAAGATGTCTGTCTCTTCTGTGGAGAGTCTCTGAAGCACACTAAACATCGCAGGCAGAAGACTTTCTGCTCTTCTGTGTGCAAGAACAAATGGTGGTATGCTCATCCGCATAGGATGACAAAGCAAACTTTAAACGCTTTTATCTGTCCGGTTTGCGGTAAGGAATTTAAAGACTATGGTAAGCGCATCTACTGCTCTGTGGGGTGCTATGCGGTGGCCAGGAGGAAGAACTATGGAAAGCTATAGCGAGAGAATCACTGCCTTCAGACTTGCCATGAACATAGCAAACACTATGCTGAAAAGAGGCGTTATTTCTAACGATGACTTCAAAAAAATACAACAAGTTATGGCTGAAAAATACGGCATATCTTTGTCCAGTATTTTCTTCATATAAACCTTGCTATTTATAAGGTTTAGAGTGATATATAGTATGGTGAAAGGAGAAATCATATATGGATAGAAAGGTACAAAAACTCGAAGCAAATTTTCCGAAACAGCCAAAACTTCTTAATGTGGCTGCCTACGGAAGAGTATCGTCCGGTAAAGATGCCATGCTGCATTCCTTATCTGCCCAGGTAAGCTACTATGCCGAGATGATCCAAAACCATCCGGGTTGGAATTACTGCGGTGTGTATGCAGATGAAGGTCTGACTGGAACGAAGGATGACAGAAAAAACTTTCAGCGTCTTCTTGCGGATTGCCGTGCCGGGAAAATTGATATGGTTATTACAAAGTCAATTTCACGTTTTGCCAGAAATACGCTCACCCTTCTCAACACAATCCGCGAATTCAAAGAACTCAAAATTGATGTTTACTTTGAAGAGCAGAACATCCACACTTTGAGCGGTGAAGGTGAACTGATGCTTACCATTCTCGCAAGCTATGCTCAAGAGGAAAGCCGGTCTGCAAGCGAAAATCAGAAGTGGCGGATACGAAAGTCCTATGAAAAAGGTGAAGTCCTGCAGTGGCGTCATCTGTTCGGTTACAACATTTCGAAGGATAGGATTGAGATCAATCAGGAGCAGGCTGAGGTGGTAGCAGACATTTTCAGCCGTGCCATTGACGGTGAGTCCTTCAGCAGTATTTGCAGAAATCTGAATGCGAGGGGTGTTTGCACGGTTTTCGGAAAAAAATGGACAGCCGTCCGTATCTCCGAAATACTCAGCAATGAGAAATACATCGGTGATGCCGTTCTTCAAAAGCGTTATGTGAACAACCATATTGAAAAGAGGCTGGTGAAAAACAATGGCGAACTTCCGATGTACTATGCGGAAGGAAGCCACGAGGCAATCATCGACAGGGAGACTTTTGAAAAAGCACAAGAAGTCATAAGAGCCGCAAGGGAAAAGTATTGCGGAAAAAGACCACAGAAACGCTATCCGTTTTCAAGCAAAATCAAGTGTGGACTCTGCGGAGAAAACTTCAAGCATATTACCTGCAATGGAAGGTTCTACTGGAATTGCAACACCTTCCATGAAAAAGGAAAAGCCGGTTGTGCCGCCAAGCAGATACCGGAAGGCATACTTGAATCGGTTGCCGCCGATGTTCTCGGACTCGATTCTTTTGACGGAGAGGTCTTCAAAAAGCGCATTGACCGCATCAAAGTGCCGGGAGCAAACAGACTGACCTTTATATTTAAAGATGGTCATATCGAAGATCGAATTTGGAAAGACCGCTCCCGCACGGAGTCGTGGACTCCCGAGATGAAAGAAGTGGCGAGGCAAAGAGCACTTCAGCAAAGGAGGAATAAATAATGGCGGCTATAGCCCGTTCGGTAAAAGTAATACCGCAAAAGATAAACCCGGCAACAAGAATGCCGGATGTAACAATATCAAAGCGTAGGGTTGCAGGCTATGCCCGTGTTTCAACAGACAGTGATGAACAGTTCACAAGCTACGAGGCACAGGTCGATTATTACACACAGTTCATCAAAAGCAATCCTGACTGGACTTTTGTTGATGTATATACCGACGAAGGCATCAGCGGAACGAACACCAAGCACCGTGCAGGCTTTAACAAAATGATTAAGGATGCCCTCGCGGGGAAAATTGACCTCATCGTTACAAAGTCCATTTCCAGATTTGCAAGAAACACAGTCGACACTCTTACCAATGTCCGAACCCTCAAGGAACACAATGTTGAGGTGTATTTTGAGAAAGAGAACATCTACACCTTCGACACCAAAGGCGAAGTGCTGATCACTATCATGTCATCCCTTGCCCAGGAGGAAAGCCGGTCAATTTCAGAGAATGTCACGTGGGGACACCGGAAGCGATTCTCGGACGGTAAGATCAGTCTTGCCTACAGTTCTTTCCTCGGTTATGAGAAAGGCCCAGACAAAGATCATCCGCTTGTAATCGTGGAAGACCAGGCTGCTATCGTTCGGAGAATCTACACTATGTTCATTGACGGCAAGACTCCGTTTACTATTGCCAAAACCCTCACCGACGAAGGCATACCAACTCCGGGCGGCAAGGACAAATGGGGTTCTGCCGTTATTGAGAGCATCCTTTCGAACGAGAAGTATAAAGGTTCCGCACTTCTTCAGAAGAAGTTCACGGTGGACTTCCTTCAGCACAAAATGAAAGAAAACAACGGTGAAGTTCCGCAGTACTACATTGAGCATTCACACGATGCCATCATTTCACCGGAGGATTGGAATCTGGTTCAGCTTGAGATGGCACGGAGAAAAAGCCTCGGCAGACGATACAGTGGGAACAGCGTATTTGGGGCAAGGCTTATATGTGAAGACTGCGGCGGGTTCTTCGGTGCCAAGACCTGGAATTCCACCAGTAAGTACAAGCGGACGATATGGCAATGCAACGATAAGTTCAAGGATAATAAACCACGCTGCACCACACCGCATCTAACTGAAGATGATATTAAGGAAAGGTTCATAGCAGCTTATAACAGTCTAATACCGGACAAGGCGAACATTCTCGATGACTGCAGACGGATGATGGATGTCCTGACCGACACTACCGAAATAGACGGAAAGATTGCCAACCTACTACAAGAGGCCGAAGTGGTAACGGGTCTTACGCGAAAACTTATTGAGGAAAACGCTGCAAAAGCAATGGACCAGGCAGAGTTCAGCCGGAAATACAAAGGCTACGAAGACCGCTACAATGCTCTGAAGGAAAAGGTCGAAAAACTGCAGCAAGAGAGTGAACAGCGAAAAGCACAAGCGGATTCAATCAGCGCATTCATGTTTGAACTGCACGAAACCGATGAGCCTGTCACGGAGTTTGACAGTAAGCTGTGGCTTTCGGTCATAGACAATGTACTGGTCAAACATAACGGAAAGCTTCTCTTTCGGTTCAGAAACGGGATGGAGCTTGAAGGATAAACGGTTTAATATCATGCACCTTGCAACACAAGGCAGGGTGTTTTATCTTTGTGCCACATTAGTCTAGCCTGATATTCAAAACCTTATGAGAATATAATAACTCCTTTAGAAAGCCATATACTTTAACAAGCCGTAATTTCCAAAAAAGAAATGACGGCTTGTTTTAAAGGTGAAATAAAAATGGAAAATTTATAAAGATAAGCTTATGGATTGTTCCTCTATTCTAATAAACCTCTTTCATTCAAAAATTCCTTTGCTACTGTAGCTACATTTTTTCCCTCTACATCTACCTTATAATTTAGTCCTGTCATGGTTGCGTCATCTATAGCATTAGCAAGTGTATTTAAAACATCTTCGAGTTCTGGATATCTTTCAAGTGTAGCATTTCTTATAATGGGAGCTGCGTAATACGGTGGGAAAAATCCCAAATCATCAGTTAGTACTTTAAGATTATATTGTTTTATTGCACCATCAGTAGCAAAGGCATCAGTGACATCCATATCGCCATTGCCAATAGCTTGATATTTAAGGGAAACATTCATCTTTTTTGGTTCGCCCCTAAATTTTAATGAATATTTTTCCACAAGTCCTTCATAACCATCTTGTCTGTCAAAGAACTCGTGTTCTGCACCAAACACAAGATTCTCGGAAATCTTTGCAAGATCACTGAATGTTTCTACGCCATATTGCTGATACACCTTATCGTTTACCGCAAGAGTATATGTGTTATTAAACCCTAATGGACTCAGCCATTTAATATCAAACTGTTTATTAAACTCTTCTGCGACTACTCTATATGCTTCATCTGGCTCACCGATTACATCCATTTTTAACTGTGCAGTAAGTCCTGTTCCGGTATATTCGGGGTAAATATCTATCTGACCGTTCTTGATGGCCTCAAAGCATACAAATGTGCCACCTAAGTTAAGCTTTCGCTCAACCTTAATGTCTGTCTTTGCTTCAATCAGTTGTGAAAATATTTCACCTAGTAAAATATTTTCGCTAAAATCCTTAGAACCAATTACTATTTTATCACCACCGGAACAACCTGTTAAGGCGATAGATAAAAGAAAAACGAGTGCGATAGCCAATCCCATAAAATTTTTAAGTTTCATAATTTCCTCCTTAAATAAATTTATTTAGTTCGTTTGATAAGTTTCTTTTCTATTTTTGACATACCAAAATCAAAAACAAGTGCCATAATGACGACCGGAATTGCTCCCATCAGAATATTCATCATGTTGCGTGATTGGATTCCGCAATAAATGATGGTGCCCAATCCGTTTGCACCGATGAGTACACCCATAACAGCCACTGAAAGCGAGTTTACCAATGCAATTTTAATCCCAGAAAAGATAAGGGGAAAAGAAAGTGGAATTTCAACTTTAAACAACCGTTGCATTTTTGACATTCCCATACCACGAGCCGCATCTTTTAAGTGTGGAGAAACATTTTTTAGTCCGGTGTAGGTGTTACGTACAATAGGTAGTAATGCATATAACACAAGGCCGACAATCATAGTGATGTCTCCAAGTCCAAAAATGATCATCAGCAAGGCAAGCAACGCAAGGGATGGTATTGTTTGCAAAACCTCAGAAACCCAAAGTATGACCGAATCTAAAAAACGCACCCAATAAGCAATAATACCCATAATAATACCGAGTACTGATGAAATAAGAACGGCAATTGATACAATAGCCATATGTTCCAAAATACCCTCTAGCAACGCACCACTCATATTCTCGACCTCCTCAATCCACGAGGCGTAAGAATTCTTTCTAATAACCCTATCAGTCCGTTTAATATAAATGCAAGTATTGCAGAAGGAACTGCCCCTGCTAAGATATATTTCGTATTATAGGTAGAAAGACCGGTCCATATAAGATCTCCGAGCCCTCCTGCTCCAATCAATCCCGCAAGCGTAGCCCAGCTGACAATGTACACTGTAGACAGGCGAATACCTGTGATTATGGTTGGCAAAGCAATGGGGATCTCCACTTTAAACAATGTTTGCATATTGGTCATTCCAATACCGCGCGAAGCTTCCGTATAACTTTTATCGACTTCGGTAATACCGGTATAGGTGTTGCGAAGAATTGGCAAAATCGCATACAATGTAAGCACAATTATGGCCGGCAACATGCCAATGCCTATTAGAACCAAAGCAAATCCTAACATGACAAGCCCGGGGATAGTTTGTATTGTGCCTGCAAGGGCAAGAACCGGTCCGGCTACACGTTTATGCCGTGTTAGAAAAATTCCTAACGGAATTGATATCAAAATACCTATTAATATAGATATGCCTACCAATTCGATATGGCGGACCAGGCTTTTTAAAATTTCATTATAATTTTTTGAAACAAATTCTGTAAAACTCATTATAATACTTCACCCCACAGAGCCTCACCTAAAGCTTTTGCCATGCTTGTTCGAGTTATTAGTCCTGCAACGGTTTGATTTTCATTAAGTACAATAATATAGTTGGATTTGGACGAAAGCAGCCTATCAAAGGCTGTCTGCGCGTCTTCTTTTCTGCCAACAGTAATCACATCATGGGTAACAAGCTCTGCAATTTCTTTTCCCGGTTTGCCCAAAGCTTTTATATCCTCAATCGTTACAGTGCCGAAATATGTATCATCATCATTAAGAATTACTAGTGAATTTACATCTTTGCTGCTCATAAGTTTAATACATTCAAGGGTACGGCTTGTTTTAGGTACTTTGAAAACTTTTGTCTTCATAAAGTCCTCGGCGAAAAGCTTAGGTGCACCGTCCCCGTTATCCATGTGTTTACCAAGGAAACTTTTTACAATGGAATCCGCCGGATTTTGCAACATTTCTTCAGGAGACGCCATTTGAACAATCTTACCATTATCCATAAAAATAATAGTATCTGCTAGCCTAATGGCCTCGTCCATATCATGTGTCACAAAAACAATCGTTTTTTTCAGTTTTTTTTGAATTTGCTTTATTTCTTCTTGTAATGATTCGCGAGTTATCGGGTCAAGTGCCCCAAAAGGTTCATCCATTAAAATAATGGGTGGCGAGGCAGCCAGTGCACGTAAAACTCCAATTCTTTGTTGCTGACCACCGGATAATTCTGTCGGATACTTGTGTGCATTTTCCTCATACGGCATATCCACAAGTGCCAATAAATCCCGTACAATCTCCTGACATTTTTCCTTTGGATATTTCAAGAGTTTTGGGACAATAGAAATGTTTTGTTCAACAGTCATATTAGGAAATAGCCCTATTTGCTGAATCACATAGCCAATTGAACGTCTTAATTCAACCGGATTTTCCTTTGTAATATCCTTACCGTCAATAAAAATTGTTCCACTATCTGGCTCAATTAGACGGTTGATTGTTTTTAAAGTAGTGGTCTTTCCGCATCCACTAGGGCCTATCAGAACAGCAAATTCACCCTGATTAATATCAAAACTAATATTTTTGAGAATTGCGGTGTGACCGTAACTTTTACTTACATTTTGGAATTTGATCAATATTAATTTTCCTCCTCTTTGATTATTTTTAGTAACATAATAAATTGGCAAAAACAAACTGACAACTTATATTTTATACTAAAGTTGTCAGTTTGTCAAGGTGAGAAAGAAATAAAACCCACAATTCTATTCAGAATCATGGGTTTTAATCATATTTTATTTATTTATAAAGTCTGTTACGGCCTTTATACTTGATATATCACCAACAAAAATGATCGTATCCTCAGCTTCAAACAGAACATAGGGGCCAGGCGAAAGAATAATCTGATCTTCTCGCCTTATAGCGATTACAGTTGCCCGCGTTTCCTGCCAAAAATTCAGTTCACCAAGTGTGTGACCAATGATTCCAGAATTCGTAGGTATGACAACCTCATAATTATTAAAAGGATTTGTTTCCGAAAACTTTTCATTTATTCGCAAAATAGAACCGGCAATGTCAATTATCTGCTGATTAGTATTCTTCTGCTGTTCTATTAAATTAATTAGTTTTTTTTGCATTGATCGAATATTATTCTGTTCACCGAATTTCGCAACATATTCCTTGGCATTTTCTGCGGATAAAACAAATGCACCGCTATTTTGCTTTATATCAACAATGTGCATATCTTCAAGTAGTTTCATAGCCCTGCGAATTGTTTCAGGAGATACACCATATTCAGAAGACATAATTGATCGTCCATATACTTTGGTATTTTCCTTCAATTCTCCCTTTGCAATTCGCAAAGCTATATCAAGTGCTATCTGAGCATATACCGGAGCAACTATATTATTTTTCATGCTTAATCACCTTTCTAAGTGGACTTAAGATTTATTATACCTAAAATTTATTAAAAATGCAAGCATGGTAGCTCTTATCATAAGACAATATATATTTGCCAATACGAAGACCGCTACAATGGTCTGAAGGAAAAGGTCGAAAAACTGCAGAGGCAGAGCGGACAGCGAAAAGCACAAGCGGATTCAATCAGCGCATTCATGTTTGAGCTACACGAAACCGATGAGCCTGTCACGGAGTTTGACAGTAAGCTGTGGCTTTCAGTTATTGACAGCGTGGGTGTAAAGCGTAGCGGAAAGCTTCTCTTCCGGTTCAGAAACGGGATGGAGATTGAAGGTTAAAGAAAAAACAGATGCCGGAAAACAAATCCAGCACCTGTTTTTTGTGAATATAACAATCTTAGTACTTGATAAACTTATCCCCAAGCACACCGCAGATACTGCATTTATCCGGACGAGCTTTCTCAATATTTCCGCAGACAGGGCAAAGATAATAAAAAACCTCTTCCGCTTGATCCAGGTTTTCCAATGCTTCTTTGTAAAGTTTTGCATGAACCTCTTCCGCTTTCATCGCGAAGGTAAAGGACATAAGAGCGGCCTTGTTTCCTTCCGCTTCTGCTTCCTTCACAAAATCCGGATACATTTCCTTATATTCGTGAGTTTCACCTGCAACAGCATCCAACAAATTATCTGCGGTGGTGCCCACTTTTCCGGCAACTTCGATATGCTTCAGCGCATGTAGTGTCTCGGCATCAGAGGCTGCCTTGAACAGCTTGGCTGCATTTAGTTTTCCATCTTTTTCAGCTTTCTTTGCGTATGC
>Ga0172382_10014317_pt1 | contig 10111 bp, 7 predicted proteins | sample Leawel138RmetaG_FD_122245 | JGI IMG/M metagenome (GOLD analysis project Ga0172382, IMG submission 122245) | Leachate microbial communities from a municipal landfill in Southern Ontario, Canada - Leachate well 138R metaG | ecosystem: Engineered > Solid waste > Landfill > Unclassified | place... | reverse complement strand
TGGGGCATGACCGAGATGTCGCCACTCGGAACACAGAGCAAGCTGCAGGCGAAGCACTTGTCATTGCCCGATGCCGAACAGCGCCAGATCAGGCGCAAGCAGGGTCATGCCATCTTTGGAGTCGATCTCAAGATCGTGGACGACTCCGACAAGGAGCTGCCATGGGACGGCCGGGCGGTGGGCCATCTGATGACCCGGGGCCCCTGGATCGTGTCGAGCTATTACGGTAAAGAAGACGTGCCCGTCTTGCGTGATGGGTGGTTCCCCACCGGAGACATGGCCACCATCGATCCGGATGGTTATATGCAGATCACCGATCGCAGCAAGGATGTGATCAAGTCCGGCGGCGAATGGATCAGCAGTATCGACCTCGAGAATATCGCGATATCCCACCCTGCCATCATGCAGGCCGTTTGTATTGCCTTGCCCCATCCCAAGTGGGATGAGCGCCCGTTCCTCGTGGTTGTGTTGCGCCCCGGAATGGCGTGCACGCGTGAGGATTTGCTGGCGTTTTATCAGGGCAAGGTTCCCAAGTGGTGCATTCCTGACGACGTTGCCTTTGTTGATGAACTGCCCATCAGCGGTACCGGGAAGGTGCTGAAGAATCGGGTGCGGGACCAGTTCAAGTCGCATCATTTACCCACGACGTAGCGGCGTCGATGCCGCTGCGTGCTGAAGCAGCACGCGCATCCATTGCGCTTGAACGGCTCGATGAAGGCATGGGAGGGCTTTCTCGGACGTGGTGTACCTGTTTGTCATGTTCGTTTCTCAGCCCGCTGCTGACAACTGGCCGGGACGATACATGGGCAAACGCTTCCTCCCTGGCTTTGGTATATCAGGAGACAGACAAATGAGAAGAACCGTCGCACAGAAGCACGACAGCAACAAAACCGGTACGGCAACGTCATCGGTGCAGCCCAACCGCCGCAGGATGCTGGCGGGCGCCGCCGGCCTCTGCCTGGCCTCGATGGCCGGCCCGATCCGGGCCAGTGACAACAGGACCATCACTTTGGTGGTTCCCTATCAGGCCGGCGGCAATTCCGATGCGCTGGGCCGCGCGATCGGCGCTGCCGCTGCCGAAGAAATGAAAACCACGGTCGTTGTCGAGAACAAGGCGGGGGCAGAAGGCCAGATTGGAGCGCAGGATGTGATGCGAGGTCCGAAAGACGGCACCCGGGTCCTGCTCGCAGGGGCCGGCTCTTTGCTGCTGCTGCCGGAACTGCGCCACAACCCGCCCTATGATCCCGTCAACGATTTCACCCCGATTGCCGGCAATATCGAATTCTCCTTCTTCCTGTATGTGCATCCGAGCGTTCCGGCAAACACCCTGGAGGAATTTGTTGACTACGTCAAAGCCAATCCTGGAAAAGTCAATCTGGGTACCGGCAGCAATACCTCGATCATGTCTACCGACTTTCTCTTCAATGCCGTTGGCGGGAAGGTGGAGCGCATTGCGTACAAGGGGGAAACCAGTTCGGCGCAGGATCTGCTGGCGGGTCGCATTCAAGGAGCGATTGCGACTGCCGCCTTGCTGACGCATGTCAAAAGCGGCGGCCTGAAGGTGCTGGCAACGACTCTGACCCAGCGCAGCCCACTGGTGCCCGATGTGCCGACCGTGGTCGAATCCGGTTTTCCGGAGCTGCCGTTCGGCGGCGGCTGGCTGGGTGTCTTTGGTCCGGCCAACATGCCCGATGAAGCCTTCGAGCGTGTGAACAAGGGTTTTACGGCTGCCTTGAACCGGCCGGACATGGCGGAAATGTACCGACAACTGGGGCTGGTCTATACGCCGATGAGCGCCGAACAATACAAGCAATACATCAAGGACCAGACCGCCATGTACAAGCGGATGGCCGTTGAACTGAACATGCCCAAGCAATAAGCGGGATGGCCCAGGGACGGGTAACGACAATTGCCCTCGTTGCACCGTCTCATCCTGTTTGGCATCTGCAGCCGTTTGCAGCCCTGATGTTTTTTCCTATCCGAGACGTTCCATCATGAAACCGACAGATTCCTCCGCCACCGACCCTGACTTCTCGCCGGTTGGCGAAGCCGCTCGCCGCGCCATCGTTGGCGACCAGTGGGTCGACAGTGCCAATGCCGAAATGAATGCGTTCGATCGCGAATGGTACATCTACACCAACAATCAGTTATGGGGCCGTACCTGGGCGCGAGGCATCATCGAGCATCGCGAATTGAGCCTGGTGAACATGGCAATGCTGGCCGGCCTGGGCCGCATGGAGGAATTTGAAATTCATTTCCGCATTGCGCTCGAACGCACCAAGGTTCCACTGATTCAGATTCGGGAACTTCTATTGCACATCACCATGTATTGCGGCATTCCGATAGGGCGTGATTGCTTTGCGATTGCACGGCGCGTGCTCAAGGAAAAGAATGTCGATCTGTCTGGGCTTGATTGAAAGCCACAGGATCCAGCGGCCTGCCGCTTGAATTATTCCGGCTTTCCTTAGGAACAATTCTACGAAGTAGATAAGTAGCTTGAGAATAACACCACAGGAGACAACACAATGACTCGTTATTCACGTACATGGAAAGCCGCGCTGCTTGCCGCGTTGCTAGCCCCCGTGTTCACGGCGGGGCCGATGTCCGAGGCGCTGGCGGCTGAAGGAGACTACCCGGAAAAAACCGTCCATATCGTGGTCCCGTACGGGCCGGGCGGCAACACGGATGTAACGACCCGCCTTATTGCACAATCGATCTCCCAATCGATCAACAAGCCGATCGTCGTCGATAACCGTCCGGGCGCCGGCGTTACGGTAGGCTCCGCGTTTGTAGCCAGATCGACACCGGACGGATACACATTCCTGGTCACCACGCTTGCTCATGCAATCAACCCTTCGATGTATCCCGATCTTCCCTATGACTCGGAAAAGGACTTTGTACCCATCGCGTTGATCGGCAAGGTTCCGCTGGTGCTGTCGGTGCGGCCCCAGTCGCCGGCAAAGGACCAGCAAAGTCTGATCGAGATGCTGCAGAAGGGTCCAGGCCAGTACAGCTTCGCTTCTTCCGGCGTGGGGAGCCCGATGCATATTGCCGGCGAATTGTTCAAAAGGGAAAGCAAGACGGACGCCAACCATGTTCCCTATAAAGGCGAAGCCCCCGCCCATACGGATGTCATGGGCGGCCATGTGGATTATTCGCTGGGAACCATAACCGCTACGGTACCCTTGGTGCGCTCCGGTTCTCTCAGGGCGCTGAGCATCGCTTCCGCCCAACGGTCCGATCTGCTCCCGGATGTGCCGACCATGAGCGAAGCGGGCCTGCCAGGATTCGAGGCTTATACCTGGACGGCGTTGCTGGCACCCGCTGGAACGCCTCAGCATGTCATCGCCTTCATGAACCGCGAAGTCAACAAGGCGCTTGCCAATCCGGACCTCATTGAGCGCCTCACCAATCAGGGGACGGAGATCGAAGCGGGGTCCACCCCAGAATCCACGCGGGAGTTCATGCAGGCTGAAGCCAAGAAGTGGGGTGCCATCATGAAAACGCCATAAGCGATCCGCAGGCGACATCATGACCCTCGGTGTTCCGCAAGGTACCCAGAAACGGCCATCATGAAGGTCTGATCAGGGGGGCCCCGGCCGAGAACGGTCGGCCGCCGCCTCAAGAGGGAGGGAAGCGGCGCCATGCCACGAGCCGGGTTTCCCCGGTTCGAGGTGGCGCCCTTGGGCCATTCGGCCCAAGGGGACCGCAAAAATGGTATCGTTCCACGCAAGAATATTCCACGCGGTTCAAGGCGCCGGGCCTTCGCGGCATGCGTGGCTGCATCGCTCGATGCTTGCGAATCGCCCATGAGCCCTGCCGTCTTCAAATGATGATTGTGTCCGGGTGGTGCGCGCTGCCCCATCGATGCCGCATTCATCGACAGTACGACAGACATCGTTCTGACGGGCTGCAGGTGTAGAAAGTAGCTCAGGGTTCCAAAAGGCCGATCTGCATGGCTTTGATCTGCAGCGCGAGGTAGCGGGAAAAAATCCGGCATTGGGAGAATGCGCCGCCTGTGAACCACAGGCCTGGCTGGTCGGTGCGCTTCCACATGTTGCGCAGCTCTTGGGAGTGGTCGAAACCCCAGATGCGGCCGACGCGCTTTGCCACGGATTCGCCGAAGAGTGTTTCAAGCAAATGCTCGGGGCCTTTGTAGCCGGTGGCCAGAATCACCAGGTCAGCGCCGAGAACGCGCCCGTCTTCGAGCTGGACGCCTTCCGTCTCAAACGCCGCGATGTCGGCGTATTGCAGCAGTGAAATCTCGCCATTCGCGATGAGGTCCGAACAGCCGACATTGAAGTAGTAGCCGCCGCCGCGCTCCCGGAACTTGAGCGGCCAGCCGGTTTCATCGAGGTCGAGCTTGAATCCCGCTTTTGTCAGCCGCTCATGCAGCGGAGCATCGTGGCGTCGTGCTTTCTGGGTGAGCAGCCGGTGGGATTGTTTCAGCACGGCGAGCGGAATCGAGCTGCTGATGAGATCGCGGTCGGCAGGCGGCGGGCCTTCGCCATAGAAAATACCATCGTAAAGCTGCGCGCTGGGCTCGACATTGACGACTTCGGTAGGGCTGCGCTGCACCATCGTCACTCGTGCGCCGCAGCCGTGAAGGTCTTGTGCGATGTCGTGCGCGCTGGTGCCGGTGCCGAAGACGAGCACATTCTTTCCGCTCCATGCTCTGCCATCGCGGAAAGCACTGGAGTGCAGCACGGCGCCGCCGAATCGTTCGAGCGTCGGAATTGCCGGGATGTTGGGCGTGCCGCTGATGCTTGTCGCCATGACGATATGGCGTGGACGCATCACCCGGATGGAACCGTCGGCCAGTCGCAAGCGGGCTTCCCAGAGGCCGGCAGCATCGTCGCGGGTCGCGCCCTCGAACGATGTGCTCGTCCAGAAATCGATCTCCAGCGCATCGACGTAAAACTCCAGCCAGTTGGCGATCTTGTCCTTTGGTATGTAATTTGGCCAGGAGGAAGGAAACGGCAGGTAGGGCAGATGATTGCTGGGCGTCATGTTGTGCAGCTTGAGCGCATGGTATCGAAGGCGCCAGTTGTCGCCCACGCGAGCCACGCGATCAATGACCAGGGTTTCCACGCCCAGCGCTTTGAGCGACGCCGCGGCCCCCAGGCCGGCATGGCCTCCCCCGACAATCAGAACCTCGGGGTCATGATCCGCATAAAGCCGGTCTTGATTGCGCCGATCCAGCCAGTTCGGCCCGTGCCAGTCTCGCTCAAAAGGCGGTTCTTCCCGGCGCAGCCGCTCGGTTTCCTCGTCATGACCCGCCAGACTGTTCAATGCCGTGAGCAGCGTCCAGGCCGCCGCCTCGGTTTTCACGATGTCGTCCCGCCTGATGCGGACGAGGCCTTGACCTTCCCCCACGGAGGTCTTGAAACGCAAGAATGCTTCTATCACGGGTTCGCCGGCGCGCTCTGCATCCAGAGGAGGACTGCGTGTGGGGTCGAGCTCGATATCGCGGAGACCGCTGCCGCTGGCCGCTTCCAACAGCTTGCCGGCCAGCTCGGTCTGCCCGCTGACCGTGCCGAAGTTCCAGGTGAGCGCGAGCAGATCGCGCCAATGGGATTCCGGACGAAACAGCGCCTGCAATTGCGCCGCGTCGCGCGCCTGCAGTGCTTCGTTGAATCGTTCCAGCCAGGCCGTCGCAACCTGGTGAGCACAGCAGTTCTGCAATTTCAATTCCGAATCCACGCCCTGGCCTTTTTCTGAATTACATACGCTACGTAGCGTATCTTATATCAAGCAATTCAACGGTACAAGACGGCGGGATTTACCTGTGCGCCGCCGCTTATTTTCACAACTGCTGGCGTGACAATGCGCCGGCGGCGCGCGCGGGTTGGGAGAAGCGTCCGGTGCGCGCCGATTCATAAAATGGCGGCGGCCGGCGTCATTCTTGCGCCGCTGCGGTATTTGCCAACGGAACGGGATCGAGGAAGCGCTTTTTTTCTTCGGGCAAGTTGGCAAGGGAGCGCGCCCGAAGCCGTAGCCACCAGCCGGCCTGTGTTGGCCAGGCATCAAAAACCTGCTCGCCGCGCAGCCGGTGTTCGGCGTGCAGGGGCCAGTTCGGATTGAACATGGCTTCCCGGCCAATGGCGACGATATCCGCTGAACCGTTCTGCAGCACGTTCTCGGCCAGTTCGGGCTCGAGGATCAGCCCGACGGCCATGGTGCGGATATCGGCTTCACGGCGCACCGTCTCGGCAAAGGGCACCTGGAAGCCGGGGTAGCGCGGCGTGCGGACCGTTACGGGCGAGCTGGTGAGGCCGCCCGAAGAACAGTCGATCACGTCGATGCCGATCGCTTTCAGCTGCTTGGCGAAATACACCGTGTCTTCGAGGGTCCACCCGCCTTCGACGCCGTCGATTGCCGACACGCGGACGAACAAGGGCTTGTCCTGGGGCCAGACGGCACGGACGGCTGCAGCGATTTCGAGGGGGAAGCGGCAGCGGTTTTCGAGTGTGCCGCCATAGGCGTCAGTGCGTTGATTCGTCAGCGGCGAAAGGAACTCGTGCAGCAGATAGCCATGGGCGCAGTGCAATTCGATGATATCGAACCCGGCCTGTTCGGCACGTCGGGCTGCGGCGCACCACGCTTCTTTGAGCTCTGCCAGATCGGTTTCCGTGAGTTCCCGGGGCACCAGCCATTCATCGTTGACGGGCAGAGGGCTTGGCCCCACGACTTCCCAGGTGGTTTCGCCACGGGCCAGATCGGACTCGTTGAGCGGGCCATGCCCATGCCAGGGGCGCTGCATGCATGCCTTGCGCCCGGCATGCGCAAGCTGAAGCGCTGGTGCGGCGCCTTGCGAGGCAATGAATTCCGCGACCCGGCGCAGCCCGGGAATCTGTTCATCACTCCACAGGCCGAGGTCCCCATGGGAGATTCTGCCATTGGGTTCCACGGCAGTCGCCTCAACCATTACCAGGCCTGCGCCGCCGATGGCGAAGCGCCCCAGGTGGACCACATGCCAATCGTTCGCCATGCCATCTTTCGCCGAATACTGGCACATGGGTGCGATCGCAATCCTGTTCTTCAGCGTGATGGACCGGAGGCTGAGCGGTGTGAAAAGCTGGGGGTCGAGGGGGGACGTCATTCATTCTCCTTGTTTCATGTCAGCGGGACATACCCAGCAAAATTCTGCATGTATGTAATTAATGATACGTTGCGTATCGATATTAGAGGGATGGCCCGAAGACTGTCAAGAACCTCGTGACGAAGACGGTTCAGCACCAGCGCGCCGGTTCATCCCGGTATTGAGCCGGGCTGCGGATGACGGGGTTCCGCCGGCACAGCCAGCCAAAGCGATATCGGCGATGCTGTCGATGAAGGCGTCGTCGAGGGGGGCGTGGCAGACCAGCAGCCGATAGAAGATTGGGCCGTAAAGGGTGTCGATGGCTGCTTCCACGTTCAGATCCTTGGGAAATTCTCCGCTGTCGATACCACGTTCCAGCACTTCGCGTACGGCGGCCCGGCGCTGCTTGACGTACCCTTCGATGAACGCGTGGGCGGCATTGGGATCACAGTAGCCTGCTGCGATCAGGTCACGGACGACGCGTCCGGTTTTGCCGCGATAGACTTTGGCTACACGATGCATCTGAGTCTTGATATCGGTGATCGGCGAGTCTGATCGCGGGAAGGCGACCTGCGGCAGCGCGGCCTCGAGAAACGCGGCAACGGCGAGCGACTCGCGGCTCGGCCACCAGCGGTAGATCGTCGTTTTGGCGGATCCCGCCCGCGCAGCGACCCCTTCGATGGTGAAAGACGACATGCCGTGTTCTTCCAGCATCTCGTAGGCCGCTTTGAGAATCGCCATCCGGGCCTCTTCGCCGCGGGGACGACCCCGGCGGCGAATTGAGGAAGGGGAATCCATGTGCTTCGAACTGGGCGCAGACATCTATAAGCCAGGAAGTATCAAGTGCTGATGATCAATGATACACAATGGTGTCCGCCTGATCTGATTTGCCGCCGGCGGAGCCCTGGTTATGAATGACCACCAACGCAAAACACCCCGAAGCCGGGCAGGTAGCGGCTTTGGGGTGTGAACTCGACGGCGGGCGGGTTTGCCCGCCTGGACCGCTTACTGCTGGGGCAGCAGGTCGACGCTCTTGACCAGGTCGCCCACACGCTGCACGTCACGCTGCAGCAGTGCCTTGAAGGGCTCGGGTCCGCGCTCGTCGGCGGACGGTGCGTCGGCTGCCAGCGATTCCAGCCGCTCCTTGAAGTCTGGGCTGTCAATCACTTCGGACAGGGCTGCGGTCAGTTTCTCGACGATGTGATCGGGGGTGCCGGCGGGGGCTACCAGGCCGTTCCAGATGGTCAGGTCGAACTCAGGCAGCCCGCCTTCTGCGAAGGTGGGGATTTCCGGATTCTGGGGAAGACGGCTGGCGCCGGTCACGGCAATGGCGCGGGCGCGGTTGTCGGCATGCAGCGGCAACAGCGTGACGGTCTGGTCGATGACGCCTTCGATTGTGCCGCTCATGAGGTCGATGAGGGCAGGCCCTGTACCGCGATAGCCGATGAGCTCGCCGGGCGCCTTGGCATGGTGCAGGAACATGGCTTCAGCCAGGTGCGCTGTGCTGCCGGGACCGCTCGACCCGAAGTTCAGCATGTTGTCGGGGTCGGAGCGCATGCGTTCAAGCAGTTGCGGGAGGTCCTGGATGCCGCTTTTATTGCTGACGGACAGGACCATGGGAACTGTGGCCACGATACCGATGGGCGCGAGCTCCTTGAGCGGATCGTAGTTCAGCTTGGGCTGAGAGTATGGCAGGATGGCGAGCGACATGTTGTTGAAGGCCAGGGTGTAGCCGTCGGGGGCGCTCTTCTGGAGCCTCTGCATGCCGATGAGCCCGCCTGCGCCGCTGAGGTTCTCGACCACGATGGTCTGATCCAGCTTTTTGGCGAGCTCGGTTGCGACCAGGCGGCCGAGCGTGTCGGTGGTGCCACCTGGCGCGAACGGGACGATCACGCTGATGGGGCGGTCGGGGTATTCTGCCGCAGCGACGGGAGCGATGGCAACGAGGGATGCCAGGGTGGCGGATATTGCAGTTTTGATCAGACGCATGGTTGTCTCCTTGAGATCACGTTGTGTGGACATTTCAGGGGGTGGCTTGACGGCGGCCGCATAGAGGCCGCCGTTATCGGTTCAATCGGCCATTGCGCGGCAGATTGCGCTCGTCATTTCGGTGCAGCTTGCCGTGCCGCCGAGATCGCGCGGTACGGCAAGCTTGTTGGACAGGACATGCTCGACTGCGCGCTCCACGCGGTCTGCCGCGGCGTTCAGCCCGCCGTCCGCATGCTTGTCGGCAAGCCAGCGCAGCATCAATGCGCCGGACAGGATGGTGGCGATGGGGCTGGCTGCGTTCTGCCCGGCGATGTCGGGGGCGGATCCGTGCGCGCCCTGGAAGAGTCCGTAGCGGTCGCCCAGCTCGGCGGAGGGGGACACGCCCAGACCGCCGACCGTGCCTGCGCCGAGATCGGAAATGATGTCGCCAAACATGTTTTCGGCGACGATGACGTCGTAGAAATCAGGCCGCTTCAGCATGTGGACAGTGATGGCGTCTGCATAGGCGTAATCGATTTCGACGTCGTCGTAGGCGCTGGCGACATCGTCGCAAACGGAGCGGAAGAAGGCATAAGTGCGGAGGATGTTGGCTTTGTCGCAGACGGTGACACGGCGCTTGCCGTCCTTGGGGGCGCCTTTCTTGCGGCTGCGCGACAAGTCGAATGCGAAGCGGGCGACCCGCTCGACACCCTTGCGGGTGACGACGATGGTATCGGTTGCAAGTTCGTCGCGCAGGATGATGCCGCCGCCCCGGCTGGCATAAAGGCCTTCCGTGTTTTCGCGGACGATGACATAGTCGATCTGGCCGGGCTGCCAGTTGCGCAGAGGACTTTCCACACCCGCATACAGGCGGATGGGGCGCACGTTGGCGTACAGGTCCAGCTTGAAGCGCAGGAGCAGGTGGAGGTCGTTGCCCACTTCGGTGCCGTCGGGGTAGGTGACGCCGGGCAGACCGGCCGCACCATGGAGGATGGCGTCCGCTTCCTTGCACGCCTGGAAGGTGTCGTCGGGCAGCACTGATCCCGACTTCACATAATGGGA
>Ga0172382_10014316_pt1 | contig 10112 bp, 9 predicted proteins | sample Leawel138RmetaG_FD_122245 | JGI IMG/M metagenome (GOLD analysis project Ga0172382, IMG submission 122245) | Leachate microbial communities from a municipal landfill in Southern Ontario, Canada - Leachate well 138R metaG | ecosystem: Engineered > Solid waste > Landfill > Unclassified | place... | reverse complement strand
ATACCAGATGAGATAAAAGAAAAAGTTAACGTTAGAATAAAAGAAATTAAAAAGACAATTATTATTTAAAAAGGGACATACTCCCTCTTTTTTTAAACCATTAAGTGACATTTTTAGCCAATCATGATATAATTTTATTAGAAGTTGGTTACATTTAGGAGAGGGGCTTTCATATAATGGTAAAAAAAACTAATCCTTTTTTAGAGTTTTTACAACAAGATCGTTTTTATAATATAATTTATAAAAGAATATTTGGCTTCTTCAAAGGAAATAAGGAATTAATTCAAGCTAGGTTAAATGATAGTATTAATTACATTACTGAAATTCAAGATATAGATTTGGATTTTATAAATGTATGGATAGATAATAAAGATGGATCTCGTATAGATTTTGATATAGCTATTTCTGTTGATTTATCAGTTACTGCTAGGTATGGTAAATATCGCGATATTGATGAGTTTTATGCAAATAATATCTGGATTACAATATATTGTACTGGTGACATCGAAAAAAAACTTAGCGATCTTAAAATAATAGGAATAGAAGAGTTTAATAAAAGTAAACCTAAAAAGCCATTATCAGGGCATATGGTTCCCATAATTTCCAGTAATGAATATAATAAATATGCAAATGACATCTTAGAAAAATATTATCCAGACGTTCTAAAGTCACCAATGAATGTAGATGTTGATGAACTTGCAAAAAGAATGGGTTTGAAAGTGATTAATCATTCTATTACTGAAGACGGTTCTTTATTTGGGCAGATTTTCTTTAAAGATACAAAAGTCAAGCTATATGATAGAAAAACAAAGTCAATGAAAAAATATAGAGTTGATGCAAATACAATTATTGTTGACAAGAAAGTTTCATATCTCTATTCATTTGGTTCAAGAAATATGACTGTTGCGCACGAATGTATACACTATGAGTTGCATAAGAAGGCTTTTTATTTTGCTCAAATGTTTGATGATGATTTGAAGTATATCCAATGTCAAGTAAAAGGGAGATTAGAAAATTCTGATACACAATCAAGTACATACTGGATGGAACTCCAGGCAAATGCTATCGCGCCATATATATTAATGCCTGATAAAACATTTAAGGCTAAAGTAGAAGAACTTTATAAATCATATGGTTATTTCCAAGAAAGAGATTCAATAGATTTTATCCAATCAATTATTAGAGAATTAGCAGAGTTTTTTGGAGTAACAGTTTATGCCGCTAGAAAACGCATGATTGATTTAGGATATGAAGTTGCTATCGGTGCGTATAATTGGGTAGATGGTAACTATGTTAGACCCTATAGGTTTAAAAAGGGTTCATTAAAGTCTGATGAAACATATACTATTAGTTATCGCGACGTACTTGATGTGCTATTCCAAGACTCAAGCATAGTTGAGGGATTAATATTTAAAAACTATGTGTTTGTAGAAAACCACATCTGTATTAACAATGATAAATATATTACAAAAGATTTATTTGGGAAACTTGTATTAACTGAATATGCAAGAAGACATATGGATGAATGTTGTCTTAAATTTAAAATAAAAACAGTCGGCTTTGCTCAAAGTAGTTCAATTACAACTTTTTGTTATTTAGGCAGAGACTGCCGACAGAATTTTGAATTTGAACTTAGCTTACCTGAAGATGAAAATAATGAAGTTATTACAAAAGGTAAATATAAGGAAAATATGGATTCATACTTAGAAGGAATTAATGAGATGAGAAAGATCTCGGGTATGAGTGTTGCTGAAGCAATCAAATTCTTAATGGATTATTTTGATATTAGAACTAAGGAATTAGAATTTGATTCGGGTTTAGATGAAAGAACAATAAGAAGATATGCAAACGGTGAGAATAAAGAGCCAAACAAACGAACACTTATTGCAATTTGTAGGGGGATGAAGCTTCCCTTTACTATTTCTGAATTACTTTTAAGTCGTGCAGGTATTACTCTTATCCCTGGTGATAGAGATGACGAGGCATATAAGGCTATACTTATCGGTATGCTTAAGCAAACACCTGAAGAAGTTAATGAGTTTTTAATTAATTCTGGTTGTACTCCTTTAATTAGTGAAAAATTATAAATTAAAATCGGACAAGTACTGTCCGTTTTTTTTAGATATTTTTGAGAGATTTTTATTTAATCTCTCTTTTTTTATGCCTAACCATAATAATTAAGATTAAAATTAGTGAATTTTTATTAAATTTCTTAGGCAAGTGCTGCCTTAGTGAAATTTGAAAAATAATGTATTATACCATTGTACAGAGAGATATTCTTTTTGTATTGATAGATATGTCTCACTTTACCTGGCCAGTAAAGGTTCACGATGAGTAGTATCTAATAACTAAATAATGCAACCAGCAATCGTGAATGCAGGCTGCAAAAATTGAAATGGAATCTACCATTTGATTTTTCAGCATGCCTTCTTTTGCTTATGTCATCTGACTAGATCTCCATTTCAAAAAATGGAGGAAAAAAGATGACAAAAGATGAAAAATTTATTGACTATGAAAAACCATCTGATGATAGACCTTATTATCTAGTTATTGATGGAAAGACAATTTATGTGAGCGAAGAACACTACCGTTTATACAAGCAACCATTATGGGCAGAACACAAAAGAAAAGAACGTGAAAAAAAATGCCGGGTTAGTAATGGTAGAGGTGGAGTAAAAAGATGTACATATGATTGTAGTGCTTGTCCATTTGCTAAAAGTGGAAATATATCAATGGATAAAATGTATGATGATTATCAATATGAGTTTGCAGATACTAGTCAAAGTATTATTGATAATTTAGTAAAAGAAGAACTATATCAAAAAATGTGGATTGCAATAAATGAACTTGGTGAATTAGATCAAGAAATAGTTACCTTATTTATGAACGGATTTTCAGAACGTTCGATTGCAGAAAAAGTTAATTTGTCTCAAAAAGCTGTTAATAAAAGAAAACATAAAGCACTTGATGATTTAAGAATTAAATTAAAAGATTATCGTTAATTTAGTACTCAAAAATAAACCTTCTGTCCTATTACTACTGAAAGGTGAAGAACTTTCAAAAAGGAGGGTAGTAATGGAAAAACCAAGTATAGCATCAATGAATGTAAATGAGCTAGTTGAAGCTTTAATGGCAATAAGCATAGTTGCAAAAAGTCTAGCAAAGAAAGTCGTGATGCAGTCAATCAAATTTGGAAAAACAGGAGGTGAAAATGATGGAAAAATCAGATGTAGTTGTAAAACTAAGACAAATTGCAAATGATCTACTAATGATTGCAGATAGTTTTGATGAAAAGAAAAAACCTATCTCACTAGAAGAAGTAAGGAAGTTTTTAGCAGATTTATCTAGAAATGGAAAAACAAGTGAGGTAAGACAGTTATTACTAAAACATGGAGCCAGCAAATTGACTGAAGTAGATCCTGATAAGTATGAAGCCCTATTAGATGATGCAAGGAAGATTGAAAATGGAAGTTAGAAAACACGCTATTCTTTCTGCTTCATCTTCATATAGATGGTTAAATTGTCCACCATCAGTAAGTTTAAGTGAAGGAGTTAGTGATGAAGTAAGTGAGTTTGCTCTTGAGGGAACTGATGCACATACTCTATGTGAGTACAAGCTTAAATGTGCACTAGACTTAATTGATGGCGACCACCCTTTGCCAAAGCTTGAATGGTATTCAGAAGAAATGGAAGAATGCGCTAATGGATATGTTGCATTTGTCTTAGAAAAAATTGAAGATGTGAAAAAAGATGGGAAAGATCCAATTGTCCTGATCGAACAAAGATTAGATTATTCTAATTTTGTTGAGAGTGGTTTTGGAACAGGGGACTGCTTAATTATTGCAGATGGTGCACTTCATATTATTGACTATAAGCATGGACGTGGTATACAAGTTGATGCAAATGAAAATTCACAAATGATGCTTTATGCACTAGGTGCACTTGAGTTATTTGGATTTCTTTATGATATAAACGAAGTTACTATGACAATTTATCAGCCAAGAAGGTCAAATATAAGCACATTTAAGATGAGTTCATCTGACGTATATCAATGGGCAAATAATGTACTTAAGCCAATAGCAAAACTAGCTCATATAGGTGAGGGGGAATTTAAAGCTGGTGATTGGTGTCAATTTTGTAAAGTAAAGACAACCTGTAGAGAAAGAGCTAATGAAAATATGAGATTAGCAAGACTAGAATTTTTAGACCCACCACTATTAGAAGATTCAGAAATTGAAGAAATATTACGAAAGGTTGATGAAGTAGTAGAATGGGTAAATGATGTAAAAGATTATGCACTAAGACAAGCAATTCAAGGAAAGAAGTGGAATGGCTTCAAATTAGTTGAAGGTAGATCAAATCGTAAGTATTCAGATGAAGAAAAAGTAGCAAAGCAAGTAGAACAGGCAGGATTTAATCCATATGAGATGAAGCTACTAGGTATAACCGAAATGCAAAAGCTACTTGGAAAAACAAAGTTTACTGAATTATTAGATGGCTTAATAGTAAAGCCAACTGGTAAACCTACGCTGGTTTTAGAAAGCGATAAGAGACCAGAATACAATCCGGCAAAAGCCGACTTTATGACAAACGAGGAGGAAAATTAATTATGTCAAATAAAGTAATTACTGGAAGAAACACAAGATGGAGTTATGCAAATGTGTGGGAACCAAAATCAATAAATGGTGGAACACCAAAATATTCAGTATCATTAATCATTCCCAAAAATGATATAGTTACTATTGAAAAAATAAAAAAAGCAATAGAGTTTGCTTATAAAGAAGGAGAGTCGAAGCTAAAAGGAAATTCGAAAACTCTACCAGCATTAAGCGCAATTAAGACACCTTTAAGAGATGGTGATATTGAGCGTCCTGATGATCCAGCTTATGCAAACAGTTATTTTGTAAATGCAAATTCAGCAACAGCACCTGGTATTGTTGATGAAGCATGTAATCCTATTTTAAATAGATCAGAAGTATATAGCGGTGTATATGGACGAGCTAGTATTACATTCTATGCTTTTAATACTAACGGAAATAAAGGTATTGCATGTGGTTTAAATAATTTACAAAAAATTAGAGATGGTGAATCTTTAGGCAGCAAAGCTAGCGCTGAAAGTGACTTTGCAACAGATAACTATGATGACTTCTTGTCCTAATAGCTTATCTATTGATATTGAAACTTATTCATCAGTTGATTTAAGTAAAAGTGGAACATACCGTTATGTAGAGTCAGATGATTTTGAGATATTATTATTTGGATTTTCTGTAAACGGTAGTGATGTGCAGGTGGTTGATTTAGCAAATGGCGAGATGATACCACCTGCCATTCTTTCAATGCTTACTGATGATAATGTAATCAAGTATGCATTTAATGCAAGTTTTGAAAGAATATGCCTTTCAAAATTTTTAGGATACCCAACTGGTATATATTTAAATCCAGCTTCTTGGAGATGCACTATGGTTGCATCAGCATACTTAGGATTACCACTATCATTACAAGGAGTAGGTACAGTATTAAGCTTAGATAAACAAAAACTATCTGAAGGAAAAGATTTAATAAAGTATTTTTGTGTTCCGTGTACGCCTACAAAATCAAATGGCGGTGGAACAAGAAACCTACCAATGCACGATAGTAAAAAGTGGAGCGAGTTTAAAAAGTACAACTTAAGAGATGTAGAAACTGAAATGGAAATTAAAGAAAAATTGAAAAACTTCCCTGTTCCTAAAACGGTGTGGGATGAATACTATATCGATCAAGTTATAAATGATAGAGGAGTTTTATTGGATATTGAACTTGTCGATTGTGCAATTAAGATTGATACTTTATCAAGGGACAAACTTATAAGTTTAATGAAAGAATTAACGAGTATAGATAACCCAAACTCAGTGATGCAGCTGAAGGAATGGTTATTACAGAATAATGTTGAAACTGATGATTTAAGTAAAAAGACAGTAGAGAAGCTAAAGGAAGTTAATGATAATAGTGTTGTAGGAGAAGTATTAAGCTTGAGGCAACAATTATCAAAGTCATCACTTAAAAAATATCAAGCTATGAAAAATGTTGTATGTTCTGATGGTAGGGCAAGAGGTATGTTTCAATTTTATGGTGCAAATAGAACCGGTAGATGGGCAGGAAGACTCATACAAGTTCAAAATTTACCGAGAAATTATTTAGATGATTTAGTTGAAGTTAGAGATTTAATAAAAAGTTTTAATATAAAAGCTCTTAATATGCTATATGACAATATCCCAGATATATTATCGCAGTTAATTAGAACAGCATTTATACCTAAGGAAGGTTATAAATTTATTGTTTCAGACTTTTCATCTATTGAAGCTAGAGTTCTTGCTTGGTATGCTGATGAAGCGTGGAGGATAGCAGCATTTAAAAGAGGTGAAGATATTTACTGTGCATCAGCATCACAGATGTTTGGTGTTCCCGTAGTTAAAAGCGGAGTAAATAGCCACCTTAGACAAAAGGGTAAAATTGCAGAACTTGCACTTGGCTATGGGGGATCAGTTGGTGCATTAAAAGCAATGGGTGCAATTGAAATGGGTCTAACTGAAGATGAACTTGAACCACTTGTTAGGATATGGAGGATGAGTAATCCAAGTATTGTTCAGTTTTGGTGGGATATAGACCGTATAGTAATAAATGTTGTAAGAAATAAGACATTTGATGAAGCATACGGATTAAGATTCGAATATAGAAGTGGAATTCTTCAAATTACACTACCTTCAGGAAGAATGCTTTCTTATATAAAACCCAAAATTGAATTAAATCAATTTGGAAGTGAATGTGTTTCTTATGAAGGTATTGGTCAATCAAAGAAGTGGGAAAGGATTCAATCATATGGTCCTAAGTTTGTTGAAAACATTGTTCAAGCAACAGCACGTGATATATTAGCTTTTACACTTTTAAACTTGAAAAGATATGAAGTTGTCATGCATATTCATGATGAGGTTGTAATAGAGGTTAAGGATGAAGACTTAGAATCTATAAACAAATTAATGAGAATTACACCTTCATGGGCAAAAGGATTAATTCTTGATGCAGATGGTTTTATAACAGAGTTTTATCGTAAGGATTAAGGAGATTAGTATGTTTACAATTTATTATGCTGACTTTATCGGTGTAGCAAATAACTGTTTATACCCTCATAAAGTTGAAGTTAATAATATCGAAGATTTAAAAAGAGCGGTATCAAGGGATTACGTTTGTGCTAGCTACAAAAACAATTATAGGAATAATAGAAACTTTATAGCTTCTAACTGTTTACCAGTTGATTGTGACAATGATCACTCTGAAAATCCAACTGACTGGATTACTCCAGATGATGTAAAAACTGCATTTCCTAATGTTAGTTTTGCAGTACATTATAGCAGAAACCATAACATAGAAAAATTAGGTAAAGCTGCAAGGCCAAAGTTTCATGTAATATTTCCAATTGATAGGGTAGAAGATGTAAAAGTTTATAGTAAATTAAAAAAACAAGTTAATGAAATATTTCCATATTTTGATGATGCAGCACTTGACTCTGCTAGATTTTTCTTTGGAACAAATAATCCTAATGTTGAGATTATTAAAGGAAGTATGAACTTAAGTGAATTTTTAGGTATTGATGAGTTTGATAGTGACTTTGGAATAATTAAAGAAGGTTCAAGAAATAAGACAATGTCTCACTTTGCATCTAAGGTTATTAAAAGGTATGGTGATACAGATAAGGCATATCAATGTTTCATTGAAGAATCAAAAAAGTGTAGTCCACCACTAGAGAAAAGAGAACTTAATTCAATCTGGCATAGTGCAAAGAAGTTTTTTGCTAGGATTGTAAAAGAGGGAAGGTATATTCCACCAGAAGAATATAATGTTGATGGGACATATAAACCAAGCGATTATTCAGATGTTGGACAAGCAATAGTATTGGGAAAGAATTTTGAAAATGAATTAAGATATTCTCCCGCAACACACTATATCAGGTATAAAGATAATTATTGGCAAGAAAGTGAGCCAGGTGCACAAGCTGTAGCACATGAATTAACTAGAAGACAATTACAAGAGTCAACTAATCTAGTGTTTGAAGCACTACAAGAAATGAAAAAGAATGGAGCATCAAATATAGTAAATAGCGCACCTAAATCAAAAGTAGAAAGCTTAATGGATGAATCGCAACTTACATCATATCAAAAGTACTTAGACGCAAAAGCATATCAGGCATTTGCTATTAAAAGAAGGGAATCAAGAAACATTACAGCAACACTAAAAGAAGCACGACCAATAATTGAGATATCACTTAGTGAACTTGATGCTGATCCATTCTTACTATGTACACCTAATGCTACATTTGATTTAAGAAAAGGTTTAGATGGTGCAAGAGAACATAGAGCAGAAGACTTTATTACAAAAATAACAAGTGTATCAGTAAGTGATAAGGGTAAGGACATATGGCACAATGCACTAAATACAATCTTTCAAAATGATAAAGAGCTAATTGATTATGTTCAAATGATTTGTGGGTTAGCAGCAATTGGAAAAGTTTATGTCGAAGCTTTAATAATAGCATACGGTGAAGGAAGTAATGGTAAATCTACATTTTGGAATACAATCTCAAGAGTGCTTGGTCTATATAGTGGGAATATATCTGCTGACACTTTAACTGTTGGGGTAAAAAGAAATATTAAACCAGAAATGGCTGAGATGAAAGGTAAAAGGCTTTTACTTGCAGCTGAAAGCCAAGAGGGTGCAAGATTAAATGATTCAATGGTAAAACAGCTTTGTTCTACTGATGATGTATTTGCAGAAAAAAAGTATAAAGATCCTTTTAGCTTCAAGCCTTGCCATACACTTGTTTTATATACTAATCATTTGCCTAAGGTTGGTGCAAGTGATGATGGTATATGGAGGAGATTAATAGTTATCCCGTTTAACGCAAAAATTAAAGGAAGTAGCGACATCAAAAATTTTAGTGAGTATTTATTTGATAATGCAGGAGAGAGTATTCTTGCTTGGATAATTGAAGGTGCCAAAAAAGTTATTGATGCAAAATACAAAATTAAACCGCCTACTTGTGTAGCAAAAGCAATTCAAGAATATAAGGAACAAAATGACTGGTTCCATCACTTTCTTGTAGATTGTTTGGAAGTAGATCCATCATTTATTGAAAGTTCTAGTTCACTTTATACACGATATAGAAACTACTGTATCCAAACTAACGAATACGTAAGAAGTACCACCGATTTTTACAATGCCTTAGAAAAAGCAGGTTTCAAAAGGATAGTAAAGAAAAATAAGCGTTTTTTTGAAGGTATTAAAATAAAAGATGATGCAAATGAGGATTTTTTAGACTAAAGGTTAACCTCGTTAACCTCATATATATAAACTCTCTATATACATATTTTTTAGTCCTATAGAGAGTTTTAGGAAATGACATTAACGAGGTTACCCCTTGATTGTTTTATGAAGGAAAAACATATAGAAACAAAGCTAGTTAATGAGGTAAAAAAGATTGGTGGATTAGCTTTAAAGTTATTTAGTCCTGGGTATGCAGGATTACCTGACAGATTAATTTTAGTTGCTTATGGAAAGATTGCGTTTGTAGAAGTAAAAGCACCTGGAAAAAGACCAAGACCGCTACAAATAGCTAGACATGAACAATTGCGAAAACTTGGTTTTAAAGTTTACACCTTAGACAATGAAGATGATATAGGAGGAATTATTGATGCAATATCAACCACATGATTATCAAACTTACGCAACAAACTTTATAAAAAATAATCCCATCTCAGCAGTTTTACTTGATATGGGTTTAGGTAAAACAGTAATTACACTTACTGCATTAAATGATTTATTGTTTGATTCTTTTGAAGTACATAAGGTATTAATTATTGCCCCTTTAAGAGTAGCTAGAGATACTTGGCCACAAGAAATTAGAAAATGGGATCATTTAAATAATTTGATCTATTCTGTTGCAGTTGGCAGCGCAGAAGAAAGAAAAATTGCATTAAGTAAGAAAGCAGATATTTATATTATAAATCGTGAAAATGTTCAGTGGCTTATAGAAGAAAGTGATATAAGGTTTGATTTTGATATGGTTGTAATTGATGAGTTAT
>Ga0172382_10014315_pt1 | contig 10112 bp, 8 predicted proteins | sample Leawel138RmetaG_FD_122245 | JGI IMG/M metagenome (GOLD analysis project Ga0172382, IMG submission 122245) | Leachate microbial communities from a municipal landfill in Southern Ontario, Canada - Leachate well 138R metaG | ecosystem: Engineered > Solid waste > Landfill > Unclassified | place... | reverse complement strand
GTCATGTGGCTGCTATCGCTCATTCCCGTGCATGAGCTTACCCTGGTTGCGGAATATTTCCGCAAACCGCTGGTAGAGGCCATCCGTTCCCAGAACGAGAATCAGCCTCTGGGCACCGAGAACATCGTGCCCGGTGGCGCCCCCAGCATCATCCCGAATTTTCAGCTCGCGCCGCGCATCCCTTTCGAGAGTGGCGACATTCAAGACATCGAGCGGCTCGAAAATCTCAAGGAACGTCTCGACAATCTCATCGAACATGATCCGATCATGTCGGAATACCGGCCGCAGATGCTTCTCGACATGACACCCGACGGGTTGCGCGTGCAGATCATCGATCGCGAAAACCGTCCCATGTTCGATACAGGCAGTGCTCAACTGCAAAAGGAAATGCGTGTCATATTGCGGCAGCTCGGGCCTGTTCTGAGCCGCTTGCCCAATGCCATCAGCATTACGGGCCACACCGATGCCCGCCAGTATGCAACCGGCGAACGCGAATACTCGAATTGGGAGCTTTCCGCCGACCGGGCCAACGCGGCGCGGCGCGAGCTGGTTGCCGGCGGCATGGATGAAACCAAGGTCCGGCGCGTGCTGGGCCTGTCCTCGACCGTCAACCTGATGAGCGATCCCTACGCGGACGCGAACCGGCGCATCAGCATTCTGGTGCTGAACCAGCGCGCGGAACGCCGCATGGACGAGCAGGAAGCCACTTATGCCAGCCCGAGAGATCTCAACGAAGTGCTGGGTGCCGGTGGTAGCGAGGCATTGGGCGTGCAGCGCGGCACGCCGGACGCGTCCATGGATGGCACGCCGGTGCCGTCCCTGATTCCCGGCTGGCAGCCGCCGGGCTCCGGTGCGCCGCTCATGCCTCGCGACGACATGCCCGGTGCATTGCCGATACCGATGCAGATGCCCGGCGATCCGCTGGATCTTCTTCTGGCGCCGCATGAAATGCCGTTGGCGTCCCGCGATGGGTCGCAACTGGTGGAAACTGTGGTACCCATGTTCAATGCCTCCGGCAATCCTTGATCTGCTGGAGTGTGTGGTGAGTAACATTAGGTAATAATGTCGTACTTCCCCGGCAGCCGTCGGGGGAAGATCGCATCGTGACACTGAAGTGTGTAAAGGGAATCGATCATGAGTGCAGGTGTGGACCTGAGTCAGTTTTTCGATACGTTCTTTGACGAAGCCGATGAGTTGTTGACCGATATGGAGCAGCTGCTCCTGAATCTGGATATCGATGACCCGGACATCGATCAGCTCAACGGTATCTTCCGGGCCGCTCATTCCATCAAGGGCGGCGCGGGCACCTTCGGCTGTTTCGGCATGCTGGCCGATACGACGCACTTGCTGGAGAACCTGCTCGACCATATCCGTCGCAAGGAAATGGCGCTTCGCAAGGACATGATAGACCTCTTTCTTGAGACTAAAGACGTGTTGACTGACCAAGTGGCCGCTTATCGTAACCAGCAAGAGCCCAGCCAGGAGGCTTACGAACGTATCTGCGCACAATTGCGGGCACTGGCGGAAGAGCGCCTCGGCGCACCCTCTCAGCCGGCAGGCGAGGCAGGCGCTGCGGCGAAGCCGGCCGAGGCGCCTGTGGCCGCTGCCGAACCGGCTGCGTCGGCTTCCGGCTCCGGGGATGTCCACGCCGGCGCGGCCAGTGGCCTGCCCATGAAGCTGCGGATCACTCAGCTCAAAGAAAGCGATATCGAGGCCCTGGCCGTTGAAATGGCCCTGATGGGCGAGGTACTGCATCAGGCATCAGGAACGCAACGGAGAGAACCTGACGGTCTGGCTCCGGACGACGACGGCTGAAGCCGATATTGCAGCGGTGTGCTGCTTCATCGTCAACGAAGATCAAGTGCACATCACTTACGAAGCCGTGCCTGCAGGGGGAGCCCCTAGCCTGGAGTCCGGCCCGGGGCCAGTCGCCGCGCCAGACGCGGGGAAAGATTCTGCCGGTCGGGAGCCTGTGCCGGTTCAGGCGCCTGCGGTGGATCAGCCGGCGGGCGCGACGGCCGACAAGCCAGTACACAAGCCTGCTGAACAGAATGCGGCGAAGCTCGCGCCGGCTGCCGGGGCATCAGGCAGCAGCACGATCCGGGTAGGTGTCGAAAAGGTCGATCAGATCATCAATCTGGTGGGCGAGCTCGTCATTACCCAGGCCATGCTGGTACAAACGGCATCCACTCTCGATCCTGTGCAGCATGACCGTCTGCTCAATGGCATCGAGCAGCTCGATCGCAACGCGCGTGATCTCCAGGAAGCCGTCATGTCCATCCGCATGGTGCCCATGGACTATGTCTTCAGCCGGTTTCCCAGGGTGGTGCGCGAAGCCGCCGCCAGGATGGGCAAGCGCATCCGGCTGGTCACTCAGGGCGCAGCGACCGAGCTCGACAAGAGCCTGATCGAGCGCATCATCGATCCACTCACCCATCTGGTGCGCAACAGCATCGACCATGGCGTGGAAATGCCCGAGCGGCGGGCGGAGGTCGGCAAGAATCCCGAGGGCGTCATTACCATGGCCGCTCAGCATCATGGCGGCCAGATCGTCATCGAGGTGCGTGACGACGGTGCAGGCCTGAACCGCGAAAAAATCCTCAAGAAGGCGATGGCGCAGGGCTTCCCCGTCAATGAAACCACGCCCGACGAAGAAATCTGGCCGCTCATCTTCGCTCCCGGCTTTTCCACCGCCGAGCAGGTCACTGAAATCTCCGGTCGGGGCGTCGGCATGGATGTAGTGCGACGAAACATCCAGGGCATGGGGGGCCACATACAGATATTCTCCAGGGCGGGTGAAGGCTCCACCATCCGCATCGTCCTGCCTCTGACGCTGGCCATTCTCGATGGCATGTCGGTGCGCGTGGGCGAGGAAACCTTCATCCTGCCCTTGAGCAACGTCACCGAATCCATGCAGCCGGCGCCCGAGCAGATCCGGTCCATCTCCGAATCCGAGCGCGTGTTGCAGGTGCGGGGCGATTATCTGCCTCTGGTGGCCCTGCACGAGATCTTCGACGTGCAGAATGCCGAAAAAGAGATTACCCGGGCGATTGCCGTCATCCTCCAGGTGCAGGACGTCCGTTTCGCTCTGCTGGTCGACCACCTCATCGGCCAGCACCAGGTCGTCGTCAAGAATCTCGAGGCCAACTACAAGAAAATTCCAGGCGTGTCGGCGGCGACCATCCTGGGCGATGGCAGTGTCGCGCTCATCGTCGACGTCTTCGCGCTCATGCAGACATCCCAGAACCAGCGCCTGGCAACCGTATAGCAGAACCCTTACAGCATTCCGGAGAACCTCATGTCCAATTACGTTGACGCCCAGCAATCCGCACTGTCTGAAACGACCGGTCAGGAATATCTGGTCTTTACGCTTGCCGCGCAAGAGTATGGCATCGATATTCTCAAGGTCCAGGAAATCCGTGGCTACGATGCCCAGACGGTCACGCGCATCGCCAACGTTCCTTCCTTCGTCAAGGGCGTTACCAATCTGCGTGGTGTCATCGTCCCCATCGTCGACATGCGCATCAAGTTCAATCTCGAGAACGTCGAATACAACCACCAGACCGTCGTGGTGATCCTCAATCTCAAGTCGAGGGTCGTCGGTGTCGTGGTGGATGGCGTATCCGATGTCCTGATGCTGCAGCCTTCGCAGATCAGTGCAGCGCCGCAGTTCGGCACCGCCTTCGCCACGGAATACCTGACGGGCATTGGCACAGTAGGCGAACGCATGCTCATCCTGGTCGATATCGAGAAACTCATGACCAGTGATGAAATGGCGCTGGTGGAGGCTGCCACGATCGTCTGAGGATCGGTTTGCGGGTGGCCGCAAAGCGGTAAGCCTGCGCATGCCGCCGGTTTCATTTTCCAGGAATGCAGAGTAGGAGCATATGCGCAAGACATTGCTGGCATCCAACATGAAGATCCGTACGAGCATCATTCTGGTGCTGCTTTTCTATCTCATCATGCTGATCGCGGGGGCGGCGCTGGGGGTGCTGTCCCTGCGCGCCAGTACCGGTTCGCTCGACTCCATTGTGCAGAATCAGCGGGCGGGCGCGTCATTGGCGCAAGCCATCGATGGTTATCGCAATGTCCAGGACAGGCTCGCGCGCGCGGCTGCTGCGCGGACGTCCGGCGATGCCAACACTCTGCTCACCCAAGGGAAACAGCATTTCGACGCCTCTGTTGCCGCCTTCAATGCGTTCATCGAAGACTCCGGCAGGACCGGGGTCGGCAGCGAACTGGCTCCCCGTGTCACGCAGAGCTTCAACACGCTCATGAATACGGGGGTGCAGCCGATGTTTCAGATGCTGGCTGGTGGCAACGTGGCAGAGTACGAGCGTGTCCGCGATGGCGAGTTGCGCAGGATGGAGCGCGAACTGTTCAGTGCCTGGGACGCGTTGAAGCAGGCCCAGCAGACGGTCATCGACAGTACTTATCAGCGTGAGGTCGGCCAATACAGCCTGGTGGTGAAACTGGTGGCTTTCGGCATGTTGGCCTGTTTCCTCATTGCTTTCGTCACTTATGCCTTTCTCAACCGCATGGTGCTGCGCCCCTTGCGTCATGCCGGCAGGTATTTCGATCGCATTGCGGGCGGGGATCTCACCCAGCGCATACCGGTGGAATCCAGCAACGAGATTGGCGTGCTTTACGAAGCCATGCGTCGCATGCAGGACAGCCTGACCCACATCGTCGGCACCGTCCGGCAGGGAGTCGAGGAGATCAATGTCGGTTCGCGGGAGATCTATCTCGGCAACACGGATCTCAGCGACCGTACAGAACAGCAGGCGGGCGCTTTGCAACAGACGGCGGCCAGCATGGAAGAGCTTGCCAGCACTGTGCAGCAGAACACCGAACATGCTGCCGAAGCCGACCGGGTGGTCAAGGGGGCGGCCGATGTGGCGCAGCGGGGCGGTTCGGCGGTCACGGCCGTGGTGGGGACCATGGGCGAGATTTCCGAGAGTTCCCGCAGGATGGCCGAGATCGTCGGGGTGATCGACGGCATTGCCTTCCAGACCAATATTCTGGCCCTGAATGCGGCTGTCGAAGCTGCGCGGGCCGGGGAACAGGGCAAGGGCTTTGCCGTCGTCGCCGGTGAAGTGCGTTCGCTGGCCCAGCGCAGTGCCCAGGCCGCAAAGGAAATCAAGCAGCTCATTGATGAGTCGCTCGAAAAGGTCGCCGCCGGCGCGACCCAGGCAGGCGATGCTGGCGAGATCATGGAAGATGTCGTCCGTTCCGTGGATACGGTCACTGCCATCATGGGAGAGATCGTCACAGCGTCGCAGGAACAATCCGAAGGGATCCGCCAAGTGAACCTGGCGGTATCCGACATGGACGGCGTAACCCAGCAGAATGCTGCCCTGGTACAACAGGCCGCCGCATCATCGGGCTCGCTCCAGGATCAGGCCAGGCGCCTGATGGCAGTCGTTGAAGTCTTCAAGGTGAATGTCAGCGACGTGATCGATGTGACCCTCCGGGCCGCACGTTCCGGTGTGAACGATGAAGCCGGGGTCGACATGCCCGATGCCGCGCCTCAGGTCTCCGTGCATCATGACGGGGACGCGCGGGCCGGCAGGCCGGAACTTTCCGCGGCAACATCCTGGCCGGCCCCGGAAAACGCGGATCATGGTCGGTTTTCAAGCGGGACATCGCTGATGTCTGACAACACGGCGGGGACGTTGACTCGTTCCTGAAACAATGGAAGCTTCTCAGAATACCCCCTCCATATTTGCCTTGCCTGCGCAGGCAAGGCTTGCACCGGGCGACTTTGAACAGGCGGCGCGGCTATTGCAGAGCCGCGCCGGAATCGTGTTGGGTGCGCACAAGCAGGAAATGGCTGGACGCACCCTTGCCTTGCGCGCGCATGCTGTAGGACATCACACCGTACAGGATTACCTCGAAGATCTTGCACGCAACCCGACTTCGCCTGAATGGGAGGTGTTCATCAATGCGTTCACGATCAACCACACGGCGTTCTTCCGGGAGCTGCATCATTTCGAGATTCTGGCTCGGTTCGTGCGCACGCGCGCCAAACCCATTTCGGTCTGGTGCAGTGCCGCTTCGACGGGCGAAGAGCCCTACACCATTGCCATGACGCTGCGGGAGGCCTGTCCGCAACCCGATGTCGGTGTCTCGATCTGGGCGACCGATATCGACACGAATGCCATTGCGCGAGCCAAAGAGGGCGTGTATCCCCAGGAACGGGTCAAGCCTGTGCCTGAAAACTACCTGCACAAATATTTCCAGCGAGGCACGGGCCGCCGTGCGGGCATGGTGCGTGTGAAGGACAACTTGCGCAAACTCGTCGAGTTCGGTGTTTTCAACCTGCTGCAGAATGATTGGCCTGCGCCGCGCAGCTTCGATGTCATCTTCTGCCGCAACACCATGATCTATTTCGACAAGCCAACGCAAACGAAGATACTGGAGCGTTTTGCGCCCACGCTCAAGCCGGGAGGGTTGCTCTTTGCCGGACATTCCGAAAATTTCACATACCTGACCGATGTTTTCCGTTTGCAGGGCCAGACTGTTTACGTAAAGAAATGAGAGTCCCGATCAAGGGGACGGTGAATTGCTATGACATTGAAAAAGATCCGAGTCCTGTGTGTTGACGATTCCGCGCTGGTACGTGGTCTGATGGTGGAAATAATCAATGGCCATCCTGACATGGAAGTCGTCGCGACGGCCCCTGATCCTTTGGTGGCGCGCGAATTGATCAAGCAGCACAATCCCGATGTGCTGACGCTGGACGTTGAAATGCCCCGCATGGATGGGCTCGATTTTCTGGAACGGCTGATGCGTCTGCGGCCGATGCCGGTCGTGATGGTGTCGTCGCTGACGGAGCGTGGCTCGGAGGTGACTTTGCGCGCTCTCGAACTGGGCGCCGTCGATTTCGTGACCAAACCCAAGCTGGGTCTGCGCGACGGGCTCATGGAATACAGTGACCTGATTGCCGACAAGATCCGCGCTGCAGCGGCTTCTCGTCCCCGGCGGGCGATGGCGCAGGCGCCACGGGTCCGCATGCTCACGGCCCGTCCATTTTCCACCACTGAAAAGCTCGTGATGATCGGTGCCTCCACCGGAGGGACCGAAGCCATCCGGCAGGTGCTGGAACCGTTGCCCCCCGATAGTCCGGCCATTATGATTACGCAGCATATGCCTGCAGGCTTCACGCGGTCTTTCGTTCAGCGGCTCGACAATCTCTGTGCCGTCCAGGTCCACGAGGCAGAAGACGGTCAGCGTGTGCTGCCGGGGCATGTCTATCTGGCTCCGGGCGGCATCGCTCATATGAAACTGGCGCGCTCGGGCGCGAATTATGTCGTCCAGCTCGATTACAGCGAGCCGGTGAACCGGCACCGGCCTTCGGTCGATGTCCTGTTCCATTCCGCAGCGGAAGTCGCTGGGCGCAATGCCGTGGGCGTGCTGCTGACGGGTATGGGCAAAGATGGTGCGCAAGGCATGCTGGCCATGAAGCAGGCAGGCGCCACCACTTTTGCGCAGGATGAAGCAAGTTGCGTCGTATTCGGCATGCCGCGTGAAGCGCTGCACATCGGGGCCGCCGATGTGGCGGTGCCTCTATCGGAAATCAGTGAACGCATCCTGGCCAGCGCCGGTTCAAGCGGCCAGCGGGTCTGAGCCGTACAGGGATGACGGGCCAATCTATTGACTGGAGAATGTTAAGTGGTACAGAAAACCATGAAGATACTGATTGTTGATGATTTTCCGACCATGCGCCGGATCATCAAGAATCTGCTCAAGGACCTCGGCTTCGAGAACGTCGATGAGGCGGAAGACGGGGCGATGGGCCTGGAAAAGCTTCGTAACGGGAATTTCGACTTTGTCGTGTCCGATTGGAATATGCCGAATATGGACGGGCTGGAGATGCTCAAGTCCATTCGTGCCGATCCGGTGCTCGGCAAGCTGCCGGTCCTGATGGTCACGGCCGAAGCCAAGAAAGAGAACATCATTGCCGCCGCACAGGCCGGTGCCAGCGGTTATGTGGTCAAACCGTTCACTGCGGCCACGCTTGAAGAAAAACTGAACAAGATCTTCGAGAAGCTCGGTACCTGATGGAGAGGCTCATGGAAATGGCGGACAACTCCCCAGAGGGGCAATTCGACGACCAGTTGATCCAGAGGATCGCCCAGCTCACTCGCATGCTGCGTGAGAGCATGCGTGAACTCGGGCTGGATCAGGCGGTCAAGGAAGCCGCCCATGCGATTCCCGATGCGCGCGAACGCCTGCATTATGTGGCCCGCATGACCGAACAGGCGGCCAACCGCGTGCTGAACGCAGCGGAGCAGCTGCAGCCCGTGCAGGACGAACTTCAGAATCGTGCCCTCGATCTCGATGGACGTTGGCAGGCGTGGTTCGACCATCCTGTCGAGCTGGCTCAGGCCAGGGATCTCGTCGACGACACGCGCACCTTGTTGAAAGACATCCCCGACACGACCAAGGTCACTCAGGAAGTCCTGCTCGACATCATCATGGCCCAGGATTTCCAGGATCTCACCGGGCAGGTCATCATGAAGATGCTGCACGTCGTCACGGCCATCGAAACGGAACTCGTACAGGTGCTCATTGACAGTGTGCCGGTGGAGCGCCGCGAAGAAGCCCATTCCCTTCTGAACGGCCCGGAAGTCAGCCCGGCAGGCAAGACCGATGTCGTCACCAGCCAGGATCAGGTCGACGACTTGCTCGACAGCCTGGGGTTCTGACCCCGCGCTGAAGTGCAAGTTTCGTCCATCTCGCGGGCTGAGCCAGTGCCCTTGTCGTGAAGCCGCTGGAGCGGCTTGCCTCCATTCATGGAAACCTCGTGGCCCACATTCATGAAAGCCTCGTGGCCCATGTTCTGCCGGAAGGCCGCGTGCCGGGACTCATCCACGAATTGTCTGCCATTCGTGGTCTTGCTCCTGCCTTCGCGACGGGCCGCATCGACTAGAATTCCCGCTGAACTTCATCTATCTCGGCTGATACTGCATGGCAGAGGATAGCGACCTCGAAAAAACCGAACCTGCCTCGCCACGGCGCCTGGAAAAGGCGCGTGAAGAAGGGCAGGTTGTCCGTTCCCGCGAGCTGAACACCTTTCTGGTGCTGTCGGCCGGGATCGGCACGCTATGGCTGCTGGGTGGCTACATGTTTCACAACCTGAGCCGGGTGATCCAGCAATCCATGTGGTTCGATCCGAACGTCGGGCGCGATACCTCCGTCATGGTCGGCTCCGCAGCCGCTCTTGCGTTCCGGGCTTTTCTGACGCTGTTGCCGTTGTTCGGTGTGCTGGTGGTCGTGGCGATTCTGGCCTCCGTCCTGCTCGGTGGGCTGGTGCTGTCCGCCAAGGCATTGCAGCCCAAATTCGAGCGCATGAACCCCCTGAAAGGCATCAAGCGCATGTTTTCGGCCCAGACCCTGGTCGAGCTTTTCAAGACGCTGGCCAAAGCCACCGTCATCGGCACAGTGGGGGTGGCCGTCATCAGCTCGTATCGCGATCAGATGCTGGCGCTCATGCACGCAACGCCCTCCGAGGCCCTCACTTACGGGATGTCTCTGGTCGCTCTGTGCTGCGCGCTGATTGTGGCGGCGCTGATTCTCATTGTCGTCATCGATGCGCCCTGGCAGCTATACAGCCACTTCAAGAAGCTGCGGATGTCCCGGCAGGATCTCAAGCAGGAACACAAGGAAAGCGAAGGCGATCCGCATGTCAAGGGCCGCATCCGCCAACAGCAGCGCGCCATGGCGCGCCGACGCATGATGAGTGAAGTGCCGCATGCCGACGTGGTGGTCACCAACCCCACTCACTACGCCGTGGCCTTGCGCTACCGGGAGGGCCGCGGGGCTGCGCCCCTCGTGGTCGCCAAGGGTGCGGGCCTGATTGCGGCGCAGATCCGGCAGATCGCCGGCGAGCACAAGGTGCCGCTGCTGAGTGCGCCGCCGCTGGCACGTGCGCTCTACCACAATGTCGAGCTCGCCCGGGAAATCCCGGTCGAGCTGTATTCCGCCGTGGCCGAGGTACTGGCGTGGGTCTTCCGCCTGCGCGCCTGGGCGCCGGGAATGGGGCTGGAGCCCGACCCGCCCTCCACACTGAGCATTCCGCCCAGTCTCGATCCTGAATCGGGCAAGGC
>Ga0172382_10014314_pt1 | contig 10113 bp, 10 predicted proteins | sample Leawel138RmetaG_FD_122245 | JGI IMG/M metagenome (GOLD analysis project Ga0172382, IMG submission 122245) | Leachate microbial communities from a municipal landfill in Southern Ontario, Canada - Leachate well 138R metaG | ecosystem: Engineered > Solid waste > Landfill > Unclassified | place... | reverse complement strand
CGGACTTGTCGTAGCGCTTGATCAGCTCCGGGTCGAAGACGATCTGCTGGTTGCTGCTGTCGTGTTGCATGCTCATGCCACTGCCTCCACACCGCCGCGGGCGGTGCTCATTCACTTTCGGTATCGAGACCTTTTTTGTGGGTCTTGTTGATCATCGCCAGCAGGTCCGCAAAGGGGATGCGGCTGCGGAAGCGGTTGACCATGTCCATGAACGGCAGATCGGTCTTGCCGAACTCGTAGCTGCCGTCCGCCATGGAGGCGCGCAGGTCCTTCAGCATCTGCTCCAGGGTGTTGAGATAGGGCGGCACGGCGCCCATTTCTTCCGCGTCATATTCGTAGCTGGAACGCAGTTCGTCCACCTCGATGATGGCGCTGTCCACCATACCCACATACTGCTGGGCCGTTTTCGGTCGCAAACTCAATGCCATAAGTACAGACTCCTAAAAAAACACGATCTGCCGCCGAGGCGCGGAGACGCAGAGTATGTTGTATCAATCACATGCTCCGCGGCTCGACGTCTCTGCGACGGGTTTATGAGCGCACCAGACGAAACAGGCTGCGGTACTCACGCACCTGTTCCGCCGTGAGCAGAAATACGCCGTGGCCGCCGCGCTCGAACTCCAGCCAGGTGAATGGCACCTCGGGCAGGCGTTCGGCCAGGGCATGCCAGCTGTTGCCCACCTCGACGATGAGGATGCCATCGCGGGTCAGATGCAGCGAGGCCTCCTGCAGGATACGCAGCGCGAGATCGAGGCCATCCTCACCGGCGGCCAGCGCCATCTGCGGCTCGTGGCGGTACTCCGGCGGCAGCGAGGCCATGTCCTCGGCATCCACGTAGGGCGGATTGCTGACGATGATGTCGTACTTGCGCCCGGACAGGTTCTGGAACAGATCCGACTGCACCGCATGCACCCGCCCCGCCATGCCGTGCTTCTCGATATTGATCGCCGTCACCGCCAGCGCGGCCGCGGAGATGTCCACCGCATCCACCTCGACATGGGGCAGGTATTCGGCGCAGGCGATGGCGATACAGCCGCCGCCGGTACACAGGTCCAGTACCCGCTCCACCCGGTTCGGCTCCAGCCACGGCTCGAAGCCGTGCTCGATCAGCTCGGCCAGAGGTGAGCGCGGGATCAGCACACGCTCGTCCACATAGAACGGCATGCCGGCAAACCAGGCCTCGTGGGTCAGGTAGGGGGCCGGCAGACGCGCATCGATGCGGCTGGTGAGGATATCCACCACCGCCTTCTTCTCCAGGGCGGTAAGGTGCGTGTCGAGATACGGCTCGGCAATATCGGGCGGCAGATGCAGGGTATGCAGCACCAGATAGGCCGCCTCATCCAGGGCATTGTCGGTGCCGTGGCCGAAATACAGGCCGGCGGCGGCAAAGCGGCTCATCCCCCAGCGGATGAAGTCGCGTACCGTGTGCAACTGCTCCAGCGCGTCTTTGCGGTCCATGGTTCAGTCCTGCGGCTTCTTGGCGTGTTTGGGGCGGAAGGTGCTGACCACCTCGGGCCGGGTCTCCAGATAGGGACCTTCGATGAGGTCGATGCAATAGGGCACGGCGGGAAACACTGCCTCCAGGCAATCCTGGATGGCCGACGGCTTGCCCGGCAGGTTGATGAGCAGCGCGCGGCCGCGGATCCCGGCGATTTGGCGCGACAGGATGGCGGTGGGCACGAACTTGAGCGACACCGCCCGCATCTGCTCGCCGAAGCCGTCGAGGATCTTGTCGCAAACGGCCGCGGTGGCCTCGGGGGTGATGTCACGTGGCGCCGGGCCGGTGCCGCCGGTGGTCACCACCAGGCAGCAGCCCTGCGCGTCGCACAGCTCGCGCAGCACCGCCTCCACCTGGTCCTGCTCGTCCGGCACCAGCCGGGCGACGGCCTCCCACGGCGTGGTGAGTGCACGCCCCAGCCAGTCGCGGATGGCGGGGCCACCGAGATCCTCGTATTCGCCGCGGCTGGCGCGGTCGGAGACGGTGACGATGCCGATACGTACGTTCTGCATGGGAATCCGGGCTGGAGAGTGTTGGGCCGCTTATTGTACCCGCATCCGCGCCGCTTGGGGCCCTGTATCCCCTTGGGGCGGGTAACCCGCCCGGGTGTCGTCAGAAGTCGTATACCAGGGTGACCGCGCTCATGCTGTCGGTCTTTTCCACACCGGCCGGCACATCGCTGTTGTGCTTGACCGTCAGGGAGAGCTTGAGGGCGAACTGGCTGTTGATGCGCACGCTGAGGGCGGAAAGCGACTCGGTGTAGGTGTTGCTCTTGCCGCTCTCCACCAGCACCTCCTCGGTGAAGCGGGAGCTGGGGCTGATGGCCCAGCCCAGCTTGGCGGCACCGCGCACTACCGCCTCGTCCTCCCTTTCCTGGCCGCTCTCGCGGCTGTGGCGGCCACCGGCACCGATTTCGAGGTCCAGTTCCATGCTGTCGGTCTTGACCACCCGGCGGCCATAACCCGCGGCCTCGGAGAACTGATAGTCATAACCGCTGAAGCGGTCATCCTCGTAACGTACCGTGACGAACAGGTAATCGGTGGGGGTAAAACGGTAGTCGCTCTTGCCGCTGGCCACGTAGCGCTCGGAGGTGATGGTGCCACCGTCGGAGGTACGCAGCCCCTCGATGCGCCCCTCATGACGCCAGGTTTCGGTCAGGTAGCGCACCCTGGCCTTGGCATTGATGCTGCGGGTATCGGTATTGCCGCTGGTGGTGACCACGCCCAGCTCGGCCTCGCCGCCGAAACCGGCCTCCTCCTCCGCCGCTGCTACCGCACCTGCCCCACAGCCCACTGACAGCACCGCACACGGCGCCCAAATCTTGATGAAATTTCGCATAACCCGCACAGGCTACCGGCCGCGGCAGGTCGATTCAACCCGCAATCCCACAGGGTTATCCGTGAAATTCCGCTCTGCAGGCGCTCACGGCGCGGCATAGTCGCGCAGCCTCACCGGCTGGCGCCTGCCGCCCCAATCGCCGGGCTGCGCATCGAACACACCCGCGCAGGTAGTGCCGCAGGACTGGCACTTGCCGGCCGCATCCAGCTGCCAGGCGGTGATGTCATAGCCGTCGCGGCCGATGAGTTTGCTGCCGCAGTGATGGCAAAAGGTGCTCTGCCCCTCCGGGTCGTGCACGTTGCCGGTAAAGGCATAGCGCACGCCGTTGTCCAGGGCGATGCGCCGCGCCATGGTCAGCGTCTCCCGCGGCGTGGGCGGCGTGTCCAGCATCTTCCAGTCGGGATGGAAGGCGGTGAAGTGCATCGGCACATCCGGCCCCAGCTCCTTCACCACCCACTTGGTCATGGCATCGAGCTCCGGTGCAGCATCGTTGTGACCGGGGATCAGTAGCGTGGTCAGCTCCAGCCACACCGAGGTCTCGTGCTTCAGATACAGCAGGGTGTCGAGCACCGGCTGCAGATGGCCGCCGGTCACCTTGTGGTAGAAGTCGTCGCTAAAGGCCTTCAGGTCGACATTGGCCGCATCCATGTACTGGTAGAACTCGCGCCGCGGTTCGGCACAGACATAGCCGGAGGTGACCGCCACCGACAGGATGCCGTGTTTGCGGCACTCTTTGGCCACGTCGATGGCGTATTCGTGGAAGATGATCGGGTCGTTGTAGGTGTAGGCGACGCTGCGGCAGCCGAGGTCGGCGGCGGCGCGGGCGATCACCTCGGGGGTGGCCTGATCCAGCAGGGTGTCCAGCTCGCGCGACTTGCTGATGTCCCAGTTCTGGCAGAACTTGCAGGCCAGGTTGCAGCCGGCGGTGCCGAAGGACAGCACCGGCGTGCCGGGCAGGAAGTGGTTGAGCGGCTTTTTCTCGATGGGGTCGACGCAAAAGCCGCTGGAGCGCCCCCAGGTGGCCAGCACGATCTTGCCGCCGCGGTTGCCGCGCACGAAACATAGCCCGCGCTGGTTGTCCTTCAGCTTGCAGTAGCGCGGGCACAGATCGCATTGCACGCGGCCGTCGTCCAGCACGTGCCAGTATTGGGTATCGACGATGCTGGACGGCTCGACGCCGTCGAAATTGGCTGTTTCCATGACCGCTCTCCTCCGTGAACCTGCGCCGCCGGGGCGCTATAGTTGTTCCATGAAACACGCGGACCAATGAAATGTCGATGGTGGGGCCAACTGTAGGGCCGACTTCAGTCGGCCATCATCGCCCCCAACCGCAGCTGGCGGGCTGAAGTCCGCCCTACCCCTTCCGACAGCAGACCGCGCACGCTAAAGGATAGAAGACCAGGACTCCGCCATGCCGAAAATCCGCCAACCCGCCGTCGCCGGCCTGTTCTATCCCGCCGACCCGATCCAGCTGCGCCAGATGGTGCAGGAGTTCCTGCGCGATGCCAAAAGCGGTGACGGCGCACCGCCCAAGGCCATCATCGCCCCCCACGCCGGCTACATCTACTCCGGGCCGGTGGCGGCCAGCGCCTACGCCCGCCTCGCCCCGCTGCGCGGCACGGTGACGCGGGTGGTGCTGCTCGGTCCGTCGCACCGCGTCGGCTTCCTCGGCCTCGCCAGCAGCAGCGCCGACGTCTTCCGCACCCCGCTGGGCGACATACCGCTGGACCGCGCCGCCGTCGATACCATAACGGCCCTGCCCCAGGTGCATGCCGTGGACGAGGCGCACAGCATGGAACACAGCCTGGAGGTGCACCTGCCCTTCCTGCAAGAGGTGCTGGGCGAGTTTGCCCTGGTGCCGCTGGTGGTGGGCGACGCGTCCGGGCAGGAGGTGGAAGAGGTGCTGGAACAACTGTGGGGCGGGCCCGAGACGCTGATCGTGATCAGCTCCGACCTGTCGCACTACCACGACTACGCCACCGCCCAGGCCATGGATCGCAGCACCGCCCAGGCCATCGAGGAGCTGCGCTATCAGGACCTGCGCAGCGAGGGCGCCTGCGGCCGCAACCCGGTGCGCGGCCTGCTGCTCGCCGCCCGGCGTCGCCGCCTCCAGGCCGCCACCGTCGACCTGCGCAACTCCGGCGACACCGCCGGCCCGCGCGACCAGGTGGTCGGCTACGGCGCCTGGCTGTTCCGCGAGGCCGCATGATCAGCCCCGCCGGCCGGCAGTCCCTGCTGCAAATCGCCCGCGACTCCATCCGTCACGGCCTCGAACACCGCCGCCCGCTGACGGTGCACGCCGCCGACTACCCGGAAGAACTGCGCCCGCTGCGCGCCAGCTTCGTCACCCTGCACCGCCACGGCGAACTGCGCGGCTGCATCGGCATCCTCGAGGCCCTGCGCCCGCTGGTGGAAGACGTCGCCTACCACGCCTGGGCGGCGGCCTTCGAAGACCCGCGCTTCGCGCCGCTGGCCGAATGGGAACTGGAGGGACTCGACATCCACATCTCCATCCTCAGTCCGCCGCAACCATTACAGTTCGAGAACGAGGCCGACCTGCTGCGACAGATCCGCCCCGGCCGCGACGGCCTCATCCTGCGCGACCGCGGCCGGCACGGCACCTTCCTGCCCAGCGTATGGGAATCCCTGCCGCAAGCGCGCGACTTCTGGCAACACCTCAAACGCAAGGCCGGCCTGCCGCCGGACTGGTGGTCGGATACCTTGCAGGTGGAGCGGTATACCACGGAGAGTTTCAGCGCAGAAGCGTGAGGCGGGGTCAGCGCATCCGCGCGGACCCGATGCGGACTGGCCGCACGAAAACAACCACCCGGCTGTCTGGCGGCGGCGCGGTGGTGGCAACAGAGCGGCCACCTGCCACCCGGAACGCTGCATCCGACAGCTCCGGGCGGCGACATGGCGCTACATCACCCGGCCTGCATCGCGCGCCGTACCGCCTCGGCCAGATCCGCCACGATGCGCTCCACCAGTACCGCGTCCTCACCCTCGGCCATCACCCGCACCACCGGCTCGGTGCCGGACGGGCGCAGCAACACCCGGCCCTTGCGCGCGAACGACGCCTCCGCCGCCCGCACCGCGTCCTGCACCAGACCTGAGGCCATCACATCGAAGGGCTGCTGCAGGCGCACGTTGACCATCTTCTGCGGATACTTGCTCATGCCGCCCTTCAGCGCATGCAGGCTGTTGCCGCTGCGGGCCACCGCGGTCAGCACCTGCAGGGCGGAGACGATGCCATCTCCGGTGGTGGTGCAGTCGCGGCAGATGATGTGGCCGGAGGATTCGCCGCCCAGCAGCCAGCCCAGGGCGCTCATGCGCTCCAGCACGTAGCGGTCGCCTACCTTGGCCCGCTCGAAGCCGATACCCGCCGCGGTGAGCGCATGCTCCATGCCCAGATTGCTCATCAAGGTCCCCACCACGCCGGCCAGTCCACCCTGGCGGTGACGCTCCATGGCGATGATGAACAGCAGCTCGTCGCCATCGACGATGGCCCCGGTATGGTCGACCATGATCACGCGGTCGCCGTCGCCGTCAAAGGCGATGCCAAGGTCCGCCTGGTGCTCCAGCACCGTGCGCTGCAGCAGCGCCGGATGGGTGGAACCGCAGTCGACGTTGATGTTGAGGCCGTCCGGCTCGGCGCCGATCCTGATCACCTCAGCGCCCAGTTCGCGGAACACCCGCGGCGCGACGAAATAGGTGGCGCCGTTGGAACAGTCGACCACGATCTTCAGCCCTTCCAGACTCAGGGTGTTGGGGAAGGTGCTCTTGCAGAACTCGATGTAGCGGCCGCCGGCATCCACTACCCGCTCCGCCTTGCCCAGATGCGCCGACGGCGCCATGCTCATCGGCTCATCCAGCGCCGCCTCGATGGCCAGCTCCACCTCATCGGGCAGTTTGGTGCCGGCGGCGGAAAAGAACTTGATGCCGTTGTCCTCGTAGGGATTGTGCGAGGCGCTGATGACGATGCCGGCGGTGGCGCGCAGGGTGCGTGTCAGATAGGCAATGGCCGGCGTCGGCATCGGACCGAGCAGGCGGATGTCCAGACCAGCTGCCGAAAGGCCGGCCTCCAATGCAGACTCGAACATGTAGCCGGAGATGCGCGTGTCCTTGCCGATGATCACCTTGCCGCCATGCTTGCCGGCGGACAGCACGCGGCCCGCGGCCCAGCCCAGCTTGAGCATGAACTCAGGAGTGATGGGAAACTCGCCCACCTTGCCGCGAATGCCGTCAGTACCAAAATATTTGCGTGCCATCTGTCGTTTCCCCTGCAATTCTCACCCGGCCTGCTGCACGGCCTGCACCAGCTTCAGCGCATCCGCCGTGGCCTTCACGTCGTGCACCCGCACCACCGCCGCGCCCAGCCAAAGCGCCAGCGCATGTGCGGCCACACTGCCATATACCCGCTCCTCCACCGGCGCATCCAGCACCGCGCCGATCATGCTCTTGCGCGACATGCCCACCAGCAGAGGCAATCCCAACTCCTGCAACAGAGGCAGATGCTTGAGCAGGCTCAGGTTGTGCGCCAGCGTCTTGCCAAAACCGAACCCCGGATCGAGCAGGATCTGTTCGCGCGCGATACCCGCGGCGACGCATTCCTGCACCCGCCGGGCCAGAAACGCGCATACCTCGCCCACCACGTCCGCATAGTGCGGCGCCTGCTGCATGGTGCGCGGCTCGCCCTGCATGTGCATCAGGCACACCGGCACGCCGCATTCCGCCGCCGCCGCCAGAGCGCCGGACTGCTGCAGGGCACAGACGTCGTTGATCATTCCCGCCCCCGCGGCCACCGCGGCCCGCATCACCGCCGGCTTGCTGGTATCCACCGAGATCGGCACCGGCAGTTCGGTGGCCAGCGCCGCAATGACCGGCACCACCCGCGCAATCTCCTCGTCCGCCGTCACCGCAGCCGCGCCGGGCCGGGTCGACTCGCCGCCCACATCGATGACGGCCGCGCCCTCGGCCACCATCTGCCGCGCCCGCGCCACCGCCACGGCAGGGGCGACAAAACGGCCGCCATCGGAAAAGGAATCGGGCGTCACGTTGAGTATCCCCATCACGCGGGGAACGGAGAGGTCGAGGGGCTTGCCGGCACAGTCGAGAATCATGGCGTGCGGATTATACGAGGTTGCAGCGATCACGCCCAGCCAGCGGCCGGACGGTCCTTCCTGGCCGGGGCAGAAATAAAACGCCCCGCATAGCGGGGCGTCTTGTCATTGCGGTTGCAGCACTAGTGCTGCCCGGCTGGATCACCCAGCTTGCCGCCGGCGGTATCGTCCTTGCCGCTGGTGCTGCTGGCGCCGGACTTGGGTTCGCTATCGGTCCAGTCGACCGGCGGCCGCGGCGGCTTGCCGGCCATGATGTCGTTGATCTGCTCCAGATCGATGGTCTCGTACTTCATCAGGGCATCGGCCATGGTGTGCAGCTTGTCCATGTTCTCGGTCAGGATGCGCTTGGAACGATCATAGTTGCGATCGATGAACAGGCGCACTTCCTCGTCGATGATATGGGCGGTCTCGTCGGAGACATTCTTGTGCTGGGTCACCGAACGGCCAAGGAACACCTCGCCCTCCTCCTCGGTATAGGTCAGCGGTCCCAGTTTCTCCGACAGGCCCCACTTGGTCACCATGTTGCGGGCCAGCTCGGTGGCACGCTGGATATCGTTGGAGGCGCCGGTGGTCACCTTGTCGGCCCCGAAAATCAGCTCCTCGGCGATGCGGCCGCCGAACAGGCTGGAAATCTGGCTCTCCAGACGCTGCTTGCTGTAGCTGTAGCGGTCCTGCTCCGGCAGGAACAGGGTGACGCCAAGGGCACGGCCGCGCGGGATGATGGACACCTTGTGCACCGGGTCGTGATCCGGCACCAGGCGGCCGACGATGGCATGTCCCGCCTCGTGATAGGCAGTCAGCTTCTTCTCGTCCTCGCTCATCACCATGGACTTGCGCTCGGCGCCCATCATGATCTTGTCCTTGGCACGCTCGAACTCGCCCATGCCCACCAGGGTCTTGCCGGCACGGGCAGCGAACAGCGCCGCCTCGTTGACCAGGTTGGCGAGGTCGGCACCGGAAAAGCCGGGGGTGCCGCGGGCAATGATGGACGGGTTGACGTCGCTGGCCGCCGGCACCTTGCGCATGTGTACCTTGAGGATCTGTTCGCGGCCGCGCACATCCGGCAGCGGCACCACCACCTGACGGTCGAAACGGCCAGGGCGCAGCAGCGCCGGGTCGAGCACGTCGGGACGGTTGGTGGCGGCGATGACGATGACGCCCTCGTTGCCCTCGAAACCGTCCATCTCCACCAGCAGCTGGTTCAGGGTCTGCTCGCGCTCGTCGTGACCGCCGCCGAGGCCCGCACCGCGGTGGCGGCCCACCGCATCGATTTCATCGATGAAGATGATGCACGGCGCATGCTTCTTGGCCTGCTCGAACATGTCGCGCACGCGCGAGGCGCCGACGCCGACGAACATCTCGACGAAGTCGGAACCGGAGATGGTGAAGAACGGCACCCGCGCCTCGCCGGCAATGGCCTTGGCCAGCAGGGTCTTGCCAGTGCCCGGCGCGCCGACCATCAGCACACCGCGCGGAATCTTGCCGCCCAGCTTGGTGAACTTGGAGGGGTCGCGCAGGAATTCCACCAGCTCGCTCACCTCCTCCTTGGCCTCCTCCACGCCGGCCACGTCGGCGAAGGTCACCTTGACCTGGTCCTCGCCCAAAAGGCGGGCGCGGCTCTTGCCGAAGGACATGGCGCCGCGGCCGCCGCCGCCGCCCTGCATCTGGCGCATGAAGAAGATCCACACGCCGATCAGCAGCAGCATGGGGAACCAGGAGATGAAAATCTGGGTGAGCAGACTCTGACCCTCGGGCGGCTTGGCCACCACGCGCACATTGCTGTTGAGCAGGTCGGCCATCAGCCCCGGGTCATCGGGAGAATAGGTCATGAAGCGCTCGCCATCCTCGCGGGTGCCGACGATGGTACGCCCCTCGATCTCCACGCTCTTGATGCGACCGGCGCGGATGTCGGTGATGAACTGGGAGTATTCCAGCGGCTGGCTGGTCTGGCGCTGCTGGCCAAAGTTGTTGAACACCGTCATCAGGATGACGGCGATAACCACCCAGAGAATAATGTTTTTAGCGATATCGTTCAAAGTGCGTCTCCGGCTTGCTGCGGATGGTTGGTAACCGCAGCGTTAGAGTACGTTACTACACGGAATAGTTCCTGGCCACCATATAAACCTCGCGCGAACGCGGGCGCGAGGCGGCCGGCTT
>Ga0172382_10014313_pt1 | contig 10113 bp, 8 predicted proteins | sample Leawel138RmetaG_FD_122245 | JGI IMG/M metagenome (GOLD analysis project Ga0172382, IMG submission 122245) | Leachate microbial communities from a municipal landfill in Southern Ontario, Canada - Leachate well 138R metaG | ecosystem: Engineered > Solid waste > Landfill > Unclassified | place... | reverse complement strand
CCCTAATATTTTCAGTATCTGTAAGCAACATTATCATTCTATCAATGCCTAATGCAATTCCACCATGGGGCGGCGTACCATATTTAAAAGCTTCAAGTAAAAAACCAAATTTGCTCCATGCTTGCTCCATTGTAAAGCCCAGAGTTTTAAACATTTTCTCTTGGAGTTCCCTATCATGAATCCTTATACTCCCTCCGCCTAATTCATATCCATTTAACACTATATCATAGGCTTTTGCCCTTACATGTTCCGGTTTATCACCAAGCAAATGAATATCTTCATCCATAGGAGATGTAAAAGGATGATGTTTGGCAATATATCTGTTTTCTTCCTCATCATGTTCTAAAAGGGGAAACTCTGTAACCCAAAGAAAGCAGTTTTTCTTTTTATCAATTAAATCAAATCTACGAGCTAATTCCAGACGCAACTGTCCCAGTGCATCAAAAACTATATGGCTGCTATCTGCTAAAATAAAAATTATATCTCCAGCAGCAGCATTCATTCTTTGAATTATTGCGTCTAATTCATTTTCTGATAAAAATTTTGTTATTGGAGATTTAATTTCTTTTTCGCTTATATTTATCCAAGCCAGACCTTTAGCGCCATATGTTTTAACATAGTCATTTAATGAATCTATATTCTTTCTGCTTAATTGAGAACCACAACCTTTGGCATTAATAGCCCTTATTGAACCTCCATCTTTAATAGCATTGGAGAATACTTTAAATTCCGTGTCTTTTAATATATCGCTTAAATCTTCCAGTTCGAGGCCGAATCTTGCATCCGGTTTATCTGTACCAAATCTATTAAGAGCTTCTTCATATTTCAGCCTGGCAAAAGGCAAATCTAATTCTATTCCCTTTATTTCTTTATATATTTTCTTCATAAGACCTTCGATTATTGTAATAATATCATCTTTATCTACAAATGACATTTCCATATCCAGCTGGGTAAACTCCGGCTGTCTGTCAGCTCTTAAATCCTCGTCTCTAAAGCATTTTACAATTTGATAATATTTTTCAAAACCTGATACCATCAATATTTGTTTGAACAATTGAGGGGATTGTGGGAGTGCATAAAATTTTCCCGGCTGCACTCTGCTTGGCACCAAGTAATCTCTTGCACCTTCGGGGGTAGTCTTTGATAGAAATGGTGTTTCTATCTCAATAAATCCTTTGTTGTAAAAATAGTCCCTTATCAGTTTGCTCACTTTGTGTCTTATTATTAATTTGTTTTGTAAAACAGGCCTTCGCAAGTCTAAATACCTATATTTAAGCCTTATGCTTTCAGATGCATCTAAATCATCTTCTATGTATATAGGAGGTGTTTCAGCAACGCTTATTATTTTTAAATCTGTTGCTATAATTTCCACTTCCCCAGTTTTTATCTTTGGGTTTATAGCACCTTCTCTTTTACGCACCATGCCTTTAATTTGTATAATATATTCATTTCTTATATCTTCAGCAATTTCAAAAAGCCGGCTGTCAACTTCCTTGTCAAATACTATTTGCACCAAGCCGGATCTATCTCTAAGGTCTAAAAACAGTAAACCGCCTAAGTTTCTATTTTTTTGTACCCAACCAATCAAATCAACTTCTTTTTCTGTTTCATTTAATGAAATTTCTCCGCACATATGAGTCCTTTTATACTTTGACATTTTAATACCTCCTGCAATTTATCAATAAGTCAATTCTTTAAATGTTTGTAATCACAAATAAGCAATTATTTATACCAAAAATGGATTGTTTTCTTTTTCTGTTGCTATAGTAGTTGAAGGGCCATGACCGGGATATACCTTTGTTTCACCGGGTAAAACAATCAGTTTATTTTTTATAGATTTAATTATTTCTTCAAAGGACCCGCCATCCAGATCCGTTCTTCCTATTGAACCGGCAAACAAAGTATCACCTGTAAATAAAGCATTCCCGCTTTTGATACATATACTGCCTTTGGAATGTCCCGGTGTATGAATAATCAAGAGTTCTTTATCACCGATTAAAACTTTATCGTTATCTTTTAGTTTTTCATCAGCTTCCAATTCTATGATTTTATCACCCATTCTATCAGAATGATTTTTTCTTTTGTTTTTTAACATTTCAAAATCGTCTTGGTGTATTAAAATTTTTGCACCGGAGTATTCTTTTAATTCATCTAAAGCGCCTATATGGTCGGCATGCGCATGGGTAAGTATAATATACTTTACAACCAATCCATTTTTCTGAATAGCATATTTTAAACTTTCAAAATCACCGCCGGGATCTATAACAACAGAAAAATTCGTCTTATCATCCCAAACAATATAACAATTTGCTTGATATATACCCAAAGGCATCCTAATTATTTGCATTAAACTACCTCCATTAAAACTTTTTCTTACTATCTATAATCAGTGTTACAGGCCCATCGTTGTTTATATTAACCAACATCTCAGCTTGAAAAACACCGGTTTTCGCTCCTATTCCTAGATTTGAGCACTTTTCTATAAAAATATTATAATATTCTTGAGCTTTCTCCGGTCTCGCAGCTTTAACAAAACTAGGTCTTCGTCCTTTTCTGCAATCGCCATATAAAGTGAATTGTGAAACTACAAGTAATTCTCCACTTACATCATAAAGAGATAAATTCATTTTTCCTTCATCATCTTCAAATATTCTTAAATTTGTAATTTTTTCAACCATATAGTCAATATCATTAAGCGTATCATCTTCACTTATTCCTAATAAAACCATTAATCCTTTTCCTATTTCTCCGGTTAATCTATCGTCTACTTTAACAAAGCTACTAATAACTCTTTGTACCACTGCTCTCATCTATATACCTCCCATTACTTTGCTCTATAAACGTCCATAACTCCTTCCAGTTTTTTAAATCTCTTAATTAATTTATTCAATTGTTCAATATCATTAATTTCCAGAATAAAACTTATATTTGCAATTCTGTCTTTTGAAGTTTTGGAATAAAAAGAGACAATATTAATTTGATTCTCATTTATAATTGATGTTATTTCCGCTAATAATCCTTGCCGGTCATTTGCTTTTATTTGTAAATCAGCATTGTATGATACCATGCTTTTTGTATTCCATTCAACATCTATAAGTCTTTCAGGTTCTTCCAATAAATCTTTAGCATTGGGGCAATCTCTTCTATGTATTGATACACCCCTGCCTTTTGTTATATACCCTATTATGTCATCTCCGGGAACAGGATTACAGCATTTTGAAAATCTTACCAGTACATTGTCAATTCCTTTTACTTTAATTCCTGTGTCAGTTCTCTTTTTTCTCTGTGTTACTGTCTTTAAAACTTCTTTCTCCAGCTCTTCTTTTAGCTTGCTATCTATCTTTTGACTCTTTCTTATTTCATCCTTTAACCTCATCATCACTTGATTTAAAGTAAGCCCACCATAACCCAGTGATGCGTATAAATCATCTAATAAATGAAATCCTAATTTTTTATAGGTCAGATCGAGGCATTCACTTTTTATTAATTGTGCCTGAGTAAAGCCTAATTTCTTTATTTCTTTGTCAAGAATTTCTTTACCTTTTTGAATATTTTCTTCTCTCTTGTCTTTCCTAAACCATTGTCTAATTTTATTTTTTGCCTGTGAGCTCTTCACAAGTTTCAACCAGTCTCTGCTAGGTCCATTAGAAGCAGCTGAAGTTATTATTTCCACAATATCACCATTTTGCAACTTATAGTCTAATGGCACTATTTTACCGTTTATTTTGGCACCGACACATTTATTTCCCACAGCGCTATGAATTTTATATGCAAAATCTATGGGAGTGGAATCTACAGGTAAATCTATAACATCTCCTTTAGGAGTAAAAACATATACTTCATCAATAACTAAATCTATTTTTAGCGTTTCCATAAACTCTTTAGTGTCTCTAACTTCATTTTGCCATTCTAACATCTGCCTTAGCCATTTAAATTTTTCATCGAATTCGCTTTGTGATGTTTTACCTTCTTTATATTTCCAGTGTGCAGCTATACCGAATTCAGATGTTTTGTGCATTTCCCATGTGCGTATTTGCACTTCAAATGGCTCACCGTCCGGTCCTATAACTGTCGTATGAATTGATTGATACATATTAGGTTTTGGCATTGCTATATAATCTTTAAATCTGCCGGGTATGGGTTTCCAAAGCGTATGAACTATTCCTAAAACACCATAACAATCTTTCACATTGTCAACAATTACTCTTACAGCAGTGATATCAAAAATTTGCTCAAATGCTTTGTTTTGTTGATACATTTTCTTATATATGCTATAGAAGTTTTTAGGGCGTCCTTCAATTTGTGATTCTATTCCCATTTCTTTGTTTTTCCGGCTAATTTCGTTGATTACAACATTAATGTATTCTTCTCTTTCTTCTCTCTTTTTGGCAACTTTATCACCAAGTTCTTTATATCTTTCAGGTTCTAAATATCTTAAAGATAAATCCTCCATTTCCCATTTCATTTTAGAAATACCCAATCTATGAGCTATGGGAGCATATATTTCCAGTGTTTCCGTAGCTTTTTCTATCTGCTTTCTCCTTGACATGTAGTATATAGTTCTTAAATTATGGAGTCTATCTGCAAGCTTTATTAAAATAACACGTATATCTTTTGCCATTGCAACAAACATTTTTCTTAGACTTTCTGCCTGTTGTTCTTCCTTTGTTCTATAATCCAACTTTCCTAGCTTGGTCACACCATCAACCAGCATTGCTATCTCTTCACCGAAAAGGTCTTTTACATCCTCGAAACAGTATTCTGTATCTTCAATTACATCATGCAATATTCCTGCGATAATAGTCGTGTTATCCATGTTTAAATCTGCCAATATCATAGCTACGGCAGCGGGGTGAGAAATATATTCTTCTCCGGAAATCCTTTTTTGACCTTGATGAGCATTTAGTGCAAAGTTATAAGTATCTTCTATAAGCGAAAGATCACTGGAAGAATTATATGATTTTATTTTGTTTAATAGTTCTTGCAACATAATAACACCAACTTTTATATAGGTTTTAATTATAATAATATCATAGCATAAAACATTATAATTATTTAATGTTTTTATCTATTTAATACAATATTTACTACAGTTTATAGGGTTCTGCTTTCTACCCATAACCCAATCTTAATCAAATATATAAGTTTTATAGATACATACTGTAGTATTGTATATATCATTTTTATAGAAAAAAAAGCTCCAAATTTATTATATGAAGCCTTTTATAGTTTAAAAATTAATAATTCGACTGATTTAATGCTTATACTTTATAATTGAACTTATATCATATTTATCCAGACTCTTTCTTCCCATCAAATCTTCCAGTTCAATCAAGAAACCAATATGTACAACTTCTCCGCCAAGTTTTTCAATCATTTTTACAGTAGATAGAATTGTACCGCCGGTTGCTAACAAATCATCTACTATAGCTACCCTATCACCTTTTTTTATAGCATCTTTATGAATTTCCAGAATATCTGTACCATATTCCAACTCATATTCATATTTTAGGGTTTCGGCAGGCAATTTGCCGGGTTTTCTCACAGGTACAAAACCTATACCAAGTTCATAAGCGATAGCTGCACCAAGAATAAAGCCTCTAGCCTCCGGTCCTATGATTATATCAACATTTAAATCTTTAATAAAATCTGTCATAACTTTAACAGAATATTTGAAAGCTTCCCCATCTTTTAAAAGTGTAGTAACATCTTTAAAGCTTATTCCTTCTTTTGGAAAATCTTCAATGATTCTTATGTATTCTTCCAAATTCATTGTGATACCTCCATATCATTTGTACTTGGATATCTTTAAATCTTTTATATGTAATTGTATATTTTCCTCTCCGTTCCATGTATTCATTTCCACACTACATATTATATCAACTTTCCGGTTAACTTCAATATGATTAGCAACAAAACCCATATTAAAGCCTATACCGCTAAGGTATTCTTTCCCATTGAACATCTTTAAACTAAGATGTTTACCGTCTAATCCTACTGTTTTTACTTCTTTTAAGATTAAAAATCTATAAACAAAAAGTGGTTTTGGGTTTCCGGCACCAAAGGGCTCTAGTTTTTGTATCTCATTATAAATATTGACTAAATTTATTTTATTATCAAGTTTATAGTCAACAAGTATTTCATGGTAAAAAGGTTTATCTTTTTTAAACTTGTGAACAATGGCATTTATTTTTTCTCGAAAGTCTTTTATTAATCTTTTTTCAATAGTTAAACCGGCAGCTAATTCGTGTCCCCCATATTTTACAAGTAACTCCTTACATGCGCTTAAAGTCTCACATATGTTTAAACCGTTTATACTTCTTGCGGAACCTTTACCTATTTCATTTTCTATTGAAATTATTATCGAAGGCTTATTAAATTTTTCTGTAATTCTTGAAGCAATTATACCGACAACTCCTACATGCCACGAAGAATCGTCTAATACTATTACATGTTCTTCTTTTAAATCCATTTCATTTTTAATTTTTTTCAAAGCAGTTTCAAGCATATTGTTTTCAATTTGTTGTCTGTTATAGTTTAATTCATTCAACATTTTTGCTATTTCATATGCTCTTGCATCATCTTTGGTTGTCAAAAGTTCCACTACTATATTAGCATGTTTTAGTCTCCCCGCAGCATTTATTCTGGGTGCAATTATAAAGCCTAAATGATATGTATTTAAATCAGTTAATTCAATATCGCATACATTTATTAATGCCTTTAACCCTCGATTTGTGGTCTTCTTTGCCTGTTCAATACCTTTTTGCACTATTACTCTATTCTCGCCGGTTAACGTCACTACGTCAGCTACAGTGGCTAAAGCAGTCAAATCCAAAAACTCTAAAGCGTAATCTTTCAATAATAATTTTTCTGATAATGCAGTTATAATTTTAAATACAATTCCGGCACCGGCCAAATCTTTAAAGGGATATTTGCATTGTTTCTGATTTGGATTAATAATAGAATAGGCAGCAGGTAGGATATCGCTGCATTCGTGGTGGTCAGTTATTATGACATCAATATTTAAATCATTTGCCAAATTTACTTCATCAACTGATCTTATACCGCAATCTACCGTTATTATAAGCTTTACATCAAGGTCTTTTATTTTTTTTATTGCTTCTGAGTTTAAACCATAACCTTCTTCCAATCTATCGGGTATATAATAAATAGCATTACCTTTTAATTTTTTTATAAGACTATAGAGCATTGCAACACTTGTAATACCATCTACATCATAATCCCCGTATATACATATTTTTTCTTTTTCCAGAATAGCTTTCTCAATTCGATTTAATGATTTGCTCATATCAAACATTTCAAAAGGATTATGTAGTTGAGAAATATCCGGATTCAAATAGCTCTCAGCTTTTTCTATTGAATCAATATTTCTGTTTATTAACAATCTAGCTAAGGTTTCTGAAATCTCAAATTCTTTTACAAAGTTGTCTATATTCGAATAATCTTTATTATAGGAAATCCATTTTTTCAAACCATCACCCACACATCATTCTAATTTAATTTCATCTTCTATCTTTGTTATTTCATCAACTGCATCAGGTTCTTCGTTGTTTTTTAGAATGCTCAGCTCTTGTTCCATATTTTTAATTTTATTCTTTAATTCCGCTATTTTTAAGCTATTGCGGATTCTTCTAGCGACATCAAATGGTACCATTACAAGAATTCCAATTAGGGCTGATCCTAGTATTACAACCGCCTGGGAAAGGTTTAGCTTGTACCACAAAAGATTAATCGTTATTACTGAAGAATTCTGCAATGCAAATACAGCTATAAACATAGCAAAAATCATTGATAACACAATAATAAACTGCATTTTTTCACACCTTTCTTTTTTTATTTAAAACAAGTGTAAAATAAAAGCTTAAGTAACAGCCATGGCTGTTACTTAAGCTTTTAGTGAGCAGATTTTACTTTTATATTATTTCTTAGAAAAAGCCATACAGAGCTTGCCAAAAATACTGACGAATACGTACCGCTAATCAACCCTATTATTAAAGGCAAAGCAAATTCTTTTACTGCCGGTACACCTAAGATATATAAAGTACCAATAGTAATAAACGTTGTTAGGGAAGTATTTATTGACCTTGCTAAAGTTTGGTTAATGCTATTATTAACCACTTGCTCCGGATCAACTCTTCTAACTGTCTTCATGTTTTCTCTAATCCTGTCAAATATAACAATAGTTGCATTAATAGAGTAACCAACAATGGTTAGGATAGCTGCTATAAAGGAGCTGTTTACAGGAATTTTCATGGCACCGTAAAAAATTGTCATTATAATCACATCGTGCAGTAATGTAAAAATCGATGCTAAGCCAAATCTCCACTCAAATCTAATTGAAATATAGATAAGAATCCCCAAATTTGCTACTAACAAAGCTAATATAGCTTGTTTTTTGAGCTCTGAACCAATAGATGGACCTATAGATTCAAAATTAATGTTTTTAGAAGTAACATTTAATTCACTATCAAATTTTTCTAACAAATCTCTTCTCGTATCATCATCAAATTCCAATTTAGTCCTAACTATCACTTCATCTTTTTCGTTTCCTGCATAAGTTATCGTTGCTTCTTTATCATATTTATCCATTATATTCTTAACTTCTTGTACGTCAAACTTCCTTCCGATTCTTGCCTGCAGCGAAGTACCACCAGTAAAATCAATACCCAGATTTAAACCGCCGTTGATAAATGAAAGAACCAAGCCCAGAGCAATAATTATTCCGGAAATAACAAACCAAGTTTTTTTGAGTTTCAAAATATCATATGTTTTCATAAAACTTCCTCCTACGCTCCATAAAACTTTTTGTCTTTTATTAAATTTGTGCCCTCAAAAAGTTTCATTAACTGTTTTGTAACTACTATTGCTGTAAACATACTTGCCAAAATACCTATTGATAACGTGACAGCAAATCCCTTAATTGGTCCTGCCCCCAAGTAAAAAAGTACTATTGCAGCAATTAAAGTAGTTATATTAGAATCAAAAATAGCTAAAAAAGCTCTTCTGAACCCGGAATCAATAGAAGACCTGATGGTCTTGCCCATATTGAGCTCCTCTTTAATTCTTTCAAAAATAATTACATTAGCATCCACTGCCATTCCTATAGATAGTATAAGTCCTGCAATACCCGGTAAGGTTAAAGTCGCTTTAATAGCTGCCAAAGTGATTAATACGATACTGATATATAATACTAATGCTATACTGGCAATAAGTCCGGGCAATCTATAGTATATAATCATAAATAAGAAAACCAGTAATATTCCAATTTTACCTGCTGTTAAACTTTTTTCAAAAGAATTTGCTCCCAACTCAGGACCTATGCTTGTGACTTGCAACGTTTTCAGTTCTACAGGTAAAGCACCTGCTCTAATCAACATAGCTAAATCCCCGGCTTCTTCAATAGTCATACTACCGGATATTTGGCATTTGCCATCTGTAATAGGCTCGGAAACACTTGGTGCCGAAATAATATTATCATCTAATAATATAGCTATAATCTTTCCTACATTATTTCTTGTACTTTCCGCGAATTTCTTTGCGCCCTCGGGATTCAATTCCAAGGAAACAACCGCTATTTGCATTTTCGTTGCAGGATCGTTTGAATAAGCAGCTTTCGCATCCTTGATATCGTTTCCTGTTATCACTACATTTTCAGCCTCATCCATAAATCGTAATTGAGCTGTTTTACCAATTATCTCTAAGGCTCTTTGTGTATCCTGTATCTCCGGTAAACCTACTCTAATTCTTTTACCGCCTTGGCGTGTAATTACCGGTTCGGTTACCCCTAGATTGTCAATACGTTCTCTAATTGTAGCTACAGCTCTTTCCATCTTTTCATCGGTAATGGGATCCTCAGGAGTGCCTTGTGCTTCTAAAACAACATCCGCACCGCCTCTTAAATCCAAACCAAGCTTTATTTGATTTTTAACAGGTAATACTTCATATTTTCCAATATTTATTCCATATGACGCTACAAATGCAATAATCCCTATTAATAATACAATTGCTACAAATTTAATTGTGCTTCCTGAATTCATCCGTACTCCCCCTTTAAAAGTTCACATTGGTAATTATATTACTTTTCATATGCCT
>Ga0172382_10014310_pt1 | contig 10116 bp, 11 predicted proteins | sample Leawel138RmetaG_FD_122245 | JGI IMG/M metagenome (GOLD analysis project Ga0172382, IMG submission 122245) | Leachate microbial communities from a municipal landfill in Southern Ontario, Canada - Leachate well 138R metaG | ecosystem: Engineered > Solid waste > Landfill > Unclassified | place... | reverse complement strand
GCCGCACGTGATTTGCTGCGGCTTCTGTTAAGCTGATCGCCATATCAAACCTCTTAGATTAAGCCTTTTTTCTGCTTGTAATCTCGCACTGCTGCTTTGATCGCATCTTCCGCTAACACTGAACAGTGAATCTTCACTGGTGGCAACGCCAACTCTTCAGCAATAGTGGTATTTTTAATCAGCTCAGCTTCATCAATGGTTTTACCTTTCATCCATTCTGTCGCTAAGGAGCTGGATGCAATGGCAGAGCCACAGCCGTATGTTTTAAATTTCGCATCCTGAATAATGCCGTCATCACTGACTTGAATCTGCAAGCGCATTACATCGCCACACGCTGGTGCACCGACCATGCCGGTACCAACATCAGGAGCATCGGCGTCCATTTTGCCAACGTTGCGAGGGTTCTCGTAGTGGTCTAAGACCTTATCACTGTATGCCATGATGATATTCCTTACTTAATGGGCAAGTATTAATGTGCTTGCCACTCAACTTTAGAGAGGTCAACGCCGTCGTTATGCATGTCCCACAACGGTGATAAATCACGTAGACGCTGCACTGCCTCACGGATTTGTCCGGCCGCATGATCCACTTCTTCTTCAGTAGTAAAGCGTCCAAAGGTAAAGCGAATCGAACTGTGCGCCAACTCATCGCTGCGACCTAAAGCACGCAACACATAAGAAGGTTCCAACGAAGCAGAGGTACAGGCTGAACCTGAGGACACCGCCATGTCTTTTAAGGCCATAATTAACGACTCACCTTCAACATAGTTAAAGCTGAGATTTAAGTTGTGTGGTACACGCTGGGTCGCACTGCCATTTAAGTACAGTTCGTCCATATCACGGACCTTGTCATAAAAACGCTTATTGAGTGCAGCAATACGCTGGCTTTCTTCAGCCATTTCCAAGCGCGCCAACTCAAAGGCTTCGCCCATACCAACGATCTGGTGAGTCGCCAAAGTGCCTGAGCGCATGCCACGTTCGTGTCCACCACCATGCATTTGTGCTTCTAAACGCACACGCGGCTTACGACGCACATAGAGCGCACCCATGCCTTTAGGCCCGTAGGCTTTGTGAGCAGAAAAGGACATTAAATCGACTTTCATTTTCTCTAGATCAATCTCAACTTTACCCGCTGACTGCGCCGCATCAACATGGAATAACACGCCTTTCGAGCGGGTTAACTCACCAATTGCGGCGATATCATTGATCGTACCAATTTCGTTATTGACATGCATGATCGAGACTAAAACTGTATCTTCACGCAATGCTGCAGCAACCATCTCGACAGTAATCAAACCATCTTCGCAAGGCTCTAAGTAGGTCACTTCGTAACCTTCACGCTCTAACTGGCGCGTGGTGTCCAACACTGCTTTATGCTCAAGCTTAGAGGTAACAATATGCTTACCTTTGCTGACATAGAAATGTGCAGCGCCTTTAATAGCAAGGTTATTTGACTCTGTCGCACCCGAAGTCCAAACAATTTCGCGCGGATCGGCTTTAATTAAATCGGCAACCTGGCGGCGCGCATGCTCAATGGCTTCTTCAGCACGCCAGCCATACACGTGCGAACGTGACGCAGCATTACCAAAGTTACCATCCAGCGTGAGGCACTCACACATTTTCTTCGCCACTCGTGGATCAACTGGGGTGGTTGCTGAATAATCTAGATAGATCGGCAGTTTCATTGTAACTCTCCTCACGGTCTGCGCCTTATTCACTCAAGAGTGGACGCCTGAATTTTGTTTGCTGCGCGCTGATTCTGATGCTGACGCAGTGCAACTTTTTGAATTTCTTGGCGCGCAACTAAATCCGCCAAGCTAATACCACTTAAAAAATCGTGTATCTGCTTACTTAAATCACACCACAAGCGGTGGGTTAAACATTCATCGCCGCCCTGACAGTCACCTTGACCTTGACAGCGCGTCGCATCTACTGACTCATCCACCGCATCTATAACTTGCACAATTTGAATATCAGCAGGCTCGTGTGCCAACTGATAGCCACCACCCGGCCCTCTAACACTACTCACCAGAGCGCCACGGCGCAGCTTTGCAAATAACTGCTCAAGGTATGATAACGAAATACCTTGCCTCTCAGAAATATCGGCAAGGGGCACAGGGCCGTCTTGCGCATTCAATGCCAAGTCAAGCATCGCTGTCACGGCATAGCGGCCTTTGGTTGTCAGTCGCATAAAATAAATACCGCTGTAAGTAAGTATTAACAACAATTATGCTATAACCCACTAAATAGGTCAAGTATTAATCCCGATTAAATTACTCAGGATTAAGCAGGCAAACATTCTAACAGTCCGCAGCACCTACACCCCTCCCGCATACGGATTACTTATCGGCGCCCGATTCGCTATCTTTATCATCTGCGACCGATCTTTCATCCGAGCATGGAAAAGCTGTATCAGGCAACTCAGGCAGTTTCTTGCCTTGATAATCGCTACCAAGCTTATGCATGGCATCACACATATCTTCCAGGCGTTCTTCAACCGCCTCTAAATGATCGAGAATCTGACCAATTGAACGCGCCACGGGGTCAGGCATATCCTCACTCATGCCATAAGCATCAAAGCCAAAACGCTCAGCCAACGCCTGTCGCTTTGCTTCTTGCTCATCAGTGGTCTTAACAATAATGCGCCCCGGGATACCCACTGCAGTCGCCCCTGCTGGCACAGCTTTAGTCACCACAGCATTCGAACCAATTTTAGCACCAGCCCCTACAGTAAAAGGACCCAGCACTTTAGCGCCCGCCCCCACAACCACACCATCTTCTAAAGTTGGGTGACGCTTACCTTTATTCCAACTGGTGCCGCCCAAGGTAACGCCCTGATAGAGGGTCACATCGTCACCAACCTCTGCAGTTTCACCAATGACAATACCCATACCATGGTCAATAAAAAAACGACGACCAATCTTCGCGCCAGGGTGAATTTCAATGCCGGTCAACCAGCGCCCCAAGTTGGACACCATTCGTGCCAGCCACTTCCAATTGCGCAGCCACAAGGCATGCGCCAAACGATGCAACCAAACGGCATGTAAACCGGGGTAGCACGTTAATATCTCAAAGGCATTGCGTGCCGCTGGATCCCGTCGAAATACACTTTGAATATCTTCACGAATACCTTTAAACATGCTCACCTCGGCGTTGGATATGTTCACCACGTGCGGCTTTTTGCGTCTCGGTCAAAATACCACGTAAAATATTTACTTCAGACTTCTTCAACTGACTGCGAGCAAAAATACGGCGCAGACGAGCCATTAAATGCCGCGGCTTAGCCGGATCAAGAAATTCAATATCAATCAACGTTTGCTGCAAATGCTGATAAAACATCTCTAAAGAATCATGGGTTGCCGGCGCGGTGCCGAGCATTCCGGTTGCCTCAACCTCAGGCATGTGCGTCGGCTGATTGGTTTCTTGCAACCACGCCATACGCACTTCATAACTCAACACTTGCACAGCGGTGGCAAGATTTAAAGAGCTAAATTCTGGATCTGACGGGATATGAATATGATATTGACAGCGCTGCAACTCAGTATTGGTTAAACCGGCATACTCTCGGCCAAAGACCAAAGCAACTTCAGCCTGATGATCAGCCTGCCAGGTGTGTAGACAGGTCGCTGCCGCTTCGCGCGGATCAAGCAACGGCCAAGGAATACGTCGATCACGAGCACTGGTACCCAAGACCACACTGCAGCCTTCAAGCGCTTCTTCCAGAGTCGCAACCACTCGCGCATTGTCTAAAATATCATCGGCACCCGCTGCTCGAGAATTCGCATCTCGGTGCGGGTATTTCTCAGGATCGACTAAGACTAAGGACTTAAGCCCCATGTTTTTCATCGCTCGGGCAGCACCACCAATATTGCCTGGGTGACTGGTGTTGACTAAAACCACGCGAATTTTTTCCAGCACAAGGCTCTCCAAGGTTCTATCTAAAGACAGGTTATTAAAGCAAAGAGCACAAGCTTACCGAAGCCTCTGCAATCACGCCACGAAAAAGAACCCTACTGGCGAACACATATACTTTAGTTTCTGTTAGAATTTATATTCTTCTTTAACAACCTCCGGTGACTTTTCATGCAGCCTATGCTGAATATCGCGCTGCGCGCTGCTCGTAGCGCGGGTGAATTAATTGTACGTTCGATTGAACGCTTAGACACGATCTCGGCTAGCGAGAAAGACGCAAAAGATTTCGTCACCGAGATTGATCGTGCAGCTGAACAAGCCATTGTTACGGCAATTCTTAAAGCACACCCTGATCACGGCATTAACGCTCAAACAAGCGGTCGCATTGCCGGTAAAGGTGAAGGTGCTGATTACGAGTGGATTATTGACCCTCTCAACGGCACAACAAACTTCACTCGCGGCGTCCCACACTTTGCCGTGAGCATCGCCTGCAAATACCGCGGTCGTGTTGAGCACGCAGTAATCATTGACCCTGTTCGTCAAGAAGAGTTTACTGCGAGCCGCGGTCGTGGCGCAGCCTTTAACGGTCGCCGCATGCGCGTCAGCAAACGCAAAACCCTTGATAACGCACTATTAGCGACCGGCTTTCCATTTCATGAAGGCCAACTTGAATACATGGACAACTATATGTCTATGTTTAAAGACCTCGCAGTACAGTCTGCCGGCATCCGTAGTGCGGGCACCGCAAGCCTCGATTTAGCCTATGTTGCCGCGGGCCGCTATGACGCGTGCTGGCAATACGGTTTATCCGAGTCAGATATCGCCGCAGGTACTTTATTAATTCAAGAAGCCGGCGGCTTGATCAGTGACTTCAATGGTGGCTACGACTTTTTAGATGGCGGCCACGTTGTTGCTGGCGGCCCAAAATGCTTTAAAGCTGTTCTAACGACGATCCAGCCTTTTATACCAAGAAGCTTTAAGTAAGCCATCGCTTATTTGCTGCTCACAAAAAAGCGCCCTTCTAGGCGCTTTTTTATCTCAATTCAACGCTTCGTGTTAGACCAATTAACGCACAACCTGCGATAAAATAACACGGCCTTGCTCATCCAACTCCAAGCGACGACCCGGATCCTCATCCATGCGCACAGTACGAACTTTACCACCTAACTCGTAACTGACATCATAACCGGCAACTTTTTCACTGATATCGTATTCCGTGTTGCAACGGCGCTCAGTGGTTGTGTAGGTATTGTTCTGCTGTAAATGCTCTTGGGTTTTATTGCCCGCATAACCACCACCCACAGCGCCTGCAACAGTCGCTACTTTTTTACCACTGCCACCACCGACCTGGTTACCTAGCAGACCACCGACGACTGCACCCACTGCTGTACCCACAATGCGATTACCATCTTTAATCGGTTTACGCTTGGTGACCGTCACATCGCGACATTCTTGACGTGGTGTTTTCACAGTTTCTTTAATAGGCTTAACAGCCACAACTTCTGCGTAGCTCGGCCCACTCATCATATTGTAGGTGGCATAACCACCCGTGGCCGTCACAGCAACCGCCCCCAACACACTACCAATCAACATCGACTTATTCATTCTATTTCTCTCAAGCAACTGTTAGTTACAAAGAATTAGAAAGCAAAAAGCCGTGCAAGTTCACACCTACACGGCTTTTAATCGTATTAATACGCAATTCGACTAGGGCGTTTCATCCACTTCTTCAGTGCTGACTGGCGGTATCAAATCTTCTACCGTCAGATTCAACCAAATCAAGAAAATACTGGCGATATACACAGAGGAATAGGTACCTGCAGTAATCCCAATAAACAACGCAAAGGCGAAGCCCCATAGATTATCACCACCAAACACCAGCAGTGCGCCCACCGCTAACAATGTGGAAATCGACGTGGCCAAGGTACGCAATAGCGTTTGCGTGGTCGAAATATTGATGTTGTCGATCAATGGCGTATTGCGTAAGAAACGAAAATTCTCACGAATACGGTCAAACACCACAATGGTATCGTTAAGCGAGTAGCCAATAATTGCTAAAATCGCCGCCAATACTGTCAGGTCAAAAGTAAGCTGAAAGTACGAGAACACACCCAAAGTGATAATCACATCATGGAACAAGCCAACAATCGCGCCGACACCAAACTTCCATTGAAAACGAAAGCCCAGATACAGCATGATTCCAGCCAGGGCCAGCAACATGCCTAAACCACCTTGGTCACGCAACTCCTCTCCCACCGCAGGACCCACGAACTCAACACGCTTAACCGTCACGTGACTCGCCGCATCTTGACGTAATACCTGTGCCACTTGATTACCCAAGTCTGGATCATCACCCGGCATACGCACCAACACATCATTGACCGCACCAAAGCTCTGCACGACGGCGTCAGGGTAACCACCCCCTTGTAACTGGCTACGAATTTTATTTAAGTCGGCCGCTTGCTCATAATTGAGTTCAATTAGCGTACCGCCAGTGAAGTCCAAGCCAAAGTTAAGACCTTTAACAGCTAAGCTGCCAAACGAGGCTAGAACCATTATCAAGCTGAAGGCAAACGCTATATAGCGTGCGCCCATAAAGTTAATTACACGTTTCATGCTAGCCACATCCTTAAATCCACAACTTCTTGAGGTCACGGCCACCATACATCAGGTTAACCATGGCACGTGTCACCATAATTGCAGTGAACATTGAAGTAATAATGCCCAGCGACAAGGTCACAGCAAAGCCTTTAATTGGACCGGTTCCCATTGCAAACAGGATCGCACCGACCAAAAGCGTTGTTAAGTTACCGTCAATAATAGCTGAGTAGGCTTTATCAAAACCTTCATGAATAGCGCGCTGTACCGACATGCCATTGGCAATTTCTTCACGAATCCGCGAGAAAATCAGCACGTTCGCATCGACCGCCATACCCATGGTCAAGACGATACCGGCGATACCCGGCAAGGTTAAGGTTGCGCCCAACAAAGACATCATCGCCAACAAGTTGACCATATTCAGACTCAGTGCCACTGTCGCCAGCAGACCAAAGGCTTTGTAGATCAAGACAATAAAGATGGCGACAAACAAGAAGCCCCATAGCGCTGCTTGTACACCGAGCTGAATATTCTCAGCACCGAGACTTGGACCAATGGTACGTTCTTCAGCAAAGTACATCGGCGCCGCTAAACCACCGGCACGTAATAACAGCGCCAGCTCAGACGATTCGCCTTGACCATCTAGACCGGTAATCCGGAACTGGCTGCCGAGCGCCGACTGAATCGTCGCTAAACTGATCACACGTTTTTCTTCTTTAAAGGTCTGTACCGCAACTTCTTTTTCGACACCATCAACCATCTCACGCACATAGCGCGTGGTGGGTCGTTGTTCGATAAAGATAACGGCCATACTACTGCCGATATCATTGCGCGTAGCACGATTCATCAACTCGCCACCGTGACCGTCCAAACGGATATTCACCTGTGGTCGACCATTTTCATCGTAGCTGGCCTGCGCATCAGTCACCTGATCACCCGTGATAATCACACTACGCTCAAGCGCTACAGGTGCACGACCTTCCTCACGGAACTCATACATCTCGGTGGTTGCACGGGGTGCATCTGCTGCTGCAGCTAAACGGAACTCAAGGTTGGCCGTTTTACCCAAAATACGCTTAGCTTCTGCAGTATCTTGTACACCAGGTAATTCCACGACAATACGGTTAGCACCTTGGCGCTGTACCAGCGGCTCAGCAACACCCAACTCATTGACACGGTTACGCACCGTGGTTAAGTTTTGCTTAATGGAGTACTCACGAATTTCAGTAATTTTCGCTGGCAACAAGACTAAACGCAGTACCGGCTTATCATTACGCTCAGCAGTAGTCATTTCAAAATCAGCAAAATCTTTACGAATCAAGGCTCGCGCTTGAGTTAAAGTCGCCGTATCGTCAAAACCCAGCTGAATACCATTCTCAATACTTGGCAAGCTGCGATAACGGATACGCTCTTTACGCAAAATAGTCTTCACTTCGCTTTCGTGCACTTTAATACGTGCAGAAATAGCTTTTTCCATATCCACTTCAAGCAAGAAGTGCACACCACCGGATAAGTCGAGACCAAGCTTCATCGGGTTGGCCCCGAGACTGCGTAACCACTGAGGCGTAGTTGCTGCAAGATTCAATGCAACAACATACTCATCACCCAAGGCTTTACGCACGACATCTTTAGCCGGCAACTGGTCATCACGGCGCAATAACCGCACCAGTCCGCCACGTGTTTCTAAGGCTGCACTCTTAACGTCAATTCCAGCCGCTGTTAACGCAGCGGTAGCACGATCCAGATCAGCTTGTTCAATCTGTAATGCACTGCTAGCACCGGTCACTTGAATCGCCGGATCATCTGGATAGAGGTTAGGCGCAGAGTAAATAAAACTGATGGATAGAATCGCTACAATCAGCAGATACTTCCATAAAGGATACTTGTTGAGCATGACACCGCCCGCTTATATGGCCACAATAAATACGGCCAAAACTAATTGAATATAACGCAAATCGGGCAGTGCATCTCAAAGGTTGATAACGAGTCACCTTTGAGCGCAACCGCCCGTCACAAAACTGTTTAAATAGCTTTTAAAGTGCCTTTTGGCAATGCTGCGATCACTGCGCTTTTTTGAATTTTCAACTCAACAGTATCTGAAGCTTCAATCACTAAAAAGTCATCAGCTACTTTAATCACTTTTCCAGCAATGCCACCACTGGTCACAACTTCATCACCTTTTTGCAAACCACCGACCAAGTTACGATGCTCTTTGGCACGCTTAGCTTGTGGACGCCAGATCATCAGGTAGAAAATCACCAAAAAACCAGCTAGCAAAATAAACTGCATGTACTCGCCACCTGGAGGTGCGCCAGCAGCAGTGTCAGCATAAGCAGCAGAAATAAAGAAACTCATGAACAACTCCCATTACATAAAGACATTAGTGTCCGTTATTAATTAAGCGGCGGCGTAGGTAAACCACGTCGCGCGTAAAACCCATCAACAAAGTCGCCCAATGTACCTTGTTGGATAGCCTCTCGTAAACCCGCCATTAGACGCTGATAGTGTCGCAAATTATGTATTGTATTGAGCATGCTACTCAGCATTTCGCCGCACTTATCTAAATGGTGCAAATAGGCGCGAGAAAAGTTCTGGCAAGTATAGCAATCACAGGCCGCATCGAGAGGTGAATCATCATGGCGATGCGTGGCGTTACGAATTTTAATTACACCGGTATCGATGAACAAGTGACCATTACGCGCATTACGCGTTGGCATCACGCAGTCAAACATATCAATACCGCGGCGTACGCCTTCAACTAGATCTTCAGGCTTACCGACACCCATTAAATAGCGGGGTTTTTCCGGCGGCATATGTTGCGGTAAAAAGTCGAGGATACGAATCATATCTTCTTTTGGCTCGCCCACCGACAAGCCGCCAATGGCCAAGCCATCAAAGCCGATCTCGCACAGCCCTTCTAAAGAACGTAAACGTAAGTCCTCATGCATACCACCCTGCACAATACCAAATAGAGCAGACGGATTATCACCATGGGCAATTTTTGAGCGCTTAGCCCAACGCAATGACAATTCCATGGATTTTTCAGCCGTTGCCACATCGGCAGGATACGGCGTGCACTCATCAAAAATCATCACCACATCAGAGCCCAGCTCACGCTGCACTTGCATGGATTCTTCTGGCCCCATAAAGACCTTGGCACCATCCACTGGCGAAGAGAAGTACACCCCTTCTTCTTTAATCTTACGCATCGCGCCCAAGCTAAAGACTTGGAAACCACCGGAGTCAGTCAGAATAGGACCTTTCCATTGCATAAAATTATGTAAATCGCCGTGCTCTTGAATCACCTGAGTACCAGGGCGTAACCATAGATGAAAGGTATTACCTAAAATCATCTGCGCGCCAATCGCTTCGATATCACGCGGCAACATCCCTTTAACAGTACCGTAGGTGCCCACCGGCATAAATGCAGGGGTTTCCACTACGCCACGCGGAAACGTTAAACGTCCACGGCGCGCACGACCATCGGTCGCTAATAAATCAAACTGCATAAAAGACATGCATTACTCCTTAGGGCTGCGTGGCTGTGGATTGCGCGTAATAAACATGGCATCGCCATAACTGAAGAAACGATAACGCTGCTCGACGG
>Ga0172382_10014308_pt1 | contig 10118 bp, 8 predicted proteins | sample Leawel138RmetaG_FD_122245 | JGI IMG/M metagenome (GOLD analysis project Ga0172382, IMG submission 122245) | Leachate microbial communities from a municipal landfill in Southern Ontario, Canada - Leachate well 138R metaG | ecosystem: Engineered > Solid waste > Landfill > Unclassified | place... | reverse complement strand
CGAACAACTGTTTGTAGCTGAACGAATGGACGCATAATATGAGGTGTCCCGAGAGAATCTCTTAGTTGTGAAATAAAACCCGAGCTCGACACTTGATTCTGATTTTGGAAGAATTTGACACTTGAGCTTACGCTGATCCTTGACATTTTTCACTATGCTTTTCCCGTCCTTTCGGGTCCTAAATCTGCGGGTTGTATAGGTTACATTAGCCTAAGATGATCTGCCCGGATCGAGGCGGTTCGAGTCCGAATGTGGAGAATATTTCGCGTACGTTCTTGGATATGGCCGTGAGTCTCCAGTTGCCGGTGTTACCTATGGCGAATACCGTGTTGAGCGAGAGGAGCAACTCATCAACCGTCATTCCGTTGACGGAATCCTTCTTCGCTCTCGTGGACAATGTGTTCCGATCGTGTTCCCTCAGGACATTCTGGATGTGGATCCTCATCATCAATGCTATGAACTTGATGAAGAAACGACCTCTCGCACGCTAGACGTTACCTGTCCTGTTGCGTTTTCCGTCAAGATCGTTCTTGTAGACACCGAATGCCTTCTCGACCCAATCACGAACGTCATAGGAAGTCATCATCTGTTCCCATGTGGTGTTCGTTGAAGATAACATGACGAACATCCCTGCACGGTTGTCTGCAAAAGTGAATGCGTTCTGCTTGCGGATCATGTGCATCATACCGTTCTCGTCCACCTCATAATCCAGGAATCTGCGTACAAAGGACGGAAGTTTCGCATATGTCATCGCAGGGTCGTCGTGTTTAGTATTCTCCAATCTCAACTCAACGTCGTTCACCATCGACATCACGGAGTTGATGTCATCCGATGCCTTCCTCGGATCGTATACTATGAACGCTTTCAATTTCTTGGATCTGGAGAAGAGCTCGTTGTTCTTGGCGGAATCCTTATGGTTCTGTGGTACATGGACGATGTATTCGCTCGTTCCATCATCAAGATCGATGATTCCGACCTCGTATTCCGCATATTTGTATGCTGTACCGTTGTGATATGCGAACGATGAAGACAGATTCAATTCCTTGATCGCTTTGGTCATCAGCTTCTTGATGGGTTCCGATTTGACGTTGGAAGGCATAGTGAAATCGACGTCGAGATCCAACAATGCGGAGACGTTCCTCGCACTCTCGAAACCTCTGTCCATGATCATCCTGCCCTGACAACCAAGTGTTCTCATATCCTCGATCGTGGATCTCATGATGCTGATGTCCGCGATCGAACCGGGAAGCATGCGGAACATCACAGGAATTCCATTCCCATCGGTCACCATCGCGATGTTCGTCTGTTTCATGTTCTCTCCATCACGGTTGTGACCGAATTGGGACCAACCTTCCATGTCGGAATAGGAAGAGATCGATGTAAGGTCCAGGGAGAAGAAGTCGCTGGACGTCCTTTCTATCCTTTTGGAGAAGAATCTGTCCATGGTGACCATCATGGAACCTACTTTCTCCGACAGTTCACCAATCGTCGATGGAGATAACGTTCCTCTCAACTTCATCGTCTCCTTGATCACTGAGCCTTCGACCGTGTAATGTAAGGAGTCGAATGAAGTGGGATTGATGGTCAATGCCATCGCTGCACCCATGATGTTGGGTGCCATGGTGGTGAATACGGAGTCGAGATCATCGAAGATCCCCAATTCCTTCTGTACTCCGTCAAGGAATTTGACAGAACCATAGAACTTAGCGTACTCCTCCTTCGGAGCGCTTCTTGTCTCTTTTGGGAGGATCTTACCGGTTTCCGGATTGACCTTTCCCAAGTAGGTCTTGATGGTTTTTGGGTTTTTTCTACCGGGCACTCTGACCGATGTGCTCTCGTATGCGTACTTCTGGCCATTCCTTTCCATGTAGAATATGCTACCCATTGGTAACCTATATGTAAGGTTACATATTTAATACCTTTGATTTAAATATTCTTTATATAGGGTATATAAACAAAAGATCAGGAAAATGTAGTACTACAACTGTGTAGTCATACGTTCCGCAGATTTAGGTCGATAAGACCAACAACCACGCTTTGGAGGCTTTGCCCCTATACGATTTAGGTTTCCAGGGCTCTGTGGATTGCTTATTGGAGGTCTGTTCGCTCCTCCCGGATGCGGAAGGCCTGCCGTATAAGTTGTCGCGTGATCCTGTGTCGCCATTTAGTGATCAGGTTGGATTTTCATCATCTGTTTTTCCATTGGGGGCGTTGCCTGATTCTGAATAGATTTTGGTAGAGTCTTGAATTTTGCCTCTGAACTTACCGTCTGCGAAATCACCTTCGTAACGCCTGTCCTTATAAACCATAACTCCTTTGCCGTTGCGCTTATCGTCAACGTAATCGCCTTCGTAGCGATTGCCGTTTGAATAGCAAAGAATTCCTTTGCCGTTGAACTCGCCGTCAACGAAATTACCTTCGTAACGACTGCCGTCCGAAAAGTGGTAAACTCCTTTGCCGTTGCGCTTACCGTCTAAGAAATCTCCTTCGTAACGACTGCCGCCTGAGAAGCAGTAAATTCCTTTGCCGTTGCGCTTACCGTCTACAAAATCGCCTTCGTAGCGATCACCGTTAGAATAGTAGAGAACTCCTTTGCCGGTTCGCCTATAACCTGCAAAATCGCCTTCGTAGCGATCACCGTTAGAATAGTAGAGAACTCCTTTGCCGGTTCGCCTATAACCTGCAAAATCTCCTTCGTAGCGATCACCGTTAGGATAGTAGCAGACTCCTTTATCACTAAAATAGCCGTCAACGAAATCTCCTTCGTGGCGACTGCCGTCTAAAAAGTATTGAACTCCTTTGCCGGTGCGCTTACCGTCTGCGAAATCGCCTTCGTAGTGACCGCCGCCTGAGAAGCAGTAAATTCCTTTGCCGTGCCTTTTTTCATTAACGAAATCGCCTTCGTAACGGCTATTGTCGGAATAATACTCTACTTTTTTGACCATTTGATCACCTATCAATTCCTTGTACATTCGGCGCTATTCTTTACCTGAATGGCGTATCATTTTATCTACTGTTCGCTCTCGTGCCACGATCTCTGTTCCGTATATGCTTCACGTCGCCAATCTCCCCGTCAGACTCTTTGAGATCATATTCAGAAAGAATAACGTGCATTCCCGAGAGGATCCGTCTTGCAGAACAGGAACGGTTTCGTCATGAAGCTTCTATCTGCGAAGGAATCCGAACAAGTCTACAAAAAAGATACTGGATAACACCGTCATAACTATGAAATTTCCCCCTTGCCCGTATTCTGAAGTGAAGATATGATATAATCTGCATCAGCCGGTATTCAGGGTGATTCATTCTTGACCAGTTCCCGTCACAGAATACTTTTGCCCAATAAGATGTGAAGGGCATTGCTTTGCACATATATCAGCAAATGAATTAAGTCACCTCGTCAATACCAGTATTATGCCGTTCGCACTGGATGGAAAGATATTCGACGGCCCTCTGTACCTGGGCAAGGACAAGCTGCCGACCTCGGCGGGAATAGCTCTTATCTGCACAGAGGCCGGAGAGGGCGTCAAGATAATGAGCATTCTCTGCGGGGACAATCTCGAATCCGTGATAACCGGAAGCCCCAAGAACGACTGCTGGAAGAAGCACGCATACCACGGAAGAGTGGACGTTTACGTATACACGAAGGAATCCACAGCCAAAGAGAGGGAAGAGTACTGCAGGAAGGTCCTTGACCGCGACAGGAAATGGATGTTCTGCGAAGAAGCGCCGAAGATCGAGGACGACTTCTAGAACAGGGAAAGCATCAGGATCAACAGTCCCGTGGTAACTGCGGCCATAGGTATGCCTATGGCCATCAATCTTATCAGATCGATCTCCACGCCGTAGCGCTCCGCGGATTCCGCAACGATGACGTTGGCTGCGGAGCCCAGGAACGTGGCATTGCCTCCCAGCGTCGATGCTCCCGCCAGCACGTACCACAGGATCTCCGGGTCCGGGGGCATGAGATTCGACAGCAGCATAACCGCCGGAACATTGCTGACCAGGTTGCTCAAGACCAGAGAGAACAGTGACAACGAAAGTATCGTGGGCGTCTCCCCCGGCCCGAAGCCCGGGAACAGAGCGGAGATCTCCCCCAGAAGACCGGAGACGGATACTCCCTCCATAACTACGAACAATCCTATGAAGAAGGCGATTATGGACCAGTCCACCCTCTTGACGACCCAGGGGCCCCGGGTGCGGTCCTTCGACAGAACGACAATAACGGCAACGGCAGCTGCGCACACGGCCGGAACGTAAAGGGGGACCCCAACGAAACTGGATATGATGAACCCGGCGAACATGGCCACCATCACGAAGATCATGAAGCGCAGCCTCGTGATGTCTATCTCCGCCGGTTCCTCCTTATGCACTTTGGTCTCCACCTCCGCCTCTATGCGCTTCCTGAACACCGCGTATACGATGAGATATGCCACGGGCATGCACGCCAACGCAACGGGGGCGAGATGCAGGGAGAAGTCAATGAATCCCAGGCCTGCGAATGAGACGATATACGCATTCTGAGGATTGCCTATGGCTGTAGCAACGCTGCCGATGTTGGCGGACATGAGCATCCCGACGATGTAGGGTATCGGGTCCGCCCTGATCTTGGCACAAGTCCTTATGACGATGGGCGTGAACAGCAGTACCACGGCATCATTCAGGACCAGGGCGGCCAGAAGAGCCGATATGCCCATTATCCCTGCCAGCAGCGCCTTCCGTGTCCTGAACCGATCCACCAGTATCTTAGAGATCACTTCGAACAGACCGCAGTACTCAAGACCCACGACGAGGACCATCATGCCTATGAGCAGGAACAGCACATCGAAGTCAATGGAGCGCCACGCTTCTGTTACAGACACCACGCCCAAGAGGATCATGAGTGTCAGACCGATAAGGGCGGCGACACCTCTGCCTATGCGCAGTTTCCCGGGCAGTCGGACCATTATCAGCACGTATGTCAGTAAGAATATGCTTAGGGCAACGTGCATGGTCTCCACATAGGACCTTCCATAACAATACGGATTTATATCTTTTAGATGGAGGGTTTTTTCTCTTTATTGTTAAGGCATTACAAATTAATGTGATTACTTTATTCAGTTTATTTATTGCAAAGTATGATATTCGTCAACTTAACACCCATTTAATAAAGTGATGTAAATTTTTTCATACTCTGAAAAACGATTAACAATGTTAAAAAATATGGTGTAATAATTAACAATGTTAATTTATTAAAATCTCATATTCATTATTTATTTAGCTGATTACTTTATAGATTAAATTAATTTTAAAATAATTATTTTTTGAAAAAAATTACAATTAAAATAGAAAAATATCCCTATTTTCTTTAAAAAAGCCAAAAATCAACTAAAAATGCTCATTTTGCTGTAAAACCACCAAAAATTCCGTCCACGACGGTACCCCGAATATCAACTTGAAATAGGTAATTTCGAACTATTTAGGGTACACTATTCGTTAAAAACAACAAAGTCTTCCTTGACCTCTTACATTACATTAGATATTCAAGGGAGAAGAGTGAAAAACAATCAGAGATCGTAAAAAAAATAAGCTTATTTTCTTCAATAGGATATTAATTTGATATTGTTTTAATTTGTTTATTAAATAAAGATATTTACTTAATTTTTATTGTTGTATTACTTCAGATGAATTAACGTCGTTAAAATTTAGTTATAGACACATAATAAATTAACAGTGTTAATAAAATGTAGCATAAAATAAAATTTGTATGTAAATCAAACAGAAAAATAATTATGATAAAAATAATAGTTAGTTAAGATATAAGATTTAATTATATTGTATATGCATGCAAACATCAAGATATGAAAACCATATGAGGTATATTGCACTCAGGCATATTCACTATTATTCCTATCAAAAATTAATCATTCGATTTACATAATTAGAGGGGAAAATATTCGTCATTTACCGCTTCCCTGATCAGACCTTAACAGCCACGATCTTCAAGCTCTCTACCGGAAGATTTTGATATTGCCTCTCAGCAATCCCAATATCGTCGCTGACACGATCCAAATAAAAACCTGCATCTCTCAGTAGCTCCAAGTAGTCATCTCTGAGGATCGCACCCCCAACACACCCTGTTATCAGTTCCTCGTCATTCCTTTGTTCTTCTGTAAGCTCTTCCAGGAGGACCATATCTGAAATGTACATTTTTCCACCTTTTCTGAGCACCCTGTAAGCTTCATTGAAAACCTTCGATTTATTCGGCGTAAGATTGATCACGCAGTTACTCAGGATCAAATCCACTGAGTCACTGTCAACTGGCAGTTCTTCGATATCCCCATGTCTGAATTCGACGTTGGTAAAACCGTTCTTCTTCGCATTACGTCTTGCTTTTCTTATCATGTCCATCGTGATGTCCACGCCGATGACCTTTCCTGAATTCCCTACCTTTCCAGCTGCAAGAAAAACATCCATTCCCGCTCCGCTTCCAAGATCGAGTACTATATCGCCCAATTTAATGGCACCAAATGCACCCGGATTTCCGCATCCGAGTCCGAGATTGGATTCGGGCAAGACCTTCAGCTCCTCGTCAGAATAACCTAGGGAAGCAGAGATCCGTATCGGATCGTTAGAGACGTCACCATCGCAGCAACTGCTGCCACAACAGCAGGATCCCCCCTCACGTGCAATCTTGCCATATGCCTTCTTGACCGATTCTTTGATGATGGACCCTGTGTCGCCTACTTTGTTGCAGGCACAATCGCCCTTGGCCTCGATTCCCATGTTTAAAAGGCGACCTTTCATTTCGTCGTTCTTTATGTCATAGATAATGTTGCGACCCCTCTTTGTCCTCTTGACTATGCCGGCTTCGGTCAAGACCTTGAGATGCCTGGATATGGTTGTTTGATCTTTGTCCTTCATCTGTTTAAAGTCACAGGCACAATGTTCGTTACTCAGTAAGAATCCGATAATGTTCAACCTGGTTTCGTCACCAAGTGCCTTGAAGAATTTTACACGCTCTTCTACCATATCATCATGAATGTATGTACATATATACATAGATGATGCCCATCAATATTCCTTGACGTTTGTTCTTAACTTTCCATCCGCAGTGTAATATTTACGGCGGAAATAGAGTGATAGATTGACCAGGCTTATAAGAACGGGCACTTCCACCAGCGGACCGATCACGGCCGCGAAGGCCACCCCGGAACCGATGCCGAATACCCCGACGGCCACGGCGATCGCCAGCTCGAAGTTGTTGCTGGCGGCTGTGAATGACTGGGATGCCGTATGCGGATAATCGAATCTCGATCTTATCGAGACCCAGAACGATAACAGGAACATTATCAAGAAATAGCACAGAAGTGGGATGGCTATCCTGACCACATCGAACGGCAGCTGAACTATGTACTCTCCCTTAAGGGAGAACATTACCACGATGGTGAAGAGCAGCGCCAACAGAGAGATCTTTCCCATGACTGGCATGAACGTCTCATCGTACCACTGCTCTCCTTTCCTGGGCATTAAGACGTAGCGCGTTGCTATTCCACCCAGGAAAGGAATTCCCAGATAGATCATGACGCTGATGGCCACGGATGCTATGGATATGTCCACCGCCACCCCGGAACCCGGAGATACCACATCCGACAACACGGTTATCAGGAAATATGCATAGAATGAATACAGCGCTATCTGAAACACAGAGTTCAGAGCAACAAGAATTGCTGCGTACTCGGTGTCCCCCTTTGCCAGCTGATTCCACACAAGAACCATTGCAATGCACCTTGCCACGCCTGTGAGTATCAGACCTATACGATACTCAGGCTGATCCGGAAGGAATATCCAGGCCATGGCGAACATGACCATGGGCCCCACCACGTAGTTCAGTATCAGGGAGGTACCGATCATCTTCCTGGTATCTCCGCCGTGAGCGATCTTGCCGAGCTGCTCGTACCTGACCTTGGCCAGCGGCGGATACATCATCAGTATTAGGCCTATCGCTATCGGTATTGAGGTTGTTCCGACACTCATGCGTTCCAGATAGGATGCCGAGTCTGGGACCAGATACCCTAATCCGACCCCTAAAGCCATTGCTATGAAAATCCACAATGTCAGGTATTTATTCAAGAAACCAAGCTTGGCATCTCTGTCGCGCGCGACTGAAGAATCAATGTCTCTTGCCATTTACTCAGATCCGATGATTTGATTTCTACTTAGATTATCGAAATGATGACAATACGACATATTTCTAATCTTCTAACTATCGTTAAATCAACACGATCATCAGATTCTCATTCCATATGATGAATCAAGATAAAAGAGAAAAAGGAAAAGGTTTGATTGAAACCGTCTAGATTCAGGATCAGAAGATCTTGAACTTTCCGCACTTGGCGCACTCCTCAGTGAGTGCAAGGCCGAGGTAGGTTGCAAGCAGGAAGTCAAGGATACCGAATATTCCCATTATGAGGAACATCGTCTTCATAGAGTCCGCCGTGTCCGCGTTAAGTGCAAGACCGAGGAACAGGAAAACCATAGCGGTTATGACGAGTATCGCAAGCAACATCTTCGGGGTTCCGGCCAGGAAGGCCCAGATCGCGAATATCAGGTAGAATATTGCAATGACTATCCAGAGGAACCAGCTGTCAGACAGGTCAAGATTGAACAGGCCTGCGAATGCTCCACCGTATGCTGCAACGAACAGAAGGCTAAGAGCTATCCATCCGAAAAGGCTGGCACCGAAGTTGCTGCCCGCTTTGTACGCATAGAATGCGATCAGAACGAGCGCAAGGCCACCGAACAAAGCAACCGCAAATACTCCGCTGGCAATCATGGGGTCAGCTGTCGAACCTCCAAGTTCGTTATACTTGTCAATACCAAACAATCCTACGACAAGCGTTATGAAACCGATAAACAACAGTCCCATCGCTGTAGGGTCAATACGTGTCTCAGACATTTTTTGCTCCCAGTCGTACCTTTCAAGTGCACGACTGAAATAACAATTGGCTTTGTAAAATATATAATACTATCTCAAAATCATTTTATCTGAATGCCCTAGAACATATTGACTTTGTTAAAAGTAACACGTGGGTGTTAACCCCCATAAATGGACGAAACAGCGACGACTAGAGCGGCACCCAAGAACAGTGCAGCTATAAGGAAAGCCATGATCTTTGATGAGGTACTCTTCTTCACAGATAGCCTAGCGGACTGCTTCAATTAATATCTTACTGGTTTCCGTCCGGAACGTGAATCACATTCCTCTTCGCAGGATCCCTGACCTTCGAGGCCATAAGATCCTGTACCCCGTTGAATCTTTCCGGGGTGACAGCGCGCTCTGCCCCGTGCTCCTGGAGTATGCCGTCCCAGCTCATGTATCCTGCATATACCGTATTGTGAAGTATGTTCCTCAGATTGAACTTATTCCATGGATTGCCTTTCCTCGTCAGCGTCCCGAGACCATTGAGTCTGTAAGCGATCGCATCCAGGGTCATACCTCTTTCATACATGGCGAATATCTCCTTCACGACAGAGAGCTCATCTTCCGCCACTGTTAACTTCCCCTCCTTAATTACGTAACCGAATGGGGGATTGAAACCCATTATGCCTCCTCCCGTGGATGCCTTCTCCTTCATCCCCATGTACGTCCTCTCGCCGATCTGCTCGCTTTCCAGTTGCGCTATCCGTTGTATCATGTCCATGACAAACCGGCCGACCGCGTTCCCGGTGTCTATCTTGTCATAAGTGGATACGAAGTTCTGGTTGTTCTTCTTCAGATCGTCCATCATCTCCATGAAGTTCCTGCTGTTCCTGTGGATTCTGTCCATCTTCAGAACCACGAGGGTATCCCACTTCTTCCGCTCCTCTTTAGAAAACATCTGCCTGTAAGCTTTCCTGTTGGTATTGCGGCCCGAGAAGCCATCATCTATGTATTCACCCGCCACCTCCAAGTCGTGGGCCGTACAAAACCTTCTGAGGCTCTCCATCTGGGCTTCCAGGGAATGCCCGAGCTGGGCCTGCTCCTCGGTCGAGACACGGGCGTACAGCGCCGCACGCTTCCTGGTTCCCTCTGCCATCGCCATAGGTATGCTGAAGGGAATAAAAAACAAAAGCGGCGGCTAGGCCCCCGCTAAATGATT
>Ga0172382_10014306_pt1 | contig 10118 bp, 8 predicted proteins | sample Leawel138RmetaG_FD_122245 | JGI IMG/M metagenome (GOLD analysis project Ga0172382, IMG submission 122245) | Leachate microbial communities from a municipal landfill in Southern Ontario, Canada - Leachate well 138R metaG | ecosystem: Engineered > Solid waste > Landfill > Unclassified | place... | reverse complement strand
TATCCCGCGCTGCTGGAATCGCGCGCTGCGGTGCCTGAGGTTCTCCAGTTCTTCGGCATGGAATTCGATACGCCCAACGGCGATCATTCCAGCCTCATCATCCCGCGCAGCGAAAGCGAACGGGGCCAGTTGCGCGACATCGAAAAGGGCTATTCGCGGCGCGATCCGCACCCCGCAAATCCCGCCGGCGACGAGCCGGAACGCATGATCGCGGCCCTCAACATGATGAAGGCGCAGCCGCTGCCGCCCGTGTTGTTCGCCAACCACCCCTCGCGCTCCGCACCGGAAGCCGGCCAGTATGGCCGCTATGATCCAGCCGAGTTCCGCAACTGGAACGACACCGCGCCCAAGGTGGCCGTCGGCATGGAAGGCGCACCGGGCCATCAGGCAGGCGCGCTCCATCCCGATGGCAGTCTCGATGCCGAAGGTCGCCGCGGCGGCTATCGCAAGGTGCCGACGATGGGCGGTTTCGACCCGATGACCGCTCGCCTGGGCGGCCTGTGGGATTCGCTGCTGAGCGAGGGCCGTCGCTGGTGGGTTACGGCCACGTCGGATTCGCACCGGCACTGGCGCGAAGGCGGCAGCGACTTCTGGCCCGGCGAATATTCCAAGACATACGTCCTGGCCAATCGCGACCATGCCGACATCATGGACGGCCTGCGCCACGGCCGCATCTTCGTCACCACCGGCGATCTGGTATCGGCCGTCGACATCAAGGTGAGCGGTTCGCGCAAGCACGGACAGGCCGCCGGCATCGGCGACAGGCTGGAAATCCGCCCCGGTGAAAACGTCACGGTGGACATTCGCGTGCGCGATCCGCAAGCCAGCAACAGCGCGGGACAAAATCCCGAAGTGGCGCGGATCGACCTGATTTCCGGTGAAATTACCGGCCCGGCGGCTGACCGCAACACCGACTCCGCACCCGCCACCAAAGTGCTGAAGCGCTTCACCAGCGCGGACTGGACCCGCGAAGGCGAGGTGCTGGTGATGCGGCACCGCCTCGGCAAGGTAAAGGCGCCGCTCTATCTGCGCGTGCGTGGCACCAATACCACCGAACTGGAGCCGACCGCCGATCCCGCGGGCGAAAACCCCTGGGCCGACTTGTGGTTCTACGCCAATCCGACCTTTGTCGAAGTGAAGCGCTGATCCGCAAATTCCGCTCCTGAAGTGGCATTGGCGGAGCCAATGCCAAATGCAGACAACGCCCGCGAGATTCTTCCTCGCGGGCGTTGTTGATTCAGTCCAGAGCGACCGGGCCCAGAGTGACGGGATCAGAGCGACCGGGCGCCGGGTGTCACGATCAGTCATGGGCCCCGGTGTCCATTGCAGGAGTTTTCTGCACATTTTTATTGCGAGTGACTTGCAATAGCATATCGCCATTGTTAGCAGGCGCCATCGTTCGCCGCTGCAAAGGTTCCCGTTCGTGAAGCTGAACTTGCTGTCCACCCTGTTGGCAACCACAACCCTGCTTGCCCTTCCCTTATCTGCCAACGCCGCCGACACGGCCGAAAGCGCGAGCGCCAACACCGCTTCGGGATCGGAGGCTCGGGACAGCGACATCGTCGTGACCGCTGCCCGCTCGGTCCTGCCTGTCAATGCCCTGCCGCTGACGGTGGACGTGATCAGCAAGGCCGACCTTGACCAGCAGGTCGCCATTGCCGGATCGGTCACCGATGCGGTGGCGAACATGACGCCGTCCTTTTCGCCGACGCGCCAGAAGCTTTCGGGCGCGGGCGAGACCTTGCGCGGGCGCTCGCCGCTTTATGCCATCAACGGCATCCCGCAATCGACGCCGCTGCGCGACGGCAGCCGGGATGGTTTCACCATCGATGCCTTTTTCGTCGATCGGGTCGAACTGATCTATGGCTCCAACGCTCTTCAGGGGATCGGCGGCACGGGCGGGATCGTCAATCAGGTCACGGTCGGTGCCCCGCGTGAAGACGGTTTTTCCGGCCGCACCCTGTTGCAGGCCAGTACGGGCGACGATTTCGGCGGCGAAGGCATCGGCTGGAAAACCGCAGGCCTCGTCCAGTTCAAGCAAGGGCGCTTCGACGCCACTGTTGGCGCGGCTTACGAGAAGCGCGGCGTGTTCCGCGATGCCGATGGGCGCCGCATCGGCATCAACCTGACCCAGGGCGAGACGCAGGATACGCGCAGCCTCTCGTTGTTCGGCAGGTTCGGCTATGCGCTGGGCGAAACCGCACGGGTAGACCTGATCGCCAGCCGCTTCGAACTGAAAGGCGACGGCGATTTCGTCGCGATCGCCGGTGATCGCGACGCCGGGCTTCCGACCAGCGCCGAAAAAGGCGCGCCGCCGGGGATTCCCGCCCGCAACCTGACCGAAAGCCTCGCCCTGTCGGTCACGGATAGCGCGCTGTGGGGCGGCAACTTCGTCAGCCAGTTGTTCTGGAACCGCAGCCGCGACACTTTTGGCGGCGAACTCAACCCAGTCGCCACTTTCCAGGATGCCAGCATCGCGCCGGTCGGCACACTGTTCGACCAATCGCAGAACCGTTCGCGCAAGCTTGGCGGCAAAGTCAGCTACGAACGCACCGTCCCCGGCTTCGAAGCGTTGAGCGCCATCGTCGGTTTCGATGCGCTGTGGGATCGCACCGAACAGCGCCTGATCGCCACGGACCGCACCTGGGTTCCGCCCACCGAATTTCGCAGCTTCGCACCGTTCGGCCAGCTCAACCTCTCACTGTTCGACAAGGCCCTGCGCCTGGCCGGCGGCGTGCGCCACGAGGACGTGCGCATCGCCATCGACGATTACACGACGCTGGCCACCGCGAACCGCGTCACCGTATCGGGCGGCAAGCCACGGTTCGCCGATACCTTGCTCAACGGCGGGATCATCCTTGAACCTTTCCGGGGCATCCGCGCCTATGCCAGCTATGCCGAAGGCTATACCGTGCCCGATATCGGCCGCATTACCCGCGCCGTGAACCGGCCCGGCGTGGATATCGACGCGTTTCTCGACATCAATCCGATCATTTCCAACAACCGCGAAATCGGGCTGGAAGTGAAGCGCGGACCGATCGACGCCACTGCGACCTATTTCTGGTCGTCTTCGGACAATGGCCAGCTGCTCGTCGCGCGTCCGGATGGCATTTTCGATGTGCAACGCCAGAAAGTGAAGATCGAAGGCGTCGAACTCAATCTCACCGTCCAGACGCCGATCGACGGGCTGAAGGCCAGCATCGGTTATGCGCACCTGACCGGCCGCTACGACAGCGATGGCGATACCCGGATCGACAGCGACCTGGACGGCGCGAACATCTCGCCCGATCGGCTGAACCTGGCCGCCAGCTACGTGCGCGGCGCCTTGTCCGCCCGGGTACAGACCCAGGTCTATTTCTCGCGCACGTTCACCGGCCCGAAGCGCGATGCTCGCAACGATTTCGGCGGATACGTGCTGACTGACGCCAGCTTGCGCTACCAGACGAAAATCGGCGGGCTGTCGCTCAGCGTACAGAACCTGTTCGACCGGCAATACATCACTTATGCCAGCGATACGCAGCGGCCGACCGACAATACATTCTACTTCGCCGGGCGCGGACGCACCTTCACACTAGGCTGGGACTACAGGTTCTGATGATGCGCATACTGGATCTCATTCACCGTTGGGGCGGTGGCTTGCTCGGCCTGATCCTCGCCGTACTTGGCCTGAGCGGAGCCATCCTCGTCCACAAGGAACTGCTTGTCGCCCTACCGCATGCCAACGAAGCGCCGCTGCGCTCGACAGAAGAAGTCGGCAGGCTCACGGCCGGATTGCTCGACGGCGCGCAAGGAGGCGAGAGCCTGGTGCTGGCCAGCGAACAGTTCGGGCTGGTGCAATTACGCAAGCCCGGCGGTGGCGGCCTCTATGCCGACCAGCGCGGCGAGATCGTCGATCGCTGGAACAGCCAGTGGGAACGCCCGGAAATCTGGCTGTTCGATCTGCACCACCACTTGTTCGCCGATGACACCGGGGAAATCGTCGCCGGCATTGCCGGGCTCGCCGGGGTGGTCTTTGTCCTGAGCGGAACGATCCTGTGGTGGCGAACGCGGCGCACCTTCCGGTTGCGCGCTTGGCCTGCTCGGCTGAGCCGGCCCGCCATTCTCATGCATCATCGCGATCTGGGAATTGTCGCGGCACCTGTCCTGCTGCTCGTCTGCCTGACCGGATCAATGATAATCTTCCGCCCGATGGCGACGTTCATCCTGTCCCCGCTCTCGCCCCGCGCCACCATCGAGGCCGACATCAAGCCACCCCGGCTGAACAGCGGGCCGTTATCCCCAGCCCCCGACTGGCAGGGCATGGTGCGAACTGCTCACGCCGTCTTTCCCGATGCGCAGATCCGGATCGTGTCGCTGCCGCGCAAGCCCGGCGATCCGATCGTCGTGCGCATGAAGCGCCCGGCGGAATGGCTGCCCAATGGGCGGACCACCGTTTCCTTCGATGCCGCCACCGGCACGATGCTGCACAAGCGCGATGCCATGGCGATGGCGCGGGGCAGCAGGGTATTCAATACGCTCTATCCGCTGCACGCCGCGAAAGTCGGCGGGCTGCCCTATCGGCTGGTCATGACGCTGGCGGGGCTCGCGCTCGGCTTGCTGGGGACTTTGGCCACGTGGACATTCTGGTTCAAGCGACCCCGCCGGCGCAACACCGGCACATTGGCGGCAGCGCCGGCCAATGCCTGAACCGACGTATGGACGGGTAGTAGCGCCGCTATCCGTCCTGCGCGATCACCCCAAGGCGATGTTCGCCAAGGTGATCAGTCCGGCCAAGGCAATGCCGAAGACCATCGCCATGACGCCCCCGATCCGCAAGGCATAGGTAACCGGATCCTGACCGTGCCCGCGATCATCGGGCAACCGGTCGGGCGCTCGCGGCAGTCCCAGAAGCTTGCGCGCGCGCTGCTGGCGAAAGGCCATGTTGAAGCCGACAATCGCCAGGATGATGCCCATCACATCAACCGCCAGAACGAAAATCGGCATTACCAGGCTCCTTCAGCACCGCGCCCTGTCAGGCATCATCGGGGTGTCGTCCACTCCCTTTTCGGGAACGTCGTCCACTGGCCCGAAATCATCATGGTTTCGAAACGCTTCGCCGACTACACCGCCGGAATGGGTGATATCATAAAGTTTCGGCGCAACTCCAGGAAGCGTGGGCCCAGAAATCGCGGGCAATTCCGCCCATCGCACTGGCGCGGATCGTGGCGGCCGCCGGGCAGACACCGGCGCTTTGCCACCGACGCGATCCGGTTTGTCCTGTCCGCTGCGCTGCTCGTATCAGCAGCGGGCCTGTGGTGGATGTGGGAGCGCAGCCCGTCAACCCCGGCCGAGGCGCAGGCCCTCACCTCCGGACCGGGCACTTTCGCTTGTCCATCGGCCCATGTCATCGATGGCGACACGTTGCATTGTGGGGACGAACGCATTCGCCTTCAAGGCATCGACGCCCCCGAACTTGAAGGGCATTGCCGTCCCGGTCGCCAGTGCGCGCCCGGCGATCCGGACGCCAGCAAGGCGAATCTGGAAGTTCTCGTGTCAGGGCGCGCTCTGCAATGCCGCCGGATCGAAACGGACGTCTATGGCCGGACCATTGCCCAATGCACCGTCGACGGCGTCGACCTGTCGTGCCGACAAATCACAGGTGGCTTTGCCATCGCGCGCTATGCTGAAATTTTCTGTCCGGCTGCCGTACCGGGGCAGCAATCGGCGATCACGGAAGAATGGCTGGACGGGCCAGCCGAATGATCCGCGAAAAAGGCAAACTCCCTGATTCCGCCTTGCCAAGATCGTGGAAGCTGGCGTGCCCGGAACGATCCGAAACGCCCTACCCTGGAGAATCGAGCCTTTAATCTGCAACATACCCGGCGTGCTTGAGATAATTCCAGCATTCGTCGGGCGAGTAGAGTTCGCAGATTGACCCGACGGCCTGCCACAGAGCTTCGATGGTTCGGGCCTTGGCCTTGCGCAGATGGCGCCTTGAGTTTGGCAGAGGCCATTTTGATGGGATTGAGGTCGGGGCCGTAGGGCGGGAGGTAGAGGAACCAGGCGCCGCCTTTCTTGAGGATCGCTGCGGCTTTCTCGCTCTTGTGGCTGGAGAGGTTGTCGAGGATGACCATGTCGCCGGGCTTGAGCGTAGGCGCGAGCTGGGTCTCGACATAGGCCTCGAAGATCTGGCGGTTCATCGGCCGGTCGATTACCCAAGGGGCGCTCGTCCGGCTCAGCCGTACTTCGATCTACCGCATGACGCGGCAAGGCCGGTTCCCGCCGCCCTGCTCAATCGGCAATAGCCACATCTGCTGGCGCGAAACCAATGCCCGCGCCTAAATGCGGAATTGTCTTCGCAGGCCTACGCGCCAAACGATAGCCAACCGCACTATGACCCTCCTCACAAATCGCGGCGGCTGTCATTAGCGGCGATCCCGTTTCCATCCCGCAAGCCGATGCCGATCTGCATCCGGTGGCCCACTTGCATCGGCACTCGACACCCGCGAGGCCAAGACCCACGCCGATATTCGCGAATTGCGCGCCGACTGGCGTGCTACCGCCGATACTAGGACCATCGAAACAGAGCGCGCCATGTTACGGCTTGAGGCCGTCGGGCCCGCCTGAGCCATTCCCGCCCCGTCCACCGTCAATGGACGGGGGGATCGACCTCGGGCACGTGGTGAATCGGCGCGACCGGCTCGCCTTCGGCGCGCGGCGGCATGGCGTCTTCCGGCACCGCGTCGATCTGCATGGCAGGGGTGGGTACCTCTTCCATGTTGCGATGGGTGACGCGAATGGCCCCGCCATCGATTTCCAGGACATTGAAACTGACCGGGGTTGACCGGATGCGGCGGGACAGCGTGCCCGCACCGATCATGCGCAAGAGACCTGCCGCCGTTTCGCGCACCATGTCAAAGGGATCGTGGATATGGCCGGACAGCACCGCCAGCACCCCGCGCTGCGCCAGTTGTGCCATCGCGGCTTCCCCGCCGCGCGTCAGCAGCTTGCCCTTGGGGCTCCGCTCGACCAGCGGGTGGTGCGCCGTCACCAGCACGCGGGTTCCGGCAGGCAAGGCGTCGATCGCCGCCAGTGTCTCGGCCAGCGCATCGCGGGTAATCCAGCCGTTGGACCACGGAAAGCGCCATTGCGCGCGTGCCGTTGTCTTCAGCGGCACGAGGGCGAGGCCGGGCAGATCGATTTCGCGTTCCACCAGTGCCTCGATCCCGCGATAACGGCGATAAGGATCGGTGAAACGCTCGATCAGGTTGAAATAGGGCATGTCGTGATTGCCCACTTCCACCGTCACAGGTGCGGGCAGGGTGCGGATCCAGGCGCAGGCAGCTTCGTATTCCCGATGCCGCGCGCGCATGGTGAGATCGCCGGTAATGGCGATGGCCGAGGGCTGCTCGCGCACGATGCAATCCCGCGCCCAGGCGAGCGCACGGCTATCCTCCAGACCAAAGTGCAAGTCGCTCAGGTGAAAGATGACGGTAGGCGCGGCCATCCTTCCTGCCAGCAGGATCTGGCGCGGCTTGGCAAGCGAAAACTGGCAGTGATTCGCCCGGACAACCGGATTTCCCCTACGGAATAGCGTATTTCACCGATGCAGGAATGTCGTTCGTCGGGTGGGCGTGCCCCCCATCGGCACGCTACGGCGTCCGGTCGATGCGACAGGGATCGGTGCTGCGGAACGGCGTATCAGGAACTCACGCAGCGGACACCCCCCCGCCCGCCGCGGACCGGCCCCCCGGTCACCCACGCGACCCCGATGCCAGACCGTTAGAAGGATGCCCACCATGTTCCAGATGCTCCGCCAGACCGCCGCGATTTCCGCCCTGACCCTCTCCACCATCGCGCTGGCCCCCGCCGCCATCGCCGCCAGCGAAGGCACCGCCGAAGTCCGTATCGGCGATCTCGACCTGACCAGCGCCGCCGGCAAGGCCGAACTCGCCAGCCGCGTCGATGCAGTCGCCCAGCGCCTGTGCCGCACCGATCCCGCCACCGGATCGCTGATCCGCGATCGCGCGGCGTCGCGCGCTTGTGTCGCCAATGTCCAGCGCCAGATCGAAACCCGGCTGGCCCTGCGGACCGGCACGGAAAACCGCAGCCGCTGACGCCAGGCGCTCTCGCGCTTTCCCGGGCCCGGACGGCGATGCCGTACCGGGCCTTGGGCTATGCGATGACGGTCAAACCCTGCCCGACAGGATCAGCCAGGCCGACACGCCATTGAGCAAGGTATAGCCCGAATAGGCCACCGCCCAGGCTTCCGCGCCGTTGTTCACCAGAGCCAGGGCGCCCAGCAACATCACGAATTCCACGGCAAGGCCGAACCGCCCGCCCAGCGCGTGGAAGAACCATGGCATCTGGACCAGCATCGGATGACGGCTTTCCAGCACCGCCTTGTGCAGCATGAAGTTGGCGATTCCGCACAGGAAAACAAGGATCAGCGACATGGTGCATACTTACGCGGGGTAGCGCGGATTGGCCACTCCCCCCTGCCTGTGCCGCCTGCTCCGCTCCCGATGCTCCGTGCGCTCAACGGCCAGCCATGGCCTTGGCACGCGCCAGATACGTCCGGCCGATCCGCACGGTGTTGCCATCGGCCAGTTCCGCCGACCAGACGCCCAGCCCATCGTGACGCAGCCCGGCGATGCGGTCGCGCCGCAAGATCGTCGACCGGTGGACCCGGATGAACTTTTCCGGATCGAGCCGGGCTTCCAGGCCCGACACGGTCTGCAGCAGCAGATAGCTGCGATCGCCGACATGGAGCCGGACATAATCACGCTCGGCATCGATCCGGTCGACATCGGCCGCCAGGATGCGCAGCAGTTCCGAACGGTTGGGCACCCAGAATTCCTCCAGCCACTCCGCCGGCTGGCGCTCGCGCGGCACCCGCCGCGCCATGGCGCGGCCGATGGCGCGTTCCAGCCGTTCCGGCGAGACGGGCTTCAGCACGTAATCCACCGCATCGAGATCGAACGCCTCCACCGCGAAACTGTCATGCGCGGTGACGAACACCAGCGCCGGGGGATCCTGCCGCCGGGCCAGCGCCCGCGCCACCGCCAGACCATCCATTTCCGGCATCGTCATGTCCAGCAGCATGATGTCGGGCGACAGCGCGTCGACCAGCCGCAAGGCAGCCGCGCCGTCGCTCGCCGTGCCGACTACCGACAGCCCCGGCAGGCCGGCGCAGATGACCTGCATGCGTTCGACCGCCAGCGGTTCATCGTCCACCACCAGCGCACGCAGGCCGGCTGGCGCCGCGCTTCCGGCATCGGCACGGATCGGATCAGGCATGGCAGGCACCTCCCATCGGCAAACGGATGACCGTACGGTAACCCCCTTCCACCGGTCCCGTCACCAGTGAAGCGCGATTCCCGAAACACGCTGCCAGCCGGTCGCGCACATTGGTCAGACCTATGCCGCAACCATGCCCATGCGGGGTTGCCGCCCCGGGACCATCATCGGCGACAATAATCTCAAGCTCGTTGCCAACCTCTCGCGCGGCAATGCTTACCGTGACCGGTCGGGCGGTGGCGGCCACCGCATACTTGACCGAGTTTTCAACCAGCGGTTGCAGGATCATCCCCGGCACGGGCGCCGATGCCAGCCGTTCCGGAACATCGATCACCGTGCGCAGGCGATCGGGGAAGCGCACGGCCTCGATCTCCAGATAGAGCGTCTGCAGGCCGATTTCCTCGGCCAGCGGATGATCGGCGGTCGGATCTTCGGACAGGCTGCGGCGATAGAACGTGGACAGCGTCTGGATCATCCGCTCGGCCGCCGCCGCCTTGCCGGTCATCACCAGCGCGGACAGTGAATTGAGCGTATTGAACAGGAAATGGGGATTCACCTGATAGCGCAAGGATCGCAGTTCGGCCGCCTTGGCGGCGCGGCGGTACTCCCCTTCGCGACGTTCCGCGCCGCGCGCCTGTTCGGCATTGGCAAGTGCGAGATAGAGTGCCGCCCATGCCAGCAGGACGAAATAGCGACCCAGCGCCAGGTCGGAAAGCTGGCGCATCCGGTTCTCGTCGCCCAGCGCTTCCTCGATCTTCACCGGTCCTGTCGCGGTGCCCGGCAGTGGCGGCACATCGGGAATGTCGACCAGGACATTGCCTGCCTCATCGCGGCGAATG
>Ga0172382_10014305_pt1 | contig 10119 bp, 9 predicted proteins | sample Leawel138RmetaG_FD_122245 | JGI IMG/M metagenome (GOLD analysis project Ga0172382, IMG submission 122245) | Leachate microbial communities from a municipal landfill in Southern Ontario, Canada - Leachate well 138R metaG | ecosystem: Engineered > Solid waste > Landfill > Unclassified | place... | reverse complement strand
GACAGAAAGGGACGCTTGAAGTGACAAGACGGCATCAGCCACCCTTGTCATTTCGACCCGGCGAATGCCGGGGAGAAATCTTAAACCCTGCGGTTTCGGAGATGGCGGTGCGTTTAAGATTCCTCACCCCGCTATCGCGGGGATTCGGAATGACATTTTAGGCTGACGGCGGGTATGGGCCTGGGCAGTGACCGGGCGGAGGGGCGCCAACGCCAGCGCCAGCGCCAACACCAACACCAACACCAACGCCATTGGAAAGACGCGAATCCATGAAAATCGGCATCATGCAACCGTATTTATTCCCCTATATCGGGTATTTTCAACTGGTCAACGCGGTGGACCGTTTCGTGTTCTATGACGACGTGAACTACATCAATCGGGGTTGGATCAACCGCAACACCATTCTGATAAATGGGGAGTCCAGATACTTCTCCATGCCCCTTGTCAAAGCAAGTCAAAACAAGCTGATCAACGAAACAGAAATTGATGCGCAAGCCAGAGGGTGTAAAAAAATCATCAAAACCATTGAGATGACTTATAAAAAAGCGCCTTACTTTATGGAGACCTTTGATATTGTCCATGGCGTGCTGGGAAAGCAATACGGTTCCATTGCCGAAATGGCCATGGAAAGCGTAAAGCAATGTGCCCGCTATCTTGAAATGAATACAGAACTTTACAAGTCATCGGAGCATTTTCCGGAGACAAAGGGCCTTGAAAAAGCGAAAAGATTGCAAGCGATCTGCAAGCGGCTCGATGCTGATGTGTATATCAATGCCATCGGCGGACAGGAATTGTACAGCAAGGAGGATTTCGCAAGGCAGGCCATAGAGCTTTATTTTATAAAATCACTACCAATAGAATATAAGCAGTTCAGCAACGAATTCGTCCCATGGCTGTCGATTATTGATGTACTGATGTTCAACAGTATAGAGCAGGTAAAGAACATGCTGATTAGATGTGAGTTGGTGTGATGGGGAAATATGAAGGAATCGGGAATGTTGAAGGGACAAGAGCAGAAAAATTTAACTGAGATGAAAAAAATATTAGTCCTGGTAGCCAGTATTACTAATCTACCAATAATAGAAGCAGCAAAGGCAAAGGGGTGTTATGTCATTACCTGCGATAACAAGCCGGATAATCCGGGCCACAAAATTGCAGATGAAAGTATTTTTATTGATGTTTGTGAATACGATAAAATTATCCAGGAGGTCACAGGTAAAAATATAGATGCCGTGGTATCATTTGTTTCTTCTCATGGTTTGCTCTCTGCCGCTATGATTGCCAACCGGTTTGGTTTAAAAGGCTACGCGATTGAGACCATTGAAACCCTGACAGATAAGGGAAAATTTAGAGAGTTTCTTCAAAAAAACAGCCTGACCTATCCGATTTTTCAATACACTGACCATTTTGAAAAACTTCACAAAGAAAAAATTGATTACCCGGTCATTGTGAAACCTACAGGCGGGGGCGGCAGTCAGGGTGTTACGAAAGTGAACACAGAAGCGCAGTTGATCGATGCTTTCAAAAAGGCTCAAGTCCTGTCCGATAAGGGGGAGGTTATCGTAGAGACGTTTATCGAGAGTAATCGCTTTATCAATGGAGACTGTCTTATCTGTGACAGGAAAATTGTTGCAAGGCTTATAGGTGACTATGTTTATGACAATGAGGTCACTGAAGTCGTGCCCATAGCAACCGTATTCCCATCAGCCGACGACACATCAGGCGTATTGGAGCAGCTTTCGATTATTATAGAAAGGTTAAACATACCCGACGGCATCATTAATTTTGAAGCCATTATAAAAGAAAACAAATCATATATCGTGGAGATCAATCCAAGGCCGAGCGGTAACTATATCTGGAAGTTGCTGGGCCATAAATACAATATGGATATTCCCGGTATGCTGATAGATTTATATACAAACCAGGGTCCGGGGGTTGATGATTTCAATGAAGGCGATGATAACGGGTATGCCTATCAATTGATATACTCTTCAGAAGAAAAGGTATTTGATGTTTTTCATGTCCCAAAAGGCATGGATCAATCAATTTTGGATTTAAAACTTTTTGTAAAAACCGGTGATTGTATAAAAAAACTGAATACCCTGTTTGACAGAGCCGGCCTATTACTATTGAGGTTTGAAGACAACGCTGAAAAGATACATTATCTGGACAATACTCATAAGTTTAAAATTTAGGTGCATCCATGTTGCCCGTTGATTTCAAAATAAACAAGTACGGACTGACAATGAGGCTTATAACCGAGGCAGACGCCGAGTTTATAGTCTCCCTTCGCTCTGATCCCGAGAGAACAAAATACATGGTCACGCTGGAGGATAATATTGAAAAGCAGAGAGAATGGATAAGAGAATACAAAAGAAGGGAAACGGAAGGATCCGATTATTATTTTATTTATTTTAATGCGGAGAACAATCCTATAGGCCTAAACAGAGCTTCACATATTGATTATATAAATAAAACATGTGTTGCGAGTAGTTTTATAGTAGTTGAGGGTTTAAAATATGAGGCTATTGTCATGTTGTTAATAAGATTTGAAGTGATGTTTGATGTATTGAAAATAGAGACATTCCAAGCAGAATGTCATAAAGATAATAAAAAAGTAGTTAGAATCATGGAACTTTTTGGGTATAAACCTTATGGAGAAACCAAAAAAGGGTTTCTGCAAATGGTTCTTACAAAAGAGGCCCATGAAGCATCAATCCCGAAAATCAGGGAAATGATACTTCCAGGTTAATTGAAGATAAAAGATCATGACACGGAAATGGATTGAAGCGCCTGTTATGATTTTGTTTGTAGGAAACAGATGATCAATAACAGGCAACACACTCATACTCCCCTTACCCATCCCATTCCCATCACCCAGCAGATATGGCCGGAAGACACCCTGCCTTTGGTTGCGACCGGTACACTGACTTACAACCACGAACCTTATATTCGCGACTGTCTGGATGGGATACTGATGCAAAAAACCACCTTCCCGGTTCGGGTATGTATTTTTGAAGACGCTTCCACAGACAAAACCGCAGAAATTGTAAAAGAATATGCCGATAAATATCCCGGGCTTATCTTCGCTTTTTGTCAGGAAGAGAACAGTTACGGCAAAGGAGAGATAAGAAAGAAAGCCCTTGCGCCTTACGAAAACGCCCGCGGCGTAGCCAAATACATCGCCCTTTGCGAAGGCGACGACTATTGGATCGATCCCTTGAAGCTTCAAAAGCAGGTGGCGTTTCTGGAAGAAAACAAAGAATATGGTTTCGTTCATGGTGAGTGTAATTTTTTATATGTCGATGGTAGAATGGATGAAAAAAAGAACAAAGCTGTGGGGTTACAATATGACTACGATAAAAATAAAGAATTGCTTTTTGATAAACTAATAGACTCGACATATAAAATAAGAACGGCGACCGCTTTATTTCGAACTGATTTATTAAATGACACAATTGACCTACGTTCCAGGTATCTTGGTTTGTTTAAGATGGGTGATACGCCCATGTGGTTAATGTTTTCTCAATTAACACATTTTCATTATATGGATGACGTGCTTGCTGTATATCGAGTCTTGCCAAATAGCGCTTCCAGACCACAAGAAATAAAATCAAAATATAGATTTGCTTTATCGTCGTCAGAGATGAAAATATGGTTTTTAAAATTTTATGCTAAAGATATTTCAACGAACGCGGCCATGCGATACAACAAAAAATTATTGGGTTATAAGAGCTTTGATTATAATTACCAAGAGATGTATCCACTGATTTATCCCACTAAAGGGCAAGTTTTATTGAATCAATTATATAAAACAAGTTTTTTCAGGAATACCGCAAAGTATTTTCTTATAACAAGAAAAAAGGTTTCAGACGTAAGAAAGAAAATAATAAAAAGGAAATGAACATCACCCTCATCGCCGGCACACACCAAACTTGATGAAGAGAGCTGGTCTGTGAAAATTGGACACCCTATCATTTCGAGGCGTACCTCCTTATGTCATTTCGAGGAGCGAAGCGACGAGAAATCTTGTCCTTCACGCCGTCCTAAGGCGTTACGTTCAAGACTTCTCACGTTCGTTCGAAGTGACAGGGCGGCATCAGCCACCCATGTCATTGCGAGGAGTACCCTCCTTGTCATTTCGACCTGGCAGCAGCCCACCATGTCATTTCGAGGAGCGAAGCGACGAGAAATCTTGTCCTTCACGCCGTCCCAAGGCGTTACGTTCAAGACTTCTCACATTCGTTCGAAGTGACAGGGAAGGGTCGAAGTGACAGAAAGGGACGCTAGAAGTGACCGGACGGATGACCGCCAACACCAAGACCATTGAAAAGACGCAAATCCATGAAAAAGGATCAGAAAGTTCCCATAATGAAAACAGCGGATATTTCAAGCGGCCCCCTGGTTGTATTCGGCCATACCCCTTTAGCAAGCCTGGCCTGGTACTGTCTGACTCATGACAGCGCTTACGAAGTCGCCGCATTTACGGTGAACAGAAGCTATCTGCAGGGCAAGGCAACGCATGAGGGCTTGCCCGTTGTTCCTTTCGAAGAACTGGAACAGAAATTCCCCCCTGCTTCCTTCGGGATTTTAATCCCCCTCGGTTATCACGCCATCAATGGCCTGCGGCGCTCACGCTTTGAACAGGCACGCGCCATGGGATACCCGGCGGCAACATACATCTCAAGCCGAGCCATTGTCTGGCCGGACCTGAACCTCGGGAGAAACTGCTTGGTCTATGAGGGCACGGTGATTCAGCCCTTTTCCCGAATCGGGGACAACGTGATCATCAGGAGCCATGTCCACATTTCTCATCATTGCACAATTGGGAGTCACGTTTTCATCGCGGCCGGAACGGTTTTGGGCGGCGGGGTCACCATCGGCGAACAGGCGTTTGTCGGCCTGGGCGCCATAATCAGAGACGGGGTTACGATTGCCGCAAGAAGTTTCATCGGTGCGGGGGCCGTCGTCATCGCCGACACGGAACCGGATGCGGTATATGTCGGCAACCCGGCACGCAAGACTGGCCGGACTTCCCTGGAAGTGACGGCATAGAAGGCCATGTCGAGCGGCCTTTGTATGTCATTACAAGTGGCTTTTTTATGTCATTGCGAGGAGCACCCCTTATGTCCTTTCGAGGAGCGGCCCTCCATGTCATTTCGACCCGGCGAATGCCGGGGAGAAATCTTAACCCGTTCGGTTTCGGAGGTGGCGTTACGTTTAAGACTTCTCACATGCGTTCGAAGTGACAGAAAGAGACCTTCAAAGTGACCAGGGAAGGATGCTTGAAGTGACAAGAAAGGGTCGAAGTGATAAAGAGGGACGTTTGAAGTAACAAGGCGGTGCGTTTAAGATTCCTCACCCGCCTTCGGCGGGATTCGGAATGACAAAAAAATGTCATTTCGACCCGGCAGCAGCCCCCATGTCATTTCGACCCGGCAGCAGCCCCCATGTCATTTCGACCCGGCGAATGCCGGGGAGAAATCTTAACCCCTGAGGTTTCGGAGGTGAGGTTACGTTCAAGACTTCTCACGTTCGTTCGAAGTGACAGAAAGGGATGTTCGAAGTGGCAAAAAGAGACCTTCGAAGTGACCAGGGAAGGATGCTTGAAGTGACAAGAAAGGGTCGAAGTGATAAAGAGGGACGTTTGAAGTGACAAGGCGGTGCGTTCAAGATTCCTCACCCGCCTTCGGCGGGATTCGGAATGACAAAAAAATGTCATTTCGACCCGGCAGCAGCCCCCATGTCATTTCGACCCGGCGAATGCCGGGGAGAAATCTTAACCCCTGCGGTTTCGGAGGTGACGTTACGTTTAAGACTTCTCACGTTCGTTCGAAGTGACAGAAAGAGACGTTCGAAGTGACAAAAAAGAATATCATTGCGAGGAGCGTCCCTTATGTCCTTTCGAGGGGCACCCCTCATATCATCACGAGGCGCACCCCCCATGTCATTTCGAGGAGTACCCCCCCCATGTCATTTCGAGGAGCGCAGCGACGAGAAATCTTATCAAAACACCTAAACACAAGAAATACTGAACCCGCAGCAAGTGTTCATGCAGGAGGAAGTTCCCGTTGAAAAAAATATCCGTAGTATTCGGCACCCGTCCCGAAGCCATCAAACTTGCACCGGTTATTTTGACTTTAAAAACGAATTCGCAGTTTGAATGCCATGTCTGCGTTACCGCCCAGCACCGTGAAATGCTGGATCAGGTTTTAGATGTTTTTGAAATCAAACCGGACGTTGACTTGAATCTTATGCAACCCAATCAGTCCCTGGCAGCGCTTACTTCTAAAGCCATTTCCGCCATTGACACCTACCTTACCGGTTACAAGCCGGACATGGTCATCGTCCAGGGCGACACTACAACGGTCTTCTGCGCTGCACTAAGCGCCTTTTATCATCAAATTCCCATCGGCCATGTCGAAGCCGGCCTGCGCACTTGGAACAAGTATTCCCCTTTCCCTGAAGAGGCCAATCGTGTTTTAACCACCCACTTGAGCACCTTACATTTTGCCCCAACTGAAAAATCAAAGGGAAATCTCATCAAGGAAGGGGTGGCGCCGGACAAGGTATTTGTCACAGGCAACACGGTGATAGACGCTCTGTACCTGGCGCTTGATAAAATCAAAATCAATCCACCCGTCATTTCCGATTTGCCGGAAAATCTGATAAAAAGCAGGAGCCCTTTGGTGCTGATTACTGGCCACCGGCGGGAAAACTTTGGCACAGGTGTTAAAAATATCTGCCAGGCCATTGCACACCTGGCCGATAAGTATCCCCAAACAGCTTTTGTCTATCCGGTACACCTGAACCCCAATGTCAAAAAACCGGTGTTTGATCTATTAAGCAAAAAAGAAAATATTTATCTTATTAAACCGCTAAGCTATCTGCCGTTTGTAGCCCTGATGAACCGGGCAACACTTATTTTAACCGATTCCGGCGGCATCCAGGAAGAAGCCCCCAGCCTGGGCAAGCCAGTCTTGGTTATGCGGGATACTACGGAAAGGCCTGAAGCTGTTACAATGGGCACAGTTAAGCTTGTTGGAACAGACAGCACTAAAGTCATTGAAAATGTAGATACACTACTGAACGATAAAGCTGAGTATGCGGCCATGGCAAATGCGGTCAATCCTTATGGCGACGGTAAAGCAACAGAAAGAATTATTTCAGCCTGTTTAAAATATTTTCAATAGAAAAACAAAAAAATTGAATCTTAAAAACACATTAATAAGATACTCTCCCGGTTTTTTACGTGCCCACCTAGATCGAATCAAAAATTCCTCCACAGGATTTCGTCTTGCCAAGGGCATGTTCTGGACAATAGCCGGAACATTCATTTCGCGCGGCCTGATGTTTATCGCTTCAATCGCCGTAGCCCGTCTATTGGGTAAAACCATTTACGGTGAACTCGGAATGATTCAAACCACCGTAGGGATGTTCGGGGTTTTTGCCGGTTTTGGCATGGGAGTAACAGCCACAAAGCATGTGGCTGAATTTCGCAAAAACGATCCGTCCCGCGCCGGTCGTATTATCAGTATGTCCGGGCTGTTCGCTTCCGTAACCGGCGGCCTGATGGCGCTGGGGCTTTTTCTTTTCGCCCCATGGCTGGCGGAACACACGATTAACGCGCCGCACCTGGCTAATTTGTTGAGAATCGGATCCTTAATTCTTTTTATCAGCGCGTTAAACGGTGCTCAAACAGGTGCACTTTCGGGCTTTGAAGCCTTCAAGACCATAGCGCATGTCAATGTTATCGTTGGATTACTTTCTTTTCCAATCCTCATCGTCGGCACCTATTGGGGCGGACTCACCGGTGCTGTCTGGGCGTTGGCCATCAATCTTGGCTTCAACTGGCTTTTAAACCATCTTGCTCTTCGAAAAGAAGCCCGGCACTATCAGGTGCCGCTGGCTTTCACTGGCTGCATGAGAGAATGGCCTATCCTATGGAAATTCAGTCTGCCTGCCGTTCTGGCTGGCAGTATGGTCGGGCCTGTAAACTGGGCATGTGGAGCCATGCTTGTCAATCAGCCCGACGGCTATGGTGAAATGGGAATTTACAGCGCCGCTAATCAGTGGTTCGCCATTTTAATGTTTCTGCCTGGTATATTGGGAGGGGTGGTATTGCCGGTGCTTTCAGATCAGTTTGGCCGGAACGACACAAGGCAATCAGTCAAAACACTGATCTACTCAATAAAAATGAATGCACTATTTGTTCTGCCCCTCGTTGTCCTTGCAAGCATAGGAAGTCCTTTTATCATGAATCTCTATGGAAAAGGATTCAGCAGCGGCTGGCCGACTTTGGTTGTTGTCTTGCTAACGGCGGGGCTCCTATCAGTACAAACGCCTGTCGGGCAGATTATTGCTGCATCTGGAAGAATGTGGACAGGCTTCTTAATGAATGCCGGGTGGGCTTTGACTTTTATTGTGTGCACGATGCTCCTTATTAAGCAAGGTTCGATAGGCTTGGCAAGTGCAAGAGCAATTGCATATGTTGTTCATGCCATCTGGACTTTTGTTTTTGCCGTTTTGATAGTAAGAAATGGAGAAAACAAATGAAGAGTCCTAACGCGAAGAATATTTTTAACAGATCCGGGTTGGCCGCACTATCCGATCTTAACACTCCGGAACATAATGAGATTTTCTGTAAACTAGAAAAAAAACAACGTGCTTTTTTGGACAAAGAATCAGACTTTCGCAGCAAGGAATATAAATGGCCTCGAGATCCCCTACACAACTGGAGCAGGGTGTGGGAGTATCCGTATGTCTATTACCACTTCGCCAGTTTATTGAATACATTGCCAGCTGGTTCTCGCCCAGTTGTAGCCGATATCGGCAGTGGAGTGACATTTTTTCCATTTTCTCTTGCAAAGCTCGGCTATCAGGTAGTTTGTACGGATATTGACCGCATTTGTGAAAGGGACTTAAATCTGGCGCGTGAGTGCGTTTCCCATTCCCCCGGAACAGTTGAATTCAGATCAATAGAAGATTCCGGCATCCCGTTCGGGGATGCGGAATGCGATGCCGTCTATTGCATCAGCGTTATTGAACATATTCCCGACTTTGAGAATACTGTCACTGAAATGGCCCGGATATTGAAACCCGGGGGCTTATGCCTGATCACGTGTGATATTAACCTGAGGCGAGATGATGAATATCAACTGAATCAAGATCAGTATGCACGTTTCATGTCTGTAATCGATAAAGCCTTCATCCGAATATGGCCCGAGCGCACGGTTCATCCTGTAAACGTACTGACCACGATGAACAGTCCGTATCCGTTGGCGTACTCAAAACCCGGGGTTGCGGGAATGTCGTTGCGCCTGATAAAGCAGAAAGTGCTCAAACCGTTGTTGGGCCGAAAACCCGGTCGCGTCATAACTGCCCCGCCCCTTGTGGCCGTCATGGGGGTGGCGTTGAGAAAGAAGGATTAGCATGACCATGCCCCTGCCTGTCTTAAAATGCCTCGACGCGCGAATTCCGAAATGGAATTTCGATGCCCTAAACGAAAGGGTTTGTCCATTCTGCGGTAATGGAAATGCCCCGATGCTTGTCAGACCTGATCAGCTTCCCGTCGCCTTTTGCGATACATGTGGATGTTGGTATGTTGCAAATGTCCCACACGAGTCGGAACTCTCCCGAATTTACGATAGTTACTTCTCAACTCACCGTCCGACAACGCTTTCTGCACACTTGGGCATCTCGATGATTAAAAATGCTTTGGAGGCCTCCCAATCCGATTGGCAGCTTCAGATATTGTCCAGAGCTCTGGGGGGCTTGAACAATAAATACATTGTAGATGTAGGTTGTGGCGTTGGTCGTTTTCTTGTTATGGCAAAGGCTCAAGGTGCCGACGTTGTGGGGTGCGATCTGTCCCCCGAAGCGTGTGAATTTGCGCAAAATCATCTTGGAATCGTAGTACACTGCAAGACATTGCAAGAATGCGCGCCTTCTGTCGGGCGAGTAGATGCAGTCATTATGCGTGACCTTATCGAACATCCTTTGGAGCCGATGGCGACTGTGGAAGCGGCTTATGAAATGCTCAAACCTGGCGGATGCCTCCTTATTCACACACCGAACGGGGGGGGGGGGGGGAGGAAGGTTGGGACGCGCCTTTAGAGG
>Ga0172382_10014304_pt1 | contig 10119 bp, 9 predicted proteins | sample Leawel138RmetaG_FD_122245 | JGI IMG/M metagenome (GOLD analysis project Ga0172382, IMG submission 122245) | Leachate microbial communities from a municipal landfill in Southern Ontario, Canada - Leachate well 138R metaG | ecosystem: Engineered > Solid waste > Landfill > Unclassified | place... | reverse complement strand
ATTCAGCAAATTTCTCCTGATAAACCTTCTCTAGTTCCAGATCGTTCTGAATAATGAGTTCTTTGAGTTGTTCCGGAGTTTTTGCCAGATCGATACGAGCCATGGCCCGATCCTTTGAAACCTCTTTCTTTCCGATCCTGTATATTGTTTTCGGAGCCGGAAATTTCTTTTCGATCATTGCGTCAATATCAGGATCGTTTCTGTAAGTTAGACCGACCATGTCATCTTTGCTTTGTGCATCCTCGATGATTCCCTGGGCATAGTCTTTTGAAACCTCTTTCCCATTGAACTGGTAAGATGGTTTTGTCTCCGATTCTACTTGTGCCTTCAATCCCGGGTCAATTTCTGACACATTGTTGTCTCCGATCGGTGCTGGTGTAGCATTTTGTACATTTTTTGGGCGTACAACTACGGATTTAACGACAGTTTGTGTAGTTGGTTGCTGGAATCTGCTTTGCGCTGGAACCTCTACTTGCTCTTTTTCAGCAACAACTTCCCATGCGGGGTTCTCAGCAAATTCTTTTTCGAGGACAGCAAGGGCCTTATCGTTTGTGATCTTCCCGGGAACAAAGGTTAAAGAACCGTCCTCATTTTCGGTGAAATCAAAGGCAGTCTTTCCAATTTGTTCGGTAATTATCGGCCGGGCCGCTGGTGCCTGTTCCTGTTTTGGTATGAATTCAGCTTTCGGTACCTCAATCATCTGCCCGGATTCCGGGTCAATCAATCCGAAATTGTCGCCCATGTCCTGGACAACTGTCATCTGTTTGCCCTGATAGGAAACAGAACTGCCCATCTGGACGCCGGTCATAGCCGTTTCCGTAGCTGAATTTTCCGCGGCTAATTGCTGTTCAAGTTCTGATAATTTGGTTTGAACTACACTATTAACGTCAGTTACTACCCATTCATCTGAAAGTTCGGAAACAGGGATTAATCCCTTATTCCCTGCTGGTGTCCCATTTTCGTAAACTACATTAACAAATCCGGTAGGATCATTACGGTCACCCTTCACCACAAACATTTCATTCCCCTGCTTATCTTTGGTGGCTATAATGGTCCCGGTTTCGTGCGTAATAGGAGTAATACCCTGCATCACTTGATCAAGTAAAGCGTTATCCTGGGCTTCTTCCATGGATGGTTGGGGAACTTGCGCCTGATCTGTTAGTTTCTGTGCAGCGTATAATGGGGCTGTATGAACCGCGCCGGAAGCAACACCAATTAAAAGGGCATCTGCAGCGCCTTCAAAGACGTCAATGTCCGGCCGGTACCCGGTAATCTTATCAACATAGTTCTGTGCAACCTGTGTTCCCCATTCTTCAAATCCTTCTCCAAGCGGAGCCAGCGCCGGGTAATCAGAAAGTACTTTTGAAAATCCCTGACGCAATCCCGTAACAATTGTTTCTTTCCCGGCCTCTTTTCCTTCTCTCAGAACCATTTTCTTAATCGCACCACCAACGGCACCGGATCCAAGATAGGTTTCGAATATGCCCTCCAATGCACCGTTAGCACCGGCGGCAAGTAATTTCATATTCTCAGGCATATCGGGAGCGTTCTTGTCAATCTCCTGTAATTTGCCAGATCCAAAAACGGCTGTTCCTGATCCTATCATTCCAGCCGGACCCATGGCCCCACCGGAAACCATCATTGCAAGGGAAGGAGCGAAGCTATCAGCAACACCACCGGCAAGATTTCGAGTGAATGTGGTCCAATCACCTTTTTTTGCCGATTCAATGATACCTTGTTCTGATTTCGGATTGACTGCTTGTATTTTTGCGCCTAAAGATTGCTTTTGTTCTTCCAGGTTATCACTTACCTTTCCCAGTCCTGTGATCTGATTAACGGCTTGCGGGTTTACTTCCGGCAGGCCCAAGGCCTTATAAAAGGCATTGAAAGGAACATTCAACGCGCGCATGATCGTGTTCGGAGTATTGGTAAGCATCTGATTGAACTCAGTTGCACTTCGTTGGGCGCGAAGTCCTAATTCCTTTGCGAAGCCTTTAAATCCGTTTCCTTCCGGTTCATCTTGTATAGGTTCAACTGGCGCTGGAGCAACAAGACCAATATCAGCCTTAAAGCCATCATAGCCTAAATCTTTCAACTGTGGATTCTTCCCGGATAATCCTTCGTACAGGGCCTTTAAATTGTCTTCATCCGACATGTCCTGTTGGAAGGTTTCAAACCCGGCCTCCTTAAGCTGCGGGTTCCTGGCTGCTAATCCTTCGTAGATCGATTGTAATGCTGTTGGTTTTGGCATGATTAAAATACTAAGGCGTTGTAATTAATCTTTGGCTTCGATGTATCTTGTGTTGCTTGTGTTCCTGGGGCTGTTGGCTGCGGAATGTTAGTTTCCGTTCCGGTCAGTTGATTGACGTATTGTATTGACGCGGGAAACTTGTTCCAATACTTTGCGATCAGATATTTTTTGTTCTCGGCGCTCAATGGTTCTCCCAATGTCGGTTTTAAGAGGGCCAGTTCGCTTTGTGCTGCCGGGTCATTCAGTATGATCCCCATCAACTTTTGTTCTTCGGAAGGACGCAAGCGAAGTACTTCATTTCCCTGGTCATCGTAGAGAATTGGTGTTTTTGACGCTCCCTCGGCACGTTTCTCATGAATTCCTTCGATTGCCTGGTTATGACGGGCTGTTTCAGCGGCTCTTTCCCGGTCAACATCGATCTGACCTTTCCGTAAATTAAGAGTTCCTTCCTGATATGCTTTTGTAGCCTCCTGTTGTGCCTTCTTCAATTCGTTGGTAGAATCAAGCTGTTTCCCTTTCAAATCGAAATCACGAGTATCTTTATAGGCATCATAGTTCAACTTACTCCGATTGAAATCCATCTGTTTGTCCTTATTGAACTGGTCCAGTTTGGTCAATCCCTTACGGACCTTATTCATGTATTCCTGATTATTCCATGCATCCGTTTTCTGGTTGTAGTTGTCAATCGTATTCCAGAGGGCGTTTTGGTACTGACTATTTGTTTGATTAGGCTCACGTCGGTTGACTGTTCCTCCTTTTGCTAATGAAAATGTTTCTCCCATGGTTCTGAAAGCTTCTGAAAGAGCGTTCGCCTTCATTAATCGTTTGATTTCCTCCGGGCGCTGTGCATCATACACCGGCTTAGCAGGAGTTATTGACATGACCTGGTTAATAAGATCGTCAGCTGTCCAGCGTTGTTTTTGTTGTGCTGGAGCCTGCACTTGGTTGGCATCAACAGGAGTAGGGGAGAACAGCGCTTTTCCTTCTTCCTGAAAGAAAGAACCACGTCCAGTTTGGTTCGAATTGTCCTCATTGAATTGATAGCCGCTCATACCCTGAATATTTTATTGAGAATCTTATTTGTGCCGGTATCCGCAATATTATTAAGTGCAGAGGTTTGCTCTGGTGTTCTTGATGCAATAACTTCGGCAGCTCCGGAGGGTGTGTTCCCACCAACTCCTAATGTTGCAGCAGTACCTAATAGATTCCCCGCATTACTAACAAGGTTTGCAGCATTCTGCCCCTTTTGTTGTTCCATCCCAATTTTAGCCCCGGCAAGCTGATTGGATGTCTGCCGGTATTGATTGGTTTGGCTATCCTGGTAAGCAGTACCTTGTTCTGCTATTTGACTAGTCACATCATTGAGAGCTTCATTATTAGCTGATTTTTCCGCAATGACAGCTTCCGGGCTGGCCCCGGTTACTACTCCCTTGTTATCAGCAATATCATTAGCCTTTTCGTACTGTTTCCGGATACGTTCAAGTGCACCCTTTGCCGCTGTCGTATCAAGATAAGAGCGATTAACGTTATTGTTATAGATTGCTTGGTTTTCTTCGATCTGCTTATTAAGAGCTTTCTGCGCGGCCTTGTTGGCTTGTGCTGACTTAATACCTCCGAATAACTGTGAGGCAAGCCCAATCCCTCCTAACCCTAATGTAATTGGATCCATCGTATTGAAATTTTGAACGTTCGGAGTAAATGTATACTGAACGATAATTATAGTTAAGCGTTTGCGGCATAAAAAAATGCCACATAATCGGTTTCTTAATCTGCTGATTGACAATATTTGGATACTTAAACTTCTATAAAAATGGCAGCCAAAAAAACAGATGAAAAATTCAGCAAAAAAGAAAAGGATATCATGTACTCTCTCGCGGTACTTGATGAGTTCGAAATGAATATCAGTAAGGCATCTCGGGAGCTAAAGATTAGCCGACCTACCCTCATAAAATATCGAGATGAAAATTGGGGAGAGTACATAGCGCTAAAAAACATGACAACATCGAAAAACATGATTAAGGCTTCGGACCTGGGATTCAACACGGAAATGATTGAAACAGCGGTCGTGGTCTCTGCGACAGAAAGAAAGATTCATGCTATTTTCGATAAGATTACAAATAGGGTTGATGTCATCCTATCGGATCCTAAACTTACCAAGAAGATTTCTTTCAACGCGCTAATCTATGCAGCTAATGTTATGCTTCCTTACATTCAGGCAAAGAAGCAGACTTCTGAACCGGGACAGGAAGACAAGCAAGCCGATACAGTCCTTGCAAAGATTAAAAAGGCAATGGCTGAAAAAGCACGAATTCACGTCGATCAAGTTAACATTCAAAACAACTATAATGACAACAGCGAAAATAAATTATAAGGGCATAGCCCGTGCCGGATCGAATCAACAGGTTCAGGATGGTTATCTTGACGAAGCAATTAACGTTCGTCACCGGGATGGGAAACTAACAACAAGGGGAAAGGTCACAAAGCTATACTCCTTGCCAGCCACTTCATTTGATAAGATTTTTCTTCATGATCAGGATGAGATTTCTAACTACATCGGATATAAGAAATCAACCGGGCAGATTCATAAGATCACATTCGGGGTGAGTAGTTCTACTTCAACTCTAATCTACACCCTGGCTGCCGGGAAAGAGGCTGATATTGCTTTCATCAAGAGGTTCATGATCATTACAACGGAATCAGAGACCTTGACATTTCTGTTTTTTGAAGGGAACTACATGAAAATTGATATGCCTGCTGTGCCTTATATCTCCTCCGCGATGGCAGAAGATATGGAATGGAAAATGACAGAAAGCGCATCTACGGCTAACAGTCTGCTTGGATATTACTTCAAAGAGGTAAATCAACTATCAGAGAAATACGGGAAACTGACAGGCGGAATCATGTATCGTACTGCTCTTCGCATGTTTGATGGCTCATACGTATTACATACACTTCCCAGGTTTCTCAATCTAGGCATGGAGGTGAAGGTACATGCAAACGTAGGACAATTCAGGCTAAGTTTTTCTGCCTCTAACATTAAGATAGGAATCCTAAAAAGCGAATTTGAGGGTGTTAATACAGATATCTTTACGGATTTCGTCGTATTCGCATGTAAAAACGAATCAATCTATGAAATTTCAGAGAGTACAATTGACGATGATCTCACTGAAATGCTTGACGAGACCTCCGAATCAGGAATTGATTATGGACTTGCACTATCAGGCTCAATGTCTGTTATGAACGAAGATTTCCGAAATATGCCTGACGCGAAAGCTTGGTATAAGATCTACGAGAAGAAGATCACAGAAATACAAGAGCTTATTGGTCCATCCCTTTTTGAGATAGCAAATACGAAAGGTTTCTATCAGGACTACGCTACGCGGGAGACGCTCCCCGTGGACCAATTTTCCCATCACAAATTTTCCGGACAAGTAGCTTATACTTACAACGACCGGCTTCTGTTAGGCGATATTTTTACTCGGTTTGGTCAATACGCCGCTTATCTTAACTTCTTGCATATTGATGATACTAATTGGATTCAGGAATGGGAAGGATTAATACAAAATACTGTTCCCGATTCCGGATTATCAGATTACGCAGCGCTTACCCTTGAAAATGTTTCTCAGACAACCGGTACAATTGCTTTTGAATTCACATTATCGGTACATGGGAAAAAAATAATCATTACAAAACAAACTGATGATCAGACCTTCTATTATGATTCAGAAAAGTATTACTTTGTCCTTCCTGAAATTTTGGGCTATCCCGACACCCGGGCTACTCAAATGAGATTATTATATCACGATTCGGGGAATACAAGATGGATTGAAATAAGCAAATATAATCTTCGTGCAAGTAAAAACGACAACTACGCTTATTATTGCGAAAACATCACGATCAACGTAGAACCAACTCCCTATTCAACATATACGACAAATCCTCAGACAGCAAGAAGGTATATTGTTGCAGAACTCACACTGTCAGATACGGGAAATAAGGTCACTACGCTTTCAGTCCAGGAGGATCTTATCGATTCAAATCGGGTGCAGGCTTCAGAGCTTCAAAATCCCCTATTCTTCCCGGCAAAGAACAGTTACCAGGTCGGAACCGGGAATATCCTGGGCATCGCAGCCAACACGGAACCGCTTTCGCAAGGACAATTCGGTGAATACCCTCTTTCTGTTTTCACTTCAAAGGGGATATGGACGATGTTACAAGGATCAGGAGAAGTGTTATTCTCAAACATCCTTCCCTTAAACGGAGAGGTCCCGGTTAATGTCGATCAGATTACACCTTTGTCAGTCGGGGTAGTATACTCAACAGGCCGGGGATTGTATCTCATTTCAGGCCGGGAGGTGAAGAACCTGTCGGAAGTATTAGTCGGTCCTGTAAATGTTGAATTTCAGGCGAATTCTCACTATCAATTCTATATTAATCATGCAAGTCTTGTGCAACTCTCCTCTAAGTTGTCCACCGTAGACGCGAAGACCTACATTTCGGGCGCGAAAATAGGCTATGACAAACAGAACAATGAACTACTTGTTACTAACTACTCTTATCCTTATTCATATGTGTATTCGTTTGAATCAGGGTTTTGGTACAAGACCTCCGACAGCTTCCGGTTACTCATTAACGCTTATCCTACGCTCCTTGGAGTGGATTCAACCGGTATACATTCTATTTCAGATGAAACAACAACTGGCTCCGTACAGGTCCTCATTACAACCCGGCCCTGCAAGTTAGAGATGGAGTCAACCTATAAGTTGATCCGGCAAGCCATTCAGAGATGTGAGCTTAAAACGCCTGAAAACATCTTTGCCGGGTTCTATGTCTTCGCTTCAAATGATCTGCAGAAGTGGCAACTATTCTCAATCTCAAACAATAAGAGTAGTACAATCACAGACATCCAGGTCCTCCGGGGGTACACGAAAGCAAGATACTACATATTTGTATTTGCCGCTGAATTGGAAGCCGGTTCAGCAATAAATAATGTAGATATCCTGTTTGATCCTGTTCTTAGCAATAAGTTGAGGTAATTTGACAATCAGACAAGAAGCGAATTTGACAGAACAGAAACCTGTATTTGAGAATAATTTAGAAGGTTTCTATTTTGACTGAATAGGTTTACATAATTTCATAAAGAAATACTTTACACTGCAAGCTATTGATATTTAAGCTTATCAATAGCTTTTTTACACACTTTACACTTTCGTTATTATTTGCGAAAATAACTGTAAATCGAATGTATAACTATCATTATCTCAATTGTGTGCGATGTAAAGGCATAATGATACTCATCGTTATTTAACTTAATTGAATTAGTAAGGACTAAACAGCCAGAAAATTTTGACATATTTCATTCTTACTCATGTCAAAACTAGTGAATCCAAATACTCAAATGATAGAATAATCCATGTTGTATCAATAATATGCCGTTTTAACCTCATTTGAATGATAAGATAATCCATATTTGGAAATATGTTGCAAAACACATGGAAATATTTGCTTTGATATCACAAATGATATTAACTCTTTCATTAATAGTTGTTTCCATTTATTTTTATTTAGTCTATTTATAAATAGACGGCTAACCGTTTATTTTATTTGTTTTTAAACGGTGCGCCGTTTATATTTGTATTCAAATAATGAATAGTCACTAAAATTTAATTACAAATTAAGACAAGCCGAAAATGTACGAAAATAAATTAAGGCGAGCAAAATTTGTGAGCAAAATCTCACCACAAGAAACACTAAAGAGCCTAAAAATAGGCGATCCCGTATTTATTCCTTCCAAAAAAATAAAACCTGGAGTAGTAAGAGCAACCGCAAAACAGCTTAAAAATAAAGGCTATGACTTTAACGTGACCGAAGCTGGTCTTATTGATGAAGTTCAGGTAGTCAGGTTAAAATAATTAAGCCATGAAAACCAATCAGAACTTAATCCGGAAGATGGGTGACTTTGATGTGATTCAGAGAACATCAGACCAAATGTTCAATGCTACCGCCTTATTAAGACAATGGAATGAACATTCTGGAGACAAAAAGGAAATAACAAAATTCTTTGATAACGAAAACACAAAAGAATTTGTAAATGCCTTAATGTCAGAGGAAAATTTAAATACGCAAAATTCTGCGTATTTAAAAAGCAGAGGGAAAACAGGCGGTACGTGGATGCACCCAATCCTTTTTGTAAAATTCGCCATGTGGCTCAATCCGCGCTTTGAAGTAAAGGTTATCAAGTTTGTTTACGACGAGCTCATTAAATACCGGAACGAAGCCGGAGACGCCTATAAAGAAATGTCAAGTGCCGTAGCAAAGATTGTTCCTTCCACATTTCTCCCGACTTCAATTCAAAAAGTAGCTCAGGCCTTAAACTTCATTGTATATAATCAGCACGAATCAGAAATACGCAACAAACAAGCGGAGGAAAGCAAGGTCCGAGAACTTTATGAATTAGAAAAAGACGTTGCAAAGCTAATCAACGGAAACTTTATCAAAACTTTTGATCACCTCATTTCATATCTCCGGAAACGTTGGTCGGAAAAATATATACCAACAGTTTTAAACTCATAAGTCATGGCCGAAAAGAAATACACATTTAAAGAAATGGCAGATCAGTTTGGTGTCTCTGAAGAAGAATTTATTTCTACATGCAAAAGAGAAGGTCTGTTGGATGAAAATGGATATCCCACCCAATTAGCGCTAGACGAAGGAATATTTGTGATTGAACCAGAAATCTGTAAAAATTAAGCCATGACAGCCCGGATTATACTTGAAGGAATTAGCCTGGAAGAACATATCGAATTAATGAGACAGATCATTCGGGAAGAACTTGGCAAAAAAGAGAAGGTCAGGCAGATCACAAAAAAAAGAGGCCTGCGATGAACTTCATATCAATTTCAGAACACTTCAAAGGATCATGGAAAGAGAAGGAATGACTAAAATCTACAATACAGACATTCCTAGGATCAAAGAAGAATACCCAAAGTACTCCAGATAATATTAACAGCCTCTTGCCCCGCTGTCTCAAATTCGGGCATGAGTTCTCTTTCTCATAAGCGTAAGGTTAGTTGATTTATTTTCTCCCAGTGAAATATCCGGGAGTTTTGGGTACAAGGCAACTGTTGGTTGTGTTGCGACAGACTGTAAATCTGTTCATTAGAAACATCGGAGGTTCGATTCCTTCTGTGCCCACAATCGTACGTGTACGACCAGGAAACCCGAATCCGGGATTAAGAACATACGGGAAAAAGTAAAGCGGTCACTTAGAACCGAAACGCATTGCTCAATATCAGGGATTACTTGTAATTCTGAAAAGCACATTGCGACATGAAATCATGTATAAAAAAAGCTACTTGTATTAATCGCTCAATGGGATTAATAACTATGATATAAGTCAACCTCGCCTGTATTACAGTGCGGGGTTTTGGCAGTGAAAGACATTGCATAAGCAAAAATTAAAAAAAACGATTATGAAAAAAAGTAACAGCTTCTTTGATTTGGACAAGTTAAATGGATTAGAACGCGAACAACTGCGAAGATTGGCGATAAGGGCCGCCCTTGATGATGCGAAATACAATAACCCATTATCAATCATTGCGATTGGTATATCAGTAATATCTATGCTTCTCCACCTTTTCATTTAAAAACTAAAATCGCATACTATGAAAAATTTTGAAGAATTTAAGATTGAAGTATTAAAAAGAGCTAAAGAAGCTCAGTCATGCAGTACACAGTATCGTAGAGCCGTAGAAGCAAAAACGATCGAAGATCTTTGTGAGGTACTTAAAGACAACATATCATTTGCTCGCGACAATAACATTTTAACGAGTGAAATGGCTGAGGATTACGAAAAGCCAGAAGTGTTT
>Ga0172382_10014301_pt1 | contig 10120 bp, 6 predicted proteins | sample Leawel138RmetaG_FD_122245 | JGI IMG/M metagenome (GOLD analysis project Ga0172382, IMG submission 122245) | Leachate microbial communities from a municipal landfill in Southern Ontario, Canada - Leachate well 138R metaG | ecosystem: Engineered > Solid waste > Landfill > Unclassified | place... | reverse complement strand
GCCATGCAACGTTCAGGCTGGCACGGTAACGCATGTCACCCGTCGAACGTTGCATGGCACGCAGGATTTCCAGGATGTGCGCAGCCCCCAGGGCATCACCCATGCTCAACGGCCCACCCAAGGGGTAACCCAGACCAAGCGACACCGCCAGATCAATGTCTTCAGGCGTTGCGATGGTCTGCTGGGCGATATCGCATGCCACGTTGACAATCGCCGCCACCAGGCGCTGGCCTACGAAACCGGCCGAATCATCAATAACCGATACCGGCGTATCGTCTGACGCGAATACGGCATGAGCGGCATCGCGCCACTGCGGCAAGGTCGCCAGCGAGCACATCACCACCCGGCGCTTGCCCTGTTCAAGACCAAAGAACGTATCCAGCGCAACGGTACGCTCACCATCAAGCTGATGGGCGCTGACCACGCTGGCGCAATCCTCTCCATAAGGCGTAACCACCAGCAAGGCATCCGCAGGCGGCTGTTCGGACGAAATGACATTGACCTTGAGTGTCTTGAGCAAGGCCAAGGCACGCTTATGCCCCACTGAATGGTACGGTGCAACCCAGACATTCAGGTTGGCAGGCAACGCAGGCACAACCGGCGCGTCGGGAACCTGTTTCTGCCCATCGACATAGCGGTAAAAACCTTCACCGGTTTTACGACCCAGCAAGCCACCGGCAAAACGTACCGCCGTAATCGGCGACGGACGAAAACGCGGCTCGTCGTAGAACTGCTGGTAAATCGATTCCATGACCGGATGCGAGACATCGAGCGCTGTCAGATCGAGCAATTCAAACGGCCCCATACGAAAACCCGCTTGCTCGCGCATGATGGCATCAATCTGATAAAACGGAGCAACCGATTCTTGTGCAGCACGCAGGCCTTCGATGTTCAGACCACGACCTGCATGGTTCACAATGAAACCGGGCATGTCTTTGGCGCGCACCGGCTTATGGCCCATTTTGCGGGCCAGGGCCATCAGGGCATCGCCGGTTTCGCGTTCTGAACGCAAACCGTCAATAATTTCGACCACTTTCATCAAGGGTACGGGATTGAAGAAATGGAAACCGGCCACACGCCCGGGCTTGTCACACCCGGCAGCAATCGCGGTGATCGACAGCGACGAGGTGTTCGACGCCAGAATGCAGTCTGCCGACACAATGCCTTCCAGCTGCTTGAATAAATCGCGTTTGACATCCAGACGCTCGATGACGGCTTCAACGACCATGTCAGCGTCGGCCATGTCGGCCAGGTCAGTGCAGGCGTGCACCCGGGCCAACGCAGCAGAGGCGTCATCAGCCGACAACTTGCCCTTGGCCGCCAGTTTGTCCCAGGTTTGCTGCAACGACTCGCGTGCTGCGGTAATCGCCTGGGCATTCAGGTCAAACAACTTGACAGTGATACCGGCCTGAGCAGCGATTTGGGCAATGCCCCGGCCCATGGCACCGGCACCGACGATCCCTACGGTATTGATTTCTTTCATGACACTCCATCTCCTGGCCTGCCGGCAACACGCCGCGACCGCGTAAAGAAAAAACTACGATTTGTTAAGCAACTGTTTAAGCATGCCCAGGCGCTCTTTCGGACTTAGTCCCGCGCCCTGATCTGCCCCGACAAGGGCAGCCGGATCTTGCAAACCCATTTCGGTAATAAACCGGGATGGCTCGCGCACGACATCTTCACGCGCACGCCGCCGCCGTTTGCACCAGCTAAGGTTAAGCGTGCGCCGGGCACGGGTAATACCCACGTACATCAGACGGCGCTCTTCCTGGATACGCTGAGCCAGCACATCGTCGCCGGCCGCAAGGTCATCATCGTCACGACCCAGATGGGGCAAGAGACCTTCTTCCACCCCCACCAAAAAAACATGCGGGTATTCTAAACCCTTGGAGGCATGCAGCGTCGAGAGTTTAACGGCGTCGGGTTCTTCATCATCGCCACGCTCAAGCATCGTCACCAGCGCGATATGCTGCACCAGCTCCACCAGATTCAACTCGTCTTCAACCGCCTTGCGCTTGAGCCAGCCGGTCAGTTCAAGCACGTTCTGCCACCGGCTTTGTGCGGGCCGCTCGTCAAGCGTGTCATACAAATAACGTTCGTACTGAATGGCACCAAGCAGGTCATCCAGCACATCGGGCGCACTGCGTGCGTTATCACCGCTGGCCCGGGCCTGGATGCGCTGAATGAACTCACCAAAGGTCTGCAACGGCTCAAGCTGACGAGCTGAGAGGCGGTCTGTGGAGCCAATCATGAAAATGGCGTCGAACAACGAAAGTTGCTGCGCCGAAGCGAACTCGCCCAGGGCCTGCAAGGTCGCCTGGCCAATGCCGCGACGCGGCGTAGTGACTGCCCGGATGAAGGATGGATCATCCGCATCATTGGCGATCAAGCGCAGATACGCCAGAATATCGCGAACCTCGACTTTGTCGAAAAAGCTTTGCCCGCCCGAAATGGTGTACGGTATACGCAAGTTGCGCAGTGCCTGCTCCAAGATGCGTGCCTGCTGGTTGCTGCGATACAAAATGGCAAAATCACGCCAGTTGGCGCGCCGCTCGATGCGTTCTGACGAAATACGGAACGCTACCGATTCAGCCTCGATTTCTTCCGAATCCATCGCCTTGACCTGGACCGGATCACCCACCCCCAGGTCTGACCACAGTTTCTTTTCGAACAGGTTCGGGTTATGGCTGATAACCTGGTTGGCCGCAGCAAGCACCCGCTGCACAGACCGGTAATTTTGCTCAAGCTTGATCAGCTTCAGGTTCGGGTAATCGGTGGTCAGCTTGGCCAGATTCTGTACCGTAGCCCCCCGCCAGGCATAAATGGCCTGGTCATCATCACCAACCGCCGTGAACATCGCCCGATCGCCGGTCAGCATGCGCACCAGACGATACTGGCACTCATTGGTGTCCTGGTATTCATCAACCAGCAGATACTGAACCCGGGCCTGCCACCGCTGACGCACATCGGCATTATTTTCCAGCAACAGCGCCGGCAACCGGATCAGGTCATCAAAGTCTACCGCCTGGTAGGCCTCAAGCGTTGCGTTATAACTGCGGTAAACCCGCGCAGCCTCACTGTCACTGGGTGTCTGGGCAATTTTGTCGGCATCGTCGGGGCTGACCAGCGCATTTTTCCAGAGCGATATGGTTTGCTGCACCGCTTTCAGGCGCGCCTTGTCGGTCGTGGCCAGCAGCTCCTGAATGATGGACAGGGCATCGGTGGCATCAAAAATGGAAAACTGCGGCTTGAGCCCGACATGAGCGGCTTCCTCGCGCAAGAAACGCACCCCCAGCGAATGGAACGTACTGACCGTCAGCCCGCGCGATACCTTGCGGTCAACCAGGTTCTTGATACGCTCGCTCATTTCCCGGGCCGCCTTGTTGGTGAAGGTCAAGGCCACTACCTGACGCCCCGCGTAACCGCACTCACGCAACAGATAGGCAATTTTCTGGGTAATAACACGCGTTTTTCCACTACCTGCACCCGCCAGCACAAGGCAGGGGCCATTCAGGTACAACACGGCCTCGCGCTGGGCCGGGTTCAGATCAACCGGCAGGGTATGCCCGACAGGCAGGTTCAGCCCCGATATCGACGTCGTCATCAGATCTCCAGAGGATCAACCTCAAGGTGGCATCGTATCCGAAGCTGGCTCGCCAGCGCCAGAACGTCACTGCTCCAGCGCGACAAAAAAGCCTGCAAGGCCGGACGACTGTCACTTTCTACCAGCAACTGGGCGCGTTCGGTGTTCGCGACCCTGACCACACGCAGCGGCACCGGGTCATAGCGCATGACTGACGATGCCGCAGGGTACCCCGCCGGGTCGGCCTCGGGCAAGGCTGCAGCCTGTGTCAGAAACGACAATGCCGTCTGCACCTCACGCGCCTCAGCCGTCAGCAAGGCATGGTAAGCAAACGGCGGCAGGCCCACCGTCTCACGCTCGTCAAGACTGTAACGGGCAAACCCCTGATAATCATGTTTCGACAAGGCCTGATAGACGGGCTGCTCGGGGTAGTCGGTCTGAATGATGACCTCACCGCCCTGGGTGTGGCGACCCGCGCGCCCGGCGACCTGCATCAGTTGGGCAAACAAGCGCTCAGGCGCACGAAAATCCTGGGCAAATAGCATGGTATCGGCATTCAGGACCCCGACCAGCCCCAAACGGGCAAAATCATGCCCCTTGGCCACCATCTGGGTGCCCACCAGAATATCGACTTCACCGGCATGAACCTGTGCGAACAAAGCTTCCGCGCTGCCCTTCAGGCGCGTAGTGTCTGCATCAATACGAGAAATGCGTGCGTGCGGAAACCATTCGGCCAGATGTTCTTCAATACGCTGGGTACCCCTGCCCATGGGCTTGAGATCCTGATCACCGCAATCGGGACAACGTCGGGGGACGGGCGCATGATAGCCACAGTGGTGGCATTGCAAATGATTGTGCGTGCGCCGGCCCTGCATGCGGTGCAAGGTGGTATAGGCCGTACACCGTGGACAGTTGCTGATCCAGCCACACGACGCGCAACTGATCACCGGCGAATACCCCCGCCGATTCAAAAAGACCAGCACCTGCTCTTTACGTTTCAGACGTTCACCGATAGCCTCAAGCAACTGAGGTGAAAACCCCTGATCCATCGCCAGACGCCGTGTATCTACCAGCCGTACCTTGGGCAACTGAACATCACGCGCGCGACGTGTCAACGAAAGCCGGGTGTACTGCCCTTTGTTGGCGTTATGCCAGCTTTCAAGCGACGGCGTTGCCGAACCCAGCACGACAGGTACCCCGGCATCGCGCCCACGCCATACCGCCAGATCGCGAGCTGAATAGCGCAGGCCATCTTGCTGCTTGTACGACGTGTCGTGTTCTTCGTCGACAATAATGAGACCCGGTTCAGGCATTGGCGTCATGATCGACAGGCGCGTACCCAACAGTACACGGGCCTGCCCGCGCAACACCCGTAACCAGGCACGCAGGCGCTGGCCATCGGCCAGACCGCTGTGCAGCACGGCAAGAACATCATCATTAGCCACCTGGGCCAGACGCGCGCGCAAGGTTTGTTCGAACTGAGGCGTCAGATTGATTTCCGGCACCATAAACAATACTTGTTTACCTGCCGCCAGAACCTGTGCAGCGGCAGCCAGATACACCTCGGTTTTACCGCTGCCCGTAACGCCATGCAAAAGAAACGTTTCATGCCCATTCGCGGCCGCTATCGCGTCTACTGCCGCCCGTTGCTCTTCATTCAGAACAGGCGCCACATCGGCCACTGCGACTTCTGATGTGCCCGCCTTGCGACGATCGGCCCGCGCAACTGGCCCCCCGCGCGCACCCTTGCCCGTATACGCTGACACTTTACGCAGCGGAACGGGCAATGCAGGCAGCATGACCTCTCCCAGCGGGCGCTGGTAGTAGCGTGCGGCAAATGCCGTCAAGCGTAACCAGTCTTCAGGCATGGGGGGCAAATCATCCAGCACCTGCTCTACCGGCTTGACCTGCCCTACGGCCAGATCAGGCTGGCTGCGCACCTGCGCCACCATGCCAATCATCTGACGCCGACCAAAAGACACCAGAACACGCTGCCCCACCATCGCCGGAACCGCAGACCAGTAATCAAACACCCCCGGCAGCGGAACATCCAGCGCCACCCCAAGCCAAAAACGCTGCCCTTCGGGCGGCGTGGCTGTTGCTTCAGTCGTCATGGGGTTCACGCCAGCACCTTGATACTTAAAGTAGTTTCTGAGCTGAAGCACGCAAAGCCCGACCGGGAGCGCGATTCAACCCGACGTCAGCCAACCTGTGGATAACTTTGGGGAAAATGACAGGAACAACCTGTTGAAAGTCAACACAGAGAATGCCTGTTTTTTTCAACAGCTGTTTTTTATCCATACAAAAAACAATAAAAACAATTACTTAATACCATACCCCAACGATTGCACCAGCGCTTGCCGGCAATCATGCAATGCAGTACGAACTGTGCACAACTAAAATGAAAAGCCCGTAACGACGGGCTTTCATGACTTGCTATCGTGCAATAAATCAATGGTTTGCGCGACTGTGCGAATGAACCTCATCGACCAGAATACCAACCGCTTCAGGCGGCGTAAACCGCGAAATACCATGACCCAGATTAAACACGTGCCCACCCAACCCTACCGGGCCGAAATCGTCAATAACACGTCGTGCTTCGGCACGAATGGCTGCCTCGGTGCCAAACAAGGCCATCGGGTCAAGGTTGCCCTGCAAGGCGACGCGGTCTTCAACACGCCGGCGCGCCTTGCCCAGATTGACTGTCCAGTCAACGCCCATGGCGTCACAACCACTGTCGGCGATGTCTTCAAGCCACAGGCCACCGCCTTTGGTAAACACAATGACCGGAATACGCTGGCCGTCGTGTTCACGAATCAGGCCCTCAACCACCTTGCGGGTGTAGGCTAGTGAAAACTGCTGGAACAGGCCGTCGGCCAGCACACCGCCCCAACTGTCGAACACCATTACGGCCTGGGCCCCCGCCTGAATTTGCGCATTCAGGTAAGCAATGGTGGCCTGGGTGTTGACCTCGAGGATGCGATGCAACAGATCGGGACGGCTGTAGAGCATGCCCTTGATAAGACGATAGTCGTCAGACCCCTGCCCTTCGACCATGTAACAGGCTACCGTGAAGGGACTACCTGCAAAACCGATAAGTGGTACCTTGCCATCAAGCTCTTTGCGGATCAATGAAACGGCATCAAAGACATACTGAAGGCTGGAAAGGTCGGGCGCCTGTAATGCCGATACATCGGCCTCGGTTCGTAGCGGGCGGGCAAACTGCGGCCCTTCACCAGCGACGAAATCAAGACCCAGACCCATGGCATGCGGAATGGTAAGAATGTCGGAAAAAAGAATGGCCGCATCAAGGTCAAAGCGTTCAAGGGGCTGCAGCGTTACCTCACAGGCATATTGCGGGTTCTGGGCCAGGCCAAGAAAGGAACCTGCACGCGCCCGCGTCTGGTTGTATTCGGGCAGATAACGACCCGCCTGACGCATCAGCCACAAAGGGGTATAGGGTACGGGTTGGCGCAATAACGAACGAATGAAAACGTCATTTTTCAGAGCTGGAAAAGACACGGCAATCCTTGATAGTTAACCGGGGGATTTTACCCCCCGGGCGAAAATTTGGCTTATGTCTCGATGCGATACAGGCTGGCGTCGATCTGATACTTGCGCATCAGGGCCCAAAATGCACGCCGATGTTTTTGTGCAGCCCGTGCAGCCATCGCTATGTTGCCCGAGCAACGCCCCAGCGCAGCGGCAATATAGGCCCGTTCAAAGCGTTCGATTACCTTGCCTTTGGCTGCCCTGAATGACTCTTTACTGGTTGCCGAGCGGGCTGCAGTTGCCACCGCATAGGCATCAAGCTCAAGGCCGGTGCGCTGCAGTATGGTATCGCATATATCCTGTTCGGAAAGGCCAGAGACAACAGGCCCGGCAACCACCCCGGACAATTGCGCATTGCGACCAGATAGCGGGCGCTGGGCTGGTTCGGAGATACGCATGACCGGACGCATGGATGCAGTATCAGCCGGATAAGACGCCGACAGCCCTCGCATCAGTAACTGATTGATTCGGGCTCGGATTTCATCGTAACAAACCGGTGAACGCACAAAGTCAGCCAACCCCAAAGTCATCAGGTCGTTTATCGCTGCAGCCTTGAGATCATGAACGATGGCTACCACCGGTGTACTGGTTGCGCCCTGTGCAGCCGACAAAAGGCGGCGACACCACGACAAACTGCTTACCGTTACCGCGACGATACAGGCGTCAAAGCGACGCAGCGCCATGGCCTGGTCTCGCAGGTAGCTGCCTGTTTCAAACTGCTGATCGGTCAGTTCATGGCCTGCCGCGTGAAGCACCAAACGCCCGTTAAGGTAATCACCAGCAGCCAGTTGTGGCCATAATTGGCGACCTGCCCCGGATAACAGCACCGCACAATCGATTTGTTCTCTCATGGTCCGCTCCTTTGGTTATCGGGCCTGCAAACAACAGACCCGAAACCGATGTTAGACAAGCGCGACAGACGCCGCCATTCGGAGAAAAAACAATTCGGCAACTACTTGTCTGACAAAAAAGACACCCGGCAAACCGGCGAGCCCCGCCAGTGAACAACCTGCACCGCAAGGACAACGATTAACGCTGTCGTCAGGCAATAAAAAACGGCCCGAAGGCCGTTTTTTATTGCTGCAATCGCTTAATGGCGACTGTTACGAGCTTCGCGAAACTTTTGTGCCGCTGCCGCCTGAGCAGCAAGCATGGCCAGTTCAGCCTCTACCACGGCGATATCGGCCTGGTCTTTGGCATTGCGCAACGCGTCTTCAGCTCGCTTGCGTGCTTCAAGCGCTTTGGCTTCATCAAGATCTTCGGCACGAATGGCGGTGTCGGACAACACCGTGACACCCGAGGGCTGGACTTCGATGATGCCACCGGCCACGAAAACATTGGTTTCACCACTACCATCGGCGAGAACAATCTTTACCGTACCCGGACGAATACGCGAGATGAGCGGCGTGTGACCGGGCATGATGCCCAGTTCGCCGGACTCGCCAGGCAGCACAACGAATTTCGCCTCACCGGAGAAAATCGATTCTTCTGCACTAACGACGTCAACATGTAATGTGGCCATACGAACCCCTTGTTACAGTGCTTTGGCTTTCTCGAGTGCTTCGTCGATGGAACCAACCATGTAGAAAGCCTGTTCGGGAACAGCATCACACTCGCCGTCAACAATCATTTTGAAGCCGCGCAGTGTTTCGGACAGCGGAACATATTTGCCGGGCGAGCCGGTAAACACTTCAGCCACGTGGAACGGCTGCGACAGGAAACGCTGGATTTTACGAGCGCGTGCAACTGCCTGCTTGTCTTCTGGAGACAATTCGTCCATACCCAGAATCGCAATAATGTCGCGCAGTTCTTTGTAGCGCTGCAGAGTCTGCTGAACGCCACGGGCAATCTGGTAGTGCTCTTCACCCACAACCTGCGGATCAAGCTGACGGCTGGTTGAGTCGAGGGGATCAACAGCAGGGTAAATACCCAGTGCAGCGATGTCACGCGACAGAACAACCGTTGAGTCAAGGTGCAAGAAGGTGGTTGCAGGCGACGGGTCGGTCAAGTCATCGGCAGGCACGTAAACGGCCTGGATCGAAGTAATTGAACCAGTCTTGGTGGACGTAATGCGCTCTTGGAGCTTGCCCATTTCTTCGGCCAGTGTCGGCTGATAACCCACCGCAGAAGGCATACGACCCAACAACGCCGAAACTTCGGTACCGGCCAGGGTGTAACGGTAGATGTTGTCTACGAAGAACAGGATGTCACGACCTTCGTCACGGAATTTTTCGGCCATGGTCAGACCCGACAACGCAACGCGCAGACGGTTACCGGGAGGCTCGTTCATCTGGCCGAAAACCATCGCTACCTTGGACTCGGACAGGTTATCAAGCTTGATAACGCCGGCTTCTGCCATTTCGTGGTAGAAGTCATTACCTTCACGAGTACGCTCGCCCACACCGGCAAACACCGACAGACCACTGTGTGCCTTGGCGATGTTGTTGATGAGTTCGAGCATGTTCACAGTTTTACCTACACCTGCACCGCCGAACAGACCGACCTTGCCGCCTTTGGCGAACGGGCAAACCAGGTCAATAACCTTGATGCCGGTTTCAAGCAGCTCTACTGAAGGCGAAAGCTCGTCGAACTTGGGTGCGTCCTGGTGAATTGCGCGGGTTTCTTCGGAAAGAATGGGACCACGCTCGTCGATGGGGCGACCCAGAACGTCCATGATGCGACCCAGCGTACCCTGACCAACAGGTACCGAAATGGGGGCGCCGGAATTGGCTACAGCCATGCCGCGGCGCAAGCCGTCGGATGAGCCCATGGCGATGGTGCGTACAACACCGTCGCCCAGCTGCTGCTGAACTTCAAACGTCAGACCCGCTTCAGCGAACTTGGAGCTGTCGTCTGCGAGTTTGAGCGCGTCGTAAATTTTTGGAATGCTGTCGCGGGGGAACTGAATATCCACCACGGCGCCGATGCACTGAACGATGGTACCGTTGCTCATGTTTAGTCCTTGCTAAATATCTTTGACGGGAT
>Ga0172382_10014298_pt1 | contig 10122 bp, 10 predicted proteins | sample Leawel138RmetaG_FD_122245 | JGI IMG/M metagenome (GOLD analysis project Ga0172382, IMG submission 122245) | Leachate microbial communities from a municipal landfill in Southern Ontario, Canada - Leachate well 138R metaG | ecosystem: Engineered > Solid waste > Landfill > Unclassified | place... | reverse complement strand
TGTGCGTCTGTGTGACCGGCAGCGGTGGAAAGACCACATTGATCGGTCGTCTTGCCCGTCACTGGGCCCAGGACGGTCATCGCATCCTGGTCACCACGACCACACGGATGGCACACCCGGCGAATCACCCCTATGATGTCGAGAGGGTGTGGATCGAGGGCAAAGACGATGGTCGACCCGTCGACACGGCCGAAGGTTCCGTGCTGCTTGCCGGCACAGAAGCGGCGGGGAAGCTTGGTCCCCTTTCCGATCCGGTGTTCCGGGACCTCAGCGGACGGTCCGACCGCATCCTCATCGAAGCGGACGGGGCGAGGGGGCTTCCCCTGAAAATCCACTCTGATCGTGATCCCGTGATCGCCCCAGGGACGGATGTCGTCATCTCGCTCATGGGGCTCTCGGCATTCGGGAAGCCGTTGGATGAGCGGAGCATGTACCTCTTCCCCCGGTTCGTCGAATTGACCGGCACACACCCGAAGGCGGTGGACGAACAGGTATACCGGATCCTCCTCGATCATCCGGAGGGCGTGTTCAAACGTTGCGGAATCCTGCCCGTCATTGTATGGTGCAACCAAAGCGATGCGGTTGATACCGCCCACATGAGTGCAGTCGCCGATCTTCTGGCCAAAGGCGGCCATTGCCGTCCGTTCACCCTTGTGATGGCCTCGTTGCACGCCGACCGCCTTGATATCGTAAGGAGCTTGCCGTGAATCTGTTTGAGAAAGCTGCCCGATTGGAAAAGCAGAACATCGCATTCGCGATCGTCACCATTACCAAGAGCGTCGGTTCCACACCACGCAGCCAAGCGAAGATGATCGTGCTTGCCGATGGGACGACCTACGGAACCGTCGGCGGGGGAGTGGTGGAATTCGAGGCGATCGCCCGTTCACGGGTGTGCATCACAGAGAAGAGGAACGAGACGATGGACTTGTCCCTCACCATCACGGAAGGGCACAACTGCGGTGGTACCGTCGAGTTGTTCATCGAGGTAATTCCCCCTGCCTTCCGTCTCATCCTCATCGGCGGGGGACATGTGAACCTTGAGATCGCGAGGCTTGCACATCAGTGCTCGTTCTACCTTGAGCTCGTGGAGACCAGAAGTGAGTTCGCGACTCAGGAGCGCTTCCCATGGGTGAGCACATTCCACGTCGGTCCATCGGTCGAGGAGGCCCTTGCGAGCGTGACGATTGATGACGAGTGCGCGTTGGTCATCGCGACCCATGATCTGGACAGACAGGTGCTGGAGCGGGTCATCCTCTCTCCCGCCCGGTACATCGGCATGCTCGGGAGCAGGACCAAGGTCAACACTTTCAAACGATACCTCGTCGACCGGAAAGGAATCGGTTTGCAGGATATGGAACGGTTCTTCAGTCCGATCGGACTCGACATCGGTTCGGAAACCCCCGAGCAGATAGCCGTCGCCGTGGTCGCTGAGTTGATGATGGTGCTTAACAAGAAAGACGGGAAACCGCTGAGCAGGAAAGCACAGAACCTGGTGATCGTCCGTGGTGCAGGGGATTTGGCGAGCGGCGTCATCTGCCGCTTGCACCGGGCAGGATATCGGGTCCTTGCGCTTGAGACGGAGAAGCCGACGACCATCCGGAGGACTGTCGCCTTCAGCGAGGCGATGTACGACGGCACGGCTGTCGTGGAGCAGGTGATCTGCAGGCGGGCCGATTCCGAGTTGCACGCCAAGTCGATCATGGACGCGGGAGAGGTAGCCCTGCTGTGTGATCCCGAGGGCCATTCCATCCGCTCGATGAACGCGTCAGTCGTGGTCGATGCGATCATCGCGAAGCGGAACATCGGGACCCATCGGTCGATGGCTCCCCTGGTGATTGCTCTCGGTCCAGGATTCAGCGCACCCGAGGATTGCCACGTCGTGGTGGAAACCCAACGCGGACACGATCTCGGACGACTGATCCGGCAAGGGAGCGCCAGTGCGGATACCGGTGTCCCCGGTCTCATCTCCGGATACGGGATTGAACGGGTGGTCCGCTCCCCGGGTGCGGGGATATTCGTCGCGCACAGTGCCATCGGGCATCAGGTCAGCCGTGGCGAGGTGATCGCCACCGTCGGGACCGAACAGGTGAAGGCGACGATCGACGGAGTCCTGCGGGGCTTGCTTCACGACGGGCTGACCGTCACCGAGGGATTCAAGGTAGCGGATATCGACCCGCGAGCTGACCAGCGGTACTGCCACACCATCAGCGAAAAAGCCAGGGCCATCGGTGGGGCGGTGCTCGAGGCGGTGGATGCATTCCACGCCAACAGACTGTGAGGGTCTGCCGATGATCTATCTTGACCATGCTGCCACCAGTTGGCCGAAAGCCCCCGGTGTCGCGGAGGCTGTCGCCCAGGCTCTCATCTCTCCGGTAGGAAATGTCGGCCGTTCCGCACACCCGATGGCGCTCGCTGCTGCCCGGATACTCTACGACTGCCGTCTCGCGCTGCAGGAAATCGTACACACGAGTGCACCGGAGAAGACGGTCTTCACCCGCAATGCCACCGAAGCCCTGAATATCGCGATTTTGGGTTCGCTTGCTCCGGAAGGGAGGGTACTCACCACCGCGGTCGAACACAATGCGGTGGCAAGGCCCTTGCACCACCTGATGTCGAATGGCGTGCATGTCGATACCTGTGCGTGTGATGTGTATGGAATCGCCGATGCCGCCGATTTCGACAGGAGGCTCGGCACGGGGTCCTATGACTTGGTGGTATTCACCGCGGCTAACAATCTTACCGGAGCAGTCAACCCCATACGTTCCCTTGTGGAATCTTGCATCCGCCACCACGTTCCGTTTGTCATCGACGCGGCTCAAGCGATGGGGGAGATGGATATCCCGCGATTCGGCGAAGGTGCCCAGGGAGCCCTCTGCTTTTCGCTGCACAAGGGACTGCTCGGCCCCAGCGGAGTCGGGGTCATGGGACTGTACGGCGATTTCTCCCCGCGTCCGCTCATCTATGGAGGCACGGGAAGCCGTTCCGATTCTGTCGAGCAACCCGATTTCCTTCCCGATCGCTATGAGAGCGGTACGAGTGCGATCGCAGTGATCGCAGGAGCGAAGGCCGCGCTCGACCATATGGCCATCCATGGACAGGCGATCAATCATGAACGGAAGCGATTGGCAGACATCTTGTGGGATGATCTGTCGCGAATCGGGCAGTTGCGGATGCTCGGCCCGAGAGAGGGACGGAGTCCGATCGTCTCGGTCACCGTACGCGAGGGTTCGATCGACAGGCTCGCGCAAGCATTGTTCGCCAAGCAGGTCGCGGTACGCTCGGGCTTCCACTGTGCTCCGCTTGCCCACCGCCACCTCGGAACCGAAGTGCACGGGGGTGCCATCCGCTTCTCCGTGGGACATACGAACACGGAAGCGGAGTTGCAGATGGTTTCGGATACCATCCGGGAGGTATGTGATGGGCGATGACATGGTCAAGCTGACCCAATTCTCACAGTTCGCCGGATGCGGCGCGAAGCTCGGTCCCGAATTGCTGGACAGGGCCCTCTGCGGTTTGCAGCAAGCGCACGATCCCAACCTGATCAGCGATTTCTCGCATGCCGAGGATTGCGGGGTCTACCGTGTGCGCGATGACCTTGCGATCGTACAGACGGTGGATTTCTTCCCACCGGTGTGCGATGACCCTTGGACTTTCGGTCGGATTGCCGCCGCGAACGCACTCAGCGATGTCTATGCGATGGGAGCGGATCCGATCACCGCGGTGAGTGTGGTCTGCTTCCCCGAGACTGTCTTGGATATCAGCTATCTGCGCAAGATCATGGAGGGTGCGCTCGATGCACTGCAGGAGGCACACGCCGTCTTGGTCGGCGGCCATACCGTTCGGGACCGTGAGGTGAAGTTCGGCCTGTGCGTGAATGGCACGGTCCATCCCGATCGGATCTGGAGCAACAACACCTACAGGAGCGGCGAAGCGTTGATCCTTACCAAGCCGATCGGTGTCGGGCTGGTCAACACGGCAGCCCGTGCGAACATGGCCTCAGCGGAGGAGGAGGCACAGGCTCTCGCGTCGATGATGCGCCTCAACAAGGATGCCGCCGAGGTACTGCGGCATTTTTCCGTTTCCGCGTGTACCGACGTGACGGGATTCGGATTGCTCGGCCACGCGTGCGAGATGGCTGCGGACAATCCTGTGGGAGCGGTCATAGACTCTTCGCTCGTTCCGATCATCGGCAACGCCTTGGAGCATGCAAGGATGGGACTCATCCCCGCGGGAGCCTACACCAACGTGTCGTACCGCCGCCGGTTCGTCTCAGGTGAGGAACTGCTGGACGAGGACCTGCGGTTCGTCCTCTTCGATCCGCAAACCTCGGGAGGATTGTTGGCTTGCGTGCCACAACAGGAAGCGGATGCGGCAATCGGAGCCTTGCGGGAGCAGGGCATCGATGCCCACATGATCGGTCGTACCGATGCCTCCCTGCAAGGGCTGCATGTACGCTAGATATCGATGCCAAGGGTATGTTTCACGATGATGCCGATGACGAAGGATATCGCCGCGACTCCGAGGCTGATCGATGCCATCTCTGTGAAACGCTTGAAAAACGGCACATCCTTCGCGACCGAGATATAGTAGGTGAAGCCGAGGATGATGAGCACCACCGTACCGAGCATGATCGCCAAGGCCCACATGAAGTGGGTATTCGGCAAGAGAAGGTACGGGAGGACAAGGAAGGCTACGGTTGCCAGGTAGACCACACCGGTGTAGAGTCCCGATTTCATGGCATTGCTGTTCCCCTCTGATCGTGAGGAAAGGTACTCGCTGCTCGCCATCGACAGCGTCGCCGATATCCCGGTGATCAAACCCGAGAGGGCGATCAGCCGAGTGTTCTGCATCGCGAAGGTGAGCCCTGCGAGTGTTCCCGAGAGTTCCACCAAGGCATCGCTGAGTCCGAGAACCATCGAACCGACATACTGCAACCGTTCTTCATCGAGCATTGCAAGCAGTTCCTGCTCGTGGCGGTCCTCGTCCTGTGCGATCTTCTGGGCCTCCGGGATTTCCTTTGCGAAGCCCTTGTAGATCTCACTGGCGTTTCCCTCTCCCCTCTCCATCAGCTTCAGGGCGAACGTGAAGCCGAACACGCGGGCGAGGAGGGTGAAGAAGAAGATCCGAAGCCGCTTCGGTTTCAGTGCGACTTTCGTGTAGCTTTGCCAGATCTCCCCATGCCGCTTCTCCTCCGCGGCTATCCTCAGCAGGACCTCGCGGTTGTGCTCGTCCTTCACGAAACGGGCTACCCGTGCATACACGATGCTCTCGGTGATCTCTCCCAATTGCATCTTGAGTACGATCCTGCGCACGTCGTTGCTGAGATTCTTCTGCTGTCCCATGGTGATCCTCCGTTGGATGCATACAGTATGCCCGTTGCTGATGTTTTTGAAAAGGGTGGGGAATGTGGTTGACAAGTGTTTCTATTTATAGTAACGTCTCGTCAACACCCGTCGGAGGAACACATGGACGACTTGCATGAACTGATCGATGTATTCACCAGGACGAACAACTATGAGCAGATGCAGAAGCTGTTCGAGGAGCTGTTCACCCAACGGGAGAAGTATGATTTCGCACTCCGGTGGCGACTGATGAAGGACTTGCACCAAGGGAAGACCCAACGGGAGATTGCCAACGAACTAGGCATCTCGCTTTGCAAGATCACGAGGGGATCGAAGATCCTCAAGGATCCCGAATCACAGATGAACACGATATTGAAGGAGTACGAACATGGCAAAGAACAAGACTGAGCAACAATCGCTCAATACGATGCAACCCGACAAGAACGGATATTTCGGCAATTACGGTGGTGCGTATCTGCCTCCGTCGCTCGAAGGAGTGATGAAGGAGATCGCCGACTCCTACCAAAGCATCAAGGAGGATCCTGCATTCATCGAGGAACTGACGTTCCTCCAGCAGACCTACACAGGCCGTCCTTCGCCGATCTACTTCGCGAAGCGCCTCTCCGATGCGGTCGGCGGAGCGAAGATCTATCTGAAGCGGGAGGACCTGAACCACACAGGATCGCATAAGATCAACCACTGTCTCGGCGAAGCGCTGCTCGCCAAGAGAATGGGGAAGAAGAAGGTGATCGCGGAGACCGGTGCAGGCCAGCATGGCGTGGCTCTTGCAACCGCTGCGGCATTGCTCGGACTGGAATGCGATATCTACATGGGGGATATCGACATTGAAAAACAGGCTCCGAACGTCCGGCGGATGCAGGTCCTCGGAGCGAAGGTCGTTCCCGTGAGCAGGGGGACCAAGACCCTCAAGGATGCGGTGGATGCCGCGTTCGAAGCTTACATGGAAGATCCGGTCACCACGATGTATGCCATCGGTTCGGTCGTCGGTCCCCACCCGTTCCCGATGATGGTCCGTGATTTCCAGAGCGTCGTCGGACGGGAGGCTCGCGAGCAGTTCCTTGCCATGACCGGGCATCTGCCCCACCATGTGATGGCATGTGTCGGCGGAGGTTCCAATGCGATGGGCATCTTCAGCGGATTCCTCGATGATACCGAGGTGAATATCTACGGCGTGGAACCGGGCGGTCGCGGACCCGCGAAGGGTGACAATGCAGCCACCATGGCGTACGGGAAACCCGGTGTGATCCACGGTTTTTCCTGCTACCTGCTGCAAGACGCCGAGGGACAGCCGCTTCCCGTCTATTCGATAGCCAGTGGGTTGGATTACCCCGGAGTCGGTCCGCAACATTGCCATCTGAAGGATATCGAGCGGGTCCGCTATGTCGTGGCGACCGACAGGGACGCATTGGTCGCGTTCTACGACCTGAGTCGCCTTGAGGGGATCATCCCTGCGCTCGAAAGTTCCCATGCGCTCGGTTACGCGATCAAGGCTGCCGCGAAGATGAAAAGTGAGGAAACCATCCTTGTGAACCTTTCCGGAAGGGGAGACAAGGACATGGACTATGTGATGGATCACTATCCGTTGGAGGCATATGAGGAACAGAAGCTTCTGGTGAAGTGAGCATGACGCGAAGCATGTCCGGGGGGGATGGGAAAGACCATCCCCCTTGACATTCCCTGCGGTTTCCATGATGGCGAAAAGAGGGTAGACTTGACTGGTAGCCACATGGAGGTGTTGTGATGACGAATTTGTTCACCCTGGTCGTCCCCCAATGGCAGGGGGCAGCGGCGGGAACAGGCCCGTTGCACGGAGCCCGTTCCATGGTACGGATCCTGGGCGCCGATCATATCGATGCGACTGTCACGGTCAACGAGCAATCGGTACCGAAGAGACGGGAGGGAGTCTGGTATGCCCAGGAGATCGGCCGCCACATCAGGCGTTCGCTCGATGCACTCGAATGTGCACAAGCCAAGCAGGTCCTGACCATCGGCGGCGATTGTGCGAGCGATGTCGCGTCGATCAGTTACCTGAACAAGCTGTATGATGGGAACCTCACGGTGTTGTGGCTTGACGCCCATGCCGACCTCAATACACCGCAGAGCTCTCCGAGCGGAAAGTTCCACGGCATGCCCCTGAGACTCCTCCTCGGTGAGGGAGCTCCGTCGCTCTTGAGACTTCTCCCCTCTGTCCTGAAAAGTGAACAGGTCATCTATACCGGGCTCAGGGAGCTTGACCACGCGGAACGACTGTATATCGTGGAACACAGCATCCCGAACGTTCCGATGTGCCACGAATGCGTCGATATGCTGAACACCGTGGTCAAGTTGACACGAAGGAGCAACGTCTACCTGCATCTTGATCTCGATGTGATCGATCCCGCCGATTTCGATGCGGTCTCGTGCCCCTCTCCGAACGGATTCAGGTTTGAGGATTTGCTCAGTTCCGTTGCGGAACTGGGAAATGCTTTTCCGATCGTCGGATGCGCCGTCACCGAATATCAAGTGAAGGGAGAAGCGCATGAGCACAAGCTCGCGCGCCTGCTCAAGACGATCCGGACCGCTATGACTGCTCGGGAATGCGTGTAAGCTCGCTCTGGATCGAAAAGCCTTCGAACACTCCGAGCGAGCGGTTCTTCCTGACCTGGTCGTGGGAAAATATCTTCCCGTTCATGCAGATGTAGACTCCCGGTTCCAACAGTTGCACCGCCGTGATCGCACATCCGAGGTTGAAGACCGCATCGGAGTTCTCCAGTGCGAAGGGGACCATCGCACCCGTGAATACGATTACCTTGGGCAAGCTCCTCCGGGCGATCACCTGTGCGGTTTCGACCATCGTATCGGTACCGTGGGTGACAATGATCCGCATCTCATCCCGTCGAGCGCATGCGTCGGCGATCTTTTTCCGATGCGAGTCATCCATGAAGAGGCTGTCGATCGCGAGCAGACGCTGTACCGAGATGGGAATCGCACAGCGTGCAGACTTGAGTATCTTGGGGAGGTGCGAGCGGCGGAAGGTCAGCTCACCGCGAATCTCATCATAGATCTTGTCGAACGTACCTCCGGTAGTGATGATGCACAATCCGTTTTTGATGGTGTCCATGATGGAACCATCCTATCATGCTTTCGTGTTTGCAAACACTGCGAAATGACCCTATAATCGAATGAGACCGAAAGGGGAGACAGCATGGAGAAGCAACAGGTTTCGACGAGTGCGGCACCAGGGGCGATCGGTCCCTACTCACAGGCGGTGAAGGTAGGGGAATTCGTCTATACCTCGGCTCAGATTCCGACCTTGCCCGGTTCGGGCTTGGTAGCTTCAGGGGGGATCGAAGGCCAGACCCACCAGGTGTTCAAGAACCTCTCGGCGGTACTCGAGGCGGCGGGTTCGTCGCTCGAAAAGATCGTGAAGGCCACGGTCTTCCTCAAGAACATGGATGATTTCGCGGTGGTGAACGCCATCTATGTCTCGTACTTTCGGGCAGGGACTGTCTTGCCGGCTCGTAGTGCTGTCCAGGTGGTACGGTTGCCGAAGGATGTCTTGGTTGGCATAGAGGTCATCGCACTCGCATAGAGGTGCAAAAGGAGGAGTCGATCATGCGCAGGACGGCATTGTACGATACCCATGTGGCATCGGCGGGAGTGAAGATGGTGGATTTCGGTGGGTGGGAACTCCCGCTGCATTATGCGGGGGGCATCATCGCCGAACACCACGCGGTACGCCAGAGAGCCGGGCTCTTCGATATCTCGCACATGGGCGAGTGCATGGTCAGCGGCCCCGGAGCCTGTGCCTATCTCGATTACCTGGTGACCAATTCGGTCTCCTCGATGGAGGACGGCCAGCTCATCTATACCCTGATGTGCTACCCGAACGGAACGGTCGTCGACGACCTGATCATCTATCGCATCGATGCCGAGCAGTATTGGGTCGTCATGAACGCCGCGAATACTGAGAAGGATCTCAAGTGGATGACCGAGGAGAATCCCAAGGCCCATGCCGACCATCCACCTTTCGAGATCGTCGATTTTTCCGACCATATCTCCCAGTTGGCCTTGCAAGGTCCCTCCGCGGCGGCCATCATTGCCAGGCTCGCCCCCGAAGCGGCAAGTCTTGGGTTTTTCCGCTTCCTCAAGGACCTGACCGTCGGTTCCGTACGATGCATGGTCAGCCGCAACGGGTATACCGGAGAGGATGGGTTCGAACTCTACTGCGACAACGAACACGCCAAGATCTTGTGGGATGCGCTGCTGGAGGCGGGCAAGGGGGAGGGCTTGGTTCCCTGCGGACTCGGTTCCCGAGACAGCCTGCGCCTCGAGGCGAAGCTTCCCCTCTACGGTCATGAGATCTCAGACTCGATCACGCCGCTCGAGGCGAATCTCGGGGTCTTCGTAAAGCTGGATAAGGAGGATTTCTGCGGGAAGGAGGCTCTCCATGCACAACACCTCGCAGGAATCCCCCGCTCGCTGCGCGGATTCGAGATGATCGACAGCGCAGTCCCGCGAAACGGTTACCGGGTGTTCCTGGATGGCAGGGATATCGGGTTCGTCACCAGTGGCACGAAGAGTCCTACCTTGGGCATTTTCTGTGGGTATGCCCTGATCGAGCGCGACAGCGGACTTTCGTTCGGAGACACGATATCGATCGAGATCCACGGGAAGCTGAAGGAGGCCCGCCTGGTGAAGACACCGTTCTACAAGCGGACCCCATCGTCAAAGGTCTAGTACGATTGGTGACGATTCTCGGTGCAAGACATTGCCGAGG
>Ga0172382_10014297_pt1 | contig 10122 bp, 9 predicted proteins | sample Leawel138RmetaG_FD_122245 | JGI IMG/M metagenome (GOLD analysis project Ga0172382, IMG submission 122245) | Leachate microbial communities from a municipal landfill in Southern Ontario, Canada - Leachate well 138R metaG | ecosystem: Engineered > Solid waste > Landfill > Unclassified | place... | reverse complement strand
TTGCTCAGTGCAGCGCTGGGGCTGACGGGTTGCAGTTTCAGCGCGCCGGGTGTGCATGCGCGTATCGGCGATGCCGACGCGGTGCATCTGGATATCGGCGGTCATGGTCACGGCGGTGGTGGCTTCTGCCCGCCAGGCCATCGCATGAAGGGGAGCTGCTAAATGATCGCGCGCGTGCTTGCTGTTGCGCTGGCGGCCCTGTTGATGTCCGGCTGCAGCCTGCGTCTGCCGGGTATCGGTATCGATATCGGCGATGTAGGGCATGGCGGCCCGCCGCATTGTCCGCCAGGGCAGGCGAAGAAGGGCAACTGCTGATCTTGATGGCGGGCGCATCGCCCGCCGCGTTCCGCTCTGACAGGGTCGCTACGCCGGCCTTGTTTCTCAGGAGGCAATCATGCCCCGACTCCCCCTGTTGCTTCTCGCGCTGAGCCTGCTCGGTGGCTGTACGGTTTACGGTCACGGCGAGCATGACTATCGCCGGCCGTATTACTACGGCGACTACCAGGATCATCGTCACTCGAGCTATCCGACGCGTTACTACTACTACGACCGCCACGACTCTCGCCGCTACGCACCGTCGGTTCGCTACTACGACCGTCACGCGCGCGACTACGACCGTCGTTACGACGGCCGCCATGACCGCGGTGACTATCGCTACGACCGGCACGACCGGCACGACCGGCGTTTCGACGGCGACAGACGGCACCCGACCAGATCCTACAGCCGCGCGCCGGAGCCCCGGCCGCAGGGAAAACCGACGCACCGTGCGGGCTTGTACAAAGCGCAGCCGCAAGGCCGCTGGCGTGAACATCAGCGCGACGGCCGACGCGAACACTGAAGCCATGCTGGAGCGGACCGCGTTGCGGGTCTGAACTGCGCGCGACTCAGGGTGAGTGGAGTGGCGATTATCGAGCAAGCTGTCGATAATCGCCCGACTGCCAGCCGCCTCCCGGAGCCCCGCCATGACCGACGACACGCGCTTCCATCCCGCCGCGATGGCGCCACCCATCGTCGCCTCGCCGGCCAAGCGTATCGAAGCGCTGACCGGCGACCCCAACTTCATGACCTCGCTGGCCCGTGGTCTGGCGGTGATTCACGCTTTTCAGGAACGCAAGCGCCACCTGACCATCGCGCAGATCAGCCACCGCACCGAAATCCCCCGTGCCGCCGTGCGTCGCTGTCTGCACACGCTGATGAAGCTCGGCTACGTCACCACTGACGGGCGCACCTATTCGCTCTTGCCCAAGGTGCTGACGCTGGGGCACGCCTACCTGTCTTCCACGCCGCTGGCGCTGAGCGCGCAACCGATCCTCGACCGGCTCAGCGAGCAGCTGCACGAAGCCTGCTCGATGGCCACGCTGGAAGGTGACGAGGTGCTCTACGTCGCGCGCTCGGCCACGCCACAGCGGCTGATTTCGGTAGACCTGTCGGTGGGCAGCCGACTACCGGCGTACTGCACTTCGATGGGCCGCATCCTGCTCGCGGCGCTGGACGACACGGCGCTCGACGAGTACCTCGAACGCGCCGACCTGCAGGTCAAGACCAGCCGCACCCTGCACACGCCCGAGGCACTGCGGGCGAACATCGCGGAAATCCGCCATCAGGGCTGGGTCATCGTTGACCAGGAGCTGGAAGTCGGCCTGCGCTCGCTGGCGGTGCCGCTCAAGGATTCCGCCGGCCAGGTGCTTGCCGCGCTGAACGTCGGCACCCATGCCGGACGTGTCTCGCGTCAGGAACTGGAGACGCGTTTTCTGCCGGTGCTGCTCGAAGCGAGTCGCGAACTGAGCACGCGGCTGTTTCATTGATTGCAGCGCCGATCGGTCCTCGCGGCCGGTGCGCGGCGTCGTGATCTTGCTTTGGTGTGAGGTGCTAATCGGTTCGATAATCGAACAGTATGTCGATTATCGGATTGTTAGGCGTGAGTTGGACCGTTACCGTTTTCTCCAACGCATCCGGCGTAATGAAAACCACACGAGATTCGACTCATGGCTGAACTCCTCTCGCTCCGCGAAGCCGTCGAGCGCTTCATCCAGGATGGCGACACGGTTGCCCTGGAAGGCTTCACCCACCTGATTCCCACTGCGGCCGCCCACGAGATCGTCCGCCAGAACAAGCAGGAGCTGACCCTGGTGCGCATGACGCCGGACCTGGTCTACGACCTGCTGATCGGCGCCGGCTGCGCGAAGAAGCTGATCTTCTCCTGGGGCGGCAACCCCGGCGTCGGCTCGCTGCACCGCCTGCGCGACGCGGTGGAGAAGCAGTGGCCGCAGCCGCTGGAGATCGAAGAGCACAGCCACGCCGATCTGGCCAACGCCTACGTCGCCGGCGCCTCGGGCCTGCCGTTCGCCGTGCTGCGCGCCTACGCCGGTTCCGACCTGCCGAAGGTCAACCCGCTGATCAAGTCGGTCACCTGTCCGTTCACCGGCGAAGTGCTGGCCGCCGTGCCGAGCGTGCGCCCGGACGTCACCGTGATCCACGCGCAGAAGGCCGACCGCAAGGGCAACGTGCTGATTCAGGGCATCCTCGGTGTGCAGAAGGAGGCCGCCCTGGCCGCCAAGCGCTGCATCGTCACCGTCGAGGAGATCGTCGACGACCTCAACGCGCCGATGAACGCCTGCGTGCTGCCGACCTGGGCACTAACCGCGGTCTGCCGGGTGCCGGGCGGTGCGCATCCGTCCTACGCCCACGGCTACTACGAGCGCGACAACCGCTTCTACCAGGCCTGGGACCCGATCGCCCGCGATCGCGAGGCGTTCAGCGGCTGGATCGACAGCTACATCCGCGGCACGGCCGATTTCGCCGAGTTCAAGCAAAAGCTCGCAGGGGAGGCCAACTGATGAGCGCCTACAACACCAATGAAATGATGACCGTGGCCGCCGCCCGCCGCCTGGGTAATGGCAGTGTCTGCTTCGTCGGTATCGGCCTGCCATCGAAGGCCGCCAACCTGGCGCGCCTGACCCATGCGCCGGAAGTCGTGCTGATCTACGAATCCGGCCCGATCGGCGCCAAGCCGTCCGTGCTGCCGCTGTCCATCGGTGGCGGCGAACTGGCCGAGACCGCCGACACCGTGGTGCCCACCGGCGAGATCTTCCGCTACTGGCTGCAGGGCGGGCGCATCGACGTGGGCTTCCTCGGCGCCGCGCAGGTGGACAAGTACGGCAACATCAACACCACCGTGATCGGCGACTACCACCAGCCGAAGGTGCGCCTGCCTGGCGCCGGTGGTGCGCCGGAGATCGCTGGCAGTGCCAAGCAGGTGCTGATCATCCTCAAGCAGTCGCACCGTACCTTCGTCGACAAGCTGGCCTTCATCACCTCGGTCGGCTTCGGCGAAGGCGGCGAGCACCGCAAGCAGCTCGGCCTGCCGGGCAAGGGCCCGGTAGCGATCATCACCGACCTGTGCATCATGGAGCCTGAAGCCGGCACCAACGAGTTCGTCGTCACCGCGCTGCACCCGGGCGTGACCCGCGAGCAGGTGATCGAGAACACCGGCTGGGCGATCCGCTTCGCCGAACAGGTCGCCACCACCGAAGCGCCGCGCGCCGAGGAACTGGAAGCACTGCGCGCCCTGGAAGCCCGCACTGCGGCCGCCCACGGCCAGCAAGGAGGAGAGGAATGAGTCGCGACGTATTCATCTGCGATGCCGTGCGCACGCCCATCGGCCGCTTCGGCGGCGCGTTGGCGGCGGTGCGGGCCGACGATCTGGCGGCGATCCCGCTCAAGGCGCTGCTTGAGCGCAACCCAGGGCTCGACCCGGCGGCGATCGACGAAGTGTTCATGGGCTGCGCCAATCAGGCCGGCGAGGACAACCGCAATGTCGCGCGCATGGCCGCGCTGCTCGCCGGCCTGCCGGAAACGGTTCCGGGCGTGACCCTGAACCGCCTCTGCGCTTCGGGCATGGATGCCGTGGGCACGGCCTTTCGCGCCATCGCGGCAGGCGAGCTGGAGCTGGCCATCGCCGGCGGCGTGGAGTCGATGTCCCGCGCGCCCTACGTGATGAGCAAGGCCGACAGCGCTTTCGGCCGCGGTCAGAAGATCGAGGACACCACCATCGGTTGGCGCTTCGTCAACCCGCTGATGAAGGCGCAGTACGGCGTGGATGCCATGCCGCAGACCGCTGACAACGTCGCCGATGACTGGCACGTCAACCGTGCCGACCAGGACGCCTTCGCCCTGCGCAGCCAGCAGCGTACCGCGGCGGCCCAGGCGGCCGGCTTCTTCGCCGAGGAAATCGTCCCGGTGGTCATCAAGGGCAGGAAGGGCGAGACGCTGGTCGACACCGACGAGCACCCGCGCGCCGACACCACCGCCGAGGCCCTGGCCAAACTCAAGCCGGTCAACGGCGAAGGCAAGACCGTCACTGCCGGCAACGCCTCGGGCGTCAACGACGGTGCGGCGGCGCTGATCCTCGCCAGCGCCGAGGCGGTGCACAAGTACGGCCTCAAGCCGCGCGCCCGGGTGCTCGGCATGGCCAGTGCCGGCGTCGCGCCGCGGGTGATGGGCATCGGCCCGGTGCCGGCGGTGAAGAAGCTCTGCGAGCGCCTGGGCAAGGCGGTGAACGAGTTCGACGTGATCGAACTCAACGAAGCCTTCGCCGCCCAAGGCCTGGCGGTGACTCGCGAGCTCGGCCTGGCCGACGACGATGCGCGGGTCAACCCCAACGGCGGCGCCATCGCCCTCGGCCACCCGCTGGGCATGAGCGGCGCGCGCTTGGTGCTGACCGCGGTGCACCAGCTGGAGAAGTCCGGCGGCAAGCTCGGCCTGGCGACCATGTGTGTCGGCGTCGGCCAGGGCCTGGCGCTGGCGGTGGAGCGGGTCTGAGGCAGGCACGCTAGAGTCTGCTCTGGCGTGAGCGCTCACGGCTGAGCGGGCGCGCCCCAGCCGAGCCTCGGATTCGACGCATCTTTATCCCGGCCGGCCGCATCGTTGAACGATACGTCGGCCGAACATCACGTTTGAGAAGAGTAAATGACCATGCCGACCATGAAATTGGCCGATGCCAGCCTGAACTACCGTTGCGATGGCGCCGAAGGCTTGCCGGTGCTGGTGCTCTCCAATTCATTGGGCACCAGCCTGGGCATGTGGGATGAGCAGGTTCCGGCCTTCGCCAAACATTTTCGCGTGCTGCGATACGATACCCGCGGCCACGGCGAATCGAGCGTCAGCCCTGGCCCCTACAGCATCGAACAGCTGGGCCGCGACGTGCTGGGCTTGCTCGATGGGCTGGGAATTGAGCGTTTTACCTTCTGCGGGCTGTCGATGGGCGGCCTGATCGGCCAGTGGCTGGCGCTCCATGCCGGCCCGCGGCTGCAGCGCCTAGTGCTGTGCAACACCGCTGCGAAGATCGGCACCGAACAGGTCTGGAACGACCGCATCAAGACGGTACTCAACGGGCAGCAGCAAGCCATGCGCGACATGCGCGACGCCTCCATCGCGCGCTGGTTCACTCCTGGCTTCGCCGAACAGCAGCCTGACGTGGCACGCCGCATCACCGACATGATCGCCAGCACCTCGCCGGCCGGCTACGCCGCCAACTGCGCCGCCGTGCGCGACGCCGATTTCCGTGAGCAACTAGCCGGCATCACAGTGCCCACCCTGGTGGTTTGCGGCGCCAAGGATCCGGTGACGACCGTGGACCACGGCCAGTTCATCCAGGCACAAGTTGCCGGCGCGGAATTGGCAGTCTTCGAAGCCGCCCACCTCTCGAACGTCGAGGCTGGCGAAGCCTTCATCCAGCGCGTGCTGGAATTCTTGGTCGGGTGAGGCAGTGAGGAGGAAGGGATCGACGAAACAAAAAAGCCCTGTAGAACAGGGCTTTTTTGTGTGGTGTCTGGAGGCGAAGGGAACCTAACTATTCAGTAAATACGGGGCTTTCAGGCAAATCAAAAGTTCAGGTGTACATGTGGGTGTACAAGATGCCGGCTGCTGGGCTTGTTTTGATCATTTTTTAGCCAATCCTTTTTACCGTTCGAGTTGATCGAATATGCGCGCCTCAGACCCCTTTAAATTCCTAAAACGCGCCCATCCCTTACCTACAAAACCTACAGAACTACCTTCAGATCCTCAACGGTTGCTTTGTCGCTTTGAAGTCTCGCCTCAAGCATCCATAGCGAACAGCATCAGCTCCATGATCCGGCCCGGTGCTGTCCAAGTCCTCGACGCGCTTTTGATCCCTGGCTAGCGTGGGAAGTGTTTCCCATAGGTAGGCGCAGTGTCGGCTGATATACAAGCCGGGCTTGTCTGGCTTCCCTGCATCGCCCAATAGACGGCGCATGATGTTCCAGCCCGTGAGGCGGTCGGCTTTCTTGGCTGGGGTGAAGTAAACCCTGCATCTGCTGAACTCGTCAGCAATCGACCCGGCTGCATGGCCACCCTTGGCAAAGATGGCATCGTCAGCCACTCCACGGGGCTTTATGTCCCACCGTTTGCACATCTCTAGAATCTCCTCAGCAAGAACGGGCACCGTCCATCCAAGGCCAGCGTTCGGGTTATCCCGCTTGGCTGTCACCAGTTCGTCTACCAGGACAAGGCTTCCCCTCGGGTAAAACTTGCCGTCTGGCCCTTCGTCGCCTGGCGATTGCGCGAAGATGTAGGTGGCCGAAGGTGCGGATGAGCCGAAGTCATGGGCTAGCCAGGTGTCCCAAGTTTCTGGGATATGCTTCCACGGATCTACCGCGTTCCGACTCTCATCGAGCACTGACGCGAAGTAGGCACCACGGTTCACAGCCCAGTCGCCTGTCATCCATGCGCGCAGCAGCTCGGGGTCATCGGGGCAGGCTGATTCGAGCTGGTCGCGGTACTGGTCGGTATCAATGAATCGGTTGCTGTCGAAGGTGGACGGCGCATAGACCCACTGACGTTTGCTCTTCGTCTCCAGGAAGGGCTTCCAGGGCGCCGTGGTGAACACATAACGCTTGGCTAGCCAGTAGTGCCCAGGGCCGCCGGGGTTCGCCGCTACGACCATGCGAATCGGCATATCCTTGGGGCCGCGCAGGTTCGAGCGCATTAGGTCTAGCAGATCCGGGTTCGGGTACTGGCCTGCCTCATCCACAATCAGCAGCGTGAGTGCTTTGGATGGGGTTGTATCTGAGTGCATCTTGACGCCTCCTGTTAAGGTGACGCCATGCTCGTGCCGGGGGTGTGCTCCCCCGCAACTATCCCCCTTTCCCCTTTTTGCGGGGAGTACACCGGTTAGGCTTGTTCGGCTATTTCTCCGCTCTTGCGAAGGCGCTCCCAGGTGCTATCAAATGTCTTGGTTGTAAACAGGTCTTTCCGGGACGATAGTTCGCGCCGGGCTTGAGCCTTGACCCAGTTCGACCCAGGCGTTTTCGGCGGCAGTGCATCGGGGGTGTATCCGAGCTTACGCAGCGCGTCGAGCATGGCCTGCTCTTGCAGCTGGCCTTTGGGGACGTGTTTCGCAGGCTCCTCCATGTTCTGCGTGCTGGCAGATTCAATAGCCTTGATGACTACCATGGGGATTAGCAGATCATTAATCTCGAGCTTTGGCCTCCATTGCCCAGCGCGGCCTGGCTCCAAGGCCACCATCTGGCCATCCCAGATTTTTGTGCCTTTGTGGTCTTTCACGACTACCGCTGACTGAGGGTGCAGCGCGACGCTTGGAAACGCTGTCTCTCCATGCTGCATGAGTTTCAATAATGTTTTGGGTAGGGCGCGCATGTACTCGCTGCATTCATGCTTGGCGCGTTCATCCTCTCGCGCCTCTAGCAGCGCCTCCAACTCAAGCAGCTTGCGATTGCCATCATTGATCGCCCGCCGTTCCTCGATAACTTCCTCACTGCTCAGTCGGTCGAATTCTCCTGTCAGGCCGGCAGCATTGCGCCTGATGTGAGCCTTCCTGCTCTCAATCATCTTCCGTAGCGACTCAACTTCGCGCCGCTCAGCCCATGCGCCTATTCCTCGGAGCCACCTGTCGTTGTAGTCAAAGGCCAAGCCGTCAAATAGGAAAAGGATCGGCAGGCGCAGAGCTAGCGCCTGCTCGATTATCTGGCGTGGGGTTACAGACCAGCGCTCAGCCAGCTCGGGCACGCTGAGGGTAAATGGCTCGATCATGCTCGCCGGCCTCTAGTAAGTTTTGGAGGTTCTGTAGGTAGCCCCTCGGGCCGTTTTTCATTTTTCATGCGCGCACCAGCTCGACGATGTTGCTCTCGATGACGTTAACGCGGCGGTCATAGTCGGTCCGTTGCGCTGGGGTCATGCCATCGGCCAGGCAGTCCAAGTAGTCGCAATACCACTGCATCATGGCGCGGCGCTGGGGTAGGTACTGGGCTTGGTTGTAGATACCGGCCACGCCTTCCTCCTTGTGCGCTAGCTGAGCCTCTACATGGTCCCTATGCCACCCGTGTTCGCGTAATAGCGTGCTGGCGGTATGTCTAGTGCCGTGACCTACCAAGCGCCCTCTATAGCCGATCTTGCGCAGTGTCAGGTTGATGGTGTTCTCGCTGATAACAGGTTGCTTCGCACCGATGCCAGGGAACAGATAGCGGCCACGTCCAGTCAGGCGGTGCAGTTCGCGTAAGGCATCGAGTGCTTGGCGGGATAGTGGCACTACATGGTCGCGGCGGGTCTTCATCTTAGCTGCTGGGATCGTCCATAACGCCGTTTCGAAGTCGATCTCTGACCACTCAGCCCATCGCACCATTCCAGGCCGTGAAGCCGTCCAGAGGCACAGCCAGGTCGCTGTACGGGCAGGCGTGCGGCTGGTGCTACCCCGCATGGCTTGCAGGAAAGCCGGTAGCTCAGGCTCCAGCAGATGAGGGTATGGCTTAGCGCGTGGCGTCTTGGTGGCGATGGTGACCAGCTCGGACGCTGGGTTGACCTCGCACAGACCACGGGCGATGGCCTGGCTGAATATCTGGCGCAGGGCTACGCGGATCTTGTCGCGGGTATTGGTAGCGCCTCGGGCTTCGATCTTCTCTTGCAGGGCGGCACAGTCACGCGGACTGATCTCGGTGATGGGCTTGTCACCAAGGGCGGGCAGAATGTCGTTGTCGAGATAGCCACGCATCAGACGGAGGGTGCTTTCGGCCAGACCGTCATCCACCTTGCGCTGATACCAATAGGCCACAGACTCGCGGAATGGGTTTAGCACGGTGGCGTCCCTGGCTGCTCTCTGCGCTGCCTTGTGCTGTACCGGGTCAATACCATCGGCTACCAGATCACGCAGCTCTAGCGCCTTCTTACGCGCCACCTTGGCCGGTACGTCAGGATATCCACCCAAGCCATGCCAGCCCCAGCGACCGTCAGGCTTCTTGTGACGCAGCAGCCAGCCTTTCTGTCCGTTGGGCTTCACGCGCAGGTACAGGCCGTTTCCGTCCAGCTCCCGGTATTCCTTGGCTTCAGGCTCAAGGCTCGCTAATACCGTGTCGGCAAGCGGGCGCTTCTTGATCTCTGAACGCTTCATCCGTGTACACCTTAGTTCGACCGTTTCGGCGAGTGTACAAGGTGGTGTACACCGTGGGCAATGCTATATGGACGTATCGGGAGGCATGTAGAAACAAGAAACCCCGCACTAGGCGGGGCTTCGAGGGTGTTTCCGGTGCATGTGGGAACATGTGGAAACGGCTATGTGGAGCGGGCGAAGGGAACAGCACCCGGTCACCAACTCGTTTATTACGAACATTTTTTCCGATCCAGACGTCACGGAATGGACTCGATTGTGGACTCAAGTCTTCGGCCTGGTCAACGCAGGCCGTTGAGGGTGATCCAAAGCGAGCCAAGCACATCCATCAACAGCCAGAGCAACGGATTTCATTCCGAAGTCTATCCGTCTACTGGCACATCACGCCACAGGCCGCAATGGACAGGCGAGCTACGGCCTCAACGGACCGGCTAGTCATCGACCGGTGAGGCCTCGTCTTTCACTCGCGCGAGGAACCGCTTCATGGGCTCCGAGGGTTCGCCCCGGCGGCGCAGCAGGTAGGTAGAGAGCATCGGTGGGGTGCCGGTCAGGGGACGAATGGAGATGTCCGGGCGCTGTAGCGTCTGCACCTGCGAGGCGATGGCGAAGCCGATGCCGTAGCCGGCGCCGACCAGGGTCAGCATCACGCCCAGGCTGGTCACTTCATCGACCAGCTTGAGCGGCGTGCCTGCGTCCTGCAGCAT
>Ga0172382_10014296_pt1 | contig 10122 bp, 11 predicted proteins | sample Leawel138RmetaG_FD_122245 | JGI IMG/M metagenome (GOLD analysis project Ga0172382, IMG submission 122245) | Leachate microbial communities from a municipal landfill in Southern Ontario, Canada - Leachate well 138R metaG | ecosystem: Engineered > Solid waste > Landfill > Unclassified | place... | reverse complement strand
TCGGCGTCCACGAAGCCGGGCGCCATCTGCGCGAACACGCCGCCCGCGAAAGCGAGCGCCAGGACCAGCACGGTCCAGGTACGAAGGGTCTTGAGCATGGGGTTTCCTCCTAGGCGAACACTCTGGGTGCCCGGGGGTGTCTCCCCCGAACCACCGTGAGTATCGGAGGCCCATGCCAGGGTTCTGTCATGTGAAGGCCGGGTCCCGGGATACGTTCCCGGGACCCGGCCATTTCGTTTTGAGTTAAGCCTTGGCGTCCGGCCGGGTGAGGAACCCGATGATCACCATGAGCGCGCCCACCGCTATGGCCGCCTGCGCAGCTATCTGCGGTATGTCGATGGAGCGCTCCTCGGTGGCCGTGATCTCGACGGGGCCAAGGTCGACGCTCGCCGTGTCGGCGCGGTAAGTAACACTCTTGATGACGAGCCCTCCGATGCCGAGGGCGAGGACTATCAGGCCGATGAGAACGGTGCGGTTCATGGAGACCTCCCTAAAGGTGGTGCGGCCTAAGATGCTTACCAGCCGACTATAGCGGCCACCGCCGCGTTTGTTGGTGCAGGCTAGGAGGCCAAGCATGCTACGCGTGTTATACGGAGCGCCCACCCCAAGATGAGCACGGCAGGCGGGTCCGCGACCGGTGACGATGCCATGCCCGCGATCGGTAAGGTCGCCACGCCGGAGCAGCTCGACAGCTTCGCAGCGCGGGCCGTGGCGGACCGTCGCCGGCTGGTCGTCGGCGCGCTCATAACGGACGACCAGGGCCGCATTTACGTGCAGCGCCGCAGCGAGGACAGGGCGCTCTTCCCGGGCTGCTGGGACATCGTTGGCGGCCACGCGGAGTCCGGTGAGGACCTCGTGACCGCGTTAGGGCGTGAAGTGCTGGAGGAAACGGGGTGGAGGCTCGCTAGTTGTGGGCCCGTGGTCGAGATCCTCGACTGGAGCGCAAGCGACGGGGTGGCGCGGCGCGAGATCGACCTGCTCGTGAAAGTGACAGGCGACCTGAACAGGCCGCACCTGGAGCCCGGCAAGCACAGCGAGGGGCGCTGGCTGGCCCAAGACGAGCTGAGCGTGCTGCTCGAGCGCAGGCACGAGGACGACCGCTGGGTGCACGACACGGTGGAGCGCGCCTTCCGGTTACTGCCCGAAGAGCGCTCTGGCGCCTAGTCGGCGGCGGCCACCTCGCCCTTAGCCAAGCCCGGGTAGAGCACGCGGTACACGGCCAGGTTCTCGTACACGCGCTGCAGGTACTCGCGCGTTTCGGGCTGGTCTATCTCGCGGTAGAACTCGTCCTTATCCTCAGCCACCCACTCGCTCTCGAACAGGCGCCGTACGTAACCCTGACCGCCGTTGTAACCGGCTATGACGAGCTCCTCGTCGCCGTCGAAGTAGCGCAGGAGCCACGCCAGGTAGGTGGCGCCGTAGGCGATGTTCTCGCGCACCACGAACGGGTCGGTGGGCTCCTCGGAGCGCAGCTCGCCGATCCAGTCCCAGGTGGTGGGCATGACCTGCATGAGCCCCTGCGCGCCGGAGCGCGATATGGCTACTGGGCTGAAGGCGGACTCCTGGCGCATGACGGCCCAGACTAGGGCGGGCTCCACGCCGCTCAGTGCCGATTCTTCCACCACCGTGAGGGGCCAGGCGGGCGGGTAGGCCAAGCGCCACACCCGCAGGTCGTTCTCGCCGCCGGAGAGCAGCTCGCGCGCTGCGCGCACGCTCTGGCGGTACTCGTCCATGCTCTGCAGCAGTTCGGCGACCTCCACGGTGGCCAGCACGTCGCCCGCGCTCTCGGCGCTGCGCAGGGCGAAGAGCAGTTCGCCCACTGCGGCGTCCTCGTAGCCGGCGCCGTGTAGCTCCAGCGCCAGCGGCGCCACGGCGGTGGCTAGTGCGGTGCCCGTCTGGCCCTCCAGCGCGGCGGTGGTCAGTGCGCCCACGGGCGCGGTCATGGGGTCGGGCGCCGCGGGCGCGCCGCCGAGCTTCATGGCGAAGAAGCTGCCTGCGGGCACGAGTTCCCGTGCTTCGGTCATGACCTCTTCGTTACCCAGGCGGGCGGCCAGCACGACCGCGCGGTAGGCGGCGTCGTCGGCGTAAGCGCTGCTGCCTCGCGCCAGGCGCAGGTAGATGGGCAGGCTGTCCGTGAAGCGGTCGCGCGCCTCGTAGAGCCCGGTAGCCAGCCACATGAGGTCCGCGCGGCCCGTGTTCACGAGGTGGGAGACGGCCAGGTCGATGTCGCCAGCGCGGTTGGCGAGCAGACCCAGGCCGTAATGCCCGTCCGCCCCCAGGGCGGTGAAGGCGCTGGTGGCCTCCTCGTCGCGGTTCAGGTAGAAGAGGCACCACGCCTCTCCCAGGAGCGCGGTTGCGTTACCGGGTGCCTCGGCCAGCCAGCGCCGGTAGGCGTCGAGCGCCTCCTCGTAGCGGCCGAGGGCGCGCAGGGCTGGCGCCTCGATGGAGGGCGCGCTCAGGTCGCCCAGCGCCTCCAGCGCGCGGCTCTGCAGTCCGGCGCTCTGGAACGCGGCGGCGCGGCGGAACGGGTCGGCCTCGAGCTGCGCGAACTGCGCCACGGCCCGCGCGTCGGGTAACGCCGCGCGGTAGGCGGCTAAGGCCTTCTCGTTTTCGCCGGCCTCCAGGGCCAGGTCGGCCTGCAGGATGAGCAGGTCAAGGTTCTCGTTGCGCTTCAGGGCGTCATCCACGCGTAGTGCCAGCCCGCGCTCCAGCGCCCCCAAGCGGGTTGCGGCCGGTAGCTCCTGCGCGCTGGCTAGGTACATGGCGCTCAGGTAGGCGCGGTAACTGTCGTCGGCGTGGGCCAGGGCGTCCAGGGCGGCGGCGTCGCCGCTCTCCAGGGCCTGTTCTAGTTCGGCGTAAGCGGGCGGCAGGCTGGGCTGCGTGAAAGCCGCCTGTTGCAGTGCGGGATCGGAGCTGCGGGGGCCCCATAACCAGGCGAGGGTGACGGCGAGCAGGAGGAGAACCGACAGCATGCCGGCACGGAGCAGAGTCATCTCGCTCAGTGTACGAAGGGTGCCTGGGTGTCTGGTGAGCGGGCCTACGTGGCGCCTTTCATGGAGCTGCAGGTGTTCCGTTATCCGGACCGGGGGAGCGCTTTGCGGTAGACTAGGCCCACAGTTAAACGACCCGTCGGCTTGTCCTGGTTCTAGGGGCAAGCCGCTTCCTAACGGGAGAACACGCAACTAGCAGCTGGAAAGAGGAGTGATCATGGCGTTAAGAATCCGCATCACACCTGAGGGTTACGAGCGCCTGAAGGCTGAACGTGACCTGGAACAGGAACGGCTCGAGGAGGCCACGCGCATCCTGCAGGAGTTGACCGGCTCGTCCGACGATTACGACGACTCCGGCCTGGAGGACGCTAAGACCGAGAAGTCGCGCATCGAGCAGCGCATCGACCGGCTGGAGGAACAGATTGCGCGGGCCGAGATCATCGACGAGCCCGCCAGCGCCGAGCGCATAGACCTCGGTAGCACCGCCACGCTCGACGCTTCAGGCGAAGAGTTCGTGGTGCAGCTCGTGTCCTCCGTGGAGTCGGGTGTACTCGACGGCGACATACCCCGCGTTAGCGACGAGTCGCCCCTGGGCCGCACCCTGGTGGGCCGCCGCGTTGGCGACAAGTTCAAGGTCGAGATCAACGGCCGCGTCACCGAGTACACCGTTAAAGCCATCGGCTGACCGGCAGGCCGCCGCTACCGCGGCGAATCGTGTAAAGCTAGCCCAATGAGCCAGAAGTCCCTCAACGAGCAACGCGACCAGCGCCTCCGCAACCTAGAGGCGCTGGTCGAGCGTGGTTTCGAGGCGTACCCCTACGATCACGAGGCGAGCCACACCGCCGCCCAGTTGCACGCCGCCCACCCAGAACCGACCCCGGGTGAGCCCATTGACTCCGAGAGCGTAAGCGTGGCCGGCCGCGTCATGCTGTTGCGCATGATTGGCAAGCTCACCTTCGCCACCCTCCAGGACGCCAGCGGGCGCATACAGGTCTCGTTCCAGAAGGACGAGCTGCCTGCGTACAACGCCCTCAAGAAGGTCGACCTGGGCGACTGGCTGGAGGCGAAAGGCGCGCTGTACGCCACCAAGACGGGTGAGCTCACGGTCGGCGCCGCCGAGTTCCGGCCCCTGGTGAAGAGCCTGCGCCCTCTACCCGACAAGCATCACGGGCTAGCCGACAAGGAGGCGCGCTACCGGCAGCGGTACCTCGACCTGCTCGTTAACCCCGAAGTGAAGCGCGCCTTCGAGCTGCGCGGCCGCGCCGTGGCGTACATAAGGCGTTACCTCGACGACCTCGGCTTCCTGGAGGTCGAGACGCCCGTGCTGCAGGCCATCCCAGGCGGTGCTGAGGCCAAGCCGTTCATCACGCACCACAACGCGCTCGATTTCGATTACCACCTGCGCATCTCGCTCGAGCTCTACCTGAAGCGCCTAATAGTGGGCGGCTTCGACGCCGTGTACGAGATCGGGCGTAACTTCCGCAACGAGGGCATCAGTTACAAGCACAACCCCGAGTACACGATGCTAGAGCTGTACTGGGCGGGCAAGGATTACATCGACATCCTGGAGCTGGTCGAGGACCTCTACTCGGGCCTCGTGCAGAAACTGCTGGGCACCACCAAGGTACCGTACCAGGGGCAGGTGCTGGACTTCACCCCGCCGTGGCCGCGGGTGGATTACACGGGTGAACTCGCGAAGCGCGCGGGCATGGAGTTCGACCCCATGGACGAGGCCAAGCTGCGCGCGTGGACGGCGGAGAAGCACCCGGGCGCCGGTGAGGGTGGCGAACCGCCCTTGGCAGAGCGGCCCCTCAACCAGGTGTTCGACAAGCTGTACGACATCTACGTGGAGCCACACTTGGTGGGCCCCGTGTTCGTTATGGATCACCCGGAGGCCATCAGCCCGTTAGCCAAGCGGCACCGCACCCGGCCCGGTCTGGTGGAGCGCTTCGAGCCGGTGGCGGCGGGCATGGAGCTCGGTAACGCCTTCAGCGAACTGAACGACCCGCTGGATCAGCGGCGCCGCTTCGAGTTGCAGCAGGCCCTGCGGGACGCCGGCGACGAGGAGGCCCAGATGCTGGACGAGGACTTCCTCACCGCCCTCGAGTACGGCATGCCGCCCACCGGCGGCCTGGGCTTAGGCATAGACCGGCTGGCCATGATCCTGGCCGACGTGCCCAGCATCCGCGACGTGATCCTCTTCCCGCTGCTCAGGCCAGAGTAAGCGGCCTGCGTTGGCGCCCTGTGTCGGCGCTCCGATCAAGCGCCCTGGGTGGGCGCCTCAGCCGGCCGCCTGCCAGGCTTCTCGCACGTGCTGCACGAGTTCGTCGTCGATGTCTTCCGGCGCGGTCACGAGCAGCCGGTGCGTGCACATCTTGCCGGGCGGCAGCTCCTCCAGGCGCCCCTTAGCGGGCGCGCCGCGGTGGTTGATGCCCACCTCGAGCCGGCCTTTGGTGCCGGGCCCGAGGGTGGCGAACTGCTTGCTGGTGCGCAGGCTCACGTAAGACTTCTTGGGCGAGACCTCGAAGTCGCCGATGCCTTGCAGCTTGGCGAGGACCGCGTCGTGCAGCGGCCTTAGCGCTGCCTTACTGCCGGAGTAGACGGTGTCTAGCGGGTCGGCTTCAGCTCGCCCCAACCCCGCATGAGCGTCGTGATCTGCTCCGCGGTCTTACCCGTGCTGGCTTCTATGTTGGCCATGGCCGTGGCTACGTACTTGGCGGCCTTAGCGGCCTCGTTGCTGGCAGCCGCGTTCGCCGCGGCTCCGGCGCTGTTCGCCTTCTTGGCCATCCCTACGCTCCTTCCGCTACCTTGCGGCTGGCGCTCACGCGCTCGGGGGCGCGCCCACCTCTACGTCCGCCGCCTTGGCGGCTAACCGCCGGCTGCGGCGCGCCTTGTCGGCGGCGTCGTAACGCTCTTCCAGCGGCCGGCAGAGCCGCAGGAAATACTGCATGAGTGGCCCGACGGTTACGGCGAAGATGACGGTGCCCAGGCCCACTGACCCGCCCATTATCCACCCCGACACGAGCACGGTCACCTCTACTAACGTGCGGCTCAGGCGCACACTGAGGCCTGTCATGCGCGAGATGCCGAGCACGAAGCCGTCACGCGGGCCGGCGCCCAAACCGGCCGTTATGTATATGCCGGTGGCTAGGCCGCCCAGCACCACGCCGGCAAGGAAGACCACGGTGCCGAGCACCCAGCCGAGCTCGGGCGGGGCGGCTGGCATGCTTAGGAACACGTCGGACCAGACGCCTATGAGGATCATGTTCAGGACGGTAGCTATGCCGATCTTGACGCGCGTCACGCCCGCGGAGAAGAGCAGCACCACGAAGCCGGCGATGATCATGGCCTGCCCGAAGGACAAGGGCGTGACCAGCGAGAGCCCCTGGTGGAACACGTCCCACGGCCCGAGCCCGATGGTGCCCCACACCATGAGGGCTATGGAGAGGCCGTAGAGGAGCAGACCCACGTTCAGGTGCAGCATGCGCAGCAGGAACACGGGCCAGGTGGAGAAGGGCGGGCGCTGGAACATCGGCTGAGCGTACCGCTTCGCCGTGGCGGCAGGGGGCGTTGGCTAGGCGGAGCCGCGGGCGCGCAGCGGCAAGAACACGGTCGCTAGGTCACGGCAGTTTGGCTATGGCGGCTGGTTCACTGCCGCTTCGTAGCGTTATCGGTCCGCGGCGGCCGCATCTCCAGTTGCGCGCGGCGCCACAGTATGGCGTACACGCGTTCCAGCAGTTCCTTGCGCTGCGCTGTTGTGAGGCTCTCGTCTTTCTCGATCTCGAGCATCAGGTCGTCTAGGTCGAGCATGCTCCAGCGGTCCACGCGGCCCAGCAGGTAATCGTACTCGCCGTAACGGGAGCGCTTGGCTTCAGGACCGTTGTTGGTGGTGCGCCGGACCATACTCCGACTGTAGGTAGCAGGCAGGTGGGGGCCCAGAGTCAAACGTCACCAGCCGTGGTCGTAGGCAGCGGCGCGCACGGTGGCCGCGGTACTATTCTCGCCATGTCTCAGAGCAGCGGCTACTTCCCCGCCTGGGTGAGGGAAGCCATCTTCTACCAGATCTTCCCTGACAGGTTCGCCCGGAGCGGACGCGTGAGCAAGCCCGGCAACCTGGAAGAGTGGAGCGCGCCGCCAAGCGTGCACGGCTACAAGGGCGGTGACCTCCTAGGCGTGGTCGAGAAGCTCGACCACTTGCAGGAGCTGGGCGTGAACGCCATCTACCTGAACCCCATCTTCTCGTCGGGCTCCAACCACCGCTACCACACGCACGATTACTTCCGGGTTGATCCGCTCTTAGGCGGCGACGCGGCCTTAGACGAGCTGCTGACGGCGGCGCACGCGCGTGATATGCGCGTGGTGCTCGACGGCGTGTTCAACCACGCTAGCCGCGGGCTGCTGCAGTTCCACGACATCCTCGAGAACGGCGCCGCCAGCCCGTACGTGGACTGGTTCCACGTGAACGGCTTCCCCCTCAACGCCTACGGCGGCGGTGCGCTCGGTTACGACGCCTGGTGGGGCTTGCCGGCGCTACCGAAGTTCAACACCGCCAACCCGGCCGTGCGCGAGTTCCTCCTCCGGGTGGGTGAGTACTGGCTGGAGCGCGGCGTGGACGGTTGGCGCCTGGACGTGCCCAACGAGATAGACGACGACGCTTTCTGGCAGGAGTTCCGCCGCCGCTGCCGCGCGGTGAACCCGGAAGCTTACCTGGTGGGCGAGATCTGGACGGGTGCGGAGCGCTGGCTGCGGGGCGACATCTTCGACGGCGTCATGAACTACCCCCTCACCCGCGCCATCTTCGGCCTGGTAGGGCGCGACATAGACAGGGGCGAGCTGGCTAAGAGCGGGCTTAACGCCATACACGCGCTGGGCGCCGGCGACTTCGCGGCGGAGGTGCAGCGGCAGCTGAGCGCCTATCCTGAGGACGCCGTGTACAGCCAGCTCAACCTGCTCGGTTCGCACGACACGCCCCGCGTGCGCACGAGCCTAGGCGGTGACCTAGCTGCGCTGAAGCAGGCGTGGCTCCTCCTCTTCGCGTTCCCGGGCGCGCCGTGCGTTTACTACGGCGACGAGATCGGTCTGCAGGGCGGCCACGACCCGTACTGCCGCGCCGGTATGCCGTGGGAGCAGCGCGAGGCGTGGGACGAGGAGGTCCTCGAGCTGGTGAAGGGCCTGACCCGCGCGCGGCGCGAGCACCCCGCCCTCACGCAGGGCGCCACGCAAGTGAGCGCTCCGAAGGAGGACCTGGTGCTGGTGGAGCGCCGCACCCAGCAGCCGGGTTCTCAGAATCCCCCTGGTGTGGTCTACGTGCTGGTGAACACTTCAGGCGCCGCGTCCACGGTGCCCGAGGGCGCCATGCCGCGCGGCCGCTACCGCGACCTGCTCACCGGCAACGTGGTGGAGCTGGTGAACGGCAACGGCGTGGTGCCCGCTAGGGGCGGGCTCATGCTGACGCCGGCGGGCTAGCGGCCGGCGTCAGCGAACATCTCACGGCCAGCGGAGCGAGCCCCTCACGCGCGCCGCGGCCGCTGCCGCGAGTTCAGACCTCCTGCAGCAGGATGGTGCTCTCGTCGCCCACCACCAGGCGGTGGGTGCTGGGCCGACCCTCGTGGCCCGCTATGCGCACCTCTTCCCCTATTAGGGAAGCCTGTATGCGGGGCCCCACGCCCTCTATGGAGGTGCGGGCGCCCACCACCGAGTACTCGATCTCGGAGTCGCGGATGACGCACTGCTCGCCCACTGACGTGAACGGCCCGATGTAGGAACCGACCACCTGCGCGCCTGGCGCTATGAGGGCGGGTCCGAAGATGGTGGTGTCCTTCACGAGGGCACCCTCGCCTACCACCACCTCGCCCACCAGCTGTGAGCCCTGCACGTCGCCCTTCACGTCGCGCTTGGCGCGCATGAGGAGCAGGCGGTTGGCGTCGAGGATGTCCTCTGGTTTGCCGGTGTCCTTCCACCAGCCGCGTACCTCCACGGGCGCCACGGGCTCGCCCGCCTCGATGAGGCGCTGGATGGCGTCAGTTATCTGGAACTCACCCTTCGCGCCGGGCGGCAGGCCCTCGATCATGGCGTGGATCTTCTTGTCGAACACGTACACGCCCGCTATGGCCAGGGTGCTGGGCGGCTCGGCGGGTTTCTCCACCAGTCGGGTTATGCGGTCGCCGTCCACGGCGGCTACCCCTAGCGACTTGGCGGCCTCGTAACTGACGGGCACGAGCGCCATGACGGCGGTGTGCTTGCCTTCCTCGAAGCGCTTAACGAAGTCGGTGATGCCGTGCTCGAAGAGGTTGTCGGAGAGGTACATGACGAACGGGTCGTCGCCGAGGAACTCCTTAGACACCTCCACCGCGTGCGCCAGGCCCTTCGGGGGGTTCTGCTGGATGAACTCGAAGTTCACGTCCGGGTAGTCGGCCAACGTCTCCCTTATGGAGTTGGCGGTGAGGAAGCTGACCACCACGCCGATGTCGCGCACGCCGGCCTCGACCAGGTTATCGACCGCGTGGTGGATGAGCGGCCGGTTGGCCACGGAGATGGTGGGCTTGGGCTTTAGGCTGGTTATGGGGCGGAGCCGTGTGCCTAGGCCCGCCGCCAGGATGAGTCCCTTCATCTGGTCCCCTCTTCAAGACGGTTATCGGGCGAGCCGCTGCGCGCCCGCGCGGGTGACCCGCGGGCAGACGGCTTCAGCCCCTGCACGAAGATACCCTTAGGCAGGGTGCCGGTACGCGCAGGTGCACGCTAGAGAGCACAACGAACGCGGTACCCCCGGTACGATGTGCCCATGGAAACCGAATCGAACATCCGCCTCACCGTGAACATGGACCACGAGGCCGTGACCCGCATCAGGTGGCAAGCCGACGACTCCCCCCAGCCCGGGGTGAACGAAGCTGGCGCCATGATCCTCGCCCTCTGGGACCCGGAGCAGCGCAACGCGCTCCGCATAGACCTGTGGGTCAAAGAGATGACCGTGGACGACATGAACGACTTCTTCTTCCAGACGCTGCTCTCCATGGCCGACACGTACTCGCGCGCCACCAGCGACCCGGACATCGCTAGCGAGATCAAGCTCTTCGCCCGCGATTTCGCGGACAAGGCCTCCAAGAAGGCGCACGCCCAGGCGGGCGCTAAAGGA